>Ga0114925_10000026_pt1 | contig 43805 bp, 78 predicted proteins | sample SumtaG_2_FD_87287 | JGI IMG/M metagenome (GOLD analysis project Ga0114925, IMG submission 87287) | Deep subsurface microbial communities from Indian Ocean to uncover new lineages of life (NeLLi) - Sumatra_00607 metaG | ecosystem: Environmental > Aquatic > Marine > Oceanic > Sediment | place... | reverse complement strand
TTTTGGCATTATGATGCAAATCCTGATTGGGTGAAATTGATACATATACTAGAGAATGATACATTTGACCCTTATATTTGTCCTGAATGTGGGCAATATCGCCCTGATGATGAAAGGGTTAAACACGGAATGAAGTGTAGGTTTTGTGCCTACTAGGCAGGTATTAAGTAGGGACAATGATAGAGTTAAAGTGATGGATAATCACGGATTTAATATACCCTGTGAATATTTGATAGCCTGTCAGGAGCAGAGGGAACAGAAGATAAAGGTAAGGAGGAACAAGGTGGAGAACATTAACCAACAATTCAACCAGTGCCCTAACTGTGGTTCTGAAAGGAGGTTCTTAGAGTCCTTAGTCAATGAGGTAAAGGATAGAGGCTATGCTAGGAAGGAGTGGACACTTGGCCTAGACTTCAAGCGAGGAGCAGTAATTGACCCAACTAGGGAGGCAGCTATTCCCATTGGTGCCCAGGTTCCAGGCTACCAGATAACCACTGATATTTGCATGGATTGTGGAGCCGTCTATGCTGTAAGGATTATGTCAGGCGAGGTAACCAAGTCCATAGCCCCACCTAAACTATTCAAACCAGGAGATAGTCCACCAATGGGAAATGACCCTAGATTCTCCTAGCTTTACATAACGACTTGACATAACTAACTTGACAAATAGTGTCCACTGTGTTATAATTTTAATAGAGTTATAGATTAGGAGGTAAACATGAGGTGAGCTACAATATAACTGTTGACCTAACCAAAGAGCAGGCAGTGGAGCTAAAGATTGCTGCCATTAGGGAAGGAAAGACAGCAAAACAGCTGATTAAGGAGCTAATAATAAGTAAATTGGAGGATAAATAAATGGCCGACCTAACACCAGAACAAGTATTAGCCCAACTACAGACAAGAGGATTTGAGTCAGGATTCCGCAGTCCACTACGGCATTTTAGAGGCAAGTTAGACTCCATCACTGGCAGTATGGTTCAGCGTGGTCAGATGCCACAAGCCAAGCTAGAGGTTAGTTATAACTTCAGTGAGCTAGAGGTGTTTGAAACCACAGAACCCTATCCATCCCCAATAGCCCAAATATCCATGATGCACTCCAGGAGGGACAGGAGCAATAGTGGTGTCCTTGGTGCATCAGTAGGTAGAATCATCAATGCTGGTGTGAATGAAAACATACCACAGGGTGACCCAAGAGTTAAGAACCAGGACTTCCTTATCGGTAAGGTTCAGGAGTGGAAGGTAACACCTGGACATATGATGTGGGATAATGATAAGCAGATGGAGACTCCAAGAGAGGCTTGGGAAGTAGTTTATGTAGAGGGAGTTGGTGGCACTCCACATTCAGGAGTGGCTACAACAGTAGAAGCTCCAGCCACACCAACACCTGCTGCTCCTACTGGTGTAACTCCTATCCAACAAGCTCTCAACCTGCTGGATAGTAAGACCCAACAGGAGTGGAACACTCTGATATTCCAAGACCCGCTAGTTAAAGGTGATGCTGCCCTGGTTAAGAAGATTGTTGATGCTACCTTTGTCAGTGGTATGGAAGCTACTGGCATGGTTACCAAGGATGAGAATGGGGTGTACCATGTCAAGAAGGATGATAGTCCATTCTAAGGATTAACGAGCTTGCTGGTGTAATGGTCGTGAAAGCCGACAAATCGGATATTGCCCGAGCCAGCAAGCCTGCCAGCTACCCGACTGGCTGAGCAGGAAGGGCTTAGCTGGGGTGGCGGAATTAGACGAAGTTGAAAGATTTAGTCCGGCCAGTTCCAAAGCCCCAGCAAGCCTACTAAGGAGGAATAAAGTGCTTGAATGGTTCAAGTGCCCTAATGGAAAGGTAACTACAGTTAAGGAGTGTTTATCCAAATGCCAAATGGGAGAACGCTGTCTCACTCTACCTACCCTAACACTAATGGCTCAGGAGAGAGAGTGGACAGGAGTTCCATCAACCACCCAACTCCTCAATGGAACTATGTATGAGTTCCTCAAGCTCACCCAGCCCTATGTCGTTGACCCTGACAGTAGGGCTTTTATGTTGGCTGGAACCAAACATCACCAATCACTGGAGGAGTTTGCCACTAAGTTAGGGTTACCCGCTGAGAAAGCATTAAACATTGATAGGGACATATTTGACCTACTGGAGCCTGATAATGACTGGTATGTTGTCAATATAAATGTCAATAACCAAGTAATTAGAGAGATTGGTGAGCTTGAGCCTGGTGCAGCAACACCACTAGCCTATAATGAGGAGCTTCAACACAAATGGACTCTAACTGACTATAAGCTATGGGGTAGCTATAGAGTAGCCCTAGCTCTAGGTATAGTTAAGATAGGCCAAAAGCCTGACCCATCAGAAGCAGTATATAAAGTCTCTGGCAAATGGGGACAGGCTGGTACTCCCAAGATGGTTTCAGTATTTGAGTCCATGCCCCAAGAGGCTGATGTGTTTAATGAGGAGTTACAACTAAACCGCTACCGAATAATGTTGGAGGAACTAGGTATAGCTATATCCAAAATGCAGTTGCAGGTTACGGTTAGGGATGGTGGGCTGGCTGTAGCTCATAGTAGAGGAGTGGCTAGGAACATATATAGAATACCAATCCAGAGATTGGATAACGACTATGTTGCAGGCTACTTTCAAGGCAAGGAACTACACCTCCAACAAGCCTTGAAGGTTGGAGTCTGTAACGAACCTTGTAATGACCATGAATGCTGGTACGGAGCCAGGTGTAGAGGATATTGTGAGGTAGCCAGATACTGTCCTAAAGGTATCCTATATACTCAGGTGCCAGCCAGTGGATAGTGTCCATATAACTAGAGACAATGAGTCAGGACTGGTCAGAGAAATTATGGCTGAGGCTGAGAAGCTATACCAAGACAGATATGGTAAGAGGAGTCCAGATACATTATCCACACAGGAACTGGATGATGTTAAGACTGAGGCTGGTAAAAGAGTTCAGGAGAGAAGGAAAGGGAGGTTAGTACCATGAAGTATAGACCACCACTACACTCCAAACATTACCACGTAGGCAAGGGTTGGCTATGCTTTGTCATGCTTAAACCGCCATGTATATCATTAACCATAGAATTATCAGGTGATGGCAAAAGATGGGAGTTAGCCTTATGCTGTATCATATTTGCTATAACATACCAATGGGATAACATGGAGGTGATAAAGTGATATTTGGATTATGGGGTCATGACAAAAGTTGTAAAACCACCCTAGCTTTTACATTCCCTAAGCCACTAATCGTCCTTGAGTTTGACGTGGGTGGGTTTGACCGAGCTATATACCGTTTTCAGCAGGAGTTTGATTCAGGCTTAATCAAGCATGAGGTCTATACCATGCCATTCCAAATAGGGACTATAGACCTAGCCCAACTTACTACTAGACCCAGTAAGATAATTGTGGGCGTAAAAGAGCTATGGTATAAGTTCCTTATCCATTATATACAGCATTTGGATGACCCAACCATAAATACTGTGGTTATTGATACTGGCACTTTGCTATGGGAGGTTTGCTGTTCTGGCTATCTCCAAGAGAAACAGGAAATTCAACTAGATGCTAAGGGCAATCTATTACCTAGTGAAAAAGGATTGAGGGTTAGCCTGCTACCAATTGAGTATAGAGAACCTAATATCCGCATGAGAGGAATCATCTACCAAGCCAAAGCTCACGGCAAACATTTGGTTCTAACCCACCACAGTCGTGATGAGTATGGGCCAATGCCAGATGGTAAGGGTGGTATTGTTGAGGCTAAGACGGGTAAGAGAGAACGTGCTGGTTGGAATCCTCTAGGTGATGGGGCTGATGTGATAGTCCACACCTACTGGGATAGTAAAAACATGAAACCGTATTGTAAGGTGGAACTGGCTGAGGTTAAAACATTGGAGGGTATGGTGTTTGAGGAGCCTAGTTTTGCTAAAATAGATAGGGTAATCAAGATGATGAAAGGAATAGTATAATGATAAGGAGGAACTTTACCAGACACCAAAAGGAAATAATACTCAATAGGGATGAACACCATTGTATTTATTGTGGGCAACCAGCAAACGGTATAGACCATGTTATACCAGTTAGTGAGGGTGGTTTAACCATGACCAATAATGGAGTATGTTGTTGCCCCAAATGCAACCACTCCAAGTATAATAGTCTAGGTGAAAAATGGATTATAAAAGGACTGACTAGGCTGGTACAACATGGTGAGGATATTGATTGGGTAGGAGGAATAAGGGAGGCAAAGAAGGATAACATTCTAGCCTATGCTGCTGAACTGTTGCTAGACGCTGGAGCTACACTCGCTGAGACGAGCTACATTCTAAATCTAAGCGTTAATGGACTGAAAGAGATACTAGAGCTATGACCCTACTGATAGACAATCATGAGCCAAAGGAAATAGAATACCTTATTGGACAGGCAGTTCCTACACTGATGCCTCAACCTGGATTGAACAGTCAAGGATTTGCCGACTATATGTGGTTCTGTTGTGATGGTCACAGGATACAGGTGGAGAGGAAGCAAATACATGAGGTGCTTGGTGGCATAGACCAGGTAGAGGAACAGTTGGGTAGGGAGATGGATAATGGTGTGGAAGAAACCCTGCTACTCATTGAGGGAGTATGTGAACCTGTAGCAGGATTAAAGATAGCTACCCAGGTATGGCACAAGGCTAGGGAAAAGAATATACTAATTCCTGGTAGGGTTTATAACTGTAGTTACACAGGATTACAAGCATGGAAGAACCAGTTGGATAAGACTGGGATAACTGTGGTTGAGACCTTTGATTATACGGCTACGGCTATGACCTTAGTTGCCTTGTACCAAAACTCACAAAAGGAGGAGCACAAAACTCTCTGTCGGTATATTAAGGATAGGATATTTATTGAGTCCAAAAATCCTCATATCTACAACCTACTGGCTATTAAAGGAGGTGGAGTAGGTGAAGAAATAGCTAAGGCTTGGATAGAACAGTTTGGAACTTTTTGGTACACTATCCAGCAGGATGCTGAGGTACTGGCTGAAGTATTGGTTGGTGAGGAGGGAAAGGAAAAGAGGATTGGTACGGCTAGGGCTAAGAAATTCTTAAAGGCTATAGGGAGGAATATATAATGACTGAAGAATTATCCAGGACTATAATCCAAGACCAAAAGGTTTACTTCGGTGAGGCAGAGTTTACCGAGCTAATCAGGACACTAACCCGTGTGTATCGTTTTAGGAGCGGCAACCAAACACCAGAGGCGATTGTTATGCCTGATGTTGTGGAGGTTGATGGTGTGAAGGTGGAATTCCCTGAGGCTAAGCCTACGCCTGAGCTTGTAGATGTGGAGGAGGAGATTGAGGCAAGAGATAGAAAGTTCCGAGAGGAGTATCCTGAAGAGCCTGAAGAACCTAGAGCTATGCCTGCTTCAGAGGTGAAAACATGCCCTGAGTGCGGAACAACATATTCACTTGAGGATTTCGGTGAAGGTGAGATTTGTATATTCTGCTTAAAGGAGGCAAACAATGTCTGAGAGGATACCAGGTGTTGATACTATAAGAGGATTAGCTGGCTCTCCACCAATGGTTAATGTTATCCCATACAAGACAATGGAAATTGGAGAATCATTACGCCAAATCTGGAACACCCTCTATATTGCCTTCATCCCTTATTGCTTTAAGTGTAAGGTTCCTCTGGACTGGTACTCTCCTCCTGATGGAAATAAGATGTTTATTTGCCCAAACTGTAATAGACTATGGGTGATAGGAGAGACAAAATAAAGCATGGAAAAGATATTTGCTCCAGAATACCCAAGAAATGAGGAAGGCTGGATACTATTTCCTAAGGATACTAAGGACAGAAAATCCTTGTTCTTCCCCGAGGAAGTTATGAAACATCCTGCTAAGATGAACTTCCACCTCCAGCAGGCTATAATAGAGTATGTAGCAGGAGAAGGTGATGTTCTGCTTGACCCATTTGGAGGAACAGGTACACTAATGATAGCTGCCTTGCAGGGCTATAGGATAATCCTAATAGAGATTGAGGATGGCTATCACAAACTCCAACTACAGGCTAAGGAGGAATTGAGCAAACAGGTTCCTGGTGCTGGTGATTTGGTTACTCTAATCCACTATGATAATAGGTTGATTCTACCAATTCCTTGCAATCATATAGTAACTTCGCCTCCCTATGCCCAAGCTATGAAAGCAACCAGGGTACGCAAAAGGCGTGAAGATGCCCCTGATAACTGGTTGGTTGACCAGGACAGAATGATGATGGAATACAGTAAGTCTCCACGGAATGTTAGTAAGCTAAATCCATTCCTCTATAAGATGGAAATGGAAAAGGTCTACAAGTTATGTTATCAAAGTCTGCCCATAAGTGGTACATTAACCATAATAATAAAGGATAGGATAGAGGAAGGTAAAAGAGTTTACCTATCCAAATGGGCTGATAAGGTATGTGAGGCAGTAGGATTTCAATTAGAGCTTTGGGAAAAGTGGAAAACTCCTGGCCACGGATTTACCAAAATAGCTGCTAGCCAAGGTAAAGAGGTGGTATGGGATGAGGATATTATGATTTATAGGAGAGTATAATGGAAGATAAATTTGCACCTATTAGAAAATTCCTTAACCATATACATAAGATAATGGTTAGGAAAATTAAAGAGGGCAAGTGTAATGGTAAGGTCATAAGGTGGAGGGAACAATAATTGCATTTTGTCCACGACCCTAATGCCAACTTCTATTATATGGGTGAGGAGGAACCACACTCCAGAATCCACAAACAGTTGCTGGTTGAACAGTCACCTAAGCTCGTAGGAGTGGATGTAGAGACTATCAGCCTCAAGGAACGTATAGCCATTGGTGTGGGTATATCAATCAAACCTACAACCAGTTTCTATTTTGTATTGTTTCCTGAACCATCACCAGCTACTCCCTGGCACTTACTCAGAGACCCTACCATAGCTAAGGCAATCCATAATGCCTTGTTTGACCTATCCGCACTTAGGGAATATGAGGTTGATACCACCAATGTTAAGGATACTACCGTAATGTCCAGGTTGCTATGCCATAAGTTTAATAGATTGGTTGACTTATCCCATATACACAAAATGGAAGTCCATGAGGTTAGGGAATACTTACCAGCAGGCGGAACCACTTTAGATATTGAACAGGCTGTAATGGCTAAAATGTGTATGCAACATAGTGGAGCCTGCCTCAAGTTATACTACGAGTTTTGGGAGGACATTGACCATAAGTATCTGGATATAGAAATGCAGACCATTCCTATAATGATTGAAATGTCTAATAGAGGACTGTTGATAGACCAAGAGGCTAGGAAACAAGTAGAAAATGAGCTACAGGAGCAGGTGGACTACTACTACGCCATGTGTGAGGATATTGGATTCAATCCTGGTTCCCCTCAACAGGTAGCCTATGTCCTAGCTACTAGGAAAGCCTATTCTATCTTCTCCAAACTCCCATTTACCAAAGGACGAGGAAGGAGAAACCTATCTTCAGCTAAGAAAGTATTGGAGATGATGGATGACCCATTAGCCTCTATTGTGTTGCAGTATAGGGGTAATGCCAAACTACTAAACACGTATATAAAGCCTTGGAGCCATGATGAAAGAGCCTACACACATTTCCACCTAGATGCTATTACTGGACGACCTAGTTCTACTGATAGGAATATGCAGAATATACCAGGCAAATTCCGCAAGGATGGCAGTATGTATCCACATAATTGTAGAGGCATCCTACTACCTGATAATGGAATATGGACGGACGTTGATTGGGAACAGCTGGAACCTAGAGTCCTAGCCTACCTGTCTGGTGATAAGGAAATGCAGCATATTTTCTCACTGCCAAAATACAATCCAGACGGTACAAGGAATGAGGATGCAGATATACATTTACAGGTGGCAATCTTTATGGATGTGGCTAGGAGATTAGGTAAGCTGACAAATCTGGCTATGACCTACGGAGCTACGGATGAAACACTGATGGAGCATTTAGGTATTAGGAGCATTGGCAGAGTTAGGCAGCTAAGGGATATGTGGGGCAAAAAGTTTCCACAGGCTATGGACTGGATTGATTCAAGACAGGATAACGCTTTAAGGACTGGTATAGCTAAGACTGTATTTGGCAGGAACATAAGACTACCTACTCCTGATGAGGAAAGTATTGACGGCATCAAACGTAAGGCTATTGATTATCCATGTCAAGGTTCAGCGGCGGAAATTCTTAAACGAGGACTGATAGTGTGTAAGGATTTGGATACAAGGTTACAGGTACACGATGAGTTGTTGGTTGATGGATTCACTCCTAATTATAGGTTTGAGCCATTGGAGGATATAGCTCCTTTTCACACACCAGTGGAAGTAAGGTATTTGGAGAGGTGGGAATAAATAGAGGTTCCCGCTGTTGCCATTTCGGGAACCTCTACCCAACCTAACTAGGCTGGCTGTCTAACTGGTGTGGAGGATACTCGCTTCCTGTATTCGCTTTTGTCACGGAGGATTGACCAGAACTCGTTTCGTCTCTCTAGCCCTTCCTGCCTAAATCTAGTGGCTATTTCCAAATACAATCCAGCATTAGCAATTCTGCTTTGAGCCTCACCATTCCAAGCATCAGCCTTGTCTATGTACCTAGCAGCTACAGTAAGGATGTCAGCCCGCTTCTGTTCCCAAGCTCTAGCTACCAAATAATACCTCTCAGCTAAGGCCGCACTAGCATTGGCATAATCCCTATGAAGTTCAGGAACATTATCACCAACATTGACAGTGTTTATTAAGGATTCGCCACTACCTAGATAATCAACTCCTGAATCCAAGGCACTGTCAACAAGCTCTATTGCAGTATTCTCATCAGTCCATACCGCTAAGGCTGCGGTTATTTGCCCATCCACACCGTTCATCGCAAGGGCTATCTTGTCCAACGCCACATCCACATAGGCTATATCCGTAACTGCCTGATGTTCATATTTCAAAGCCATCATTAGCAAGGCATAGGCAGCAGCACCAATACAGATAACCTCATCTAGGAAGGCTGGGTAGCTAGGAGCAGCAGTAGCCGTTGGAGCAGTATGAGGTTTTTCGTAGTAAATGGCTACATGCTCCTTGTCTGTAAGTTGGATTTGGGACTCTCCTGTTTTTTGGCTGCCTATATACATAAAGTTATTCCAGATGCTAAAGGATACCTTCTGCTGAGGAACCCTATCAACAGGATATTCCACATGAACTATCCTTATCATATTGGTAATAATGGCTGACAGGTCTATACCCAACATATCCTTCTTATAGGTGATGTGGCAATCAGCCTCACTACTATCTATTTCCCCTCCAGCATGATGGGCTATCCTACCATTTATATAATCAATGGTATAGTCAGTGTCTTTGGTACAAGCAGTACCACTACTATCCGTAACCGTCTCTGAACCAGGCTTGATAGGTTTATAGCCTAATGCAACGAACCCTCTGTCAGCACCGCTGGCTGTCCAATGTTCAGCAGTTACATCCTGGACTATGGTATGTTCATAAACAGCCTCCAACGGATAAAATCTACTCAGGTCATCCACAGCCCTTTCTATGCACCTGGTTACTTCAACGCTAGTCCAAAGGTCCACATCACCCTTCAAATCCCTCCAGATTTCTGTCTGGTATTCACCTACATATCTTGTTGCAAAGGACATTGGTTACCTCCTTATCTTGTGGGCTATATCCTCACCTACAGCAGGAAATCTTGGTCTCCTGGTATCCCCCTCAGTAAAGGCTTTTTCTAGCCTCTTGATAGCTGACTCCAATCCAACTTCAGTCCTAGCCTGCAACTTATACTTTCTGGGGGCATCAGCCTCTCTCAGTGGTGGTATGTTTATGATTGGCATTTCTCCTCACATTACATCTATGAATTTATCCAAGGCAGCCAGAATCCATGGCTCAATCTCAAATTGCCTGTCCATGTTGTGGCTACATTTCTCACAGGTTGCAGAAATCTTATCTGGAATCTTCGCCTTGTCAGCCACAACACTGACCTCTAAATCCAGTAGCTCATCAAACTCAGCCATGAACTTACCATAGTCTGGGTTATCTGGTTTAACCTCTTTGCCACCTCTCTTGGATTCTGTCCCATACTTCTCTATCAAAGCTCGCCTGGTAACATCTATATCCCTCAAGACCTCATTTAATTTCCTACCCAACTTGGCTACCTGATAACTAGACTTCACAGGTAGTTTTAGCCTCAGCAACTCTTGTATAGCATTCCTAGCCTCAAAGACATCCCTATTAGTAACGTCCATCGTACCTCCTTAATCTGCGTAAAGTGGAATTACTCCAACAACACCGTTTATATTACAGCGAAGCCCACCGCTACACGCTTTACCATCGGTTATGTCTCCACTCTCCCAAGGAACTCCAACGCCATCACTCCAGTTGAATAAGTAATTAGCCATTTCGGAACCCTCAATAAGGAATACACTATCGGTTGTTCCCGAATGGGTCCTAAAACGCATAAAGGCATCCCTACTTGTTCCAGCATTGGCTGATGTTTTACCGATGTCAATGCACACAAAGCCACTAACTGTGCCACTACCCACATCATCGGCATAGATACTAAGAGCAGAGAGGAAAGCTATATCAGGGTCACCACTTGTTGCTGTATAGATTGCTAAGCCATAGGCATATCCTGCCGTGTTTGCAGTTACTGTAAAGTCTATTCCCAAACCATCAGCTTCACCTCCTGTGTTTATCCCTCCAGAAGTATAGTTAATATACAGACCCCTAGTAACACCAGTGGCAATGGTTTGGCTATCGGTAACTGTTATCTCCACAGCATTGTCCGCTACAGAACCAATCAAAGTGCTGGTTATAGACAGTATGGTAGAAGCTACACCTGCAAGGTTTACCTTACTATCACCAACATTAAACTCGGCATACTCGTTGGTGGAGCCTAGGAATACCTTAACATCTATGTCGCTACTGCCATCACCAAAGTTTATTGCTCCTGTGTCGTTTGCGGCTGGAATTATCTGTAGTTTGTCACCATCCCAATCAATAACTACATCGCTGCCATCACCAAACTTTAGCTCCTGGTCATCTATAAGGTTATAGTTCTCCAACTTCAGGTTCATTTTGGTGTGGGTGATTAAATCACCCGCTGCTATTGCTGTTCCTGTTCCCATAGTTCGCCTCCTTTAGTTGTAAATACAGTCTCCGTAGCTACCACTACCATAAATCCCAGCCAATGTACATGGGCAATAATAACAGTCATCATAGCTACTTGCCCCATATATTCCATAACTAACACCATACACACACCTACAGTAGTAGGCTGAGCCATACACTCCAATGGGCATCATGCCTGATAGTCCCCATGTAGCTATTAGGCCAGCTGGTATTCTGGGCCAGCGCCTCTCCAAATCCTCAAAACTCTTATACCGTTTTCCTGTTTTTTCCCTACCCATTTTAATACTTTCCTGGTGGTATTTCCGCTTTAGGCAAGCAGAAGTAACCTCTCTCTAAAGACCAACTCAATACCTCATCAGGTGCACAACTGGGCAAGGTTGGTAGTATTGGAGTTGGCTTCCCTGATGGTACTATCAAACCTAAATCGGATGTTAACCCTCCTAACGTGCACTCCAAGGTATAGCTACCTGGAACCCAACGGTGAACTAAACTAGATACCCTAACAGTTGACACACTGGGGTATATACTGCCAGTACTTCCAAATGTCCTGTCAGCACCATAGAAAGTGCCATAGCTGTTAACGGCCTTAGCCCTGAAGTGGTAGGTTGTATCAGGCAACAATCCAGTTATGCCAGCGGAGAAGGTTTCACCTGTATTTTTGTTTTCTGGTGTGGTTGTACCACCATAATCTGTAGTTAATCCCCACTCAAAACTACAGGCACAATCCTCCCCAGCATCATAGACCAAAGTGCCATTAAGGGTGGCTGAAATTCCAGTAACTAAAGTGGCTGGGTCCGTATCCACATCAGTTGTTGCAAGAGTATATACAAGTCTTAGGTATGTTTCATCAGGGTCTATGCGTACCCTTTCGGACGTTCTCTGGGTGTCATCAGGTGCAGTACCAGCCAAATCCTTACTTGACATTAGGGCAAGTTTTAGGTATGTCTGTGGCACAACGATTGGAACAGTTACCTCGTCTATCTCCTTAGTAATAGGTATGTCAAATTCATAGTCATCTTTATATAGCTCCAAGTCATCTGCATACTTACTGACAAGTTGTGTTCCACCTAGGTACGTAGGCCAATCTGTCACAGGACAAACACCTGCTTCACCAGGGTCGGATAAACTGGCGTTGTACCGTATTGATAAAGTCCAATCATAATCGGTTGCTTCCGCAAATGGATCGGGATACTTATACATTGCAAGCGTTAGGGTAGCTGATGATATTGTTGAACCTGCAGGTATATCTATTAGGAAAAATATACCAAGCCTGGAAAGAGTAAATGCATGGTCGGAGTTCTCAAGTTCATGGTCTTGTGCAATATCAGCATTAGCACCCGTGTTACATTCAGTGGCTGCCGATGCACCACGACAAATAGCATAGGCTACTGCCGAATCAGCATCCTTACTTCCCGTATGTGTAGGGCAATGAGTCCTATGAACACTCAATATATTTAATGCCATTATGTCCCTCTCCCATCATATACCTTAACCCTATCATATAGCTCCACACTACAATCATGTGGGATTACTAACCTACCAGCCAAAACCTCAGCCTTCAACTTGGACAATATAGCGTCTGCTCGGTTATCGGCATCACCCTGACTGGTTATTGTAGGTGCGGTGAACGGGCCGATGACCTCCATATACCTACCCTGCTGGTCCGAATCCTCTGCCTCACCAGTAATAATAAGTTCTGCTACCCAGCCTTCCTCTTGCTGGTTACAGAATACTATAATGTGGTTCGGAATTACTATGTTCCTCACCTCGGCATATTCAAAAAAGAAGTGGGCTTGGTAGGAGTAGTAGGTTTCATCCTCGTCATCACCACTTTGTGGATAAACTATTTGAAAGACCAATCCAGCCCTAGCCCTTAGGTAGCATTTGGTCATAGCCATTAGTGTTTGGATTAGGGTGTTAAAGTCATCAAAAGCTACTTGGTTTGGGGAGAACTGGGGGATAAAGTCATTGATTATACCGTCATCCTGGTCACCCAGAGAGCTTAGAGAGAAGGCAAATCCAGTAGCAATAGACAACTCTGTTTCTATAAGAGTTCGTAGGATGCTATAAATAGTGTTGGCGGTGTAAGGTTGGTCATTATACAGTGGAGGACTGCCAACCCTCAACAACTGCTCTCCCATAAGAGACCATGCTCCTTCTAGGGATAGGACTGTTACCAGCTTTCCCTCCATAGAAATGTCGGCTTGGGATTTCACCCACAACCTAGCAGTAGCAACACCATCACCATCATGTCCATAGACTATATCTATGTAGTAGCCAGTTAGGTCTACTACCTCTCTATCACTATTGTCTAGCAGGATGGTGGCATAGTCATTGTAAGGCTCCTCATGATGTTCTACCAGTTTCTTCCTGGTGGTGTAGTTGTAAGAGCCATTGCTAGGACTGCGGAATACTAGTCCAACAAAAGGAGTTCCTGATGTCGCCTCCTGAGCAGCTTGTAAGGATGAACTGATAGTCCTCATTGATTACCACCTAATCGTAGCCACCAGTTACCACTAAGTTATCATTCGTTCCTATATAGATACCAGTATCAAGGTTCATAGGCGGGTTAAAATAAAACGGCACCGTAGCCTCAGGTGGGCACCAAAACTTAGCTACTGGACTACCTGTTCCGCTAGTAGCATTATTGAGGATACAAGCCCTCTTATTGCTACCATTGTCATTAGATATAATCAACCAATGCAACCTACCACCAGTAGTTTTGATAGCACCAGTGGTGGTTAATCTGGTATGTTTAACTCCAAGCATAACTTCCTCCTATCTTTGTCTGCCTTCGTCTAACTCCTTACCAGTTTTCTCTCTGGCTATGGAGTAGGCTATGGCAGCACACTGTTTTTGTTCTCGTCCACCTTCCCTCAAACATTGGGCGATGGACTCACCAATAGCCTCCCTGATTGAGACCATGGAACTTTCTGGTGTTAAGTTATCAACTGGTAATGGCATCTTACACCTCTTTGATTCCTCCGTATTCTTCCTTTTCCACTTCCTTAACCGTCTTATAAGGTTGGCCAGATTTGGGAGTGATTCCAACGTCAGGTATCCGTCCTACTTCCTGATAACCCCTATGGCGGTTACCATGCCCTCCTAAATCTTGGTACACAGTTAAAGGTTCAGCAAACCTAAAGCTGCATACGGAAATCCTTGGCTCTGCTGGCTTGCCACATTCAGGACAGTCAGCCTTACGTTCATCAAACATGGGCTGTCTGACTGAGAATCTACCATGTTCTGGGCACCTATACTCATATATTGGCATTGTCCTACCCTTGAGGGGAGCAGTTATCCCACTCCCCTCATTTGGTTTAGTCCTTTGGCTTTGGCTCTTCCTTGAATCCAAAGTGCTCTAGGAGAGTTTGTCTCATCTTTTCCCCAGTACCCTCAGGCAAGCCAAGCTCATTACAGAGTTTCATGGCCTCAATAGCACCGAGTTTCAGTATCTTTTCCTTAGTCAACTTTGCCATGTTTCTTCCTTACCTCTCTAGCATTATATGAGTAAACCAAGTCATTCCACCAGTAGTATCACCTATTACATAGCCAGCTAATTGCGGTTGAAAGGTCTCATCGATATCTCCTTGCACTCCACCACCGACACTGCCATCAATGTGAAACCAAGCTGCCTGAAGGCTATTAGCTGAACCTGGGCTTTCGTTTCCAGGTATATGACAAGGTCCCCAGGTCTGCACCCACTGGTAAGTACTGACAGTTGGGTTAATCAGGGTAACACCCACGACCTGCTCACGATACACACCAGCCCAAGCATGACGCATTTTGACATATTGGTTCCTGTCAAGGAAACAGGAAGCTACATCCTCAGCAACAGCAGCCGTAAGACCTGTCTCAAGGGTCAAATCCATCTCGGTAGAAACTCTCCCACTGAGATAGGCAGTGTTGGAGACAATCCTATAACAACTGTAGGGATTAGTCCTAGGCATGAAGTATCCACCAGCAAAGATGTCGGCAGCAGCCTCAGTCTCATAGTCTAGGTCACCACCTACAACACCAACTAAAGTATCTCCTGCTACACCAGCCACACTGCCAAAGCCAATTGTCTCCTTTTTACACATATTGAACAGACCAATATTAGCCTTGACATCGGCGGTGTCCCTCGTATTACAGTAGCCATAGATGAAGGTGCGGTCAAAGTCCACGAACTTTGTATTGACAGGATATAGCATTGAGCTATCTCCACCAGCAAGCTGTGGGTTAGGCTCAGCCATATTACCCCAACCAGACTGTCCTTCCTTATGTGGGGGCATGACTATATATTTACCCGCTACGGCTATAAGGGTATGAACTATTTTACTCATCTTCTTTCCTCCTTTTCCTTAATTTCCTTACGCTACTATGTTTGCATCCTGGATATCAAATATGCGACCTAAGCACAGCGTAGAACCTAGTAGCACGGTTCCATAGCTATCCATCCGCATACCACCAGCATTGTAGTCCTCTAGCCTGTCCCAAGTCCAAAGCTCGTAAAGGTCACCCTCGCCTTCAGTTCCACCATAGGCAAAACAGACTCCAGGTTCCCTAGCCAAAACATCCCCATACTTTAGACAGAAGATGGAGAAGGCTTCCTCTGAGGAATACGCCTGTCTCTTGGTGGTGCAGGTAGTAGCACCTGTGCCAGTACCATCTTCCTCTCTAACCATGAAATCTGACCTAACAATGGGTATACCCATGAAGAATAGGATTGGCATACCAATCTGGTTCAGACCTCTGGTTAGGAGGCTAATGTCACCATGAACGTAGTTGGTTCCAGCAGTTCGGAAGCCATACTCACCATAGGCAGCGTCTAACCGTATTCCTATTTGGGATGGAACCATTATCTCATCAACGCCAAACTTCATGGCATCAATTTGGGTTCTGAGGAGTAACAAACTCAAGGGCCCAGTAGCCTGGTCAATATTTAGCTTACTGTTGGTTCCACTAGCAGCACTAGCCCATGGAGCACCCCTTTCGGCTGCTAGGGCATGGAGACCGTCCATCTGAGTTGGAGTTCCACCATAGGTAGTATCCGCATAGATGATACGGTCACCAATCCTCCGCTTTAATCCCTTCTCAGACTCCAAGAGCACCTGTGCTCGGTAATCGTTGTAGGTACCATAGATGTTCTGGATGTAGCGGTCTAACTTCCTCTGGATATAAATATACCTGAGGATTGATTCCCTCTCGGTATATTCTACATCCTCACCCCAAACCAATTGCTGACCAACAACAGCCTCAACCACAGCAGACTCAGTGGTTGTATTTTCCTGTAACCACTCTATTTTGAGTCCTGTGCCTGCGGCCTGAGCTACTGGCATCCTGTCTATAGGGTTGTTACGCTTGACATCCTCTTCAAAGACACCTGGTATCTTATGGCTTTGGGTTAGCTTTTGGGCTTCAGTCAGGGTTTTCCAATGTCCACCTGAACTCGCCATTTAACTTTCCTCCTTATGTTACTCTTGCTCTGCCCCTCTTGGCATCATGTTCCTCAAGTATCCTGTTGGCTCTATCCAACGAAGATTCAGGAACACTTCCACCAGCAGGGCCTCCTCCACCACCATCATATCTGGCTGGTATTCCTTGCTTGCCTTTACCATTACCAAATAATCTGGCAGCTTCCTCAAGATTCCTGAGCTGAGGTAAAGTTTTTTCCTTTACACCATCCTCGGATGCACCATGTTGCATAATAAGGGCATGGCGTATCCGTCCAGCAAGCTCTTCCTCAAACTTGCCAACACCCTCTTTAAGGGTGCCATTTTCTGTCTCTAGCTCACCCACTCTCCTTTTAATAGTGTCATGGTCGGCATACTGGGTTGTCAACTGCTCTTTAGCAGCCCGCTCCTGCAAAAGAGATTGATTGGTCTCATCCCTGAGCCGATTAGCCTCAGCTAGTTGGGTATTGAATGAGGCTTTCTCGTTTTCCCACTCCTTCTCCTTTGTCTCAGAGCCACCTTTTACCGCTAACAAATCTGATTCCTTGACATAGCGGACTTTTGCACCTTCTACCTCTAAGTCAACAGAACCATCCTGGTTAAAGGCAAAGTTCTCAGCCATTTCAAGACCTCCTTCTAATCACTACTCCTATTATAACACATTTAACATAATGCTGTCAAGTTATGTCAAGTCGTATTGGTATAGTTATTATAGTAATAATAGTATTATATATTAACTTATATACTCTTGCCTGTATCCTTAGCCAACTGTTTATATGTTTCCTCTGCTTGTGGAGTTTGGAAGGTAGTGGTTCTACCCCAATAGTAGAGGACAGCGTCTAGGAATGGATTAGCATATCTGAGTGCTTGCCTAGCCTCACTAATATCGGAACGGAAATTAGATATTAACTTCCTGCCAGTAGCTTCTCTAACCATATCCTCAATCTCAGCCCTACGCTCTAAACCAGTTCCAGTCTTTAATAAGTATTGATGCTCCTTAATTGCCTCTTGTTCCTTAGGAGTATATTCTTCTAGGATTCTCTCCCAAAGGGCATTATAGGGTTTGACATATTGGTTGTGTTCTCGCCTCAACTGCTCAAGGCTGGTTGAATTCCTCTTTAGATAGTCATCCCACTCCTCTCGGTAGTCATCAGGGATGGCTGTCTCTACGGCTTCTCGCATAGCCCAGAATTTATCCCAATCCTTAACCTTCTCACCAGTCTCCTCATCTATCTTGTCCTCTAATTCTATCTCAAAGTAGAGGTTCATTAGTTCTCTCATCGGATGGAGGACTGGTTGAGGAATATTATACTTCTTGTAGTATTCAATCCTGTTATCTAAGTCCATTAGTGGATATTCTTCCATCTTCCTATCCACATGCTCTCGCTGTTTGGAATAGGTAGCCGATAGTTGGTCACCATAATCCTGAGAGCCTATTCTACCAGCCAGGAAATCCCTTTGTAATGTTAGTTTTTCCTCTAGCAAGGATTCACTATATCTCCTAACATCATCCCAAGCCAATTCTATTTGGTTGAGGATGGTTTGCTGCCTACCTGGTAATAATGGTCGGACATTACCAATCCACTTGTAGTATTCTAGCTCCTGCAATACAGCCTGTTCAGTAGGAGACATTCCACCAACCATATCCCATAACCTGTAGCCATGTTTTCTTAGCCAATCCTGTTGCTCTGGAGTATAGCCAGTCATTTCCTCAATAACTTTGGCTGACTCCTCATACATCTTATATTGCTCATCAGTCCTCATACGGAACATGGCAAATTGCTCAAAGCCAGCAGAGTACCAGCCCACCTCTCTACGGGCATCAGCCCATAGTTGTTTCTCCTCTTCGGTTAGTTCTCTTTTCTCCTGCATCTTGGAGAATATTAGGGTGCCATCTCCACCTCTACGATTGACTTGGAGGATGGTTATGTAGTTCCTAAATCTGTCTCCAAATACCCTATCACTGATAAACCTGACCGACTCATTATCAGGGAAAGTTGCTATCAGGAAGTCTAAACCAGTCTTGGGTAGGGCTGGCATTATCTCACCAAACTGGGCTTCTACACCACCAAGGACTGCCAGAGGTATTCCTATATGGGCACCTGGGTAGAAACCATAGCGGGAAAGGAAATCACTAAACTCTATGAAGTCTCCTGCTACACCAAATTCATCATAGTATTCTGGGAAGTCTCGCCTAGCCAATCTGGTGGTTAGGGTGCCATAAACTGTCCCTCTCCATGGGTTATAATCCATGGACGTGCCTGGAATGTGGATATAACCATAATCAGTGTTATTCTGCCAACGTTCAAAGGCTGTAAAGGTTCCAGGATGACGGACGAAGGAACGAGGTAGCCAGAACAATCTTTGGCTCTCATAAGTCCAGTAGGGATAGATGGTTTTCATAATGGCATCAAACACATTGGCGTTGGTATAGTCGGTGAACTCCTTGTAATACCACTTATGGGCCTCGTCCATGGCAGTTTGACGCATGGAGTTGTAATCCTTAAATTCAGTCTTAAATTCAGCTTTCCCCTTAATTACCCTAGGCTGTGGCATATCTCTAACTACTATCTTAGATGCCCTGATGGCATCAGGACTAATCTTGAAATCCTTATATTCATGATTCCATAAGTCCAACAATTCCTTCTCAGTTATCTCTCCCCGACTTAGTGTCTCAAGTTCTTGATTAGCACTTCTCCTAATATGTTTAGGCAACTTACTAACATCAACCTCAAGTTCCACCAATGCTCCTGTTCTCTGTTTCAAGCCATACTTATCAGGTAGCCGTAATAAGTCTGCCAAATTTTCTGTTGAGAAAGCTACTCCTTTCTTCCTAGCCAACTCCTCTGCCTCAAGAGCCAATCTATTATAGGCATCAGTCAAACCCTCACCAGGCAACTTAATCTCTTTAGCCCTAGCAACCAGCCTAGCATTAGAATTAAGGTCAGTAAGAACTTCACCTATTGGAAAATGCTGTCCCCACCTACTGGCTACAGGAGCAGTTGCTGTACTAAGACCACCTACAGTTTCATGCCTTCTATAAGCAAACCTATAAAATTCCTTCCAAGTTAATCCATATCTTTCAGCCACCTCCCTAGCTACATCCTCAACCCTATATGGGACTCTAGGACCCTCCTTAACCAACCTTTCAGCAAATTCTGTGGGAGCACCATGATAAAGTTTGACCGTGCCAGTCCCAGATGCTATCCTGCGAACATCACTAACCTTATGACTATACCTAGTAATTTCTGGTCTGAGCGTAAGGTCCGCAAATGGTTCCTTATATACAGTTTTTTCCACCTGGTTGGCTATGTCATCCACATACCTACCTATCTCAGCTATCTCATCATCGGGCAGCAGCTTGGAATTATATAACTGATGCAACTGATTGTTTATATCCTGTAGTTCTTTTAGTCTAGGTGTCATCCAGTCCACAGTTCTAGGGTCTGCTTGGAGACTCCACAATATCTGGTCATAAACAGTACCAACTGATTCAGGAGTGAAGCCAACATCATCAGGAGTTGTATGGTGCATAACATACCTGACAAACCTGGCTCTATCCTGCCTCAGCATCATGGACTCCATTAAACTCTTGGTTATGTCATCCATTCTAACCTGCATAACTGTGGCTACATCTTGAGGAGATAAGGCTCTATCAGTAACCTTAACTGCTGGTCTGGTAGGATATTTAACTCCTTGGATTTCTCCCATCTCCCTAGCCACTGATTGGAGGAGGTCATCAAAGTCCAACTGCTCTAGGTCAAACCTTTCCCAGAAGGAATCAGTTTCTAGGTAGAATTGCTCCCAGAAACCAGAGTCTTTTAGGTCTTGGGCTGTGGCTCTGGCAAAATATTCCCTTCTCCTGGCTATGTCAGCCATCCTATTATCAGAGGCATTGATGGACTTAGCCATTAGGGTATCGTAATACCTGCCATAGGAAGGAACTAAACCTTCTGAAATATTTGGTAGGTCGGCCTTAATTTTATCCGCTACCCTCTGCATTTCACCCTTAGACTTCTCTAGGAATAAGCTAAGTCTGTCCATATCAGCGTTAATGGAGGCACTTCTCTCAGCAAAGGGTAGGCCTCTACTCCTTTGAGTTACTCTCCTCATCACTTGCTTAGGAACTGCTCCTTGAACCTGAGCCATATAGTTAAGGCTGTACATTACTCTGGACATTTCCTCAGGATTCCTAATCTCTAGGTCGGTAAGGAAATTAGCTAATTCCTTCATCTGTTCTGATGCTCTCTCAGGGCTACGGATAAAGTCATCCATTAAGATGTCTCTGGACTCATCCATCCTAGTCGTTATCTGCTCAGGACTACCAATTAAAGTGCCTTCGTCCATATCCTTTACCAGCTTATCCCTAACTGCTCTAGGCATATCAGGATGCTCAGATAGGATGTTAGCTACCTCACCTTTGTGGATAGTTTCTCTGGTGAACAACTCCTTTGAATAGCGAATGGAATCTGGATTAGCCGACAATTTAAGGTCATTGACAGCCTGGTAAACTTCATTAGCAAATTTCTTATCCTTCAACCTGGGTCTAGGAGCATCTATCTTAACCAACCTCTCAAAGGTGTCTCCACCCATTTCCTTTAATATCTGGGTGGCTCTGCCATCCACAAAGCCTCTGCGGAAGCCAATCCCTATTTGACCAGGTTTCTCTACCAATACTTTATAGGTAAGCTCACCAAATGGTTTAGCTAAACCAAAAATACTCAATATCCAGTTAGTCTGCATAGCTTCACGACCAGTCCTCAACTCACCCAAGGTCTCTGACCAGGCATCCCTCATCAGGTTAGGGTCATAACTAACACCTGCCCACTTTCTGGAAAATCTAGCAGGATTAAACCTATTAGGTCTAACTCCACCCAATGCTGAACGGAAAATATCCTCTATCATATTCATGGGTCCATATAGGGCAAAGCATAAGTAGGATTCAGCAAAGGGTCTAACCACCCACCTGTCTATGGAAAACCGCCATACCTGCTGGGCTCTTAGGCTAACATCCTGCATAGAGGCAGCAAATACTCCCATCTGTTTCCTGGCCAAATAGGCTGCACTTTCCTCAGTTTTTATGTAGTATCTAAAATTCCTCTTAGCCAAAGAATAAATGGCATTGACTGGCGACTTAGCCAAACCAGTTGCTTTTGCCGCTCCAACTATATCATTGACTCTATCATCCAGCACCCTTTGGGCTAGTTTCCAAGCATCATCAGTATTTTCTATGTTTAGCCTAACCAGTAATTCTCTGGCAGCCTCACCAACAGTTATTTTTTGTCTGCCTGTTCTACCTCTGGTAAAGTAATCCTCAAACAGGCTGTTTATATTATCAACCAATTCCCTAGAAGTTGTTTCTGGAGTAAATAACCCTGTCCTACCAGTTATCCCTGCCAGCCTATTACTCCAATCAATTAACATCTTTTCATCCACAGGAGTATGCTCTAGCAGGACTCTACCAGCCCTAGCAATATCGCTGTCGGCCTGTGGATACCTCATGGCATGTCTGATTGCCCTCTCAGTGGCTTTGTTAAATAATACCATACCATCAGGAGATTTAGACAGGTCTCTAACAGACTTACCTGTATATTTCTCTACCCACTTTTGCACAAATTGGATGGATTTGGCTTGTTGTAAGGCTGCTCTTTGGGATAAGGATTTAGGCAGCTTTTTCAATCCAGCCTTTATCAAATCAAATGGTAGTTCAAGGACGGATGCAGCACCCCTCTCTGCTGCTCCTACCATTCTACCAAACTTACCTAATGGCTTGGTTAGTTTGGTGGCTATTCCCCAACCAACATAACTTAGTGGGTCAACAACTCCTTCCATCAGTATATATTTTAATATCCACTCCCAAGCACCTTCACCAGGGGAATCCCACTCTTCCCAGGCATGAGCTAGGGCTTTCCAGGTGGATTCTGTTTGCCTATACTCCTGATACTTCTTTTCTAAATCAGGGATAAAGGTTTTATACAAAGCTCCTGCTAATGGCATAGAAACATGCTCAAAGTAAATCATAGCTACTTCCATTAAGGCTAGACCAGGCTGGACAACCATCTCCTTCAGCATATCCACCAGGGTATAGTCAGGCATTTCGGCTATACCTTCCCTATACGCTGTTAGCTGGTTATCTCTTTCCTTCCAACTGGCTATGAGGTTTTCAGCCTCAGACTCAAGATAGTCCACCTCTGGGTCATCAACACCACCTTGTCTGGCTGAGAGGTATTCGGCCCATGCCTCCTCAGACAATATTGGACTTGGCACACTGGGAAGAGGCACTAAAGCCTTAATAATTTCATCAATGGTTAGCCTGTTCAATGTGGCAAGAGGAACCTTTTCCGCCTCAATCTCAGTGGGAACCACCAACTCAGGCATTTCCAATTCTGGCATATCCTTAGCCATTTCGGGCAGAGGGGTAACTCCAGTTATTGCCGCAACCATACCATCCATAATCTGTCTAACACTATCCAAGTCCTCTGGTGATAACGAATTAACCAATTCTTGTGGTAGCTTTTCCAATGCCTCATGGGAGGATGAAACTAGGCCTCGTTGGATGGCAAACGGAATCTCACTATAGAGGCGGTAATAGAACTCGCTACGATTGGACTCAGCCTGCAAGGAGGCTAACTCTTCTCTGGATTGTGCAACCAACCTCTTCTGCGTTATTGTGCCTTTAACCAACTCGGTTATCATCCAAGGCACAGTTGCAGCTACTATTGGTGTGTAGGCATATGGAACTGTTCTTTGGGCAACCTCCGCCATAGTGCCTAAACGTTGCATAATAGTTGGAGAGGTCATCAGCCTTCTGGATAAATCCTGATGCCGTTCTAATGAGGATTGCAGGCTATCCCAATAGTGCTTGGTTTGTTTTTCCCACTCGGCTAATTGCCGTTCAAATTCTCCATTAGGCATTTTACACTCTCCCCATTCCTTCCTGTGGTGCGGCTGCCTCTCTGGTTGGGAACACTTCCCTCATTATAGCTTCCTCAGCTGGAGGAGTAGCCCGCCCAGCTGCTCCAGCTTGCTCAACAGCCTGTTGCTGAGGAGACAGCCTCGCTTCTACTAAGGCTGCCACCTTCTCATAGAGTTCGGCAGCCTCAATACTGGCTGGGTCCTTCTTCTCCCTCAATATTCTTGCCTGCTCCTTATAGGCTAGAACCTGGTCAGCCATTATTGCCTCAGGACTCATCATAGCATCGTCCTTCCTAACTTTAGCCTGCTCTCGTAATGGGTCCCTAACCTCAGGAAACATTTTGTCCATGACAGTATCAGTGGATAATCTAAAGGTTGGGTCTAGCATCCTGGCTACAGTAGCTCTTTGGATTAAATAACCAGGAATTTCAATATCAGCCTGGACATCAAACTTAACCTCTTCAGGCATATTCGCAGGGACAATAAACTTATGTGGTCTATACTTGGTTGTGGTTAGGAGTTTAATCCAATAATCGTTAATATCAGAACGCAATCCTCTAAAAGCATCCATGTAAGGAGTTAATACCTGCAAGGCTGCTGAGGCTATGTTGGCCATGGCAAGGTAACTCATCTGCATTTGGACGTTACCAAAGATAGCCCATGGAAACATACCTCTCTGTATCATGTTGGAATACTCAAACATAATGGTTCTTAGTTCTACAGGAATGGCTGGAGGCTGCAAAGCTCCTGCTGATTCTCCTGGCGCACCTCTAAGGATTGAGCCCCATCTGTCCATACTCTCCTCAGTCATTATAGGTGTATCACCACTAGATAATTCTAAGTAGTGAGGCTGGGCTACAGTCCTAACTAACTGCTGGGAAAAACTCAACATCTTGTTATAGTTTTTGGTTAGCTCCTCATTAGTAGCTACTATGCCTTCTCCACAATGTTCCTGCCATTTGGGGTCTATCACTCCTCTGTCAGGTAGTCCACCAACTGGAGAAATGAATAAGGGCAATACACCTAACTCACTAAGGACTAGGTCTTTCTCCAATGGCTTAACAAACTCCTGACCTAAAACTATACCGTTAACCACATCACCATCATCATCAAAACCCCAATAGTCATATAAGGTAGTGTTATGGGTAAATGGTCGTTTAAGTACCCAGCCCATTATTTTAGCCTTCCTATTAGCTATGGCTGGCTTCATGGTATAGATATGGGCGGCCTCTAGCAAACCTATGTCAGCAGAACCAAACTCTGGGAAAACTTCTAATGGATTCCAAACCTCAGACCAGATTCTACCCTCCTCCACAATACTAAATACGTTGTACCAGCCAGTAGCCAACATTAAGCCTATTAACTCACCTTTGAAACTTTGACGACCCATCCTACGATAGCGTTTTTCCTCCTCAGCCCAGCGTTTGGCTACATAACCTTCTAAATAGCTGGTAGACTCTACCTCTTGTGGGGTTAAGTCCTCCTGACTGACTTTGTCCGCCACTATACTGGAAGTCATCAGGTGCTTGCCTAGGTTATAACCAGTTCTAGGGTCGTTGGATGTAACAGTCTCCATACCTTCTTGTTTTAACACATCTTCTAATCGGAGGACTTTATACCAGTCCTTAATCTTACGTTCTCTGGTTCTCCAATTACCTTTTAACTTACCACACTTAGCGATAAGGTCTTTTTCATTCATAATCTACACTCCTTACTTAATTCTATCACGGACATAGAAGCCAGTGATTGTGGCTGTAGTACCAATAAGAGCACCTACAAACATATTGGCTATGTCTGGACTAGCAAATTTAATGGTTAAAATTGCTGCCAAAACTATTATGGCAGTCCAACCACTATAGGCTAGGTAAGGTCTAACCAACGCTCTTACTAACTCAATCCACTTCTCCATCGCAATACCTCCTCACTATATTCTACCATTTATATCCTGTCCTTCCCATATACCCTCGCTTCATTGGTTTAGGATTCATACAACAGAGTCCTACAGCCAAGCTCATTAAAATATCATTGGCTCCTACAACCACAATCTTATCACCAACTAGCCTATGATTCCTCATCTGCTGGGCTATTTCAATATCATGACAGGTAAAGTCTACCAAACACTTATGGACTGTCTGTAGCATATAGTCCTTATTCTTACTGGTGGTTAGCCAACCTGGTTCCATTGAAGGCATACCACTGACTATATCCTTCCTAAAATAGATTGGCCTCCTATGCTTCAATAGTTCGGTAATGGCTAATCCATGACTATTGGCTTCCCAAGCTATTTCAGCCCTATTATAATGGTTAGAGGCAGCTACAGCCTTCTTAACTGTTACCTCTGGACTGTATAGACCTGCATCCCTAGCACACCATTTGGGCTTGTAATTACCCTCCCCATCTTGGTCAAAGGTCAACACTCCAATGGATGATTTGGTTATCTTAGCTTGGCCAGGGTCAATACAGACCATATACTTTTTGTCCTTCTCTGGTTGATACCATATATCCAGCCCTTCCAAATGATACTTTGCTGGATAACAGTCCTTAGCCAATTCATTAACAAGGAAGTCATCAAAATACATATCACCAGTGGCTAGGAAACAACTAACATCATCCTCTGGAAATTCCTGGTTAAACAATAATGTCAATTCTCCTGACCGCCTAAGGCTCTGCTTCTGCTTCACCTTCCAACGTCTCCACCTTATTTGGTCAAAGGTTAATCCATGATTGATTACCAGTCTTTCCTCATCCTGACTCAACTTGAACTCAGGCTTATTGGTTTCAGGAACAAACATTTCAATTCTAGGGTCACCTAATATAATAACATATTCCTTATGGACAAACCAGGTGTAGAAGTGAGGAGTGAATACTGATTTACCTTCCTTAGCCAACTGGTACATATCATAGAAATCGTTTTCCTGACCATTGGGTGTTCCATAAATATCCACCGTTCCATCTGGAGGGACACGGTCTAACGCAGGAGAGATTATCCTTTCCATAGCTCCAGATGGGTAAAATGGAGCTTCATCAAATAGTAGGTGGTGGATAGTTTCTGCTCTACCTGCCACATAACTACGGGCTGAGGCTATATAAATAGAACTGGTACTTACTATCCTACTATTAACATAGAAGCGGAATGTTTTTTCATAGGTAGAATCATGGTGGATTTCAGGAAAGCCAGGAATGTTCAGCCCAGCTAAGTGATTGTAAAAGAACTGTACCTTGTTCAGGAGCCGTTCTGTGATAAAATCCTCATAAGCTACAAGGACAGTGTTAGTACCAGGACAGGTTAGGGTGTCCTTCAACCTCTTAGCTATTCTCTCGGTGGAGAACCCAACCTGGGCAGGTTTAATCCATATATCCATACCCGTCTCTGTGGAATCAACATCAGCCTGGATGTCATTGTAGGTGAATGGAACTATTCTTCGCTGCTTGTTTTCCACAACGAATAACGCCTCAATGAAGGCTCTGTCATTGGCTATAAGTTCTCTGAGGGTTTGTTCGGCAGTTACCATTAGTGTGTCTCCGCTATGGATTGTCCTAGAGGAAAGGTGGAACTAGGGACAAAATTTACATAAACAAATTCAGGAAACATATCCACAATAGCCTTCATAGTCCCTAGAGGTATTTCTCCTTCATGTGCTATTTTGATGGTTGGGTTGGTAGCCTCAACATGTTGGATTGAGTATTGCTTTTCCAATCCAGCAAATATTGTATCTAGCTTAGGCCTATATAAATCTACGCACCAGCCCATTTTAATCCTCCTCTAGGGTAATTTCAGTGGCGGCAGCTAAGGCTTCTCCAGTAGAACCTTCAGTATCATGGTCGGCTATTGGCTCATCCCAAACCGCAGCCACTATAGCTTCTGCACCAGAAGGTGCTTCCTCTAAAGCATTTTCAGTAAACCTATAAGTCCCAGCATCATCTTCAAGTGTATCCTCTAGTTTGGTTAGCGTTCCCTGTGCTGTATCTATCTTAGTATCAATCAGGTAGTTGTTTATGGTAACTCCACCACCAGCTCCAGTGAGATTACCATGTCCATAAAGGTTAATTGTCCCACCAGTGCAGTCAGCATTTATGGTAATATCAGCACCATTAGCGTAAACCGAAAGTGTCCCAGAAGTCATCGCATCAATCTCAAGGGTTCCCACAAAGTCTCTCAGGAACATTACACCGCCATCTTGTGCTGTCAGGATAAGGTTTCCCTTCCAATCCTTTATGCTTGCCCTTGTCGGTGCTTGGACTGTTAGGGTTACAGCACCATATATTGAGTAACAACTATCTATATCAGAATATCCAGTATCCTCAAGACTGCATGTGGAACTGTAAAATGCACTGTTTGTTATCATACCAGTAAAGTTGGTCAGGGTATATACTATACAGTCCTCTATATTGATGAAGCCTGCTCCCGCCTGTGCTCCTTTTATCAAAAGTCCCGTAAAATAAGAGCCATCTACATCTTGCCCACCGAGGTCTACGAAATCACCTAGCTCTTCATGCCTCTCCCCAAAGAAGGCATAGTGCTCCATTTGGGCAGCAAGGGTTAATGCTCCATGAACATGTATCTTGCGGATATTTCGGGTAGTACACATAGATATAATATCAGCGATAACATCACTGGGGTCGTGTGCCGTACCTATAGGATGAGTTGTGCCAGCAACGCCAGTGTCCTCGTCAAAGTAAATCCTATCACCGTAGTCTGCATCGTGTTGTATGGCTAATGTGGCTAGAAGTCCATGTCCATTATCCATTTGAGTCTTTGTTGGGCCTGCTGCGGTAATAGCAGCACCATCCCCATTAAGGACATGGAGCTTACCACTGGTATGAGGAGTAGCTGTCCCACCAACTGCCTTAATGTCAACATCCATATAACCTGAGTCCTTAGCATCATATTTACTTGCCCAATATGCTTGAGAGACAACCATAAAGTCCTTCCAGATGGGCAAACTAAGGCTAGTGTCCATAATAAGTACAGTTAAACGCCCCTCTGTGTCTATATCGCCTGTGCCAAGAACCAAGGTGTACCATCCGCCTTCCTTGTGAGTAAAGGCTCGGCTATCACTGGTTAAGTCAACAAAGGTAGTTCCATTATGTTTCATTAGCTCCGCATGGTCAGCAGTACCTAGTGCAAGATTTTCAACAGGTGTAACCCCATCCGCTACTGCTACCGCAGGCCCGATTAAAATAGTCGCTGCTACATTCACTTCTAACTCTTGCACTATCCTTGCCTCCTCATTCTCTGCATATGCATAAAGGCTTGAACTGGAATACCTACTGCTGCTTCTTCCTCATAGGTGCAGAAAATGGTGAATTTCCTATCACCCCATACTGTCTGAGTCCAAGGATTAGGCCATGTACCATCTGTAAAGGCCTCGGCATCGTAAGCCGAGAGACCTGCCACTTCATTAAACCAGAACTTAGGGTATTGAGCACCTGCCCACCAAACAAGGTAATGGTCAGCAGCAGTTAAATCTTTATCTACAGTTCCTAAATTTATGAGAAAGTTAGCATCGTGGCCCCCAGGAACAGTATTTGCCCCTGGATTGCCTGTGTAGGCAACACGGGAAGCATCAGAATCCAAGTATACTCCATACTCCACTTCTTGCGGGTCTTCACTCTCCGTATTCTGAAGATACGCTGTTACAGAAATCGGTGTGCCAGCAGCAGCTAAAAACTTAGACCCCATAATGTAGCCTATTATATTGTAGGAAGTTCCACCCTTTTCTTCAAAACCAAAATTAGTGGTTCCTGTGCTTACTGGATAAACAGCTTTGTCAAGAAAATCCTGGGGCATTACAGTTGTTAAGGTCTTTGCTTCCACATCAAGTATGAAACCTTCCGCCCGAACCCGCCATCCGTTAACATCTGTAAGGTAGGGATAATAAATAAAGAAGGCTATGCACGCCTTATATTTTTCAGCATCTTCCTTGTTCTTGTGGAAGGGTATTCTGGTAGCGTGGTCAACAGCATAACCCCCAACGACATTCTCAGGACGAATACTAACTCCACCCAGTTCATCTATAAGCCAAGTTGGATGGTCTGGGTGTAACGGAGGCTGATGGTGAAATTTAAGTCCCTGCGTCTCGATATCAAGGACAATCTTGTTTGTCTTAGGTTTTTTCTTTAGGATTTGCTCAAACTCAAAGCCGCCAAGCTCATTCTGCTTGAACTTATGCTCTTTACCGTCTTTATCTTTGGCGGTTACTATGGTAGGTTCAAGAGGGTAGAACTCAGTTTCCCATTCAAACTCAAACTCGTCCTGTTTTACCTTGTATTTGCACTTAATCTTATTTTCTTCTACCTCATACTCAATTTCCTCTATCTCTCCTGCTGGTTGAACTTTGATAAAACATTCACCATCCCAGCGATTGAGCTTGATATGAGGCTTGAAGTCAACGGAGTCCCTATCCCCTATCTCAACCTTATCACCACCAGCAAGTGTTACCTCAAAGGTAGTATCGTTTGTCGGTTTGGGTTCTTTAGGCATAATACTCCTTATGGTTCATAAACCACTACCAGCTTACCAGTGGTCTCATTATAAAGGAGTTGATTAACCTTTTTATAAGTAGTTCCTGCCACAGTAGGAACCACTGAAATAACACAGTCATCATACCTGATGGTACGTTTTAAGGCAACTCCAACAGTCACAAGAGATACCAAACCTACCTCTTTATCAATGGTTGTGTCAGCCATTATCCCCTTATTCCTCTAGCTGTGCGATAGCGTCTCCTTACTTTTCCGACCAGGCTCTGCTTTCTAGGCCTCAGCCCAATAGCAGTTTCCCAGGCTCTAAGAGGTGCATGGCGATAGCCTCTAGGTGAGAGCATTACCGTGCTTCCCCATCTCAGCCTATGCACAACTTTGTAGAGACCATAGCCAACTGGTGGCTTCGTTGGCTGCCTTGCTTTAGTTACTCTTGCCTTCCTTACCATATCTACCTCCTTGGTTCCCTAGGTTTATACCTACTCCCTCTCAGGCCAATTCTGCTCACTTGAGCCTTGACTACATTACGCCTACCCGCTGCTGCTTGTCTCCTAGTCGCCCTTACGCCTCTTGCCATTTACACATCCTTTGTTCTTAGCCTTGTAAAAAGGACAGCGAAGATAATCACCATTCTCCAACCTACCCTGTATCTTACCTATCCTGAATGAATTATAGGCTATGCCGCCCAATATCAAACTGTTCATACTGAATAAGGCTACAATCAAGGCTTCAGGCATTTTGGTTCCTCCTTTATCTTGTGTTCACAAAGGCGGCACTTCCACAGCACCTCTCCAGTGTTTAGGTTTCTAAAGAGTAACACCATTTGTAGTGGCTTTCCAGTATTTGGATTTATGCAACGAGGACATTCCATGGCAGCCTCTATCCACTTTGTTCTCCCTTTTCCAAGCTAATCTTTATAGCTATGTTGGTGAAATTGAACGCGTCACCAGATAGGTCTTTTCCACTAATTATCTGCCTAATCATAATCAACTGCTGAGGAGTATAGAATTTCCTTATCACCAACAGGTACTGCTGCTCCTTCTCAGTTAATACTTTGTCCTGAGCATCCTTGAACAGGATTTGGAAGTCCTTAGCCAATACTAACCTAAAGTTGCGGGTAAACTCAATATTGATAAGCTGGTTGGATAACTGCTCCCTTAGCTCGCCTAGGGCTTTCTGTTCCAACTCCATAAAAGCTGGTTCTTCTCTCCAACGCTTAACCGATTTCAGATGGACTTTGGCTAGCTTTACTGCCTCCATTACAGAAAAACTCGCTACCAGGTAACTCAGGTAACGGGCTTTCTTGCCACCATCCGCATAATAGTTGATTAGAGATTGGGCTGCTCCTTCAGTAGGAGTTATTACACCTTCTGAGGTTTCAATATCAGTGTTCATACTCCTATTATATCACAACTTTACATAACTGTCAAGCTCAGTCTGAGTATAGTTGTAAATATATAATACTATTATGTTAAGTAGAATATACTTGACAAATAGCTGCCTAGGTGTTATAATGATAATAGATAGCTTGACAGGACAACCAAGAGTTAAAGGAGGGATAAAATGGCTTATATGACCAAAATGACTGAAAGTGAAAAAACGAGATTTAGGGCGATAGGGCAAACACCTGAGTTCTTTAAGTGCCAGTGGTGTGGTGATAAAAATCCTGATTATCATAGACTTTGGTCTCACGGTAGGAATAATTACTCTGACATATTTGGTTGTAAAAATGCTATAAGAAATGGCTGAAATCTCCACATGTAAGGAGTGGAGAAACCCCAGAAGTAAAAATCTTTGGGATGGGTAGCACTACTGATGGTAGAAGTGGTGGGTATAGTTCGGGCTAACCAATATCCCAACAGAACCTGCAAGGTAGCTTAACACTTCAAAGAGGTGATTGTGGCAGTTTGGGGAGCATATATACAGCAGGGGTACACTCAGGAAATAGATTATCTAGGAGCTAAACTCTCCATAGAAATTCATTGTCCTGTGCATTATCCTGCCTACAATAAGAATTTGTTTGAATGTAGGTGTGGAGTGATATTTCCTCTGTATGTGGTTAAGGGAGAGGATTGGGAATTGATTAGGAAAAAGCATGTTGAGGAAAGGGAGTTGCTAAAGGTATGACTACTCAACCATTATTTGAATTGCAAACTGAGGAGATACTCGTAAAGGAAGAACTAGAAAGGGCTCTGGTGGACAATAGCCTTAGTCCAGCAGAACAAATGATGCTGAGGAGTATGATTAGAATGATAGAATTGTTCCAGGAGGTTGATGACCAAGAATGACTATTCCCAATGTAACCATGAAATGGTGTGTTAAGAAGTCCACCTGTAAGTGGTGCGACCAGTCCATAGATAATAGCACTCCTGTAGTTACTGTATTTTTCTGGAATAAAGGCAATCCAGATAGTAGAGGGTGGAATGTTTCCTACAGCTATCATCCTCAATGTTGGATAGAACAAGGACTAGACTACCTTAGACGTAATCCATATGTCCCACAGCGTAGGGAGAAAAAGCCAACTCTATGTGAGGAGGATAGGAGGAAACGCTACTTGCTGGTTAGGCGGTTCCATAAGGCTGAACAGATGAGGAAAGGTGGTAGCTATCCAGATAATCTATTAGCTGAGGCTAGACTAACCCAACAAATGATTGATATTATGCTGGAGGTAGCTACTTTGGGAGGAGTGCCCAAATCATGGGCGGAAAGGCTATAATCAAAAAGTTACTGTCAAGAGTTAAAGGAGGGAACTGTGGAAGATATGATAACATTGGGGCAACTTTGGGCTATATTTAGAAAAATAAAAAGAGTGGAATATGGCTCTAGTATAGAGATAGGAGGCGGTTTTAAGGTGGACACAGAAATGCTCTATAACTCTTACCAAAAGGAACTAAATGCCCAAGCCAGGATTGGTCTAAATTAAAGTGGTTAACAGATGACAAGGAGGAGGACAGATGGGCGGAAAGACTCTAACATATAAGGAATACTTAGCCTCTGATGTATGGAAATGTCCAGCCTCACCCACTGGTGCCCATCATTGGATAGAAATACAACATAGTGAGAATGGAGAATTCCACACAGGGCTGTGGTATTGCAAGTGGTGTAAGGATGTTAGGAGCTTTCCCAATCACTATGATATGGGTAAAATATTTACTATGATTGGAGAGGAGGATTAAATGCCTAACAGGGAAATTAGTAAGAGGATATTTATTAAATTCATTTCGGACAATGGCTGGATGGAAATCTTCTATGAACCTTACTACGACCTAATACGCTACATCACTCCTATGGGTATCCAAATTGACACCATACAAAGGAGTGGTAAGGTTGAGGTAATGACAAAATTGAACTGGAGTAATTTCTCAGACCTACCATAAGAAAATATATATCTATCTAAAAAAGAGTCCACCCGTACCTCGCTAATAGTACTGGGATAGGATAAATAATTGACAGCTGGCTAGGAGAACATTTGTGCTAGAGGCCTGGGTAGAACATATGTGCTAATTGACGGACAAATAAAAAGGAGCGGACTGGCAACTAATCCGCTCCTCTGTGTCCTGTTGGCTACTTTACTGGTGCTAGCAGCCCACTAGCGATAGCTCGTTTCTTGACAGCTACTTTGACCTGCCACTGACTGGATCCTGATGTAGCAGCAGCTAGTTTTGTTTTGTCCTCGTCCGTAGCAAACTTGTCAAAAATCTCCCCTAGGCTCAATCCGAACTCATCCTTACTCTTTCCAGTGCTACCACCACCTCCAGCTTTGGGAGCTTTCACTGCAGCAGTTGTCAAGCTAACCGACTTATAGACAATGTCTGGCTCATTTGGGTTAGCTTTGTCAACCTTGTAAGTAAAGCCCCACGCTTTGACTGCTACTAGCTCCTTGTCAAGCCCTGGAATTCCTTTAAGCATTTGGTGTGTCTTAGCGGCTAGCTTCTCCCGAACATCCGCTAATGCTTCAGACTCCTTGAGCAGTCTATCAGCTTCAACTTTAGCTCGTTCTTTTTTGCTAGCCACAATCTGGATTGCTATTGAGTCCATCGCATCAACGTCATTTTTGTCAATAGCTGCTCGCATTTGTGCCCTAAGTTCCTCAATACTCATTAGTCATCCTCCTATCTTTTTTCTAGGACGTTACCGATTCCTAGTATCTTAATTATAACACACGGATAGCACTTTGTCAAGTGTTTTATAGGCAATTTGTGAAAACTCGTTGGCAGGAGTAGAACATTTGAGCTAATAAGGATGTTATGTAAAGCTAGATTATGTTAAGTAGCACATTTGTTCTATTGACAACTGCAATAGAAGGATGTATAATAGAGGTAGTAGAGTTAATTGGGGATAGAGTAGATGGTTGAGAGGTTAATCAATAGAGGTTAGGAAAGGAGCCAAATGATAGGGTATATAGGACAGAACAGGAATGACAGTAGATTATACCCTAACGAGGCTGTCGGTCAGGAGGATGGACAGTCCGAAGTAGTCATCAGGAAATGCGAGCCTTGCATATTCTGTGGTGAACAGGATACAGAATATCACCTTGGTCTATGTATGTGTAAGCATTGTAAGAGGCAGGTAGCAGAGGGCTTTGAGAAAGGTAATCAATAGAGCTGAGGAAAGGAGTTAAACCCAAATGGATGTTACCAAATGTGACCTAAGTGCTAATCAAACCAAGCTAGACCATCAAGCCTTGTTGGATACAGCCCGTATTGCCACAGGATATTGTGTTGAAGGTGTTGCCAGTTACCTATCCGAGTCGAGAGGCAAGTTATTTAAGGAGGATGTTACTGGCATACACCTCAACGCCCATTGGTTAGCTAGAGAGGCAGAGCAACTGGACATAGCCGCTGAGGTACTAGCCACACTAATGGGCAGCCTATCCAGGGAGGAGATAGAGATTGTTAACAAGCCTAAGATTAAGGAGTTTTGAGGAGGTAAACCCAAATGGCAACACATGATTGTATGGACTGTAGTGCAAGTGGTGAGTGTCCTATTGAGAGTATTGCACCTTGGCTAAACGAACATGAGGAAGAGTCCATGAGTGTGGTAATTGCCTGTGCGGAAGACCTTGCCACAGCTTGTGCAAGGTTGACTATGGCTACCCCATCTCTCCTGCGACAAGCGGATGTGTTGGTAGTAGTAGTAGAAGCCTGCCTCCTGCTTGGCTACCATAGAGGCAGGACTTACCAGGATGTGCCAAAGGTATTCAAAGATGCATTGGAAGAATAGAACTAATGTATGCCAGAGAAATTAACCAGCTAATTAACCAACTTAGCCCTGACCAGAAGGACAAGTTGAAGGAGCAAATCCTCCTCCACAAAGCCATCAGCTGGCTACTAAACAAACCTGTATTCAGCCCACGACGGCTAAGGTATGTGCTAGACCTGCTGGACGGCAAGCAACCTGAACCACTAACACATCCACATCCTCGTAGGAGTGGTAAGGTTAGAGTAATAAAGGAGGCAGTCAATGTCTAAAACACCAAAATGCCGATGTTATATAAACCTCAAGTATTATGCCCAAGTGGTGAGCGGTAAAAAATGTGGGACTTTACGTGGATATAAACCTTGCCCCATACACGAAAAGGAAGCAATCGCCAAGGTAGAAAGGAGGTAACCAATGCCTAGAGACTTTACATCTGAGCCAACCAAAAAGCATCCACTAGGTCAGCCCATCCTCTGCTCCAAATGTGGCAAATCGGGTGGTACCCTAGTGAAGGACGGCAAGGACGGCTACCGCCACGCTGACGGCATGTGTAAGCTACTACAACAAAGGAGGTAACCAATGATAAGGAAAGTAACTAAGCAACATCTGAAGGAAGCAAGTGAGAAACCAGTCTATAAGGTGGTACAGGTAAAGGAAGATGGCAGTCTTATATCATTATGGGTAAAAGGTACAAAGAAGTCTCCTCTAATGCTTTATGCGAATGGCGAGACGAATCCTGCATACACACTTACATACAAACCAGATAGGGTCGTATCCGACGGTAGGTATGGTATCTGGTGCTGTGAAACCCTTAAGGATGCGATAAACCAAGCCTTATGTAATAGCAGACATAATCTGTGTAAAATCTATAAGGTACTCCCTATCGGTGAGGCCATTACACCACCAGGAACCTGGGAACATGGAGGAACTGTCCTCTACCCAGCAATAATAATGGGTAGTAACTGTGTCAAGGTCATAGATAGGAGGAGCTAACCAATGGCTGAACCAAGTAAGAAGTCAGAGGGAATAGAGACGCTAATAGATGCTACCTTGCCTGAGGGTAGAACCAGACGGGACAGCATTAGGCGGGACATCTGCTCATGGTGCGGTAAACCAGCCACAGAATTTAGGGATGTACTATCCAGAAAGGAATATACAATCTCTGGGTTCTGTCAAGAATGTCAGGACAAAACATTTGGGAGGTAACCAATGTCATTCACAGAACAGGATAAACAGGCTATGGACGATGCCGCCGTAGGTGCGGAGAATGACCTGTCAGAACTAACTGGTCTGGATGAAAACCTACCCATTGGCTCAGTAGCAGATTGGTGGGCTAAGTGGGTAATGAAGGCAGGGCATAAGAGGTTGGGTAGGATACTACTACAATATAAAACGGAGGAGAAATAATGATACGTCCAAATGAAAGACTGTCTATAATCAATAGGATAAGAGCCACAGCTAGAAGGAAAAGCCCATTCGCATTTACACACCTCTTAGAGAATCGGATGGGACGGCACTACAGTGAGGATTGGCAAGAATGTTTAGATTACCTGGTAGAAAAAGGTGAATTGTCCACCGATGGCCAGGGTAGTTATTGGACAAACAAAGGAGAAAACAAATGAGCTACCAAGACGTAAAGGACAGACTCTACCACGGTCACAAGAGGATAGCCAACAGTACCTACCTAGAATTACTATCCAAGGAGACTGTTGGTGGTGTGGAATTCCCTGAGTATATTGTTATGGGACTACACAATTACATCATAGCCCGATTCTACCCTGATTACCTTCAACTATACTCTGCTGGTCGGTATATTCCAACTACCAAGGATAGACTCAACCTAGCCCTAAGTATAGCTGGCATATCAGGATACAGTGTATGGCAACATAGGCGGACTTGGTATTATGGTTATCTGCTATCTGGTAAGGAGTTCTATGATGGAATGAAGATAGACTATACAGGTAGAGTATATACTTAACTAAATAATACTAATATAGTCATAGCACTATACTATACCAAGGAGAAGGACTAGATTATGTCATATAGGAAGTATTAGTAAAGTATATAGACTATATTATAATAGTATTATATAGATAGAAGTATACCAAGGAGAATAAAGGAGGTGTAATAAAATGGGTGTTGATGTATACATGAGGTGGAAGGATGTTACAGAGGAAGAAAGAAGGAGCCAAATAACTGGGTTCCGTAGTAGTGGGAATGTTGGCTACCTCAGAGGTACATATTTTGGTGGTCTATCCGATGCACTTAAAGTTCTGTTTGGTTGGATGAGTTGGGATGAAGAGACTCCGTTTGACCCTGTTGCTTTTGAGGTGGCATTAACCTTACTTAAATCCAGGAATGGCGAAAGACCTGAAAAGGGTAGGTGGGACTATACTGAAGGTTCTGAGCTTGACCTTTCCGAACGGCAAAATGCTCCAATAGATGCCAAAGATTTCCAAGAATACCAAGATTTTTTGGAGCTGGGTAAAAGGCTACTCTCCGAAGGCAAGGAGCCATATATCTACATATCTTACTGAGGAGAATAATGAGTTACCTTGTTGGTTTTCCAGTCTGTCCAGGCTGCCTTAATATACTGGACTACAATCCAATGCCAGTTATTGGTGAAACCTACTGGTATTGTAGGCCCTGTAAAATGTGGTGGGAAACCAGCTTCTTAATCCAATGTCTGGAGGAGGAACTATTTGAATACTTATCTGAGGAGGAAGGTAATGTTTATCAGTAGGAAGAAATTCAACAAATTACAACAGGAAGCCTATGAACAGGGAATTACCAAGGGCTATACCCTATGTTGGCAGCTGAGGCAGCTAACCCTATCTAATCAAGGCACCATAGGTGGTAAGCTAGACCAAGAACTTGAGGACATATTGAAAAAGGAAAGGAGCAACTAATGGAGAGAGTTAATTTACTATATGTTGATATTAAGGTTTATCCAGCCAGCATTGAGGAAGGACGGCATACTGGTTATGACTGGGACTCACTACTAATAGCCGAACAACCAGTCCTAACCACCTATAAAACCCTATTTGATTTGTTTGGAGAGGGAGGATGGCTAAACAAAGGCCTAGCTGATTGGATTAAGGATGAAATGCTAAACAAAGGCAAGGAGATTATCTATCAGAATTGTCCTAAGGCTCCCAAGTGAGGTATCTTATTGTAATTATAATAGTTGTGGTTATACTCTATATACTATTCCATACCATATTGAAAAGCTGGACAGGATAGGAGGTGAATGATGAAACCAACTAAGGAGCAGCTAAAAGAAATCATTCAAGATTGGGTATCTACTCTAAATTGGGATGACAATCCCTCAGATGAGGAAGTGGATGAACTTGCACAAAGCATCTTGGAGGCAACCAATGAGTGAACCAACTAAAGCAGAAGAGAAGTGGTTTTGGGGACAGTGTGGATTTAAAAAAGCCGAACCTAGCTACAAATGGGGCATTGATGATAGCGGTTGGGGATGGCTCTTCCCTAGTGGTAACAGATTTAAGGAGCTACCTCCCATAGACCTCAACAACCTGTTCAAGTATGCTGTGCCTTTTCTAGATGAAAGGTATGATGAAGTCCAATGGTTGTTAGTTTTTACAAAAGGAATAGGGTGGGAAGTATCTATCTATGCCGAGGAATGGATAGGGGAAGCGAAAGATAAAGACCTTGCCCTAGCTCTATTCGGGGCAATCTACAAGGCTCTTGGAGGAGTTGAGAAGTGAAGAGAGCCCTTCTAAACATATAAACCTGTGAGTTTCTAAGGGGAGCAGGCTCTCACAGGCAGGTCTTTGCCTCAAGGGTTGCCACGGCCTAAGAGGTTTTCACCCTGAGCTCCAGTCTGCTCCCATAGAGGAGGTAAAAACTATGGAATGTCCATTAGCTATGTTATGGGCGGAGTTTAAGATAGCAGAGAGCGGTCGGAACCCTGGTGACTGTCTCAAAGAGGAGTGTGGTCAGTGGGATAAAGACCAAAAGTGCTGTAGTGAAGTAAGTAAGGCTAGGGCAGCGTGGGCTTTAGTTAAAGTGATGCAGGAAATTAGAAACAAGATGCCCTTCCCAAATGAGAGGTGAATGAAAATATTATCACCAAGAGATAAGATACTCAAGGAACGAGGACTACTGGAGAGGCAACCAGCACCTGGAAAGCATAAACGGTTGCAGCCAGTAGTAAAGGTGAGTATTCCAGACATTCCCAAAACAGCCCTGATGCGTTACCTGGAGCAGAAGTATGGGCATAGGATTGAGGATGTATTGGTTAGTGGCTCCCTGTCAGTGGTAGCCAAGAAACTAGGTGATGAGGTGGATACCAGCACTTTGAGTAGGTGGATTAAGAGGTTTAAGCTAAGGTATGGTGCTGATAATTTGCCTAGCTGTGAAGGATGCAAGCAGTGTGGATTAGCCTGTCAGCAGGGAATATGCTATGTATTGATAAACTTGGAGTTATATGAGTTGGTTCCTACTAAACAAAAGGAGGTATTGAGTGAATGAGTAGCATGAAAACTATGCCCATTTCCATCTTAGATGATATAGAGGATACTCCCGACCTAGTAGTGGGACAAAAATATAACGGATTCAGTGAGTTGTTAGTTGTTAGGGATGGAACCGTTCGCCTCTTTAATCGTTCTGGTAGTGAACAAACAGATAATGTTCCTCATATAACTGGGATAGTTATTCCTAAAAGCATGGATTTAATTCTACCTGGTGAGGGCTATGCCCCAAGTGGAAGAGTGGAGGACGCTAAGTCTATATTTGGTTCTGGACTTGTCCACTCCTTGGATTGGCAAAATAGGAACGGAAAAGCCTTATTCACAGCGGTAAACATTACTAGGTGGAAAGGCGAGTCCCTACTACACGTCCCATTTGGGGAAAGATTAGTACCTTTGCATGAAGCCATCCACCTGCTTACCCTTTGTGGTATGCAAAGGATAGCAGCAGAACCCCTATATAGGAGGGGTAAGCGGGAAGTCTTTGATAGCATTATCAGTCGTGGAGGCGAGGGTGTTGTGGTTAAGAAACTATCTGGCTTTGAGAAGGATTGGTTCAAAGTAAAAAGAGTTAAAACATGGGATGTAGTTATTATGGGGTTCACACAAGGAAAAGGTAAATATGAAGGCGTCATTGGAGCCATTCGTTATGGCTTCTATAACTGCAACGGACTGTTACAAGAGGTAGGCAAGTGCTCTGGGATGACAGACCTGGAAAGAGCCTTATTTGCATCTACTCCTGGAACTTATATCGGTAGAGTAATAGAAGTCAAAGGGCAAGAACTCGGTAATAAGGGAGGCATAGTATTTCCCAGGTTTGTCAGACTTAGGGACGACAAATCACCTATAGATTGCATAAAGGAGGTGTTAAATGAATGAGGAATTAAACAAGAAGCTGGCTTTGTGGGCAGGGTTCGCTAAGCACAGACAATTTAGTGATTGGTGGTATAGACCTGATGGCAGGGATATTTCTAGGCTACCGCGCTTTACTTCATCCCTAGATGCCTGCTTTAAGTGGCTTGAGCCAAAGCTCTTATCCTATCAATTAAACAACTGGGGGAATAATAACCACCACTGCGTTATCCATAGAGAGGGAGTTAATTATGTAGGCGCATATGCTAAAACTCCTGCCCTAGCTCTCTGTCTAGCCATAGAGAAACTAATTGAGGAGGAATTAAGTGGCTGAATCTATAGGGGAATACAGACTGAAGGTGCATAAAAATTTGGTCGCTACCCACCAGACCATTCTGACTATTGTATAGTATGTGGTAGAACATACGGAGAACATTATGGATATGAATGTCCAGAAAAGGAGGAATCTAATGAAGGAAATCAAAATTCTAATCCAGCAACTTAGGAGCTATCCAGACAACTTCTTTGTTTATTCACAGGAGGAACAAGACCCAGAATATACAACTAGGAGTCCAGAGGATAACAATAGAACAGGCTTGGTGGTCACTGACTATCTTGGTAAGGAGCAAGGCTTCATTGAAACTGGTGGTAAGGAAGGAGTGGTAATAGAATGATTAAAGTAATAGGCTGGTGCTTTTTAGTTGGTGGGTTTATCTGGTTTTCCTTAATTCCCTTTGCAGGGTATGAGCCTCCCTTACATCAAATAGTAGGTAGTGCCGCCCTCTTAATAGCAGGAGCAATTTTAGCTAAATGAAACCTGAATCTCTAGGTGACTTCCTAGCCTGGCGGCCACCACACATAACTGAGCTGATTGGGTCAGGGATAATGATACCACAAGGCAAGATAATTATATTCGGACCCTACAAGTCTTGGAAGTCTATGACATCCATAGACCTGGCCTTTAAGTTATCCAGTGGTGAGCCTTGGTTGGGGTTCAAAACAACCTTATCCACTGTGCTGGTAATTCAGCTAGAAATACCCAAAGCTGCCTACCAGAAACGGGTAAATAAATATTGCTTTGGTAATAAGCTGTCACCACTGGACAACCTATTCTTTGTTACCACAAGGAATCTAAAGCTGGATAAGGGTTGGGGTATAGCCTTATTAGAGCAATGGATTATGGAAACCAATGCCCAAGTAGTGGTTATTGACCCAATATTTAAGGTAATGTCTGGTCGCCTCACCGATGAGTATGATGTGAGGCAATTCACTGACAGGATAGATGAAACCATAGAGAAACATAGGGTCAGCTTTGTCCTCATACACCATGAGGGTAAGGATTGGGTAATAGAAGGAGAACGCTATGATAGAGGAGCCGATGCTGCCTTTGGTTCTGCTGTTTTTGGTTGGTGGTGTGACTCCTCTATAGAATTGAGGACTAAAGTGGAGGGAGGTAACATAGTTGATATAAGTTTTCCTTTACTCCGATTGGCTGAGGATGAGATAAAGCCAGTAAGGGTGGAGATAGACAGGAGTAATTTGGTATTTACTAACAAAGGAGGTTAAAGGAAGGAGTAGATATGGAAATTATAATCACGGGAGACCCTAAGTCGGGTAAGACTATCGTAGCAACTGCAATCAAACAAGTGCTGGAGGGTCTTGGAGTCTCAGTAACCACTTGCAACTTAGGCAAGTATAAATTTGCACCCTCTGGCTGCAAACCACTTGCCAATCTAGCAGTAAATATTACTGTGGTAAGAGGGACTAAATAGAGAAGACTAGGATGCCTTTTGGAAACTTCTTAATCTGGGTTCCTGATGGCTATCCCAAAACTCTCAAGGAACTCCTATCAGAACCACTAGATGTAATATACATAATTAGAAAGCAGGTTGAAAGAGCAGAAGCATTGAAGGAGGTTAAGCAATGAAACTGATAAGTGATAAGGAGATAAAAGTAGCCAGGGCATCCGTAGTAGACCAAGCCTATGTCAAGGGTTGTCCTAATAGCCCACAAGAATGGTTTATATCTACCGAAAAACTATTACCTCTGCAAGATAGGGCTATAGCCCAAGCCCAACTAGAATCCTGTGAGAAGGAATGTGGGTCCATAGTGGAGGAGATATTCTTGGAGATGGAGGAGTATTGGGACACTAGCGACTGTAGCAAATGGTCAGGAATTGTTATACACGATGAGGATTGGCAAGCCTTCAAGCAGGATATTCTAAAGAAAGTAAGAGGTGAGTGATGTATAAACATACTATACTAGTTCCTAAAATATTGACATTTGAAAGAGAATTAGTGAGATGCCCTGATTGTGGCAAGATGATGGAGAAGCATATTTTTTGTGATGGTGCCCGATTTCATGTCTCATCTTGGGATTCTAATGGCAAGCGCTGTAGTTGTAAGGATTGCGAGATAAATCATATACGCAGACATCACTTGGAGAGAAGCCTAAAGAAAGTAGGTGAGAAATGAATGAAGCACAGGAGAAGATAACTGACATACTAATTAAATTGAGAGCTACACCATCTCATTATCCCAATAGCCTTCAGAAGCTATCACCAGATGGTTATTTGAAACAAACAGAGGAGTTTTCTCTACAAATTCTTGAGGACTTAGAAGAACTTGGCTACCACAAACTACCTGAAGGGAAACCGCCACTGTTGAGTGAGCAAGAATTATTGGATGCTTGTCGAAAGGAACCAGATAACTTTACTTTCAAGGACATAAAGTTATCAGCCAAAGCCCAGTGGGACAGTGATATTAAATGGTATGGAGGTGAAAAATGACACAGAAGGAAACAGTAGCTGATTTAGCTGAAGAGCTTATTCTCAAGAGAGTAGGGAAGTGGCTAAGGGAAAGGATGATAGCTACTCCTATAAGGGGTATTGAGTGGCGTATCCTACTGGATGAGGTAGAAACTTTTGAGCGTGGAGAAATGCCTGAGTAGATACTAAATAGTATGAAGAAGTCTTATTATCAAGGAGGTTAGGATGATAAATCTTGAGGTAGTCAATGACGAGTTGCCTTATAGGGTAAAGATTGATGGATTATTGGGGGCGAGTGTATCACCATCAGGGGCAGTAATTACTGCTTTGAGTGTGGGGAAAAGGATACCATCCAACAAAAGGTATCGGAAGGACGTTGCCTCATATTTATTTTGGCATTATGATGCAAATCCTGATTGGGTGAAATTGATACATATACTAGAGAATGATACATTTGACCCTTATATTTGTCCTGAATGTGGGCAATATCGCCCTGAT
>Ga0114925_10000024_pt1 | contig 44708 bp, 78 predicted proteins | sample SumtaG_2_FD_87287 | JGI IMG/M metagenome (GOLD analysis project Ga0114925, IMG submission 87287) | Deep subsurface microbial communities from Indian Ocean to uncover new lineages of life (NeLLi) - Sumatra_00607 metaG | ecosystem: Environmental > Aquatic > Marine > Oceanic > Sediment | place... | reverse complement strand
CCTATTTTAAAATTCTTTTCATCTTCATCAAGATATCTAAAAGCACTCAAGCCCATTTTCACCATTTTTCCAACAGCAAACGTAGTTAATCTGTCTTTTGTTTCGGGTACGACAATAAGCCCTACCTTTGTCTCGTTTTTCTGTTTTTCTATTTCTATAATTACGCCACAGCCGATTGGATCTAATTTTGATACATCAATCATCAATACACTCCTTTTTAATAATTTCAATTTCGCTAAAAATACGTTTTATACTCTCAATTGCTCCCATCACACGCCACACATAGCTATTATCCATCGGCTTGAGATCGTCTTCAACGCAAGATCGATAAAAATCTAAAGCGCTGCTCATAGCTGAAAGCAGTTCCTTTGTTACATCATTATTTTTCCAATCTGCAAACGATTGTTTAGTTGTCATATATATTCACCTCTTTTAGTTTAAAATTAATCTATCAGTTTTTTTACCTTGTCAAATAAACTCCAAGCCTCTAGTCTAATATCTTCCATATAACGTGCTTCATTTGGTTCGTTAAAATCAGTTCTAAGCAATAGCACTAACCGCAAACACTCAATCATAAGAACCAGATCAGATTGCTTTGTATTGACACTCATGAAATATATAGATTTTGGTATCCTCAATTCGTACTTATCAGCACAGCACAAAGGCTTTGCCTTATCTTCCCGTAAAAATGTTTTATTTATAAATGATTCTATGCCATGCAGACCTAAACCTTCTTCTATAAAGAATACATAAATCTTTACAGTAGACACCTTATAAAAATTTTCATCTTTTCTAAGAGCATCTTCCATTTCATATGTAAAACTTTTTATGTTTTTCATCTCTAACCTTTTGCTGACACGTTTTTCAATTGCAGCTTTAGGTGGATTTTTAATTTTGCGAGTCGTTTGTTTTGTTGTCATATTTAAAAGCTCCTTTAAGTTATTAGTCAAACCAAAATTCTTCATCTTCTTTTATTGTTGTGATTCCTACACAAACTTTTCCGATATACACTTTGTATTCTGTTCCATCTTTTTGCTCCGCTCCTTCTATAAAACGCATCTCTTGTTCCGTTCCTGCCGCATCTGTGATCGGAAATACTAAACAATCACCTTCACTCATTATTTTTTTCTCTTTTTAATCTTCATAACCTCATCAATTAAATACTCGATCAAATAAGCAGAATATTCTTGTGTTTCTAATCTCAACTCAAAACCAAAAGCATGAGCCATCCAAATTAATATATGCATACATTCATGACAAATAACATGATCTTTTACATTTGTCGGAGCTAGAATATAATATTTTCTGCCCACATCTTCTATTGAAACACCATTAGATAATGAACCTTGTTCTTCTGACTTAAGTGGTCGACCTAATATTTTTCTAGCTATTTCCGCCCAATTTTTATCAAAAACAACAAAAATTTCGCAATTTAAAAAATCAACTTTAAACGAAGGGTATTTTTTCATATATCAATCCTTTAGTTTGATTATTTTTTCTATATCGTTGATTATTTCATAATAGCGAGGAAAATATTTTTTAAACTTTCTTCGGGTTTTCTCTCTATTACTCAGCCAATTAGCAATACATTCTTGACTGCATAATCCATTCATAAATGCTATGCCCATCATTTTCCCGCATTCAGCACATCGTTCGTTATGACTCATTACTTGGTGCGCCCCCTATAGCTGTGGTTGCATCCATAGCGCCACCAGCTGGGGGAGCACCTTCTGGCATTTCTGGTGGAGGTGCTTCTTGAGGCTGTTCTTGTGGTTGCGGACTACCTGTAGGTTGTTCGGGCAACTGCTGATCTGGTGGAGGTGCTTGTTGTGGTTGAGGTGGGGGTTGTATTGCTTGAGTTGCTTCTTGACCTAATGGCTCTTGCTCTTCAATTTTCTCTTCTGTTTGCATTGCTTGATTAAACGCTTTTTCTCCAACTGCCGCTTCTGTCATTGCTATAGAGTTGCCAGATTCTATTTTATTTTTAGCTACTTCCGATCCTTTGACGTATGCATCAATCATCACCTTAGTTTCTTCCAAATGTACTTTTTCTTTCATCTCTTCTATTGAACATAAATTTAAAGCTGCTTGGCTATTTTTGTTTTTAGTGTCGGCTGCTTTATTCTCTAACTCAGCTTGTACCTCTGGCGGTGGTGGTGCGTTAGGATCTGGTGGTGGTGATAATATTGTTTTAATGTTTGGTATCTTCATGGCTTCTAAGAATCTTTCAGTAGCTTCTCTAGCGTCTATATTCGGATCCTCTTTTAACTGATAAACAGTTTGCGCTTTACTTAATGATTGCGCGTCAACAGACAAATTAGGATCAGCAACTGGAAATACACCATAATCATCTGCTTGATAATCCCCTGGCAATAACATTCCAGCTGCAACAGCTGATCTATATTTTTCACTCCCCCCCGTATATTTTTTATTTAACTCATATACTTTTTCAAATTCTAATTGTAACGAATAATATAAGCGCATTAAAATAGCCCCAAACACTTTCATCCCTTGCTGTATTAAATTTATTACTGTCGTAGCTGGAGTACCGCTGCTTGGGGATTGACCTTGCATTACATCGCTAACACTTGAGATCTCCTCGCCCGCTTTTATCAGCATCGTTAAAAGCTGAAAAAGTGCCATAGACGGTTCTTTGACTGGCAATGGTACGATATTATCTTTAATGCTGCTCCCTGGTTTTGTGTCTATTTGTTTCCATTCGCCAGGTTCTAATCTCATATCTCCTTTTTTTATTCGCAATCCATTTCCGATAAATCCACTTTGCAAATTTGATAAAGTGCCAGCGTCTAATAATAAATTAACAATGGTATTAACACTCTCGTTAATCGGCGATAGCATATGTGCAAAACCCATGCCGTAGAAACCCCCGTTGTACGAAGGTATGAAAGTGTAGTGCGTAAAATGTTGAATTGGATTTATCTTTATAAATTTATTAGTTTCATCATTAAACACAAACGAAGTCTCATCGTATCGCGCAACTAAACGAAATAGCTTAACGTTATGTTTGTGTACTGTAGCAATGTATGGCTCTTGATAACCGTCATCGTCTAAATCAAGCCATAAATGCTGTTCTTGAAACAGATGACGACCTGTATAATCAATTTCCGTTGTTGACTCGTAGTTTTCAGCCGCTATTGCCTTTTCTTCTCCAGCCTCATACTTTGATTCTGCATAAGCATCGTCTTCTTCTGATTCTGATGAGTCATGCGCTCGCAAGTCTGATAACTTGCAATCTAAAAACTCACCAGCATTTTGCCGCGATTTAATGTAATTAATATCCTTTTCCATTCTATGCGTGATGCGCGGTGCTGTATCTAAATCTTGAATACCGTTATTAACAATAATATCCTGCGGCAAGCATAACTCCACCACATTATTTTTTTCTGTTTGATCTCGATACGTCTTAGTAAAAGCGTTGCCGCAAAATGCTACAACCATTAACAACTTATCTTTACTCATCAACCAATGGCTGCCTTTGCTCAATAATTGATATGACATGTGAGCTGACAAACGTTCTGCACGCTGTGTATCCTCGTCTGTTGGATCCGGTTTCATCACATCGAACATCACAATTTTATCGCCTTTGACTAACTGCGGCAACACTCTGGCGTTAAACTGTACTATTGCATTAAGCAAAAGCGGGAATTTAACATTTGCAGCTCCTTCCCATGGATATGATTTCCCATCTTGCACTTGATTTACAATAGAGACCGCGTCTTCAATGATGTCATCCCACTCACTGCGACTATCAAGATCAACTTTTGTGTTTTTCACAACCGCGTTAGCTATATTTTCTTTTAGCTCATCGCTTAGAGTTTCAGCTATGTTTTTACTTTGCATATAATCTCTGAGTTTTTTTGGTATGCGCTTATCTATACCATCATCTTGTTCAACATCGCTATTCTGTTCTAGCCCTACACTTTGTTGTTGCTCCGGCATTTGTTCTGGCATTTCTTGTGGTGCTTGTTGTCCTGCACTATCAGCTTGATCGTTATACATAATTCAACCCTCTTTTAATAGCCGCCGACTTTGCTGCGGCCGGTTCGTTCATAATCTAAATTTTTATCATTAATAGTCTCGTGGCTATAATCAACGTAATCTTTATACTCATACAATGCTACTTGTAGTGCGACTTGCAGTCTAGAGTACTTGTTTTTGATCGGCTTATTGTCATAGTCCGCATCTGTTTTACTGCGCGCTTTATAGCAATATGCGCCGATGAAACCCTCTCTCAAATCCGCGCAAGTTTTTGGCAACAGGCTAAACTTAGGCACTCCTTCATCTAATATTGATAATATCTCTTTGACCCGGTCTATCATTTCAGATTCATCAACCAACGACATATCAGTGTAATCTATCTCTTGCTCGATTAATATCTCAGCCCAGTACGCGTCTTTGCGTTCTGATCTCACATAAAAAGTAGGCTTTTTCGTACCAAGGACTTTTTTAAGATAAGGTTTTAGTTTGTTAGCTATAAATGACTCAATGCCAGCTTCATACGTAAACTCTTTCATTGCGACGATTGTGTTATGCTCTGTAACGCCCACAAGTACTGCTGACACTACGTTATCAATGTTAATGCCAATGTAGAAATCTAACAATTCCGGTTTATCTGCGCTGTTTAAGTCGTGTATCAGCGTATTATATTGCTTATACACAGCGAGAGTGTTTGCGAACCTCTTTGTAAGATAGTTGATAAGTAAAGTATAAGCATCTACATCATCATCATGTGTAGCGTTCGGAAACGTGCTAAGTTGATGTATAAAATCTTCTTTCCACGGCGCAAATTTTGGCAGATGAATCAAGCCTGTTTCTATTGCATCTGTTGTCGCTTCTGCGCGTGCTAGCTTTGATGTGTCGACATTAACAGCTAGTACCGGCACTCGTGTAATAGATTTAATTTCTTGCACTGCTGATGATCCACTGCTCTTATCTTCAATTAAGACTATGTTCGGATCCCATTTGTAAGCTGCATCTTTGATAGCTTGCTTGAGCGCAGGCATTTGCATACGTGCTTTAACTCTGTCTAAAATATAGTATCCGTCTGTTGCTACTCCGATTGTAATCCCAACGCTATAGTCGTTGACTTCTTTGTCTTTGACTGCTGTATCCCAGCCTTGCACTATAAAACTAAATTTAGGCAGATCGTTATAATCGACAATTTTATCCACAGGAAATATCATACCCTCGGCTGGACTTGGTCTGCCCTGATATAGCGCGTAAAAGTCATGACCAAGCACTTGTTTTGTCTTTAGCAATTCATCGTAAGAGAATCGCTCCGGCCACAACGGTTCATCTATCTTACGCCCAAGCGGGTCGTCTTCCTCTGCTAGTGCAGGGATATTTACTACTTCCCACTCTCCAGCATGCTCACTGTTTAAAATTCGACCAATTAGGTCATCCTCGTGCCATCGTGTAAGTATCACAATTATCGCGCCACTAGGCTCTAGTCTAGTATATAAATCAGTGCCAAACCCGTATCCCACCTCATTTCTGAACGTTTCTGACTGTGCCTCTTTTCTGTTTTTGATTGGATCATCTACTATAAATAGATTAAATCCTTTGCCTGTTATTCCCGATCTAATTCCGAAGCATCTATATAGTGCGCCTGATTGCAAATACCATTCTGCTGCTGCATCTCTAATTTTACTGATCTTAAAGAGTTTGCCCGCTTGCGCTCTAGTCTGTCGAGAAAATCCGTTTGCAAAATCTTGATTGTAAGCTGCAACCCCAATCCTAGCAGCAGGATACTTACAAAAAAAATAGTTTGGAAATTTGATTGTACACATCTCAGATTTTCCGTGTCGTGGAGGCTCTGATATCAAGAGTCTTTTTAGTTTGCCTGAGATTATTCTATCCAGCTTTTCTTGCAGATAAACTAAATGTGGTTTATCCCAAATCATAGTCGGATAGTTATACTGCAACCACTCTTGATAGTTATCACCTGATCTTGCTATCTCGATTGCTCGCTCTCTTGTAGACTCAATTTTGTTCAATCTTGCTGCAAAACTCATAGTGTGATTATATCTAAATTAATACAGCTGCAACGTAGTTATCTTTGTGCAGCACGGAGTACAACGTAGTGCAGCAAAGTAAGTATCGTCACAGCTGTAATTTTTATATTAATGAAGCAAGCTACAGCTTACGCGGCTTACTCTGTTCGCAAATTCCCTTGTTTGCAAACATACAAAACTCTTCAAGCTTAGTTTTGCAAATGCTAGCGTAGCGCGAGTTACTTAATGTTTCTTCTATAAAGTATAGCATTTCACTACATCTAGCTCTCATAGCATCTGTCAATTCAATCTGAGAATCTGTAATATCTTCACGTCTAAATTCCTCTCTGATTTCTAAATTGCTCATTTTTACACCTATTTTTAAGTTGACTCTAACTCTTTTAATCTGCTCTCGATATCGCTCACAATCAAATCTAGTTTAGAGCGCATAGCTAGCGCATCGTTTAAAACTTTGTAGTTGTTGATAGACAGCCCCCCATCCGAAAACATTTGATCTATCATCCTGATTTTTTGATCCGTTGTCGTATCAAATCCTTTGTCGTCTTTGCAAAAATTATCTAGAGTAATAAACGTCTCAGTCTCACGCCAACCGCCCCGCGTTTTTAAAATAAAACACAAAAGCGCCGTGTCTGCTTTGCTCGTCATTGCTCGTTGCAAAGCACACTCGCCTACAGCAGTGATAGCGTCAGCCTGGGATTCGTGGAAAAGCGCAAGATCAATTTTTGAATTTTGAAAAGTTTTTTGAGAGATTCCAAGTGCTGTAGACAGCATTTTTAGCGTCATTCCAGCGCGCGCCATTCTTTCAATGACCACGCTCTCATCTTTTTTCGCACACCATCGTGCCATAAAAGCACCTTTTTTTATATAGTATAATGATACGCTTGTGTATCAATTTTCACACTTTACCACATTTTGCGAGCAAATCAAGCAAAACGTAACTTTTTGCGCTATAATCCACGCTTTAACAAATTAACAAATAGGAGTAAACAAATTATGAACATCAATATATCTTTACCAGTTTTAATTTTTATCGTGTTAATGATCTTGAAATTGACGCATGTTTTAGATATTGGCTGGCTAATGATTGTGCTTTGGTCGTTAGCACCAACACTATTTTTTTTATTAGTTGCTGCAATTTTGGGATTAGTTTGTTTTCTAGTTGTAATTGTTGGAAAAATACATTTTAAATTAAAAAATAAATATTTATAACAAAGCATTAAGCAATTGTCTTACAAAATTTATGTGGAATAACGTATAAAATAGCTTGTGTTTGTCAAAAGAGCAGTTATAAGCGTAACTATCAATAATAAAAAAAAGTAAATTATTTTCAAAAAAGCTATTGACAATTACGCATGATGCGTTAGAATGTAATTGTATCTTGTGATACACAATCAATAAAAGGAGTACAAATCATGAACAAAGAAATTAAAGAAATTATAGATTCAAAGACTGTTGAAAAATACGGCTGGTGGAATGTAAAATTTGAGATAACTTTAGAAGACGAAGAAGAAACAATACGTTTTGACGATTTAAGCGAAGAAACACAAGAGCATATATGCAAGCAAATTTCTGACGGTGTCACATCAGGACAATTTTGCGAAGTAGAATAAAACTTAATCAAGGAGTACATAAAATGAAAAGTATATATGACAGATTACCTACAATTTTAAGTAGAAAAGAAATTAAAGCTAATGAAAAACAATTAGAAAAAGACTGGCAAAAAAATAAAGCGTATCGCGCAGAAGAAGCAGAACAAGCAGATGCAGAATTGCGTGCAGAAGAAGAATATAATGAGCGTGCAGACGCAGAAGAGCAAAAACATTTAAAAAGCTGGTACAAAGCTCGTGATAAAAATTATTACAATGCGCATTGCGACAACCCAAATTGGCGTTGGTAAGCTGCTTATTCAGCAGTATACAATAACGAATGCAATAAAAATTTCTAAGCTGCCTGTTCGGCAGTAAATGTTACAAAGATAAAGAATCTTTTCTAAGCTGCTTATTCAGCAGTAAAGAGATGATAACAGAAAACTTATGAAAACACAATCAAATCAAGGAGTACAAATCATGATAGAATACAAAATTAAAACAGCTAAAGGAATTTACAAATTAAGCCCTGTCATGCATGTGTGCCCTAATCAAGAAAAGTATGTGATTCCTGGGGTGCTTGAGGTTTTTAGATTAAAAAATGGTAAATTCGAATATATAAACAGCATTTTTTATGACAGCGTTTTCTCTGAAAATTACATACCTGGTCTAGACGATTTGACTAAACAAATATTAAATAACGAAAAACATAATCACGCGTATCACAGTGCTGAAGAGTCTGCGCAAGCGCGTATAATTAGCAACAAATTAGCTGGCGAATATTTGGCAGCTAATAAAAATAACGACTGGTGTTAAACAACAATTACTAATTTAACTTTAAAAAGGAGCGCAGAAAATGAGGATTTTGAAAACATTTGAAGATTATGACGGGAAAAAATTTATTATACGATTGACGACTAAGAGCAAAAGATATCAAGTGCTGCCAGAAAGATACGATTATAGCAATATGTGCAGCGCGTTGTGTTTTGACACGCGCGTCGATGCGATTAATTATATTAATCGGCAGATTGAGCCGTGGGTTAAGCGCGAACGCGTAAATGAAAATCTCAGAAAACCACACTGGGAAAATTATTATTTAATTTTATCTGATCTGGCAGTTAGAAAATTACGTCATGAGCTACAGGATTTAATCCAGGAGTCTGCTAGATACGATAAATTAGCAGGAGACAGGGTGCGGCATCACGGAGATTGTCAGCACACTAGCACAGCTATTGATCAATCGGCGGACGCTGACGCAGAACGAGACAAAAAAGAATTTGAGTATGAAAAATTAATTTACGATATGGCCTACAAAATAAAGTTGCCGATTGAATTATTCAGATCAGGAAATAAATTTACATTTAATTAATATCAAGGAGTACAAATCATGAACGAGGAATATTGGAATATTTCATTGACCGAATTATTGCAAGAATACAATATCGAGCCGACCAAAGAATTAATTTCTGATATAATAGGTGTTGGAGAAGTTGAACCTGACTACACGCACGTTATGAATAGAAATATAATAAACGAGTACGAGAAAAAGTATAACAAACTTAAAGATCAAATAGAGCGAGAAGTTGATTTGGCATACAGATTTGCAGCAGAATACGGCTATACAATAACACCGATTTCTGATAACACAATATCAGTTTTTACAATTAATTAGTCAACTAAACAGGAGTACAAATTATGACAACTTGTGATCATTGCGGAAATGAAAATTTTGAAGCAGAAGGAGTACAAATTATGGATAAAGAAACTTTCCCGTTGGAAATTTACAAAGACATAAAAAAAGATCTCGAATCAAAAAATACACAAATATTTGATCTAATAAAAGAAAATTCTGAATTGACATCAAAAATCATTGTTCTTGAGTATAAATTAAAAATAAATGATAAAATTGATGATTTGATTCAAAAATTAATTAGGGAATATATTTAGGAGTACAAATTATGAACTTTACACCAAAACAATTACATTTGCTATTAACAGCACTAAAGGAATACGCTAATTATGATCTCGACTTTGATGATTACGAAAAAAGCAAAGAGGATTTACTAGTAAAAATAAAATGTATGATTTTACAAGAAGAGGAAAACAAATCCTGAACACAGATAGATTTTTAACAAGAGTTTGGGATGCAGAAGAAAAGCGGATGATTTATAAACACAAAGCTTTTATTTATGATAAAGTTATGTATGCATTTGAAGGTGTATCTAATGATGCCATTATTGCTAGCAAAGGTAATCATATAGTTATTATTGAACCTGAGAATCGCTTCATCATGATGCAATGCTTGGGTTTACCTGATAAGAAAAAGAAATTGATTTATGGCGGCGATATTGTTGCAACATCAAATAATAAATATCTGGTTTATTGGGATGAGGAATCGGCTGCTTTTTGGTTTAAACGTTTAGATAATGAATGTGAGCTTTTAATTTTTGATTTTAATTGTAGTTGTGAAATCGAAATCATCGGCAATCAATTTGAACACCCAGAATTATTGGAGGAAAGACAATGACTAAAAATATAGGAAAAGAAAAATGTCCGACATGTAATCAAGAAAGAAAGTTGTATCAAATTTTCCTGGATGGGCGAAATAGAAAAACTGGCGCAAAAAGGAGCTTGGCTGGTTACGGGTGCAAAGAATGTATACACGAACAGATTATAAAAACATACGGAAAAGACGAATCGCTTTTTATATTAGGTGTACATGACCCTGATGCATCATTTTAAAGAACATACTTAACAATAACTAAGGACATACAATGAAACAACGTAAGATACCAATTTATCATAAAAAAAATGGAAAATTAACAAGGACTTTTTTGACGCAAGATAAGCAGCGCAAGCAAGAAAGTTTTGGTTTAGCAAGTCAACTAACAGATGAAAAAATGAATAATAACAAATCATCACATTTTATAATAGAAAACTTATTAAATAAAAGGTAATTATGAAGAACCAAAAATTTGAAGATGCTGAAAATGTTACGATATCGTTAAAAGATTTTATTAAATATAAAGAGATTTGGACTAATAAAGCTTCGTTTGAAATTAGACTAGACTTAAAAAAGTTTCGAGAAAAGTATAATTTGACGAAAGAACAAGTAAGCAAAATAATTGATCGTAGCATTTCTCAAATTAATCGCATCGAAAACCAGGACTTTAATACATCGCAAGATGTTATTTTTAGATTACAACAATGGGAGCAAAACGGGGAGAAGTAAAATTATGAATAATGACCCAAAAAAAGCTATTTTTGATTTAGATACACATTTAACTGAACTCGAAAATAAAATAAAAAAACAAGATAATCACATTGATATATTAATATGTCGCGAAAGAGCATTAAAAGCACAAATAAATGAGTTAAAAGAATTCATTAACAAACTAAATGCAGTTCAGCAGAAACAATTTAAATTTAACATACTTTTTGACACCTTCAATACCTATCAAGCCACGCATTCCTCTAATTATTAATATAATACAAAAAAATTTTATAGTTATATTTATTATCATCATCATATCTATATCTCGCTCAATGTTATTTTAACCCACCCAGGTTTTTTCGGCTTGTGATAAACGGGCGCCTGTGGTTTTAAAAATCTTGTCGAATCATCGGGAATAACCCCTGCCAGTTTTATCGCATCTTTTAAAGTTTTCGTATGATTTTCCTCGTCCCATATTCTATTGTCGGGTGGCCAAAACTCATAAAGTATTTTCACTGGAGTAAAAAATTTTGGAATTTTAGTAAATTGTCGTATTAATTCGTAATGACAATCATCATAATATTTTTTTATATGTTTTTTTAGATAAACCCGTCCGCGTCCAAACCCTAATGCTCCATTTCTTGACGGTGGCCAAGATAAAGTAAATTCAATTTTCTTTTTCGTCATCTTTTCCATTTTCAAATTCTTCCTTGATTTTTTTTTGCTTTAAATAATACTCATATTCTTTAAGGAGTTGCAATTCTTCAGGTGTTTCAAATCCAGGAAAGCTAAAGTCAAATATTTCTTTAAACATTCCAATAAACCTTACGCATTTTTTTTCTTTTCCTCTTCTACGTTATTGTTTTGTTGTCATATAATTTCTCCTGTTTTGTTACCAATCATATAGCTTTCGTTATATACCCATTTATTCTCGCCATGAGTCGCAGTATTACATTTATCTTTTAACAGATTCAAAGATTCGTTATACGTCTCTCCGATTGCTGAAAACTTAGGTTTTTCTGTCAAAAATGCCATAAATTTTTTTTTACCGCTTAAGAGACTCTCTACTGAGAGAAGCTCTACTACTGATACGTTTTTCACAACAGATTTTTTTATAGTGCCTTTTTGAGGTGGATTTTTAATTTTGCGAGTCGTTTGTTTTGTTGTCATAATTTTTGTCTTCTTTGTCTTCTTTGTCTTCTTTGTCTCTTTTGTCTTCTATAAATTTCATATATTCATCAAACGGCATTTTGTTTTTCCTCGTTAATTTTGTTTTTTAAAAAATCTTTATATATATCACTTTCATAAAATCGCTGAACATATACTGTCATTTTTTCATTACTTTTTCTGTAAAATTCTGAATCTTTTCTTGATGTTTCAAATCCTATAATAATTCCTTTATCTTTAGTCAAAGGCTCATTCAATCCGTGATTAAAATGCTTACAAACTTTGGTTTTTTTATTAGAATCATTTAAAATCTGAACAAAATCCCCAAGAAAAAATTCATCTTTGTTTTCTTTATCAATCAAACAAGTATCTATAGCTAAACTTTTATCAAATTTCATATCTGCTCCTCTGTCCCATCATCTACAGCTTTCTTTTCCTCTTTTTGGTTTTTATACTCAGCTATTATTTCTTTTGGTTTAAGTACTTTAAATATATCACGGTATTTTTCGTCACAAACTAAAACCTTTTTGCCTTCTACAATATCAACACAAATGACTTTTTGAATCTTCTCAAGATATTTCCACCAATGAGCAAAATATGTTTTTCCTATTTGAATATTTTTAATTTTCATGATGGATGTTCCATATTTTTTGTGTGTCTATTTTGAAACCATTCAGCTTTTTTACTTCTACGTCATAAACACATGTGCGTTCAATAAAATATTCAATTGTTGCTTTAATTATTACTTTAATTATGGGATATACACCAAAAATAAATATAAATATAAAAAGAAAAATCGCTAAAATATAAGCAATAGTAAACCCAATATAATCAATCATAAATCACCTAAATAATCGTCATTTTCTAGTATGTATCTCTAACTAATATATACTTGCATTGACAAATAATCAATAGCTGTTATATTTGCATAAATTATATAAAAAATCAAGTTAATAATGAAAAATGACAATATAGAAGAAAACGAAATTAAAGCTTTTCTTAAAAAGCATCATTGGACGAATAAAAAGTTAGCTCAAGAATTAAGCTTGTCAGAAAGTCAAATACGTAGACTTAAAACTAACAAAAAATATAGCAATAATATTACACTTGAGAATCACATAAAATTACAATTAATTGATGATTATTTGTGTTTAGAAAAATCTTAACAATCAAACCACAAAATCAATCTTGGCTTATTCATACGTGACATTGTATGTTGCAAAATTAATAATTGCTTTTCTGTTTGCTTATTAACATTATCGTCTAAGCAAGCTCTCATGTAAACTTTGCCGATTTCTTCATAATCTAAATATGTTTCTGAATGCGCATCTTCTCCCCACTCCCCGTGCGCCTTATTTACGACCCAACTTAAATTATCTGGTAAACCTTTTGGTGATGATATTGGAATTAACGGTTTTTGGCTGTAATTTCTTACATCAGCTAACAAAGCAAATAAAGTATAATCTCTTTCTAAAAATAATTGCATGTAACAATAGTATTTATCGCTAGTACCAATTTTCTCTTCAACAAATGCGTGTATATCACATCCCATTTAATTATCCCCTTTTCTATTTACATTTTAATTAAATCTTGCGCATAAACATAATATTTTTTATTAAAAGAGTCATTTATACTGATTTTTTTAATTTCTCCTTTTTTCTGCCATCCCTCTTTAACAAGTTTACAAGATTTCCGATAAACTGCACGTCTTAATTTATCAGATATTCGTAATTCTATCCGTGCCTCTTGAGTGAAATGATTTAATGCTGCCATTTTTATCCTTAAAGTTTAATTATGAATTTAAAAACTTAATTATATCTTTTTGTTCGTCTTCGCTGTAAGAATATAACTCAACAAACAATAGGGTAATTGATGAGCATAAAACTTCTTCGTTATAAGATTTGCCATATGCGTTACAGATCTGTAATCTCACTGGGGAAGATATATTATCAATATTTAAAAGTAAATATTCAGCATCACGATTAATTTCATGCTTAAGTTTAACTGTTCCTAAAAATTCACCTTCAATCTTATTAAAAACTGGGTAAATTATATCAAGAATTATCACTATGACCCCCTGCTTCTAAAAATAAAACTTGCTCTTTCAATGCAGCAATACAACTGGTTTTAAGCGGTTTAAATTCTTTTTGTGGTTCCCATTCTATAAATTTTTCTATTCTGACCTTTGTAAAATCAATTTTTTTCTGAGCATTTTTAATAATTGTTTTATTTATATTTTTCATGTTTATCATCATCTTTAAATTCCATGAAAATCTCAAAGCAACGAGGTGAATATGCAACATGCGTGCTATTATCTTTTTCTCTCGTGAAACTTGGATAACATCTAGCTGTTTTATACTTTGAACAATTAACGCAGATTTTTTCATCAAACCATCTTAAAATACTAAACCCTTCGCCTTCTTTCATCTTAACCATAATATTCTACCTTTTCCCCGCTTAAAAATTTAATTGCTTTTTGTTTAGCTTTTTCAAATTCTTCATATGTTGATTTTGATTTTTCATCAAAAACCCATGAAAAGTTATATGCAAACTTAGATAAATCATCAATTTCGCGTAAATAAGATTCAACACCTACTATTTTTTGTGTTTTTTGTGAAACATATAAATCAATTGGTACAAATAGAGTTGGTGTTATGACTCCATATTGAACACGTGGATCTATTTCAAAAGTTTCTTCCGACAATGCTTCCTCATCTAGGATTTTAAAATAATAAGGAAAATCTATATCAACAGTTTTTTCGATTTTCTGATAATCTCGTAAAGCAATTTTAAGTTTCATTTTTAATCTCCTGTGGTTTTTCAGAAATTATAATCTTTTTTTTTTAAAGCACAAGACTAAGTAATAAAATAATGTCTTAAAATTATGTAAGATTTATGCTATAAACGGAGGAAATAGTTCAAGCGTGCATTTTTCGCACCAAGCCGAACCGCAATTTCTTAAAATCTGTTTTCCACACTTTTTGCATTTTACGTAATTGCTTAGTTTAGCTTTCTCGACAACATATTCATCTTCCCAACATTGTCCGTTTAACCACGATGCTGGATATTTCACAAAATCAATCTCAATCTTTTTGAGTTTAATTTCAAATTTGTATTTTTTCAAGCCTTCAAAGATCTTTTCATTTAATTTTTCATTCGGGTTGTTTTTTAACCAAGCATTCCAAGCTCGGGTTTTATCTCGCTTGCGCGGAAATTCTGCGTAAAATTTTAAAAACGCGCATGAATGATTATGCGCGCTATTTGCGCTATTTGCGCATTTGCGCATATTATTGTTAGTTAACTGATGATTCATATATAAGTGGTTAGGTACAAATTCTTTACCTAAAGATTCTTTACCTAAAGAATTTGTACCTAGTTCAATATTTATACAATAAATATTCGATGTTTTTTTGCCTTTTTTATAACGCACCTCTTTTTTTAACAACCCATATTCGCACAATTTTTTTATCATAGTTATGACGGTTTGTTCGCTCATGCTACATTTTTTCGCAATTGTTTCTATTCCGGGGTAACATTTTCCTTCATCGTTTGAATAATCCGCTAATGCTAGCAATACAAATTTTAAATTTTTTTTGATCGGTAGTTCCCACACTTGACTCATGATTTTTATAGACACAGTTAATTTTATAACCTTTTTTTAATTGATATTTTATTATTATATTTTTTTATAGATTAAACGCGAGTAAATTATTTTTTTATTTTTACTAAGAAATGTGCTTCTTACTTTGTAAGACAAAATACATTTATAAGGTAAGACAAGTCTTTTTCTGCTTTTTTGTTGAAAAAAGTGTTGACGTTTTTTTGGGATTTAGTTTATAGTTTTAATTGTAACGATTATTTTTAATTTAAAAAAGGAAGGACAAAATGGACATTTTTAAAACCCCAAAACAAAAATCCTGGTACGATGATTTAATTACTCACTATCAGTTAAATGATATGCGCTGGGATGATTTAGCTATACACCGAAAAATCGTATTACTTAGCATGTATAAGCGTCACAATAACACAAATGATACTGATTTAGCAATTGTGAATTTGCGTGCAAGCTTACGCAAAAAAACTGATTGCAGTAAAAGCAATGCATTCCGATTGCGGTTTGCTATATAATTGAGCCCTATAATAATAATAAAATATAATAATAGCGGGGTGAGAAATCACCCCCAAAACAAGGAGTGTTTATGTTGATTTTAACAAGACGCGCAGGGGAAAGTTTGATAATAGGGGATGATGTTACAGTCACAGTGCTTGATATTAAAGGTAATCAAGTACGTATCGGGGTAAATGCCCCCAAGGAAGTTTCTGTTCATCGCGAAGAAGTCTATAATCGTATTCAAAAAGAAAAACAAGAAAAACAAAATGATTTTGCAGGTAAAAGCGCAGATATAATCATAATAGATGATCAGCAAGAAATTTAATATAATCAACATTAGGAGGCATAGCGGTCATGAAAATCAAGAGTTTAAAAGTAAATAATTTCGTTAAATTCACCGATTTTGAAATCAAATACGATGGAAAAGTTACGCACCTGGTGGGTGTAAACGGAAGTGGTAAAACAACGCTAGGTTTAACTGCAATCTGGGCGTGTTTAAAGGGTATAGCAGAGAAATCATGCAACGGTCAGTTAATTGGCGAGAGATATAGATTTATCGGTGACAGCCAAAAAACGGCAGATCTTGAGCTTGTTTTATTGGACGAAAAAAATAACGTTGAATTAAAAATTCAAAATAAAATATCAAAAGATGGCAATAAAATAACTTTTGATGCGCCGGTTGGATACAAGTTACCAGACGGTTGGCTTAATAACTTGCTATCAATAGCTTTTATGTCGACAAAACATTTTATTTCTTACTCATCAAAAGAGCAAGCGTTGTTACTCGGTATTGATACTAGCGAATTTGATAAAAAAATTGAAAAATTGAAAGAGGATTATACGTACAGCAATCGCAAGATACGTGACTGCGGAGAAATCAAATTTGTTGAAAAAGTTGAGTATGTTGAAATATCTGAATTAATTGAAGATCGTGAAAAAATCGATGATTTTAATCGTATTCAACGTGAAAATACTGAAACAATTTGCAGCCTTAAAGAAAAACTTGAAGACTTGAAGGCACAAAAAAAATACATTGAAGAACAAATTGAAAAAGCACAAGAGGTTTTATTAACAATGCCTGAAATTCAATTATTAAAATCTACTGATGAAATCAACGAGAAAATCAAAAATTCAGAAGAAATTAATAGAAAAGCTGTTGAGTATCAAAATTATCTTGATAAAAAATCACAATATGATGCTGCAAAAGCCGAAATTGATACAATTAAAAATAAAGCTGAAAAAGTCAAGCAAGAAAAAATTGATTACATCAAAGAGTTTGACTTTGGCTTTAAAGAGTTATCGGTTAATGATAACGGGGAATTATTGTTAGCAGATAAAACCGGCCATGCACGACCAATAAAAGAACCATATTTTTCAAAAGGTGAACTTGAGTTAATCGTAGCTAAATTGCACGCAAAAGTTACTCCCGATGAGGGCTTGAGATTACGCTTTATTGATGACTTTGAATTGCTCGATGAAAAAAATCAGGAAAAAATAATTAATGATTTGCTAAATAGCGGTTTTCAGGTTATAACTGCTCAAGTTTCAAATGTGAATGATACTAACAAAGATAATGTGGTTGTTTTGTCTGAATGTAAAAAAGTTTAGGGGAATGTAGTGGATGAGATAATTATTTGTTCAAAATGTAAAAAACAAATCACCGAAAAAGAACCAGTTTATTTTAGTTGTGTCAAGCAGGGAAATAAAATTATGACGAATATACAACTTTGCGAAACATGCGATGGTGCGCTTACAATTGCAACCTCTGAACTTGTAAAAAAAATATCGCCAAAAAAATGGTTTCAAATAGTTGAAAAATTAAAACCATATATGGCCGCCATGGAGGACAATGCACGTGAATATTTAAGGACAAAAGATGAACGATAAGACGCAAAATATATTGCTTTACGTAATTCTATATTGCTTTTTTATTTTTTTATTTTGTTTTTTTGGTTATCTTATTTGTTTTAAACATTGGTGTGCAGCGTGGATGATTTTTCCTACCGCAATGCCGTTTTTTGCGAGAATTAAAAAAGGGGATTAATATATGACTAATATAAAAGTTATTTTTATCTCAGCATGTGTTTATATAATACTCAGTTTATTATATGCATTATTATACATAACTTGCGAAGAAATAAGAAAATTATTACTTTTGCGTAAAGCTGTAAAAAGACTAGAAGGGCTAGAAGGGTTTAAAAAACTCAAAAACAGAAAACTTTATAATGAACGTCCGCCAGATTGGCATAATTAAATTATGAAATTAATATACAAAAGGAAAGAGAAATGGAAAGAGAAATAAAAAAACAAGAAGAAAAACCTATTGTTTGTCGTGTTTGCGATAATGAAATACCTAAAAATGCGCCAATATTTGGCGAATATTGCAAACGAAATAATATTATTGAATATGACCTTCAAACTTGTTTTAATTGTCATGGTTTTGCTTCAATTATTCGTTCTGAAGGTTTAAAAAGAATTGACCAAGGAAGATGGCTTAAATTAACATTAGATTTAGAAGAAGATATAAATCGCTTAGTTTCTGATTTTGAAGAAGCTTATCTTATGATGAAAAATCCAAAAAAACATTAGAAGGTAGAATATGCTTACAGATCAAAAAGATATTTATGAGAGATATCGAGATTCAACTACTACAGACGACAATAAAGATCCATTTTTTCATGAATATAGCACCACTATACCAAAATCGCCTTTTGATAATGTTGTTGGATGGATTAACATAAAAGAACGGGGTATTTATGAAAATAATATTACTTAAATTATTAGTCAAAACTGTTTTGATGATAGTTTACATGATTCGCTGGCAATTATCTACCCCGATTTTAGCAGTTGTTCCGTGGGGTTTGGCTATTTATTTCGGAATAAAAAACTACTGGTGGGCTGCGGTTATAACAAATATTGTCGGCTCATGGATAATTTATCCCGTAGATAAGTTTATTTTTCGCAAATTATTTGGTATGCTTGAGGACTGGCTTAATAATAAGATCAAAATTATTGAGCTTCAACAATATCAATATAAGGAAGCGGCTTGATGGGAAAAGATATATACAATATGAAATTGCATGATTCTTTCATTTTAGAAGCTGGAAATTATCCTGCCTACAATGTTTTGCGTGTTCCTGGTGGTTGGCTTTATACAGTTTATGAGGAAGAAGGAACTAGCGCAACTTTCGTTCCTTTCAATAATGAGTTTATGAATAAAACCAAAGGATCTCTATATGCCATTAACACAAAAACAAATTGAAGAAAGACAAAATTATATTGGGGGTTCTGAGGTTGGCTCAATACTTTGCGTAAACCCTTATGATTCGCCTTATGATGTCTGGGAACATAAGGTTGACGGCAAGCAAAAGAATATTTCAAATGCGCAGGTTTACTGGGGGCATTTATTAGAGCCTGTCATAAGAGACGAATTTGATAATTTATTACAGTATTATACCGATTTATATATTAGATCACCTAGTACCACAGAACATCATAAAAAGCATAATTTTTTAGCTGGTAACGTTGACGGTTTAATTTGCCAGCAAGGAAACAGTCTAGATAGACGAGCAATCTTAGAAATAAAAACCGTATCACCGCGTATGCGAAAATACTGGGGAGAAGAAAACCACGATTTAGATTGTCTTCAACATCGCGTTGATGCTGATAAACAAATACCAGGACTACAAGAAGAGAAAGGGAAGATACCGGATTATCATTATGCACAATGCGCTTTTTACATGATGCTGTACGATCTTGATACCACCTACCTTGCAGCGTTTTTTGGCAATGAATTTCCATGGCAAGTTTACAAAATCGAACGAGATCATGAGTTTGAAAAATTTATGCTTGAAACATTAATTAACTTTTGGCAAAAGAACGTTTTAACAGGTATACCGCCTCATCCCATTAACGCAAAAGACATAATAAAAATATATCCACGCGGTATACCTTCCAAAACCATTATTGCAACAAATGAAATTGTTGAAAAATCAGCGCAATATAAATTTTTAAAATCTCAAGAGAAACAAGATGAATCAGACGCTGAAAAAATCAAAGGTGATCTAAAGTTTTTCATGAAAGATGCTGGAATACTTGTAGATTGCGCAGGAAATAGATTGCAAAAATGGTCAAGATCAACAAGCAATAAATTTCAACAAAAATTATTTAAAGAAAAAGAACCAGAAATGCATAAAAAATATTGCAAAGATGTTAAAACCGAGAGATTTACATAGCAATAAAACTTGTAAGATTATTACTACATGATTTTAAGACATTATCTTTGTTTTTGCTATTGTTTAATTTTTTGTTTTAGTTAGAATGTGATTTTTATTATTTTAAGGAAAAAAATATGGGGCTTAAACTATTCTTATCGTTATTAATAATGCTTTTCTCAATTTTGATGACAAATTGGGCTTATATGTTTGACGACGAAAAAGCGACTTTTTTTTTAAAAACTTGGATGATGGTTTTTGCGACATCAATAGGTTTTTGCATATATTTTATTTTACAATAGGAGGATTTATGGAAGAATATCAAGGAATAACTTTTAATTTGCACGAATTTAAAATTAGCGCTGATACTATTTCAATTTTTGCAACAATTGATCATCCTGAATTGCTAAAACAAGATATCTCATTAAATGCAAATTTTATACAAATAAGAAATAGTGATTTTACAATTGATGTCAAATCATTTTGCGATATTTATTCAGATGGAAATACAGAAGAATTTCACAGACTAGCTAATCTTCTATTTCATTGTCGAGAAAAATCACATATTACGATCCATGATATTGTTTTTGAGTTTTTAGAATCAGCAATTTGCCCTATTTTGAACAAAATTTTAACATTAAATTATCATAAATTTTAAGGAGGCTTTATGGGAAACTGTAACACGGGAGACCGTAACACGGGAGACCGTAACACGGGAGACTGTAACACGGGAGACTGGAACACGGGAGACTGTAACACGGGATACTGTAACACGGGATACTGTAACACGGGAGACCGTAACACGGGAGACTGTAACACGGGAGACTGGAACACGGGAGACTGGAACACGGGAGACCGTAACACGGGATATTGTAATACTGAACTCCCAAAAATTAGAATTTTCAATAAAGAAACAGATGTTGCGCTGGAAGACATTCCTTTTCCTAATTTCTTTTATTTTAGTCTCACCGAATGGGTGTCTGAAAACAATATGACAGATGAAGAAAAAGAAAGCAACTCGAATTACACAATATTAGGCGGTTATCTTAAAACATTTGAATACAAAGAAGCTTGGCAAAGATCATGGAATAAAGCATCAGAAGAAGACAAGAAAAAGCTTTTTGAATTACCAAATTTTGACGCTGAAATATTTTTAGAAATTACAGGTATAAAAGTTAATAACAAAAATGATGATGATATTTCTTTATCAAAAAAAATAGATGAATTACAAAATCAAATAGATGATTTAAAAAGACTTATAAAAAGGAATGAAAATGAATAATCAAACAAACCCAGCGGAAACACAAAAAACACAAATCAAAAAACAAGCAAATCAAGTTACTGTTTTAAAATCGTATCTTGAAACGCCACAAGTTACATCAGCACTTGAGAAAATATTGCCTAAATTTTTAACTATAGATAAACTGTTAAGCGTTGTATTAACTGAGGTTAGAAATATTCCTAAATTGCTTGAATGTGACCACGAGTCTTTCACAAATTGTTTGCTTAAGTGTGTTCAGTTAGGTTTAGTTCCGGGGGCATTATTAGGACAAGCATATTTAATCCCTAGAAATATTAAAGGAAAAATGACTTGCACGCTGCTACCAGGGTATCGAGGCTATGTGGTTTTAGCAGAAAGAGCTGGTACATCGTTAACTGCTCAATGCTACTGCGAAAACGACATTAAGTACGAATGTATGCTTGGTTCAGTTGAACAAATAATTCATATTCCTGCAAATGACAATCGTGGGAAAGTAATTTGCGCTTATGCTGTAGCTAAAAAAGAAGCTATAGATAAAAACGGCACAAGAAGAATTGTTACAAAAATTGATCACATGTCTATGAGCGACATTAATAGAGCAAAGGCATGTTCGCAATGTCCTGATAAATTTTGGAAGCCGCATGAGCATGAAATGTGTAGAAAAACAGTTGCAAAAAGGCTTGGCAAATATCTAGATTTAAGTCCTGAATTTAGTCAATTGCGAGAAATTGATAATAATTTAGACAACGGTATAATAATCGAGGGTGAATATAGCAAAGAAAATGATTTATTGCCTAATAACCCACCTAATTTACCCAACAATAACAATAATAATAATAATAGCCCTTTAAGCGAAGCTAAAAAAATACTTAATGCAGTTAATAATAAAAATCAACAAGAAGCTATTTTTAATTAAATAGGTGGACGATGGTAAAATGTAGCGCATGTGATGAAGATTGTGATAAGTATTATAATCTTAATGTAATTGATGAAAAAAAAGAATCACCACTTTTTATAAATACCTTGGAATATTATAGGGAAAAACCTAATAATGAACACTGATAGATTTTTGACAAGGGTTTTTGACAAAGAAAAAAAAGAAATGCTTTACCCACAAGAAATATTAACTCCTAGCTCATCAATTTATATTGATGGGGGATATAAGCATTTAATAGGTATTTCTGCAAAAGGTGTGCTTATTTCATATTATAGCGGGATAACGTATGTTATTAATATCATTCCATTTGGCAATCGCTTCATCCCGATGCAGTGTACGGGGCATAGAGATAAAAGGAGAAAAGGGAAATTAATTTATGAATCTGATATTTTAATATTAAACATCACTATCGCAGGGAAACCGTCTTTATTTAAAGGTTATGTAAAATTAAATGGAACTACTAATTTGCTTGAAATAGAACCTTTTAAAATTGTAGACCTATGGGTGTTTAAATATTGTTTATTTAGTAGTTGTAAAATAATCGGCAACGGGTGGGAAAATCCAGATTTAGAGGGGCTAGATGTATGATGAATAGCACACTACAGGAAGCTATTGAAGCTATTGCAGAACATTTAAAACATATCAGAGAGTATTTAGGTTACATTGCAATTGTAATTGTTTGCGCTGGTATTTATAGGTGTTCGCAAGTTGAATCTCCTAATGTGAAACAACTTATACCTCATGTTGCCAAACAAGTAAAAGAGGTGGGCGGTAAGTGATTATTCGGAAGTAAGGAATATAGGTGAAAAGATGGGTGAGGGTAAAATGAAAATTCGAAAAGAATTAAGTAGTAAAGAAAAAATGAGTTTGCAAAAAGAGCTTGACAACAAATATATTGCTTTAAATGAAAACGGATCACCATGTTGGTTGTCTATACAGGGTTCTCCTGAACGCGCGCTAGATAGCTTTTTGGGAATGTGTGGGTTTACAACTAGCTGGGATGAGCTAGAATGTAAAAAATCTATGTTAGACGAATCTAGAGGCAAAATTAGAAAACTTTCGGATGTTTTTTGTATAAAGCAAGAAGTGGACAAAGATTAATCTGAATTTATTCTACTCTATCTTCTAGGTTTTTAATCTGCTTTTCTAAAGCGACAATTTTTACCTCAACAATGCTATTTATTTTATCCATCGTAGTCGACATAATCTCAGTTGACGAATCGAGTTTATCTTTTAAAACGTCAATTACTTCATTTTTCATTGATGAAAAATCGGTTTTAACCTCACTGCGTAGATCATCCAAGTCTTTTTTATCAGCTTTTAAGTCTAATTTTATTCGCAGATATAGCAAAATAATTAAACTACACCCTGCCGCTATTGGTAATCTTTGAGCAAGATAAGCTATGATTGTATAAGCACCAATCATAGCTTATCCTTTTTGCTTATTTGCATGTAAGATAATTCTTATGTAATGTTTAACGTTAAACATTATTTATTGTACCGCTGTTTGAATATGATAGATATCAATATACACATAGCCGTAGTTCTGAAGATAGTTCCAATGTTGAAACCGATGGCTGAAATAAACGGATAAGATGAACCAAAATCAAAACACAACCACAAACCGTACATTAAAACTAATAATAAATTACCGATTAACAGCATATATCCAGTTATTGAGTCAAATATCTGCCAATCGTTGATAACAACATATAAAAGTATTCCGAACGCACCTTCAACTAGCCATCCGCTTGCGTAGGCTAGAGTTTCGCGCGAAAAAATAGGAAAGTGCGGGGCTAAAAAACCAAGCACAAGCGCGGCTAACAGCGTCATTGCACATGCAGATATCGCGTGTACATGTGTAATTTTATTATTTATTTTTCTGATCAATTTTAACATAATTTACCTCTTTTAAGTTATAAGTCTACATCCAAACCATGAGCATATTGCTGTTTCCATGATGTATTTAAAAAACATAGGGATTTCCCAGCCAAAGTAGCATGAGAAATACAAAAACATAATGCCAAAAACAACAAAAACTGGCCTTATTGATGCTCTTAAATTTCTAACCCACAAACTAATACGCCCAATGACATCTCTGTTAAAATATTTAGCTTGAGCTTCTAAAAGTTTAGCTTGAGCTTCAACATATCCCTCTATAACATCAGGTTTAGTCGTTGCTAAGGTGCTTAAAGTTGCTTCCGGCGTGTCAGAATCTGGGATAAACTTTTTTTTAATAAAATCAAAAACTGGGGGAATTACCAAGCCACCCAAGCTCATAACTGCGTCAATAATTCCTATCATATTGCACCTAATACAAACTTGTTATAAGCCTCTATAAATTTATCTATGGTTCCCTTTCCCAATTCCGTATTATAATGCTGTTTCCAATATCTTGCCATTCCTTCGATATCATCAGCGACAGGCAACGGCTCAGGAACCCTTAAATAGTGCAATCTACACATAACTATAGCATAGCGTAAATCATAAATCATGCGCTCTGGCATTGGTCTAGTTGACGCATCAAAATAAACTAATATTCTTCTTAACAAATCTTTTTTTGATGGTTGAGACAAGTAGTTATGCCAAATATCGTGGTGCGTATTTGGCTCCATTTGACAAATCCCAAGAGCAACACCATTCACCTGATGTAAATAATGACCCATTTTAGATTCAACAGCGAGAGTGCCTAACAATAGATTTTTGGCACTTTCTGAATATAATCCCAGATATTCTAAAGAAGGTTTAATTATGTATTGTTTTAAATCAAAAACGTACATATTAGGGTTAATTCAAATCCAAATCATCTGTTTTTATAGTTATTTTTTTGCTTTCTTGCTCAACTCTATATTTTTTGACAAGATTTATGCAACAGTTTAATAAAAAAGCAGTTGGGTCAATTTTTTCTTTTTCACAATTTTTTACAACTATTTCCTTCTCAACAATCATTTCTTTGCCATCAACTTCTTCTTTTACCTTAATTGTTTTTGTCTTATTTTTGATTAAATATTTCGGCTGTATTGCAGCAACAAAATCATCATACACAGTATCGTTTAGTTCAATTTTAATCGTTTTCATTTTTTACCTCTTTTACTATCTTTAAACTTGTTAATCTTGACATGCTTTTATCAATAAAGGAATAAACTTCTTATATTTTATACCAGCAAGTTTATTCCTTATTATTTTTGCCCGTGTCCTAAATCTGTCATAATAAATTCCTTACTTTATCCATTCTTGTCTGGATCCTTGTGTGTTAATTTCAAAATGCAAATCAAATTCTAATAATATAGGACTATTTGCAGCCGTTGTCCCAACCCATGTATCCCCTGTGTTACGATATAATCTACAAACAAGCATTGAACTTATCTCTTTGCCAGTTCCAGTAAATGCTACACTAGAAGTAATCTCATGCAGCTCATTAGTGCCGCTACAAGTTCCTGGTATAGCAATTGTAGAACTTGATACCAAAGCACTATTTATATTCGCCCAAGAATAATCTAAACTCCAATTCACCGTATTCCCGCTTTCTGTTACACCTCTAGCATGAGGAGTCCAGTGAACATGAGCTTTTAAATCAGTTCCTAACTTATATGTATGAGGAAGTTGACAAGTAAAAAATACTTCATCATTGGTTTGAAATTTATATACTCTAAAAGTAGCGCCACTTCCACCCGGTTGCCACGTACTTAATGTGGGATCACTTACACCAGCAAATTGAAATGCACCCGGAACTATTCTTAAATCATCCCAAACTATATTTTGCAGTTCCATTGTTTTTTGAGATCCGCAAGTAACCTTAAGATCATTTGTTTCAGAATCTATTTCAGTTAGATTAACTGTTTTTATAAATTTTTCTGTTTTTCCATGTCCTAAATCTGCCATTTTTTGTGCATCCTTTTAATTTGATATTAAGTCGCAGAACCTACATAATGCATCGAAAAATAACTTGAGTCTCTGATATCAACAATTTTTGTTCCACCTGAAACGATTACGCGTATCCTTACTGTATTTGTAGTGTCTAATCCCAACAATATTCCTCCGCTATAGTATAATGCGCCACCTGAATCGCTGTCCGCCCACGCGTCGCTTTCTCTTATAAAAGGTGTCTGAATTGGCGAGCCCCCACTATTTGTGACATATACTTGAATTGTATATTTAGTATGTGACGAGGTTAGATCGCCCAACCCAAGCACAACATTTATCCAATAAATCCCGCTTGTATCAATAGTTGCAATACCCGTTGTATTATCGTAAGAAATTCCTTTTTCAAATAACTCCGTGTTAAAAATACTTGTATAAGCTGATCCTCCGTCCCCGGTTACATCTTGTTGTGCGTTCCCTGTCGTGTACGCACTAAAAGCATCGGCATCAACGGCCGGATGACTATCAACATAAGTTTTAGTAGCTTTTTCTGTTGGTGATGCATCATCAGAATTTCCAGCTAATGTGCCATCGATTGAAAATTCATTTATCGATGTTCCGCCTCCTCCTAGCGTAAGCGCACCATCTTTAAGTAGAATATCTTCAATGTTAACGCCGTGATTTGTAGTATGCTCAAGAATATGATCAGCTCTTAAAAGAGTTAAGATTCTTAACGCATCAACGCCTCTGTCGATGCGCGCAACAGGTGTTATTGTAGTAGCCACTATTGTTCCAACGAGAAAGTCGTTACCACTACCATCAAAATATATAACACCGCCGTATTTTTCGGTTGGTATCGATTCTTCACCGATGAAGACAAAAGCATCGTTATTGTTACTAGCTCTTACGTTTAAAGTAGTGTGTGATCCGCCAGCATCTATAATTAACTCACCAGTTCCATCGGGAGCTAAAACAATATTACCATTATTTTCCGAGATAATATTCTCAGTTGTTACAGAATCTGCTGTTAAATTTGCGTTTACCTCAACTTCTTTTTCAAAGATCTCTTTTTGATTATGCCCTTTATCTGTCATAATGATTCCCCTTTAATTATCTACTCTAGAAACTTCAACCCATGCAGAACTTGTAGCGCTCCACATTGCGTGCCATATATCATCAAGACCCAAAGTCATCGACAAGCCGTTATCTGTTTTTAAACCATCCCCATCATCTAGTGTTACGGTTTTAGTATCATCTTGACCAATCACAGTGAGTAATTGCCCGGTAAAACCACCCGCAGCAATCTGTGGGATGGCTGTGATATTAAGATCACCAGCGGTAGAACTTTGAATAGGCGTGATCACATGACAATGTGCTGTGCTAACAGGGGTGATTCCGGTAGCAGCTACAACATTAAGTAGCGTCTTAACTTTTTGTACAACTGTAGGGGTGACTGTATCTCCTGAATTAAATGGTGAAAGTACGGTTCCAGCCCTTTTCCAAAGGTTTTCCTCACTATTCGTAACACCATGTTGTAATTCATGATCATGTATAACCACATTTACTTTTGAATAATCCCCTAGCTCATTTCGCTCTCTATCAACAATCGATATAATTTTTAATTGTCTAGATGTAATTGAAACAGAAGTTAAATCAACTTGTGTTTTGGATAAACCTGTAACATTGTCTCCGCCATTAGTCACAAAATTTACATATTTACCTATGTCGGTTGTTGAAAGAGTTCCATTTACTTGCATTTCTAAAGCAATATAAGGATCGTCACAAACAAATACTACTCTTTCTTCATTAGCTTTTCTGTATGTAATGTCTTCATCGATACGGTCGGCTTCAAATCCAATAACGACACCTCGACATGCATTCCCAGCAGCAGCTTTCGTACAAATCGGAATGCCTCTTTCTGTTGCTGTTTCAACAGTCTTTACAAAATCATTTAAGTATAAAGGTGTAGCATCGGAAGTAGGTACTACATATTTATTGATTTTTAATTCATAAGCTGCTGAATTTAAGTTTCCTGTAGCTTTTCCCCCAAAAGGATTATTTGTATTTGTCATAGTTTATCTCACTTAAAAAGTAATTAAAAAAAAGTAAAAATTATAAATCTGTTCCCCTAAAATCTTGCCAACCTCTGGTAATAATACTCACTAGCAAAGTAGCTCCTGAAGCCTCTAGTTTCCAATGAATTTGTTTGCTGGTATTAGCCATTACAGCTAAAAAACCCTTTACGAATGGAACTTGAGCTTGTACGTGTAAAATTGATGTAAGATTATCAGTTAAATTTACAAAAGTAGGTGCTATTCTTAAATCTGTATCAGTGCCTCCTAATATATCTTCTAATTCAAGACCTAAAATAGCATCTGTATAAACGTTTGGAGGAACAGATAAAGTAGTAGTTATAATACTAGTTCCTGGGTTAGAAGTGTTATAATCACTCCTTGCTTCTTTCCAATAAAATATATCATGATGCTGTATATAATCTATATTATTTAAACTAGCATCTGTTCTTATAGAAGCTATGCGACGATATAAAGTATATCCGGTAGCATCTGCCAGTAAATTTGTCGATGTAACGGAAGTATCGTATCCCACATCTGCGGTTCCATCGGTTTTTCCTATTGCAAAGACATGGTACCAAGTGTTAGCGCTCAAAGTTAATGCGCTTGGAAATCCGCCATTTCCAGTTCCCGCTACCCAGTTTGCATCAATTCTTTTTACTAAAGCGGATAGAAATTTCATATCGGCGTTATCGCCCGTATTTCTACATTCACCAATATTTATTTTAGTATCATGATCCGTATCACCGGAATCTCGCTCTATAGTTAATCCATCAATATAACCACGAGGTAAAGAATTTGCTAAGTCTGTACTTGTTTCAGAAATAATATAATAATTAGACCCATCATTTCTAATCGTGATGCATTCATTCTGAGTTTTTAAAGTAAAATCCGAAGAACCATCAATTTTTTCCGAGCCATTAGGCTTGATTGTTATTTTATTAGAGCTACTATCCGTTTTTTTAAGTGTTAACTCATAACCACGCCCAACAACATTAGAAGCTAGTAAATTTACTTGAATAGCCCCGCTCGCAGCATTTAATAACCAAGTTGTGTCATTATCATTAAATTTAGGGATAGCAGTAGCGGTACTAGTAGCTACTATCAGCGTGCCTCTTAATCTAGCAGCTACTATTATCCAATTTGAGCCATCGGATTGAAATTCTGCAAAATCATTTACATCATACAAACGATAACCTAATGCCTCAGTATCAATTTTCTCAACCCCTACCGGCACAAAATCAACATAGTTTGTTGATTTATCTGTTTTTTTAATTATTATCTTATATCCATTACCTAACGTGGCCGCAGATAACGCAGAAACAGTCACTTTACCGCCAATTCCCCCCGTTGCATCAACGGCTATAGTCTTTCCTCTATCAGTTAGTGTTATGGTGTAATCTGCTGTTTTAGGTAAAACTGTGGTGGTAGTTGAATTAAGATCGGCAATTGATGCTGTCAATCCAGTCCAATCAAGTAAATCATATTCTGTGATGTTATCAACGGGATACCCTGTTATTTGAACATCATTTGAATCTGTAACATTTATTTTATAAGACCCATCAAGTCTAATTACAGCCTCACCTCTAATACTATCTAAAATAACAGGGTTAAGGTTAGATTGGGTTTTGGCCTCATCTTTCCAAGTTGTTTTTGGTATAGAGGTGCCGGCAGCATACGTATATACTTTACCCCCAGCTAATGGAGTGCCGTCATCATCAAAAAACTGTATCTTTGGTGGTATTAAAATTAATGCCATGTTAATATCCTCTGCTATATTGAAAGTCAATAAATAAGGAAAACAATATGAATGCAGGTGAGTCAATTGGTGAAACAATTTTTTCAATCATAATCCATTTCATATTTTTTGCTGCCATTTTCATGGCTATATATGCTCTTATGAAGTTTTGCCCTATAGTTTTCTTATGGATTGTAGGTTTTTTGTGCTTTCTGGGTTTCTTTATAGCAATGAGCGTTAAATTTTCTCTTGATTGTAGGGAAAAGATAACATTTAAAGTTGATCCAAATTTTAAAATGGAAACTTGGGCAGAGGCTCGCGATAAATAAGTTATCATTATTGATCCCCTCTATTGCTAGACAATCCTTGACTGACTAAAGGTGCTGACTCAATGCCATGGCGTACCAACTGCGTTACTAAATTTTGTGAAACATCAGGATTTGTTTCAATTGGATTTACATAATCAATCATTTCAGGATTTTTCTTAAGCATTTGCGCTAATTTTAGATTTTTCATAACCCAGTCTTCATCACTAATATGCTCACTGAAGGATTTAATCATAGAGAAAAACCATCTTGTTCCCGGGATGCCTGATAGTGATGCAAGTTTATCTCCTAATCGCGATATAACGTTTGCTGTATTTGAATAGTTAATTGTTCCCGGTGCTTTATTTTGCCAAAACTCCATAACACTCATTAATTTATTAAAAGTATTAGATAGTTTTTTATCCCCAAGAATCATGTCCATAGACTCTTTACCAATTTTCTTATGATTTCTAACTAATTTGGCATAACTTAAAACAGGTTTCCCATTAACATTATTTGTGGAATCTTCAATAAACTTATTAAATTTATACCGCCTTAAATTATTCCAAACTGCTTGACCTCCTGGATTTGCTATTTTTTTACCTGCTGCATCAATATTAAATTCTAACGCATTTTTTACTTTATTAAGATTAGTTAAAGGATTAGTAGAGCTAAATATTTTATTGGCGACACTTTCAGGATTTACATAATCTGTAAATTGTGCTTTTTTCTCAGTAATCATTTGCACAAGATCTTTTTGACTAAAAATATCACCTAGGTTTTTTCTAGCAGTTCTTGCTACTTTGAACAAATCAGCAGCAGGATTTGTTTGATCTTTAAATGCATTATCAATAGTTTCATAAACTTTATTTTTCAACATGCTTATAGCCGTATTATTTGCTCTATCGGCTGTTCTTGATGCATTTAATGCTTTTGTTAAAAAATTAGCGTCTTTTACTGAAAACTCTTCTGGTTTTTCTTTTAAAGAATCTAATATTTTATTTACTCTTGGTGAGAATTTAACATCCACAAAATCATTTTTCACATCATCTGCTGTTTGTAAAATATCCTTGCTAGGTACGTTTATATTTCCACCAGGAGCATCACCAGCCGAATCGTATAGACTACCAATTGTTTTTCTTGCCTCTTTATCCGATTTCCTAAATGTATTTTGCACATCTTGACCCATAGCAAGATCTGTTTTAGCTTCTCCTCCTAATGAATCAACCATTTTTTGTGACGCTTGATTTAATTGAGTATTGATATTTTCAGTTGCTATTTTTAATGGCGCTGATACCTCAGCAGGTTTCCCTTTAAGCATTAATTCTTCTTGTGCTTGAATATCAGGGTCTCTAGTTATTGCACCTGCTGGAAATCCTGTAACTCCTATGGCTTCCCCTTGTTTAATCCTATCTAATGCTGCACCTAAAACTTTAGGATCTGTGACAATAGGCGTTTCATCTTTTGCCATACCCACCATTTTTTTTAATTTATTAAATCCCACGCCGCCAACTTTAAGTCCTGGGGGTATAGCTTCGCCTATTAAACCAGCAGCAGCTCCGCTTATAGCCCCTGACATTCTTTCTCCTGGTTGGGCGGTTGCTGCGGTTGTACCTGCAACACCTGCCACTCTTGCTGCCGCCGGAATTAGTGTACCAGCTACTTTACCAGTTCCCATAGCGGCTGCCGCTTCTGTTCCCAAACCTCCGGTTACAGCAGTGGCACCTGTCAGCGTAGCTATATCTGTCAAAGCCCTTCCTGTTCTACCGCGATTTGTGGGATCTTTTTCTATATCCTTTATTGATTGTGGTAATCGATCATAAGCTTTTCCTAAAAGTCCGAACAAACCATATGTTCCAATACCTTTGGGAATTGCCTTGCTTATTCTTCCGGCCTCTGCCGCTGCGCCTAAAGGAATAGAAAGCGCCTGTTCGCCACCTTTTTTAAGATATGGTAAAACACCGCCAGCTCGTCTGATATCCTCTGGCAAACCTTGATGTTCAAATTGCTGTGATTCTTCAGCATCCATTTTTGCCAAAGCCGCTCGTGCTTCTTCGGGAGTTAACCCCGCAGAGAGGCCTTTTTTCAAAGTTATTTTATTGCCTTCAATATTCCAAACTTTTTTATAATTAGAAGAAAACCATTCTGCCTCAGCATTGTTTTTTGCTTCAATAAATTGTTTTGTTTTAATTGCATGATTAAGCGCATCTTTAGGCGATAATTCTGTTAATTTTCCTGTTTTTGGATCTTGAATGACATTTGGATAAACAAGTGGTTTACCATCAGTTCCCGCCCAGGACATTTTATGAGTAGCAAATTGACCTCCTCCTAAATCAAGAGTTGGCTTTCCTTCTGGTTTTAAAATTCTTTGTACAAAATTTTTATCAGAATTATTATGCAAAATCCTCATTATCTTTGTTTCGTCTGTTTCGCCTGTTTCTTCAGGCGACAACGTAGGTTGTGGTGCTGTGGTAGACGTAGGTTGTGGTGCTGTAGAAGGAGGCGTAGCAGGAGATGGGGTCGCTCCTTGTTGAGCGTTATCCATCATCTGTAAAGCTTGTTTTGCCTGTTCTGGTGATAACATTTATTTACCTGCCATCTGTTGTAGCTGCTCTCTTGTGTATTTAGTTCCCGTTGATGATATAAAAACGCCTCCTTCTACTTTACCTTGAATACCTACTCCCTTATCAGGCGAAGATGATATAGTTCTTCTCATAGTATCTAGAACTTTTGGGTCATAAATATTTGGATTTGGGGCTAAAGTCTGCAATGAACTTTGCCTTTGAGCTTCTGTCAAAATATGTGTGACTTGCGTTTGAACGCGTCTCTGTAGTGCTTTTGGGACATTTGATGAATTGATTGTTATACTTCCTAAAATGGTAGGCTCAATAATAGCTAAAGCTCTTGCGCTTGGGGTTCCTCCTTGCACTTTAGTTCTATAAAACGCAAGTTCCGGTTTAATCGCTTGAGCGCTGTAATAATCAACTGCTTTTTGCTGCCGTTTAGGGTCACTTGAATTACCGTCCAGTACCCAAGGCCGCGTCATCCTGGAAGTTATCCCCCCATAATTTAATCCGCTTACTATATACTTACTTAAATAATCCATTCCCGCTGAAGCTTGAGCCGCCAATTGATTTGTTGACTTCTCCTTTCCGGTTTGTGCGAAAAGAGGGGTTATTGTATTAGGGTCTATACGAGCAGTTGCTTTTTTTACCTGCACGATATCCTTATCTAACGAATCTTTAGTTGCATTAGTAGCGTTTTCTAACGTAGGCGGTCTAGATTCGGAAGTAACAGGTTTATGGAATGCTTTTGAATCCTGCGCTAAATCTTGGAGATTTTCTCCTCTCGAAAACCTCCTAACAGCCTCAGCTTGATCAAAGCCAAAAGATTTTGCTTTTGCTATCCACTGTCCCCGTTCATCTGATGGAATAGCCGTAAATAATCTTGCATTGGCCATTCTATCTTTTCTGTCATGCGCTTCTTTCAGTAAATTTAAACTTTCAGGATCATCTTTATAATGCTGCTTAAAAAGAATATCTGATTGCGCTTCGCCGGCTACCCCCGTTAATTTCCCTCCTCCAAACCCTGCTTTAGCTTTTTGCAACGCTACACCTAAAGCGCCTTGGTTTTTAAGGGTTTGTAAAGCGACCTTTCTTTTAAAGTCACGATCTTCTTTTGATAAAGGTGACCTTCTTAAAGCCATTTGAGCTTCGGCTTCAACTTCCGCGTTATAATGATCAGGCAATTTTGTATGGTCTCCGCCAATTGCTGCTATATCTCTTGTTTTATATTGCTGATATGCATTTTCTTTTTGATCATGAGAGGCCAAAGCTATATTAGTTAAACCGTGATCCGAAATTGCGGTTCTAGCTTGATGTATTTGTAAATTTGTTGATAGCAAAGCTGCTTCATGCGTTTTCCTTTCCATTTCTTGCTTTTCAGGTAAATACTTTAATTCAGCTTGTTCTTTTTGTATTTGCATCCCCCCTAGTTGCTGTTGCAATTGAGATGTTTGTCGTGCGCGTTTTTCTTTTTCTATAGTTGTATAAGCGCCTAATGCTGACCCTACTGGATCAGCAACAGGTAAGTTTTTTAATAAACTATAATCCGGTTGTGGTAACGCCATAATTTGACCCTTTTAATAATATCGTCTCGTAATTTCCTTAGATCCTTCCACCAGCTGCGCCCATTGCGCCACCTACCATCTTCCCATACGCATTAAATAATGCCGCTCTTTGAGAGGCATCTGCCCCATATCCTGCCATAATAGAATTTGCTTTTCCTGCGCCAAGCGAACCATAAGCTCCGCCAATATCTTGAGCATAACCCTGTCCTAAACTAGCAAGATATCGTCCTGTACCCATCGCCTGACCTGCTGCGGTTTGACTCATCCCCGCGCCCATTGAAGCTACACCTGCTAATTGGCTTTGGTACTTTCCATATTCCTGATCTGCTGTGCCTTGTCCAAACTGAGTTAACGCTCTTTGTTCTGCGCCACTTCCTGATAGCCCACGGGCTGCCTCTCCTCTCCTAGTTGCTTGTTCGCCTTGTTGAAGCGCAAATTTATATCCAGATGATTGCTGAAAGCGATTTATTGCACCCTGTCTATCTCCTAGACCTAAAGTCCCCAAATAAGATTGCAGACCTTGTTGTCCGGCTTGTAAGTAAGGCTGTTCAAAATCTAAACCTTTTTGATAATAACCTTCTACATCACCACGCCCTTGTTTTTCAGACGATCGATATTCAGCAATAGCCTTTTGTATTTGCGCCTCATAAGCTTCGTTTGCTTTTCCAGCAGCTTTGCTACCGCCCCCTGTTCCAAATATCTTATCTATAAAACTCATAATTACGCCTTTTCTCTTTAAAGCTTAAACCATTTTATAATCAAACCTTCTTGCACCACATCATTTGCCCCAACTCCATTACCTGTGCAAAATATGGCAAGATCTGTGGTTAAATCTTCCGTTACAGCAATATATTTTGCATCATCTAAAACCAAAGAATTATCAGAGATAATGCTAACAATGCTTTTTTGACTGCTAGCACTATTTCTGATAATTTTTGCTTTAATACTCCATGAACCACTATTTGCCGCGATAGAACCGCTAGCGTATAAAGTCGTAGTTCCTAATTTTAATTTCAATTCTTTATTATTGGCATTTGCAGCAAAAGTTCCAAACGCTTCGATCTCAATAAATGATTTTGCAGCAGCTAATGTGTTTGCAAGCATCGAATATGAAATTAAAGTTGTTTCTACTCCTGCCCCGTTGCCTACAGTTGAATTATCTGACTGTAATATTCCACCAATATTCAAAAAATTACTTGCCGTTCCAGCTTGTACTTTAATGTCACTACCGGAAATACTTGTTCCGGCTATAGTTCCGCCAGTTATGTCAACTGCATCTTTATTTTGAGTGGCAATTGTACCTAATTCACTTTTTTGAGCTTTTAGATCTAGTTGCTTTTGTACTGTGTTTCTCGTATCTATTCCTACGAGTGTATTTAATTCAGGAACAGAAGCCTCAAGTCCTTTCAGATTAACGGTTGCGCTAACAGACCCACCGGTTCTTTGAAATAAAGCATCTAAAAAGGTATACATATCATCCGTGTTTTTATGCATTCCTGGATATGGTGGATGTAGAATCAATGGATGACTTTTTGGAGCACTCATTCTTGTGACACCTCCGTTTCGCCTACTGCGCCTAACAGCACTCTAAAAGTAGGATCTGAAATTCTAATTCTAAAAGTCCAATTTCTTGCATAACCTAATCGATTAAATTTTGCGCGTGCTTTTGTATTACCTAATTTGCCTAACTTCTTCCATATTTCACCTGGCCACGAATGACCCCCATCTTTTGAAATAGAAAGCATTACTTCGGGATCATTGCCTTGTCCTGTAACAAGACCTTTTCCAGCTTCAAAATCAATGATTAACCATTCAAAAAAGAGTCTATTAAGATCTTGTTGAATATGTTGTGTAGTTCTTTCACAAATAATCGGCTCTCCATTACTTTCTAAATAAGAAGTACTATCTAATTCATAAATATTACTAGATTCAAAATCACCTATTAATGTTTTACCGTTAAATGCAAAAACACAATTAGCTGACCATCTTTCCAATTCATATTCTCTGGAATTTGGGTGTGCTTTTGGAGTCCAAACCAACCTTTGATGCCAGCTTTTTGTATTGACGCTATAAATCCAAGTAGTATTTTGAGTTGGAAATGTTAAAGCGTAGAATAACTGCCCCTGCTCATAGTATGTATCTCCTATAGCATCATCTACCACATCATATTTTGCTATTTCCGAATCAATAGCTTCTGTAGAAATAATTAAAGGTTCGTAATTATTCATCATTAAAATACATCTCTGACCATTTGTATTAGTCCCAAGCCAGAAGAGAACATTTTCACCACCTAACGCTAAAGAATAAGCCGCCTCGCAACCAAAATTCTTAACAAAATTAGATCTAGGTTCAAAGGGGAATGTAGCAGCCCCTGTGTTATACCAAAGGTAAATATGCTCTTCACAAAAAATCCATAATTCTTCCTTTATTGAAATAACAGCAACTATATTATCGCCAATATTGTTAACAGAAACATAATCTAAAGCATTAATTTTTTTAAAATCATTTATTTCGGTTATGTACATTCTAATTGTGCCTTGACGACCATATACGCCATATCCATCTAAATTTGTAGGGTATTTCGGTGGATAAAAAGAGTCATCCGTACTCACATCAAATTGCCAGTAATCATTTGCAGTATGACCAGTAGTATTTGAAAATTGTATTTGCACACCATTATTTAAATCAACTATCTCAGTTGTTACATCTATATTTTGAACGTTCCATGTTTCGCCATCTGAATCAGACCATCTGAATTTATCAGGCGTTCCTGCCGTCTGAATTTCAACTCTATATGTTGTAGTCGTTGTGCCTGTATAATCTCCGCTCGTTTCTAAATCATCAAGTCCAGTTCCTGTGAATGTTGGATCTCCTATCACGGATGACGTTTTAGTTATTCTCTCAAATACTCCTTCATCATACTCACTTGTTTTTATAACTTGATATACATAACCATTGAAGATGTCGGTTAATGATAACTGAGTGTCATTGCTAATTATTTTAACAATCCCTTGGCTTGTATTTAACGTGCCTAATTCTGTGCGATCGCCATTAGGAAATAACCGATAAAATTTATTGCCCGAGACTATATAAGCCTTTTTTTTATATACAATTGCCCCTCTGATAGAGGTTTCAGTAGCTTTGCCGGCCGAGTATAAAGTATGCCCTGGTGATGGTAGTAAAGATACCGGATATTTTCCCGTTTGATCCATTACAATAAACCAATTTATGCAATTCTGAGCATCAATATTTAGCGATGGCATTTTATAAGCTTGTCCTACAAAAGGAATCTGCATTAAGTGTGCCTCCTCCCTTTATAGCTAGGTGAAAAGTAAACCGAGCCAGATTCATTGTCAAAATCTAATGCTTCTTGCAATAAAAGTTGTGCTTCTTGCACTAAATTAGCGTATCTCTCTCCTTGGTTTTTGCCATAATCTATGCCTAATAAAACAGCTAAATTATGGATAATGGCGTTTTCCCATTCTTGCGGAAAATCTTGAGTGCTTGATGCCATTCCGCTATCTTGGATTTTTCTAGAGAATGTAATAGGCATTGTGAAATTAACATTTGCAGGTGTAGGCCATACACGAATTATTGATGTATCACGTTGTTTATCAAAATTATAATTAACTGGTGTTCCTGTATTTGCTTTTGATGGTTGCTCAAAATATTCTTGATATGACCATTCGTTCATTGGAACATCTATATCGCTTTTGCTGCGATAATTAGCTGAATATACTTTAACAGGCTGATCTAATTTAGTTGTGTAATTCCAAACGAGATTACCGGTGGATGCAGTATCTGTAATTTTGTTAAGCGTTCTAAAACTTGTATCATCTATAATAGTAATTATTGTTGTCCAAAACAAACTACCGTCATCTTGTTCAATTCCTACATAATCACTTACTGACATATTAGCAGTTGATGCCACAAATACTCTATCATCGATTACAGCATCTGTACCTAGAGTAGTGCCATACCAAATTGTCGTTGCGTGATCCGAACTACTAGAACTTAAATCATACTTACTTTGATTTTTTTGAAGAAATATTACGCCTGTTGTCTTCGTCCATAAATGAATAGCGTGGTTTTCCCACGATTTTATCATTCTATTTAAAGCGCGATTGGCTTTCTCGAGATCGTAGGCGGAAGCGGTTTCATTTTCACCAATAACATTAATTTTCGCTAAAGCATCATTCAGCATAACATTTCTAGATGAAATAAATGTTGTTGTTCCGCTTGTTGTCATGCTTATAAATCATCCCAAGTTATAGGATTTGTTATAAAAACAGGTTCTGTCTCCGGCCGAGTAATAGGCACTGATTGTTTGTCTTTTACTCCTCTTACAAAATCCTGTGGCTGTCTTTCTTCATAATAATCTTTATATACAAACAAACCGTTCCACTCCATGCGCCCTTTACTTGCGTAGTGTTCTTCGCCACTGCGATCACAAATAAAAAGCCAGTCACCTTTTTTGTAACTTCTTCTAGTCATGGCTAAGTCCTATTAAGATCGATTTTTCTTAACACGAAGCAAAACATGCCCAGTATCACCAGCACCTAGTCCAACCGATGTAAAGATAATATCTCCGGTTTTTCCTGTGCTAGCATTGTTAGGCAATCCGCCTAATCCGCAAATACTATCGAATTTTTCGTGTGCCTGATGCTCATCAACTAAAGTCATGAGACGAACGTCAGTTGTTGCATTAAAAGTCCAGGTATCACCAAGCGTATGACCAGTTGTTGCTAAAAATGTTATTTCAACACCATCATTAAGAGCTACAGCACCACCAACTATGTTCACAGTTGATGTGTATGTTGCTCCGCCATTGTCTGTCCACTTGTACGTATCAGGAGTGCCAGTTCCATCTATTTCGACTTGATACGTTTTATTTTCCGTGCCTGTGTATGTGCTGCTAGTTGCCATATCATCTAACCCAGAGCCTGAAAATGTCGCAGCATCTATAACTGTAGATGCATCCCATGAAAGATTCATAGAAAAACCATCCAAAGCATATTCAATCTCTCTTAAGTTAGTATCTGTCACAGCACCACCTACGGCATAAGCGCTTGCATCAAACAAAATCGTATCTGTTTCTTCTCCGCTGCCATCACCCAAAATAGTAACTTTAATGATCGCTTCTTTTGAAGCATCCTTAAGTGTTTGTGTAACTATGGTATTAGCCATATATATATCTCCAAATTAAAGCGGGCACTGATTAACAATACCCGCCATAAGGATTATGCAGAAGCAATCGTTGCGCCAGCAGCAAGTCGTCTGAATTTGATTGTAATATCAATCTCTCCAGCACCTGTGCAATCAGCAACAGTTGATTTTGCAATAAGCTTCTTACCAGTCTCTAAAACAACTCCTGCAATAGCCGTAACAGATCCAGTAGCCAAACTTTCAGTTTTATTAGCTCCTAGATTCGCAACCGTCTCACCAAAGAATACGGCAACACCATTCGCATTGTCGCTTTCGATTGTGAAGTTGGTTCCTACCGCAAGTCCAGTAGCATCTGTGCTCATGACAACATCTTCGATAAGAAGATCGCCAGCACTAGATACTCCAGTGATATCAACACCAGCTTGAAGTACTGCGCTAGAAACAAGTGTTTTTTGAACACTAATAACTGTGCCAGCCTGTATTGCTAATGCATCTATCTTTCCCTCAATACTGCTTGCATCGGCAGTGCCGATTGGATCACCACCTTCGCCATCTGCGTTATAACCCAAACAAGTACCTGTCCAGTTTAGCTTCGCAACACTAGAAACGTATGTGGTTCCTGAAGCAACACGACAGTTAACGCGGTCGGCATAACCAGTTGCATTTGCATCTAAGACCATGCATGGCGTAGGTGATGCATTGGTATTTTTCAAATAAATATCACTAAAATGAATATTTAATACTTCATCCGTAACATTCTCGATAATACCAGTTCCAAAATCACCAGCACCTTTGATTCCAGTTAAGATAGCGTTATCCACACCATTTAATTGAATGAAAGATTGCTATTGCGTTCCGCCCTCATCACCAGCAATGTACTCAAAGCCATGTAGTTCAAGGCCTGTAGCAGTTGCAGCGGCGACTAAACAGTCAGTTGTATCGATAGATGTTCCGTCTTCCCATGTTCCGCCAATAATCTTGAAATTAGCAGCATTTACATCGATAGGGGCAGTTAATGCATCAATGCCAGCGGTAAATCTAGGGTTTATCATCGTGACATTAGCAGCGTCAACATTCATATCTGCTGTTACAGCAGTTGTAAATGTGATCGTTCCTCTGTTTGCACCTTCACCCATGAATCGGATAGTAATACCCGCGACATCTAAAGCCAATCCAGCAGCCGCAATAACTGTTTCAGTATGACCAGCAGCAACAATAATAATGTCGCCATTGTTAGCCGTACAACGACCGATTGCATAATCAATAGTAGCAAACGGAAGGTTAAAAGTTCCTCTTCCAGCTGCGCTATCTGATGCCAATCCATTTGTAGAATCAACCCAAAATACATTTCCATCGGAATTCATAACATCAATTAATGGTATCTCAAATGAAGTATGTCCCTTTGCAAAACCATTCGGATAATTTGCACTTATAGACATTTTTTATATCTCCTATGTTTGTTTATTACAAGGGTATAAGTTATACCCCTGTAATTTGAATGATTAAGCACCGGCAGAGCCGTAAACACCTCTAAAATCAGTCCACGCCGAAATATAACGTTCATAAAATTTAAACTTTACATTATCAGTGTCGAAATCATTTTTTGAAGTAAATCTAGGTGCTTCACGCGTAAAATGCCTCATTCCTTTTGGACAATCAGTTAGGATAAACCATGCATTGCTATCGGTTAGATATCTATTAACCAAAGTCATTTTGATAGATCCCATATGATATAAAGCGTTAATGTCTCTATTAGCCGTAGCTGGACGCTCGGTACCACCTAATATCCGTTTAGCTTCAAACTGCAAATTAGTCGGTACTAATAGTTTCATAGCGCTAATATTACGCACATTGCCCCGGTTATCAGTAAACAGCTCAATTGTATTGATTGCTTCCTCGATAGCTGCTTCTGAAAGTGATATATCAATTGCAGGTTTATTAGCTAACGTACCAGCTTCGATTGGATGTGTAGTAGAACACAAAGGTTTACTATCTCCACCTAGATAACTGGTGTTAAATGCACGATTAAAATGATTCGCATGAACTATTTCGGATGTTTGCCTTCCTGATCGCCCTAGTTCAGACGCGAAATCTTTACCTAGTGATGCATAAAGATTATCTTCTCTCATTTCATGTGTAATAATAAAACCTAAAGAATAAGCTACGTTAGTATAACGTTTATTATACGACTGTTTCATCGTATCGTAGATGGTAGCCTCACTCTCGTTTTTTACTGGTGCTAAACCTAGCCCAGTAGCGTTCTGATCTTCTTCATAACGCTGTTTTGATTGCAAAATTTCAAAGCACGAACGCCATTCTTGTTGGGTTTCTTTGTATGAAAGTCCAAACCATGAGTTCAATCCGTACCAAAGAGCTTTTGCAAAACTGCTAGAAGTAATTGTTCCACTCATATTAAAATCTCCTATTAGACACCAGTGGTATCTTTATTAGTTGTGTAATTCATAATGCATTCGAGGACTGTATAAGCGCCAATCTCGTTATTTTCACGATTTGAAATGCCAACAATTCGAACAGGTAAGGTTGCAGTACCTGCTACGGTACCAACATCAGCGGTCATGCCAGATAATCCAGTAACAGTGCTGCCGGCAGCAACTGCGATGTCCATATTTTGACCAACCATCGTAACAGCAAAAGTGCCGTTGCTTGCTTGAAGTTCAAATTTAGCATAAGGATCGTCTAATACGAGAACATCTCTTAGAGTGCTTGCGGTACGATATACTTGACTTTCATAATCACGATCTGGGTTGAAACCAATTACAATGCCGGTGACTTTGTCCGCTGCTGCACTTTGTGCTATTACAGGCAGATATTGACCATTAGCGCCTATTGCAGATGTGCCTTGATGAGTAACGAAATCGCCCAGGAAAATAGCCGTGCTATCAGTTGCTGGTACGGTATAGGTGTTGATCCCTCCGGTGAGGCAGTTTGGCTGTAGCGATTTAATAAAACGCGCACCAAAGGGAGCATTAGTATTAGCCATATTATAATCTCCAAAAAAATTAATAAAAAACAATAGCGTAAAGTTATTGTTACTTTCAAACTTTAACCGCTACGGTTAGTTCTAATTTTTATGCGATCTATCGCTAATACTAATTAAATTGTAAAAATTACCTTTCTTTTCTTTAAAGGTCTTCGTAATCTACTTTTTTAACCTCAATAGATTTAGATATTGTCTCTCCCTTGACATTGGGTCGCAATAACGCGGCCTGCTTTCTTTTATCCATCTCATGTTTTTCCTTCTGATCTGCATCATAATATTCTTGCCGAATGCGCATGACAGTTCCTTGGTCTTCACCGCCTAGCGATACTCGTGCAGAACCTATTTGACTAGGATCTTGAGACCGATTTGCCTGAAACTTTTCACTTTTGTAATTAGGATCTGGCTCATATCCTCGGCTCACACAATACTCATATTCCTTATCAGATACTATTCTATAATGATACCCTTTTTTAGGTGCAATATTATATCTGCTCGATCTAAATATTGGAGGTCTTTTTCTTGATAATTTGGCGTTCTTCTGCCGTTCTGAAGTAGATGCTTTACGACTCTTTGTCGTATTTTCTTTCACTGTATCATCGTTTTCTATATTTGTCAAATCTTTATTTTCTTCTGTCATTTAATAATCCTCTTTTTATAATTACTTTAATCTACTGCACCGCTTTTAATCACCATTGCTGCGTAAGCGTCCAATTCATCACCTAGTTTAGTATCACCGGCAACTCTTTCATGACAAACCATTGTGCGAACTACATTTTGTAACTCTTTTGGCAAATCAGCAAATCCTTGCTTTTTTGGTTTGGTGTTCGTTTTTACAGTCTGTCCGCTTGAGACAGAATTAAAATTTTGAACATAAGGTTTAGCTTGGGGTTTAGTTGCTGCCATATTTTCATCTCCTTCAAACATTTTAAAAAAGTTTTCATGCTTTTCAACAACTACATCCTTTACTTCTTGTAAAATAACAGCCATCGGCACATTTGGGTTTTTTGTGCGTAGCTCTACTTCTTTTTCGATAGCAAAGTCTCTCATCGCGCTCGTTTTTTTTGTGTTTACATTAAACCAATAGGAATTATTCTCAGCAAAAGTGCGTACTACCTCGTTTTCCGCTGCTTTTACGTTTTCGCTTTCTTTTTTTATTAATTTATCATATTGATCTACTGCCTCAACATCTCCGTTTTCAATTGCGGTTTTTCTGCCCTCCTTGATTTTATCCACCTCGACAGAATTTAGTTTTTCCCCTTGCTTTTTCAAAACCTCTGTCATATCAGCAATTACTTTTTCATAATCTTTCTGTTTGCGGTTTTGTTTTTGTATTGCATGAAGCAAATCACCCCTACGTAAAAACTCCTCAGCTGAAAAAAAATCTTCCCCTTCTTTCATCTGATTTTTAGGCTTCCATCCTACTTTCATAGCTGCTGTTTCAGCATCCGTATACGTTGTTGCTTTTTCTTCTTCTCCCTCTCCTTCCCCTTTTTCTGTAACCTCCTTTTCACCTTCCTCTAAAGCCTCGACTGCTTCAATCATAGCTGATTCTTCAATAGGTTCAGCTTCACCCTCTTTTTCTATGTCTACAGCAGCTAAACCGCTATCTTTTTCTGTGCTTTCAGGCATAAATCACCCCTTATTTTTTGTTAGTCTTTAAAAACCATTCTCACGTCTTCGTCATTAACTAATCGATACTCCTTTTCTTTATTTTCTCCATTTTCTACCAAGACATCTTCCATTTCAGACAATGAAATCCCTGAGTTTTTGACAAAAAGAACTTTATCGCCTATTTTAAAATTCTTTTCATCTTCATCAAGATATCTAAAAGCACTCAAGCCCATTTTCACCATTTTTCCAACAGCAAACGTAGTTAATCTGTCTTTTGTTTCGGGTACGACAATAAGCCCT
>Ga0114925_10000023_pt1 | contig 45447 bp, 79 predicted proteins | sample SumtaG_2_FD_87287 | JGI IMG/M metagenome (GOLD analysis project Ga0114925, IMG submission 87287) | Deep subsurface microbial communities from Indian Ocean to uncover new lineages of life (NeLLi) - Sumatra_00607 metaG | ecosystem: Environmental > Aquatic > Marine > Oceanic > Sediment | place... | reverse complement strand
TATTGATACCCTAAAGCAGTTAGATGCTGCGTTGTGGTTAATGTCACAAGGTAGGGAAGGTGAAGTAGAAGGAGTAGGTCAAAGACTAGGAGACATCTCTATCTATGCTAAGTTAATTAGGATAATGGAGGAAGGTGAGATAAGGAAGACAAAAACCCCTTCCCCAATCCTATGCACTGAGAGTTGTTGCGTACCTCCCCCAAACTGCGGAAGTAACTTGAGTTATGCTGATGAACGTGTTGCGGAGCCCTATGTATAGGAGGATAACATGGGGGAAGCTCCAAACTTCATTATGTTAGTAGCTCTCCTGTACCTTATAATATTGTTCTTGAGACCACCTAGGTCGGGAGCTCTTAGTGGATAACTTACTTGACAGATACTTCATAGATGGGGAGGGTAACCAGATTCTTTTTAGTACCTCATACTGTCCGAAGTGCCGTCAGATTACCCCAACTACCCAAAGATGGAGGCACGATGGGGAACACCTAAACTGTGTTGAAACCTGCAGTAGCTGTGGGGGAACTCTAACACATGAAATAGTAGTGGCAGTAGATGACAAAACCTAGAACTATAGCTGAGATACACGAACACATTGTGAAGGTTGATCGAGAGATTACTAAGTTCATGGAGGAGTATCAAGAGTGGTACAACCAGCCGGAGCGAGTAGCTTCCAATCTAAAGAGAGAGGAGTTACTAGATAGGATTGATGAACTTAATAGGCAAATAGCAGAGGCTAAGGAACAGCAAGCTAAGGTGCTAGAAGAGCTAAAGGAGGAATAATGCACTGGTGGTATTGGCCATTTTGTTTATTCCGGGGTCATAAATGGCAACTCTACACAACAAGGATTCTTGCTATGGGGTGCCTGAATAGGTATCGTTGTAGCCGATGTGGTAGCCATGTGGAGCTAAGGGAGCCAGATCACATACACTCACTACTATGATAGAGACTATTTTAGTTATAGCAATTGCAGTAGGTGTGTCTCTCTTGGTTATGGTTATTTTGTCGAAACTATTTTAGCCTAAACTGAGTTTCTCTACTCAGGAGTATACTTTCTTACCTCGTTGTTCTCTACTCTTTTAATGAATTGGCAGTTCATACATAGTGTCTGATAACCTTCCGGCAAGTCTTCCTTCAGGAGGAAACGATAAAGGGCTTTCCCACCTTTTGTTCCCTTATGCGCCACTCTGTCTTGGAATCTTTGTTTGGCTCCATCACCGTTAATATGGTCAAGAGTCAAAGCTCTTGTATCAGTGTAACCACATCTTATGCAAGCGAGTTTACCTTTACCATAGTGTGTCAGAACTAATTCTGTACTACTAGGAACCTCCCTTTCAGCTCGATCTCTGTAGTAGTTAGGATACTTCTTATTCCAAAGACGACTGTAAGAGGCTACATAATCCGGATGCTTCTTACGCCAGTTTCTTTGATAGTCAGGGTGGGCTTGTCTCCACTTTCTTTGATACTCCCTACGGGGGTTTTTATTTTTCATATCTTCCTCCTATAAATATTCTAACACAGAAGGAGGAGAAAAACAACCCCTTTCTATACAGAAAAACGGTTTTAGTGAAAAATGGATTCCTCTATAAGAGTAACTTCGCTCCTTAGCCACGCTTGGTCGGTCAGATGGGTAGGGGGATACCGTTGGGTAGTTGAGTAGTTGGGTAGAGCTTAAGGCTATGGGCGGTAGGTGGATTTGATAGGCACTGAGAGTTGTAGTTGGTATGGAGGGTTATGTTAAGCTATGGTGGTTCGGTCGAGGTAATGGGGATGGTTAGTTACGGTTGAGGATAGTGGGGTATGGTTGGCACCTCCAAGGCTATGTGGTGGGCTTGTGGTGGTCTGTGGTGGGATGTTGGCACACTCCCGAGCCAGCATTTTAGGGCAAAGAGATACCCCCCCTGTCCGATCAACAAGGGGGGTATGTTAACTAGGCGTCCCTCAAATACTTAACAAGGTATCCCTTATCTCTCAAGGCTTTGACAGCGCTTCCCTCGCCGTATTCAACCCCCAGCTTGGCACAAGCCAGAACGCCCGTGTCAAAGTCCCCGTGGTCAACAACCGTGTTGTCGGTGCCCACCTCCTTGACATTGATTCGGTGAGCCCCAGAGCCCACCTTGCCACTACCACCCTTGCCGATGATCGTGGTAGACAACGGTTTGTGGGCAATCACCCATACACCCTCATTGGTATGGTGATAGTGTATATCCACCATCTCCGTGCCTATGGGTGGTTTGGGTAGCTTGCTTCGGATGCCCTCGGCGACTTTACCAAACTCGGTCTTGGCCCTATTGGTCTCGTCCTTTAGTCTACGGGCTTCAAGGTAGTTGTTATAGGCTACCACTGACTTTTCATTATCCTTGTTCTTATCCCTCATAGCCTCTATCTCAGCTATAGACATATCGTCAAGGATTGCTTGTAAAGTTGACTCTTGCATTGTAACCTCCGTTCCCCGATGTTTTGTTATTAGCGGCTAGATCGGATTGCCACCATCATCATATTATCACAAACTCCAACCCTTGTCAAGTCCCTGGCCATAAGTCCCCTGCGGGTAGTCCTTCTGAATAGTGCTTTACGGCTATTCAATAGTACTGGGGTAGCTATTGAATGTTAGTTCTGGGCTATTGAGGGGCTATTGGGAGCCTCCTCAAAGCAATCCACCTCATAGTCCAGACTTGCCCAGTCCCTAGCTTCAAGCTCCTCTTGGGCATCCTCTCTGTTCTCTGCTTCTATACCCACAGTTGCTGTAATTGTAAACCAGTATGTCTTCATGGGTCTCCTCCCTCTGTTATTGAGAAGCTATTGCATCCCTCAACTCCATAGCCTCTATCCATCCCTCGTCTGTCTCTGGATACTCAGCGATCAGACTGATGACCCCCTTCTCTACCTTCTCCAGAATGTTTTGACTAGTGATTCTCTCACTTGCCTCTCTTATGAGGACTATGGAGATGGTTTTTTGAGGATCATCTGAGCTCTTCACTATTACTCCTAACTGGTCGGGGAAACCTGTGATTTTGTATACCTTAATCATAGTTGTCTCCTTCTCCTTTTGGTGTCTCTCCTAATCCTCTATGTCCTTAAGGTCGTACCTGATACTCTTGATTGCTTCCACTCTTGTATAATCATAGGTACGCTGATAGAACCTGATGAGTTCTTCCAGTTTCATCGCCCCCTTACTAATGGTTGTTTCCTTGTTCTCCATTTTCTCCCTCCTTCTCTCCTAGTGAGTATCTAACTCCTCTGAGGTATGACTGGATTGTTAAGACTGCCTCTGGGGTAACTGTACCTTCGGCAGTCCTTTGCTCCAATCTCCTCTCGATAGTTTGAATATGCTTACGTATCTCTCGTTCGCTTAACATAGTGATATGGCCACAGTCAGGTAGATCACTGCTGCTACAATCAGTATCCAGCATATCTTATCCCCTGTAATCATAACCTTCCTCCTTATGTCTTAACTATTTCCCTCTATTGAAGAAGGATTGGCTTAGAGTAGTATTCAACCGCTTCAGACAGGAAGGGCAATAGCAGAAGGGGGATGGATTACCTCTGTCAAAAGGATCAAGAACCTTTTTACAGTTGAGACAGAGCCATCCAGCTACCTTCATTGCCCCCCTGAACTTCCAAGTATAGTTATCTTGTAATTGCTCCATCTTAATCCCCATACCGAGCTGATCTTAGCCCCTCTCGTGCTGTGTCAGGGTCGAGCCAATCCCAGACTGTATCCTGTGCTTCTTGGTAGCCTCGGTCTCTAGCTGAGGCCTCTAGCTCCTGTAGGATAGTAAGGAGTCTCTGAGTTTTAGCCTCGTTTTGGGGGGATAGTAAGTTGAAACTCCTTGGGAACACCTCAGCAGTAACAAGTCCTAGTGCTTCATTGACTGTCATTTGTGTCCTCCTTTTTACTCCCAAAAATCCTTATTGTTGTCGTCTACTCCCTCTTGAAACCCCTCATCATACACTCCCTGAAGGACGCTCTTGAGTACCTGTATTTTGTCCAGGGACTTCTGGGAAAGGGGTACGTTTCTGGGGTTTGGCCACATTAGGTCTATTATCTCTCGTACTGCTTTGTTGACTGGGAACTCAATAGACTCTAGTGTTCCAGTCATACGGTCTCTACCTTCCTCCATGTAGTGGTCTTCTCTTGTAGTGAGTAGGGAAGGACTACATACTGCTGTCTCAAGAACCACACTGCCATCTCATCATCAGTTGCATAGAAGGTTGCTAGTTCCTCACCAACCCAATATGTAACATAGGTATGGCGGAGATGGTAAGGATAGTAGGCAAGCATCTCCTGGCTGAAGGACTTGACATTCATAAATATAGTTGTTAGCTCCCTGTCCTTACCTATCCGAGCTAAGTCCTCCTTAGTCCATAGCCTTACTGTAATGTTACCACCCATGTTAGTCCTTCTCTAGTTGTTCAACAATAGCCTTCGCTGACTCTATGAAGTTGTCGTAGCTAACAGTAACAAACCTATCCCAGATACTCCCCAAGTTCTCCACTGTCATCTCTTGTGGAGTAAGGATATAGTCTGCTGCTGAGACCATGACTTCTACGAGGTCTTTTAGAGATTCCCCTCCCTCGGAGGATATACTCACTATGAACTTCTCTACAAGAGCTTTTATGTCTACTTCACTGACCCCATTAGATAGACACTCCCCGCAGTAATGTCCTATAACTACAGCAGGCCCAAGGTATCCTGCTCCCCTCATAACTTGGTATGATGTTTCCTCCTTGGTTCCAATCTCTTTCCTACAGGTACCACAGTTCATTTGGTATCTCCTTTTATTGTGCTATCCACAGAGCATAAGCTACGATCAGTAGTACTCCAGCCATTATTAGAGCAACGATCCAAGGATTGATTCTCATTTACTTACCTCCTTTCTTTAGCTTTCTTGCTTTACTGAGTATGGTCATTTGCTCCACCGCAAGTGACCATCTCACCTGTAAAAGTGTGTTCATTCCTTCACTCCTTTCACTAATCCTTCCGCTATGAGGCTCCAGTGTAGACTGAAGCCCCATGACTGAGTGATTAGTTGTTGTACTCAGCGATAGATACCACTATTTTTGTTGGTGGGTTGTTCCCAAGAACCTGCTTCTGGATGTAGAGAGTATTGAGGGTTGGTAGTTCTCCTTCCTTCTCTACTTCCTGATAGCGGATGGTGTTCTTGGTCTCCTTCTTAAGTACCATGTCGACTGTCTTTGGTAGCATCGTCCTCCTTCCTAGAAGCAGTAGTATTGGACATACCCACTATCTTTACATGCTTCTATGTCCTTTTGTATTATCTCTCTTACCTCCGGCTCTAGCTCTACCTCTTGTAGAGCTTTCTGGAGTACCTTGATTGAGACTTCTGTCAACCCAACACTGTCCTCATTCAGACTGTCGTAGAAGCAACCCCTCCTATCAAGGAAGTCCATTAACTTCCCGTCACGCCACAGGTTGAAGCTGTTTTGCTTCTCATATTGTATCTCTATCACCCTATATGCTCTTACCGACATTATCCTCCTTTCTCTAGCTCCCTGCGTAGTGCTACCAGTCCAACATCTACCAGACGGGGGGGTAGCACAAGAGGGACTTTGTTATAGAACCGTAGGAGCTTCTGGAACTTGGACTCCAGTATCTTCTCGATCTTCACACTGATCTTTGTTCCTTTGTGGTAAGGGGTTAGTATGCTTAGCCAGTCTCGTTGCATTGGTCTCCTTCCTTACTCCAATCTTTATCCCAACACTTAGCACAGATGAACTCCCCTTCGGGGAAGGGCTTACCCATCTATACCCTGTCTTCTGTCTCATTAAGGTCTATCACTCGATTGACAAACCTACCTGAGCCGGAGGCTACTGACTCACCACATTCGTTGCATGTCTCATTCATTGTGTCCCTCCCTCTCTATACCTATTTCGACCTTTGTGATTATTATACCACAGACTGGTTGATATGTCAAGCCTTTTCTACAAGTCCCCTGTGTTGTGGTGGTTAGAACAAGTGTTCTAAGAGGGGACTTGTGGTGTATTTGGGTAAAATGCTTGACACACTGGTTCAATAGTGGTACAATAGTGGCACGATTTTGAAAGAATAGGGTGAATAGAATGCGATCAGTAGTAAGTTGAAGATTGAGGGGAAGGGAATGCTGTCTACTGTGGGCTCAAGGGACATAGGTAGAGCACGGAGAGACCCACTCCAAAGCTCCTGAGCAGGCTTTCAGCTAACCATGTTACAGGCGATTGATCATCAGGGGTAACACTGACTCAGTTCCCTTCCCCTTAGTTTATGAGGGAGGAGATTAGATGAAATCACAAGGTCAGTTGGTAGATGAGTTTGTAGCTGGGAAGGAGGTGGGTAGTGCCAGTAATATGTCTATAGGGGGAGATACTCTCTATAGCTATTGGGGGTTCCTGTTGATGGTAAGGACACCAGAGGGAATGGTGGCTAATAGTGATAAGTACTCAGTATCAACCTCTCAACACCAGGAACTGTGCCTTGGGAAGGCCGATATTACCCTGTCTTTCTCCACTATGGACTTAGCAAGGATTCCTATTAGGGAGTTCAAGGTTGTTGATAAGAGGAAGGAGAGTTGGGTAGAGACAGGGAAGTGGTGTTTTGATACAGAGGAGGGCTACTTGGGTTGCCCTCATAGAAGGAGGCTGCTTACTCAAGAGCAATTCAAGGTTTTACCTAGTGGGCAGCAGGATCATTGTTATAGGCAGGAGGAGCACATTCCAGAGGCTATAGTTCTGTACTATGAGGGTAAGTGGTATCTTAGCTCAACAGATGAAGATAATTATTTCCTCTGTGAGCTACCAAAGAGGGTGACTACTGTTGATAGGGCTTATGAGTCTTTGATACCATTAGGGCTGAAGAACAAGGAGTATCAAAGACAAGGGGAGTGGTTCTTTGTGGAAGTAGAACCTCCTAAATCACTCCTCTGGAAGAAGAGAAGAGCCAAGACTATGTATAGGCATATAGATATGGACTATGCTCTACCCAGGGATAGACCATATAGTCACTCCCATATAGCAACGAGAGGTAGTACCATAGATGGGAAGTTCTATGTGTCTGGCAGTATTAAGCATCCTGAACATAGGATGCTCAGGCTGAGTAGGGCCGATGATCCTAAGATATTCCAAGCACTGAGGAACCGGGCTGTGAACTCTTGGAGTAGTAGAGGGAGGGTAGACTAAATGTTTAGAAAACCAGAGAGGTGTCCTTGCTGTGGGTCTCCTATTCAGTCAGTAAGCAAAGGAGTGGTAAATAAGATAGCTGATGCGAGGAGAGAACTCTTAAATACTAGCAGAAGAATGACCAAATTAGAGATGGATATTGTCATCCAGCTAAACTCCATTCTTGAAGCCATAGATTATTGGGGAGGTAGGAAATGATAACACTACCTAAGATAAAGATAGGAGACCTGGAGGTCTATGATGCTAGGAAAGAGTTAGCTGATGATGTGTTCCTGGGCTGCTATGTATATCCTCAGCGTCCTGTTCCTATATCAGTAGTGTCTATCCATCACTGGGGTAATCCAACCTATCCCACTCCTACTATGGAAGCTGAGTTTGAGGAGCTAATGAAGTGTTATACATACCATAGGAGGTATCATAGGTGGGTAGGCATAGGCTACCATCTGGTTGTGTTTCCCAGTGGTAACACCTACCTAGTTGGTGATCTGGAAACCCAACGAGCAGCTGTTGGTGGGCAGAATCACAACATGGTGGGGGTATGTTTGTATGGGAACTTTGAGTTTGACCATCCAGTTGTCCCACAGCTAATTGCTTTGAATGAGCTTCTTCAAGCCTTGAACTGGGAGTATGATATAGTAGATATAAGACCCCATAGAGCATGGGGGAACTCAGCCTGTCCCGGAGCCACCTTTGACTGGTGGTTCGAGTGGTGCTGTCCTGGGGATGTTGAGCTTCTTCAACAAGCTGAGAGGGGTGTCCTAGACATTGATAGCATAGTGCAGATTGTTAAGGGTAGGTTAGGAATATAAGAAGGAGAAATCACAATGAGAGACCCAACGAAAGAGGAGATTATAGCTATCCTTGGTAGGAAACAGGAGTGTGTGTTCAAGGTACTGAAGGTGAAGGAAGGGGGTGGGTTATTCTCAAGTGCGATAGGGGGGGAGTTTGGACTCAACCCCCTTATTTTTCGGGAGTTATCTTGCCCCCCTGCCGAGCTGGAGTATGGGAAGGATATGGTAACTGAGTCCCTGATGGGTAGTAATGGAATCTACTGTTATACTGATTTTGAGACTGCCCAGGAGAGAGCTCTGTTGTATAGGGATTACAGGGGGAAGTTGCCGGCAGTAGTCCATGAAGCCTACAGGATAGACGAGCTCGGGACACCAGAGGGTGAGGAGAAAATAACTGATACTACTCATTCACAAGCTATTCTCCTAGGTGATAGGGTTTGGGAAGAGGAGATAGTAGAGCCTATACAGGTTGGAACTATCTACTGTCCGACTTGTAAGAGAACAGTCTTTATTACAATACCTAAGTGGAGGCAGAGAGGGAATATGTTTGATAGATCATGGCTCTACTGTAAAGTATGTAAGAAGGCGTTGCTTGAGGCTATACGACCTGAGTTTGGGCATCATGCGATAGAGGCAACATCAGTAGATACCGACTTTCAGGAGAAGACATATATCTAAGCATAGTCCTCTGCGAGGTGGTGGAATAGTATCGCTGCCTTGGGCGACAGAGATAAGGTGGGGGCACCACCGAGCGGAGTACCGCAGGAAAAGGCTTAATCGGAGCCCAGCAGAGCAACCCCAAAGAGTGTCCGATGGGAAACAGATTAGTCTCTGCTACTAAATCTCAATTCTAGGGTGCAAATCCCTAGCCTTGCAGGGGCTATTACGGGCTCGTAGCTCAGTGGTAGAGCAATCGGCTCATAATCGACAGGTCGCAGGTTTGATCCCTGCCGAGCCCACCAAAGGAAGGAGGTGATGCCTAGTGCGTCCGGTTCATCCTGATGATCAATTAGGGCTTAGTGGGTGGGTCGAATAGGGCGGGTACAGAAAGGAGGGAATGTAAAGTGGTAGCAGTACTTATAGTAATAGGAGTAGGTATTGGGATTGTAGCTACATATGGTTACTCCCTTATTAAACAAGCAAGAAGGGAGTTTGGAGAGACCTATGAGAAGTGTCCTCTCTGTGGTGGGGAAGGGTGGGTACGGAAGGAGAATGATGGCTGAGGATACGCTTAGGCAACCATCCTCCATGAGGGATGTTCCAAATGAGGTCACGGATGGCACAGAAGCTCTGGTAGAGCAGGAGAGGACGTGGCGACCTAAGAACCCTTATGTGGGAACTATGGCACAGAATATGGATTTGGCATGGAAAGAGGGGTGTGATGCTGGTATACAGGCGGTGGTGAGGTGGATAGACCAAAATCTACTTGTTCTTATTAACCCACGAGAGCCCGAAAGTGCATGGAATACAGCTGCGAGAAGAACCCTGTTAGAAATAAATGCTCGGTTGAAGTGGCAGCAGTTCCACGATGGGTAAGAGAAATCGTGAGCGTATTGAGCACATAAAGAGGGGAGAGGAATTGTCTATCAGTGTAAGGAATAAGAAGACCCTTCTCCCGGTAAAGTTCACACCAGCCAAAGATTGGAAAGGTAGGGAGAAGTAGTGTGTCTGCCTTAGCACAGGCGACTTGACACGAAGGTATTGACAATCTTTGTGTAATTGTGGTATCATAATAGGCACGAAGGGGATCGAATGTGCAATTCCATGACATATCAGAGTATATCAATCAACATATGCCTAAGACTCAGTTCTATGTTCAAGACCTCCTTCCCAGAATGGGAAGAATGATAATCTTTGGAGCGCCGAAGGTTGGCAAGTCAGTAGTGGCTCAACAGCTTGGTTTCTGTATAGCAACAGGAGTAGAATGGCTGGGATTTAGGGTAGAGCAAGCTAGGGTACTGATTATAAACTTTGAGCTTACCCCCCTTGACTACTTCTGGAGACTGAAGAAGATGTCGAAGCACTTTGTAATCCCCCCCCAGGTATTGTACGAGGCATCCCCTGGTTATTTATACATAGATGATGTGAATAACTTTGCCTGGTTAGCTGAGAGTGTAAAAGCTATCTCTCCTGATGTTATCATACTTGATTGTCTATCTGCTTTTTTTGGTGGGGATGAGAATGATAGCAGAGATATGGCAAACCTCATTAAGAACATGGAGCATCTCAGAACGGAGAATGAAGCATCTATTATAGTAGTCCATCATAGTAACAAGTCTATCCAATCGGGATCGTTTGTTGATCTGATTAGAGGTCACTCAAAATTAGGTGGTTGGGTAGATTCTATAATGTATGAGGTAGAGCAGCCGGGTGGGAGACAGTTATGGTTCCGGGCAAGGCAGGCAGAGAGAGAGCTACCACCCATGAATATACAGCTAACAGATGGTCTATTGGAAAGGAGATAGGTATGTCAGATAAGGTAGTGTTGGTAGTCAGGGGTAAACCGGAGGTCAGTGAGTTTGATAAAGGTTTCTACTCTGAGGGTCACGATGTTCCTGCTCTTTGGATAGCAGGTCAGATTGTTGATTTGGGGGATGGTTCGAATATGGATGGGATTAAAGATGAGGAGCATCTCAGGTGGAAGCTCGATCCTGAAAAGACTTATCGTGTAACCATTGAGGAGGTAGTTATGAGGTAAATACTGAGTTGTAGAGTGTAGTAAGTATTAACAAGGAGGAATCAAGTGCCAATTACAAGATCAGATGAAGCCAAAGAGGGTGGATTCACCCAGGTAAGGGAGGCTCTCCAGTCCCTTGAGATGGATGTGGTAGCTGCTGACTACGGAGATTGGGGGGACAGTCAGAAGTATGGGAAAGGCCCCCAGGAGTTCCTAAGTTTGGATGGTGAGAATGTTGTAGTCCTGGAGTCAACCGAAGAACTATCTATGGATATTAGTCAGGAATACAATCTTAGGATTAACTGTTCTGACTACAAAGGTAGCTTCTGGGTGGAGCACTTCATCCCTAGCTGTGAGGCTCACAAGCTCATCCTTCCTGACTCTAGAATCGGTGACCCTGGTAACCTCATAGGGAAGAGACTAGCCTTCAAGAAGGTTGCTATGGAGTACCAGACTAAGGATGGTGGGGGAGTCAAGAACGACTATGTGGTGGTGGGGGTCAAGGAGATCAAGAAGGGTACTTCTAAAGTCGACGCTCCCGCTCCTACTGAAGCCTCAACTGAAGAGGAACTAGCAGGAGTAGTTATTGACCTGGCTGACGGAAAGACAGCAGCACAGTTCAAGTCAGCTGCTAGTCTGAACACATCACTTAGAGGTAGTCCTCTTTTGCCGATGATCCAGTCTGGTGAGCTAGTTCAAGGGCTTATTGATGATGGGCTGTTGGTAGTAGAGGAAGTCAATGGTAGGACAGTCTATAAGAAGGTCTAAGGCAAAGGAGGTAAAGATGGACGAGAAGACGAAGGAAGCTCTAAAGGAGTTAGGTGAACTTGCTACTGAGGCAGCCTGTGACTCCTTTAAGACTGCAAGGGATACAAGCACTCTTGCAACAGAGTCCTTAACAGAGTTTCCAATCGAGGTGGGTCTGAGGGTTCTCTCTGTGATACTCAATATAGGGAGTGCTGTCATACTTGCAAAGAGAGATAACTAGGGAAGTGTGCCTCCCATAAGTAGCACAATCACCTAGATGGTAGGGGTAGTTGTTGAAATCGCACTGATGAGGTGCAACATACTGCCCCTTCCAAGAAAGAGATACTTGAGAGTTCTTTAGGTGGGACAGTCTCTCAGGCAGTGGTCACACTGAATCTCCACTGTCCCACTTGAGTAGTGAGGGGCTTGCTGATAGGTATTCGCTGGAGTCCTGGACTCTGCCAAGTCATGGTATCGGGGAAGCGAACACGAGTACCCATGACATGCAGCAAGCCCTTTTGGAAAGGAGTTGTAATGAAAGTAAATGTGAGGCATCCTCACGAGGAGCTTCCCAGAATATTGTTAACTCTTTTCCCTGACAAAGGGGATGAGCTTAAAGGCTACTATCTTACCATTGAGAATGTACATTTTACCTGTTATGGGTACTGGAATGCTACCACTCCCTTCGGAATCTCTCTCCAGGTGCATGATAGACGTTATAAGTCTGTCTATAGGAGAGTGTTAGTGAAGGATAGGAAGATTGACCTTGATAAGCTCAAAGCCAAGTATGAGGAGCTAAAGCTCTTTGGGGAACAGGAAGCTGAGATAAGGAATAAGGTCTTTGTGGAAGATAAAGCTCGTTCTAATAAGGCTCGTGAGGTACAAATGTTCTACCCTGGGGCTAAGGCTCTAGTTCAGTACGAAAGAGGGAGCTTCACAATAACTATCCCGGATGTTGGGGAGGATGCTCTAGGAGAGTACATGGGAGCAATAGCCGGGGTAAGGGGGAAACATGATTGAGCAAGTGCTAGTTGATACCCCGGAGGAGAAGGTAATAATCAAGTGGGATGGAACAAGGTTTGCCCTACTCCACGATAACAAGATGAAACAGGAGATTCGTACAACTATCTTTAGCCTATCAGAGATGCTGGGGATGGTGGCTTTTGTTGGGTCAGTAGGAAGGAGGGAGTAATGGAAGTCTCCATTAACCCTGAGCTAAGGAATATAGTCTATGACAACATTAGGGAGACTGCAGTAGAGGAGAGGACAGGAATACACCTATCTGATCTCATCTATTGCTCACGGAAAGCATGGTTCAGAAAGATGGGAATGTCTCCACCACCAACGGATGACCAGTGTTTGTTGTTTCTGACAGGGTATGCTTTTCAAGCCTATATGTTTTCGAAGGAAGAGGAGGTAGTTGTTCTGGTTGATGGGATCAACTGTACCCCGGATGTAATGAGTGGTATAGAGGTCAAGTCTACCCGGCAGTCACTAAGGAACTTTAACTTGGAAGAGTCCAAAGGATGGAAGAAGCAGATATTGGGGTACTGTAAGGCACTGAATACCCTGGAGTATGATCTGGTAGTGATGTTTGTCTGTGGAGACTATAAGCCTCCTTTCCCTAAGTTGGAGTGTTACCATATAGTTACTACACAGGAGGAAGTGGACAGGAACTGGACGGTGATGTTGGTAAGAAAGGACGTACTGGAGGAATCTTTGGATTTGACCCTCATACCATCCCCTGACTGTGAAGAATGGGAGTGGCAATACTGTGAGAATATTAAGATGTGCCAAGATACTGCCTGTTGGCGGAAGAAGCTGATAAAGGAGAGGAAATGATTACTATAGACGTTTGGCAAGTTTTATTCTGTCTTATAGCAGGATTTCTTGGTTGGGTAGTTGCTGCTGTCGTTGCTCGTATTGTGGGATATTTAGAATGGTAAGGAGAGAAAGTAATGGTTACTACAACAATATCGAACTTTCTTGAGGGAGAGGATGTGCGGGAGGTACAGTTGGGTGATCTTTTGGATAAGAGGTATCTTGCCCTGTGGATTGGTGACAAATTAGCGAAAGTCTCTATTGACGAGCTAAAGCGAGCAATAAAAGCCTGTGAGGAGGATAGAGAGGTATAGGTAATGAAGTAGAAAGTTTTCTTCCACCATGTTGATGCTCCCTTCCACGAGGTAGAGGCTTGTAGTAGGGAGGAGGCCATAGAGGTAGCAAAGAAGCTATGGCTGGAGAAGAACCAACCTGTAGTCAAAGCAACTGAAAGAGAAGGGGGGGCCTATGGTGTCCCTCCATGAAAGGAGTGTCAAATGAGTACAACCGAGACCACCGGGACAAATAAGGGGGGGAAGACTACGGCAGCTACAGCTATAATGAGGGAGAAAGTACTGTTAGTAGGGGACAGCAGCACCAGCAAGACTGTATCATTGCTTGGCTTAGCTCTCCTCTACCCGGACAACAAGGTAGTGATCCTTGATCCTGATGATGGGACTAGCAAAGCAATAGGGGAGATGGGTCTTGAACCAAAAGACCTCCCTAATCTCACTATCATCCCGGTAAGAGCTGATTGGGACAAGATGATGGAGAGCTATAGGGAGCAGAAAGAAACCCTTACCCCAAATGACTGGTTGTGTTTTGATATGCTAGGTAGATTCTGGGACATGGCTCAGACATACTACTCACGGAGGGTATTTGGGGAAGACCCTGTTGAGCATATACTAAGGTTGAGGGAACAAGCTAAGAAGGTGAGCTTTGGGGGCTTTGATGGGCTGCAGGACTGGAGCCTAATCAAGCGACTCCACAACGAGCTACTCCTTGATGATGCTGTAGTCAACTCAGAGTTCAATGTGATGGCTACGACATCGGTAGGTCAGTATCTACCTATAGAGAAACTCCCTAAGAAGGGAGTTATGGGTATCCTTGCCTCCGAGTTTAAGGTAAAGCCTGAAGGTGAGAAACATAATATCTTTAGGTTTGATACTGTGGCTGTGCTCTACCAAGAGCCAATAGGGACTTATGGGTTTAGCCTAGTGAAGGATAAGGGTAGGGCAGTGGATGTAAGTAGAGTGTTTGATATCACGGGACGCTCATTTTGGGAATGTTATAGGGAGTATAGAAACCAGCAAGGAACAAATATCCTTTGACAAAAAAACATTTCCCTCTATGATGAAGCTATGAAAACTGAAGATGCAATCTACTTAGCCGGATTCATTGATGGTGAGGGCTGCATAGGGATAAACAAGATTCATAGAACACTTGATAGTGCCTGCAGACCAGGATATTTTGCCTATGAGCTTGCCCTAACAGTAGGTAACACGGATGAGTCTATTATCTATTGGATTCAGGAGGTAGTAGGGAAGGGACATATCCTCTCCAGTCAAAGGAAAGCTAATTGCAAGGAGTGTTTTACTTGGACTGTCAACTCCAGGCAGGCTTTATCTACTCTTGAGGAGTTAGTCCCTTACTTGAAGGTGAAGAGGAAAGTTGCTGAGCTTTGTATAGAGTTCCAGAGATTGAAGCAAGAGCAGAATAGGGAAAGGATGAGGGGGTCAAGAAAAGATGGATACAAGGTTACTTCTGATGAAGCCTTACAGAGAAGAGAGTGGTTCTACCAACAAGCAAAGGGGTTCAACCGAAGAGGCCCTTAGTTTCTGGGAGGTATATGCTGAGCATAGGGGGTTGCTGTGAGAGAATATGTAGATCAGCCAAAGGAGCTTTTTATACAGGGAGCTGCAGTGAGAGACATTGGGGTATCCGAGCAAGTACTTGAAGAAGAGAAACTGGAACGTGATTCCCTTATAGAGGATATTCGTGAACACTTAGAGAAACGCAAAGAGAAGCTGGAGAGACTCCTGAGAGAGGAGCTTCCTTCTTGTTCTACAAATGAGTGGTTTGTCCAAACCCCTTGGTTTGGGAACTTTGTAGATGAGATAATGAGAACTGTTATGCTTGATATTGAGGAAGTATTTAATGAATGAACTTATGGAAGACAGAGTTGGTTTACAGGGAGGTTTAAGTGACTGTTATGGTCATCAAAGACAGGAAGACAGGTAAGTGTCTGTATATTCAGGAGTACTCTTCTGTCTCCTATAGGGTAACTAACACTGGTTTTGGGTATCCTACAGAGCAAAAGATTGTTCAGAACCACTCTATTGGTAGCACTATCGAGGAATGGATGAAAGAGAGATCAGATGAATGAGCTTACAATAGATAGGAGGGAGCTAACTCAGCACCCAAATATCCCTCAGTTATTAAGATTGCTAACGACAGTGGCTACTCTTGACTCGGCGGACTACGCCTTCTTAGACAGGAACAATAATCCAGTTGGGATAGAGCGATCAGAGATCAACAACCTTATGCAGAAGTCAAGGTCGGGGGAGTTGGAGTCCCAGTTAACTAGGTGTGCTGAGCAATATAAGACAGTGATACTTCTAGTGGAGGGGGTGTTCGATCAGAACGATGGGCTCTTGGCTATCCATAAGCAGAGTAATAATGGGTATTATAGGTCAAGGGTGTACCCCCATACAACATATAGCTATGCTATAGGCCTGATAGTAGGTCTGTCAGAGCTAGGGATAGAGATACTTTGGGCTCCCACTTTTGAGTGTAGTATGGGGTTGATTCGGACAGTCTTTGAACAAAGGACTAGGCCAGAGGAGAAGCGTAGTTTGTTCAGGAGGATCAGGGCTCCTCATGTTCCCACTAAGATTAGCACTAACCCTGTAGTACCTAGGCTTATGGGGCTGTGTCCGAGGTTGTCGGAGAAGACAGCTGTGAAGTTGGTCTATCAGTATGATACTATCTGGAACATCCTCAACGCTGATGAGAAGGAAGTGCTGAAGGTGGAGGGTATGGGGAAGACATTGCTGAAGAGATTGAAGGATGGTATAGGGTTATGAGTGAAAAACCAAAAGAGATTACGGCGATGGAAAGGGGGTAAAGAATGAGTTATCGAGAAAAAGACTCATTTGGTGCGTTTATTCTAGCGTTGATTATAGGGTTTGGGCTGATGCCTTTTGCGTGGGTGATTGAAAATGCCTTTGGAAGCCTAATTATGTGGGGATTCTGTCTCTTGGTTATCGTACCGCTTGTAATAGGCTCCTTTGTCATACATGATTGCTTTACAAAGAGGAAGCATTGAGGCGGGGCGTGAGGGAGATATGGATTGCAATGATGGGAAAGACATTGTTGAAGAGGCTAAAGGAGGGAGTAGGACTATGAAGAGTATCAATGACATTGTGATATATTTACGGGAAACCAAGAGGGAGAAGGAGGAATCTAAACACCTTTATCAGAAATACATAGAGGGGCTAGACAAGGAGATAACACAAATCCAAGCTATGATAGATGCAGCAGTTGATAGGGAAGAGACATGAGGCTGGTTGGTAACTTCGAGCTTGACTCCATTGAGCAGGTATCCAACCTGTTATCCAACCAGCCTACAATAGCTCTTGATGTGGAGACTGTTAGTTTGGATAATAGGCTACCGTTGGGTATAGCTGTAGCTGCTAGCCCAGAACAAGGAGTCTACTTCTTCAACCCAGAGGATGAACTACTAAAGGAGATAGTAGCTAGTGCTTCCCAGGTTATTATTCACAATGCTAGTTTTGACATACCAATACTGGAGAAGCTAGGGTTCTCTATCCAAAGGTATGAGGATACTAAGCTACTGGCTTACTCATCCGGGTTGTTGGAGAATAGCTTAGAAAGGCTATCGTTGACTGTTCTTTCTAAACAGTGTCCTTCGGTGACCTCCCAATGGAAGAAGAAGGATCAGGGAAATATTGGTATAGACCATGTAAAGATGGGGGGTATGTGTATTATCCATGCCTGTAATACTTTTGGTTTGTGGGATAAGCTGCCTCACCCACCCCTATATGAAACTATAGATAGACCCTGCATAGACCTAGTTGTGGAAATGGAGGGATGGGGGCTACTCATAGACCAGGTTAGACTAACGGAAGTAGAGCAAGATGCTGTAGTTAAGGCTGCAGGGATGGAACAAGAGCTAAAGGAAGAGCTAGGTGACATTAACCTAGCTAGTAACCCCCAAGTAGCCAAAGCTCTGCAGGATAGAGGCATAATAGGCACTAGGAAGACAAAGGCTAATAAGGACTCCGTATCAGAGGAGAGTCTGAAGCCCCTTAACCATCCTGTAGCTAATCTACTGTTGAAGTATCGAAGTGAGATGAAGACCATCACTACCTATGTGCCGGCCTTTAGAGCAGTAGACCTCCTAGGTAGAATACATACTCACTTTGGTTATACCGAGACAGGAAGATGGAAGTCCTCCGGCCCCAATCTCCAGAATGTTACTAACAATGAACTAAGGGATTGTATTGTAGCCCCACCGGGGTATGTGTATCTAAGTATTGATGCTGACCAGCTGGAGCTTAGAGTCATAGCGATCCTGAGTCAAGACCCATTGCTTCTTGAGGCAATAGCAACGGAAGACCCGTTTATAACTGCAGCTATACAGTTGCTAGGGTGGACGGACGATAAGGAGGTGATGGCAAAGAGACGCTACGATACCAAGCAGGGGAACTATGCTACGATCTATGGGGCGGATGAATATACACTGGCAGAGATGATGGGTATTCCTGTATCAGAAGCTCGTGAGTTCCAACAGAACTACTTTGATAGATTTAAGGTAATGACTCAGTATATTGAGTCGGTCAAGAGACAAGCAAAGAAGGATGGGTTTGTTACCAACCTGTTTGGAAGGAAGAGGCCCATACCTGAGCTACAATCAGGGTCGTGGAAGCTAAGAGAGGAGGGGGAGCGGGAAGCGTTAAGTACCGTTGTTCAGAGTACGGCGGTAGATATTGTTAAGCTGATGATGCTGTATATGGAGGAAGAACTGACTCGGAGTATCCTTGCTCTATCTACGGACATAAAGTTGGTGCTACAGATACATGATGAGATGATATGGGAGGTTCCGAAGGATATGTTGGAGTCTGTCTTAGAAGTAGGAAGGGAACTAGCATTAGCCTTCCCGGACTTCCCCTGTTCTATGAAGGTAGGTAGTAATTATGGTGGTTTGGAAGGAGTGAAATAATGGGTATACATGAGGAGTACAATTCTCTGGCCAAAGAGCATGAAAAGTTACTCGAGAGTCTGAAAGAAATGGTAAAGGAGCATTGCAGTGGAGGGGAAGCAGAGCTTGATTGTAAGGATATTTCAGTAAATCGGAGAGCACTGTTGCTACTTGGAGAGTTGGATATTGTCTACATAACTCAATGGGACTCAAAACGAGTTCTTGGATACTGGAAGGAGTGAAGTAATGAAGAGGTTTATTAGCAGGTACTTTATCTACAAGGATGAGCTAGAGTCCCCAAAGCTCGTACCCTGCCTTTCCAGGATAGTCTCGGGGTTGGTTGGTGATATTAACAAGATCACTCAGGAGGGGGAACTCCACCAGTTTGGTTGTAGTGTTAGCTCTACGGAGCTTAGGATAGAGGTAGATTTATGGGAGGTAACATGAGTATACTACTGACGGAAAGGGAGAAAGATGCTGTCATACTTAACTGCTCCAAAGCAGCAGTTCCTTTCACACCGATAGAGGATGAAGTTGCAACAGAGGCTTCTCTCGCCGGCCAACGCAAGCTACTCGGCGAGATACTGACAAGGGGTTCTATGGTAGTATTGTGGGGAGGATATTCTGAACAAGGGCTTATTGAGTTTGACAAACAGCATTTTGTTTTAACTGAAGTCTCATTACAGGCGATACGGCAAGAGCTAGGAATGGAGGAGGGAACATGATAGTAACCATATTTCTAGGAAGACGGTCAGATTTTAGGTTGAGTTGGCCTACCCGAAGTTCAGTTGGGGATACCTATATGAGTCTTGGTTGGTTAGTTATTGGGTGGTGGAGCTGATATGAGCTACCAACTATTATGTAAAGACTGTATGGAGGACTTAACCCAGATGGAAAGTGACTCAGTAGACCTATGTTTGCTCGACCCACCTTACTTTGACTATGTGACTCATCATAGGAAGTCAGGGGGGGATGGGAAGCTGAGTCAATCATTAGTTCAGCAAAGCCAAGAAGACCAGCTGAGGACTATCCAGGAGTGCATCAGGATACTCAAGCCTGACAGGTCTTTCTGGGTGTTTACTAACTGGAGAAACATCTGGTGGATGCAGGAGCGTTTCCAATCCTTGTGGAGGAACATGATAATCTGGGACAAGGGCAACTGGACTGCAGGAGACCTTAAAGGTAGTTTTGGCAACCAGTATGAGGTAATACTGCTGGGGGCTAAGGGTAAGTGGAAGTTCAAGGCTAAGAGGGAGCCAGATATTTGGAGTATACCAAGGATGGGGACTGACCGGATACATTCCACCGAGAAGCCGGTAGAGCTCTATAAGAAGATCATAGTTAACTCTACTGATATAGGGGATTGGGTTCTTGATCCTTATGGGGGTAGTGGGGCCTCCCTCATAGCTGCCCTAGAGACCGGTAGGGATATGTGGATGTGGGAGATAGACCCTGAGTATTATAGAAGGATTGAAGATAGAGTTAAAGAGATAGGAGGTAACAATGATAAACGCAGTTAGGTGTAATAGTTGTGGTGGTTTTATGGAGCAACGTGTCCCTATCAACCCCTGTGTAAGGATCAAGTGTGGGGTTAGGAGCTTGTATGTCTGTATTGTGGATGCTGAGTCCCCAAAGTTCCCACTTGATCTGTGTCCCGGCTGTACAAGGGATATATTTGAGGAAGCGAAGCATTTAGTTGTGGATGTTCTCGTAACCAAGGCAATCTAGGTCGGGAAAGGTCTTTAAGGGGCCTTCTGGGGCTTCTAGTGAAGCCGAGTTATGTAAAGTAAGGAGGAGTGATTAATGAATCAAGACAACCTTAGACTAAAGTCAGATAGAAGGAGTTATGACAAGGCTCCAAGACTTCAAGGTAGTGTCCTTATCCTAATGGACATGCAGGTTCCCTACCAAGATGGGGAGTTTGTCTTGAGGATGCTTGAGCTAGCTAAGAAGTGGAAGGTCAAGCAGGGCATCTCCGGCGGGGACTTCTTTAACCAGGCAGCCTTCTCTATCTTTACCAATGACCCAATGGAGTCTATATGGAAGACAGAAGCTGAAAAGGCCAAAGAGGTAGCTACTGTGATGGTAAAGTATGTACCTGACTGGACTTTCATAATGGGGAACCACGATGCTCTCCTCCTGAGAAAGCTGGCTGAACAGCTAGACCATAAAGACTTAATGAGACTAGCTTCAATGCCAACTAGGGTTGAGGCTACAGACTACTACTGGTGTATAGTAGTTGACCCACAAGGTAACGAGTGGAGGATCACTCATCCAAGGAATATCTCAATGATACCGGGTCGTGTACCTCAAAGGTTAGCTGAGAAATATCACCAGAACATAGTGTCGGGACATGGACATTTGGTGGGACTATCCCCCGACTCTAGTGGTGAGTTTCTATGTATAGACTGTGGTATCTGCTGTGACCCATTGAAGTTAGACTACCCTACGAAGAGGGACTCCCTTAGACCAGTAATGGCTCAGGGGGCTGTGATACTGAAGGAGGTAGATGGGAAGATATACCCCTACCATATACTACCACAATGGGCTGATTGGGATGCGTTGGGGAGGTTGTATCGATGATTGGTACTGAAGACAGGGTACCGGAGGAGCCTAACGTAGAGGGGCTACGAATAGAGATAGTGTTGAAAATATATGGGCTTATAGATAAGCTCCTTGATTTGAGAAATGCTGTAGGGAGGGAGACGACAGTGGAAGGTATTAACAAGTTAATAGAGTCCCAGAGATGGATAGAGGAGGGGACATGACGCTTGAGAAACGGCTAAACGAGCTATTTGAAGAACACGCTTTGAGGGCTACACTTACGAGGGAACCTATTGACACGATGCTACTCACAACCAAGGTTGTGCTTGAAGCCCTGATCGCAGATAAGGAAGAACTAGAAAGGATTTTATCCGTACGAGAACGGGCACGATTGCTAAAGGCACAAGTCAACGATGGATTTATTCATGGTAGCATGGTTGACTTTAAGCTACTTGATGAGGCAAATCTATTGGGGAAGGCTCTTAACTTGATTCCTGACTCCCTCGAAGCGGTGAGGAAGCTCGACGAAGGGAGGAAGTGATGCCATTAATAGTTAGGCTAGAAGGGACAATTGTACTACCTGATGTGTGGATGGATAAGGAATGTTGGGAGGCATTCAAGAACGATAGGGAGTTTTTAATCGAGGAATTAAATGAAGATTCCATAGCATTCTTTGATGACTGCGGTGGCATAGCAGGTCTACTCAAAGATGCTTGGTGGGAGGAGAAGACATGAGTTCAAAGAATGAGTCTTGGGGATTGACAGAGGAGGAGATGGATACTGTTATTATGGGCGCAGACCTTCGCAAAGACCGGTTGGGGCACTTTGCTCTCTGTGATTCCCAACTGCGGAAGTTCAGGGAGAGGCTCGAGGGATACCAGTATGTTATCTCCGATGAGTTTGTTCTTAGTATGGACAGTGGTCATGTGTACTTTAGGATTCCAGAAGCCGACTGGCAGAAGCTATGCAAGGAAGCAGGGGAGGAGACATGAGCATACTACTGACTGAGGAAGAGATGGCTAAGTCCTTGGGGCAGCATCTCCTCGCTGAGGACGTAAGGGTTTCAAAGTTTTGGATTGGAGAGGTTAAAACAACAAATCTTGCTGCCCAGCGTAAGCTACTCAGGGAGATATTATCGAGGCTGCCAGACTACCTTCACATATACGATTATGTGAGAGATATACACCAAGAGCTAGGAATGGAGGAGACATGAACAGGCCATTAGCGCGCATCGAGAGGCTGGAGCAGCTACACGAGCTACTGGTTGCACAGATCGAGAAGATGGAAGCAAAGCTTAAGGCGATGGAGATGCGCATGGATTTGCAGAGTGTAACTCCCGTAGACCAGACAACACTCTGATCTTTTATACACCAGTTTAGATACTCTAGCAGCATATAAAGGAGGAACACGATGATAGCATTAGACCTAGATGGAGTGATCTGTAACCTTATGGCTCCTGTCTTGCACCATATTCGCCAGGAGTATGGTGCGTTTGTCTATGAGAACGACATTAGATACTATCGCCTAGAGGAGGTCTTAGGTATTCCAGATGCGTGGGGGATGGTTCGGGAGGCTATAGAAAGTAAGGAAGCTCCTGTCTATGAAGGAGTAAGAGAGGGGTTACAACGACTGTTAGTGGAAGATAGTATTACTATTGTCACAGCTAGACCAGGATTCCTTGCTGATTGCACTCATGAGTGGCTTGTAGAGTGGGGTCTGAACGAGTACATTGGAGGAGTCTACTTTGCCCAATTGGGAGCTAATGACCCTATCTATAGCGAGGACTTTACTATTGCAGTGGATGATAGGACTGAGAAGCTACTTAGGTATAGAAAGACAACAAAGAAGTTCCTATTCCGTAGACCCTGGAACCAACGTTGCCTGAATGTTGAGGGGAACTTTACTACTGTTCGTAGCTGGCAAAGGTTAGTTGAAGAGATTATGCTCGCTGCTCAGCACTAGCCCTCTGCACCGGGAGCTCTATCTTGACTCCTAACGCAGCGAGGAACTCGTTTATCTTTGACTGTCCTGATGCTAGGTATCTACCAGCGACACTGATGTAGTTCGGTACTTGGGCAGACTCTTGGGTAGCTCTGGCTATGATGGCTCCGATGGCTGCTTGGTACTGGGTTACTTCACCTAGGTAGCTCCTTACCTGAGCATCATACTTGATGTTCTTTAGGTTCTCCTCGGCTATCTCGGCTTGGTATTTAGTGACCTGGGCTGCGAAGTTGTTGACGCTGACTACCTCAGCTTGGATTTGGCCCTGGTACTTAGCCATAGTTCCGCTCATCAAAGCAGCGTACTCTTCTACCTCTGAGCGATAGCCTTGTACTTCCTGAGCATACTTAGTCAGCTTCATGGACTCTTCTTCAATCTGAGCTCGGTAGTTAGTAACGTTGGCTCCTAGTGCATTAGCCCCAGCGTTCTCTGCCTGTACCTCAGTTTGGAACTTGTTGGATAGGCCCGTTACCTGGGCGGAGTAGCTATTGACCTCTGCTAGGTAGGAGTTGACTTCCTCTCTGTACTCATTGATACGCTGGTTATAGTCGTCTACTTCAACTCGATACTTGTTGACTCTAGCTAAGAACTCGTTGATACCGGCAGTCTCAGTTTGTACCTCCCCTTGGTACTTACCTAGATAGGCAGTAACCTCAGAAGCATATTTGTCTACATCGCCTCTGTATGTCCCTACATATTCCTCTAACAACCTCAGCCGGTGTACGGCCTCATTGTTACGCTGAGCAGCTGCTTCCATAGCGACATTAGCATACTGACCGTAGTTGGCAGCTACATTGTCCCCACGAGTAGCTTGGTTGATGTATCCACTCCCTACAGATAGAAAGAGCTTAGCATCGGCAATGAGTGCTTCTATCGCATCCGCAGCAGCCTCATAGCCTGTAAGTGTAAAAGAAAGAGTTGTGGGTGGAGTAGGAGCAGAACCAAAGAAGGGTTTGTTGAGGGTATAGTCTGTTGGAGGTGTGAGAGCCCCCAAGTCCAGCGCAGAGGGAGCCGATGGTGCTGCCGGGAAGTCCCCACAACTAGGCTTAACAAAGGTATAGTCCGAAGGAGGAGTAATATCTGATATGTCGGGGGTGGTAGGAGCAGTTGGTGCAGCTGGTAGATCAGGAGCTGCTAGGGCATCTACACTGTAGTCCCCTGGCGGTGTGACATCATCCATGTTAGGAGCAAGAGGGGTGGTAGGTGCTACTAGGTTATCTAAAGTTGCCAACACTGTTAGTACACCACTGGCGGTAGAACGAGCTAACTGCATGTACGCCTCAGCCTTGAAAATAAGCGCTTGGCCAGCACTACCAATAATAACTATATCATCAAGATGGGAAGGGTAATCTCCATCACTGACTCCGGGCATAGTCCACTTACTATGGTAGACAACACGAAGATGGTAGTCGTCTGTGAGCTCTACCTCCCTTCGAAATAGAAGGAAGCCCCCGACAAGGTCATACGTTGGGCGTGAAGAGATGCCGTCTTCTAGGGGGTACTCTACCCACTCTATCTTAACGTAGTCTGTAAGAATAGAACTTAGGTCAAAGATGTGGGAGTCTAGCTCATAGGTGGCTGTGTAGTCTGTGTCCGGTAGTCCGCTTCCAACCTCAGTAACAACTCCTGTAAGGTAGTTGACTTGGTAGTGAGTATCAAGGGTCTTTCCTGTGATAGCTAGAGAGCCTACCTTGATGGGCTTATAAGCTAGTGTTCCTGTATCACTAGATATAGTCAAGGTCTCCTCTGTAATAACTCTCGCTAGGGTAGTCTCTACTATAGACCTCTTGGGCAAGTGCCTAGACATCAAACTAACTGTCTTCTGGACAGCACGAGATAGTTCAGTATCAGAATGTACAGCCTCTGCTACATCTTGGAGCTCAATTCTGAGTGCTCCTATCATAGCTACTAATTGCATAGGTATCTCCTTATGGGGTTATATTAGGCTTATGATCCCCAAAGAACCGCTCAACAATTATGGCTACTATTGGCCCTACAGAGGCTAGTACCTGCATACCATCTAGCTTACCCATGAAGACCAGGACTACTATGATGGCAAGGTAGGCTGTCACTAGCTCTATGGCTAGAAAGGCTCTGACTCGTAGTTTCCTCTTCACTGTGACTCCTTATTAGATTATTATATCCAAGGATGCTGTCCCTTCTGTTACTTTGGTTGAAGTAACAGTTCTGCTCTTCAGAATCTCCATTACCCTACCAATAATTTCCTGCTCAACATCATCATCAGATATTCCCGCAAACTCGACTGTAATGGTGTCTAACTCTGCCACGTCAACCTCCTATGTTATTGCTAAAGTAATACTACTCGAAGTTAATGCTGGTGTCATTGTTCTGAACCTCAGAACAGCTATTAGATCACCTAACAACTTAGCCCTTTCAGTCGCCGACAGGTTTGTTGTTGTTATGATAATATTCACAATTGTTGTAGCTGCCATAGCTCACCTCCCTATACATTATATCACTTAATGACTGTTAAGTCAATACCCTCATTAGGTTCTTTTGACTCAGGATGCCTACGCATCCCAAGTTATTTCCACTGTTCCCCACCACTGCCCATCCACATCATAAATCCTTACAACATGATTAGCAGTATTATAATATAAACCATAGTCTACTCCTGGACTTTGGGTTGTTCGCAAGTTACTTAAACCACTAACCCAGCCTGTAATAAGACCTGCAACATCTGTATCAGCAGCATGGGGAGCGAAAGCATAACGATATGCCTCAATACTCTGCAAAGTAATTGAAAGAGTATCTAAAAGATTTGTTCTAGCCTCATCACTATAAATAAACAGAGAAAGTACATCCCCCACTCTTTCCAGCTTTAGATAATACGGAGTCCCAGCAGCACAGATATAAATATCGTTATACCAATTACCATCAATCCATTCCCCAAGTTGAATCTCATACTGGGCTGGGTTTGTTCGTCTGTAGAGGTTAATCTCTACAGTAGTCCAGGGAGGTTGTTGTCGGTATACAAGTATCCCTGTTTTAGATAGGACAAAAACACATATAAACCCTTCCTCAGTAGCACTTGTGAGTTGGGTGGTTAGTAGTATCTCAAAGTTACCTGAGAAGAAACCCACCCCACAATCCTTAGCAAGTAAACAGGTATAGGTTCTAGTTACATTAGTAAATGTGGATACCGTAGGAGTTTGGCTGAGATTGTTGTGTATATCATACTCTGTCCATGTTGTGAAGTTCTCATCTTCATCCCAGGTTATCACTATTGTTCCCCAGTCACCCCTGTCTACATCATAGACCCTTATCTCATCATTGGCAGTATTGTAGTATAGGCAATAGTCTGCTCCTGGGGAACCAACACCACCTACCCCATCCCAGACTATTGGGATTGTTCCCCATCCCATGATTGCATTATAGATTCTTAGCTCATCATCAGTAGTGTTATAATACATCGCTTAACCTATACTGGATCAGCAGCATGGGAAGGTAGTCCTATTAACCCGCTTAGATGGATGTCCTTCCACTTTTTACTCTCTGACCCTAAGTCAAATGAGTTGTCAACAACAGGAGCAAGAGTATCAGCAATTACCACATTAGCTCCTGCTTGTAATGCTGATAGGTAAAGGTTGCCATTCTCTTCAATGGTGATATAAGCATTGTTATCCCCCCACTTGAGACGGTACATTCCTATTGTGTCACTTATCCCTGCATTAACTAAAACCCCGTCTCCATCAATTAGAACTGCTCCACCAGCTATGGTGATAGTGTTGTGGTAGCCAGGAGCACCAGGGTTCTTAGGAGGGGCATACTCAGCTAGAGGTAGTGGGATATTTCCTCCTGGAGGGGTGTAGCCTGTAGTGACCCCACCAAGCTCAAGGGTAATCTGGTAGACTCCACTTCGATACTCCCTGATGATATGGTGGACATAACCATCTATGTTGACAGGGGAGCCATTTCTGGTCTCTACTACTCTAACTAGGTCGAAAAGCTCAGTACCACAATGCATAGGAGCTATTACTTTCCCCTGGCTTCTCTCACCCTCAATGGTATCTAAGGCTGCATCAGCTAGGATAGCCAAGTTAACCTCACTCTGCCGAGCATCTATACTCATATTGGAGAGAAGGTAGTACCTAGGTATAACACCATCCCAACCATTAGTTGCTAGTAATTTCTGGGAAGCCTCATTATTGGCTGTCCCTGATACATAAGCAGTGCCGGCTTCATTAAGTGCATAGAACACAATCCTATTGGGGATAACTATGGAGGCTTCCGTAACGTTGCTGAAGAACTTATTATCAACATCGAAGGTATTACCTGCCTCTAGTCCATGTTCACTGGGCTGGATAGTATAGAAGCCTGCTGTACCTCCTGGGTTCTTCCACAACAGGTACATCTTAGTCATTTCCATAAGCTGCCGGACACCAGAGATAGGGTCTTTAATACTAATGGGGGGCTTCCGAACATCCGCTATTTCATCATCATCAGCTATGATTACATCCTGGCCAATGAGGTCTATTAGAGCATCTACTATACCATCGTTAGCTCCATCGTAAACAATGGTTATATCATAGCAGGCTTTGATAAGGTTTTCCATACCCTCGGTAATGGTAGCTCCGGAGGGTAAAAGCCTACCCTCGATATTACCTGTCTTCTGCCACTCCTGGTTCCACTGAGCACCTGTCTCGAAGGCTGTTTGGGCTCGTGCTAGTAGACCCCAAGCATCTATGCAATTGAGTACTAAGATGCGTTTACCTTCCCGGTAGATGGTCTTCTGGTCTTCCACCCATAGCGGAGCTAGGCTTGAGCCAGCTTCATCGGCAAAGGCGAAGTTGATAGTGATAGGTAGACCTTTGTAGTCCTCAGCATAGAGAGTCTCATCGGAGTTGTCTAGCTCTATGGTATATTGGCCACCCCATACCTGCTCATCAGCATAGACAGATAGTAACCTACCACCGCTAGCATTGGAATGAGTGTCACCATCAACTGTAATAGTGACAAGAGGCATAGCACTTGGGGTACTTTGTGTAGCACCTGACCTCACCTTACCCTCCTAGTGGTATGATCTTAATGCCAGTGATAGCCCCGACAATACAGATAAGGGGGAAGACAACATACTTGAGGATAAGAGGAATATTCCCATTGTTTAGTTTACCTTCTATCTCCCCTACCTTATAGTGGATAATGTTGATAGCTTCCTGCATGGCTACCAGTCTATTGTCAATACTGTCTAAGCGACCTTCAAAACTCATCTTGCCCTCTTTAGTAGTTCTTCTGCTGCTTCAACAGCTTTAGCTGCGTCCTCCACCCCGAGAGGAGGTAGGGTTACAGGGTCATCAAAACTATCTAGTGTCTCTTTTTGGAACTCCTCTACCTTTTCAAGAAACATAGAGTATAGCTCAAGGAAGTCCCCGATAGATAGGATTGTCTCCGGGGAGGCTGTGATGATCTTGACTAAACCACTATGGAGAAGTCCTATTTGGATGACTGGTTCCATTTATATGTCCTCCCAAGGGTCACAAGGTTTCCCCTCATTATGCCTACAGATTTGGGTAACTACTCTGGCGGTGTCCTCCTCGTTGTCTAAGCCCTCATTTATCTTCACAGCATCGGCTTTGAGGAGCCGAAGGACTTGGCAGGCTGCATTGAACCTACCTTCCGCGGCAGGACTCAGAGGCTCCGGTAGGGCCAGGTCTGCAAACAACCGTTTGTGGCTCATGCAATTTCCTCCATCAGCTCATGGTAGGCTAGGTGGGACAGCTGACCCATAGCTTGTCCATACACTACAAGGTCGACTAGGAGTCCAGCAAAGGGATAAGATGTCTCGTCCTCCCGTATCCCTATCTTGGCGGTTCTAGCTGAGGTGGTGGGGTCTATGTGAGTACCTGCTGTTGAGGTCACGTCGCGGCCATTGATGATGCACCTCACAGAGGCTCCTATCCGATCAATGCCAACTGTCCAGCCCTTGCCCACCGATAAGATATTAGCACCACCATTTGATGTTTGGATAGCATTGTTTTGGAATGTATCGAACCGTACACCAACCGAGTCCCGTATTCGCATCTCCCATCCTTCGCCCTGCGCAGGGCCACTCTCCAGCCCCCGTATGATGGGATCGTGGTAACCAGTCAGGTTGCTTGGGTTGATCCTTGCCATGATGGAGAAGTCACCTGAGGTGTAGTTCAGTTTAGGACAGGTTATCACCAGCCTATCATTGCTACCATCAAAGTAGTAGCCATTTGTCGTGGGCACCGCCCCAACCTTAGTACCAGCATGTCCATAGGCATCTCTAGTGATGAAGGCCACACCGCTCATATAACGCATAGGCAGCCATAGGTCTGGCTTCTGTGCCAGCACAAACCGCTCTAGGGCTTGATATGAGAGCCTATCCTTCACTTGCATTATGATGTCCCCGGCTCAAACTCTCCAGCGATGAAGCTGGTCTCCATGATCCGTGCAATAGCGTCGTTGGTAGCATGGTCACTTTCAACACCGATAGCGAACTCAAACGGTACGGCATTGAAGTTGGTTACAGTCAGCAGGAAGGGTATATCGTACACCTTGAAAATCTCAGTAGCCGACAGTGCGAAAGCACCAGTCAACGCCAGACAAGTTATCCAGGCACCACCCACTTTTCGTATCCGGGCTGTGAGCTTCCCATTGGGCGTGGCTGCGCTAGACTTGATCCCTATGCAAATCTGGCCGTGGACAACACCACCACTTGACTTACCATCTATCAAACCAGCACGTTCTGGCGTATAGTTGATCTCGGTAAGCCATTTGGTCGTATTTGCTGCATCGGTCTGCGCCTCAGCACTACCACTCCTTGTTCCAGAGGCCACCATACCACTAGCCAAAGTAGCTTGTCCAGGACGGAACATGAAGGGCTCACGCTGTGGAAGCGTTATGACATCCACCTGAGCCTCATTACCTGAGATCATATTGTCGATTAGTTCAACTGCTGTCTTGATAGCTGCAGAGTTATCCTCGGTAACTAACCCACGACTCCCCGATATGAAGTTATCAAGGAGTTGGAGTGCTGTTACCATTGATACATATTGGGCATGGGTTATACCCCCCGATTGGAAGGCAGTATTTATAGCTTCGGTAGCAGCCTCAACAGCCTCGGTAGGTGGGGTTCCCAAATCCACATCTCTAGGCACTATTCACCTCCCTGGGGAGCTAGTTCTTTACCTGTCTTTTCTTTTATCATAGTGTAGCACATAGCTCTGGCTTCTTCAGCACTCCTACCAGCTCTTATCTCAGTAGCTATACAGGAGGATAAGGCAGCTTTAGTTTGTGCATCATCGCTTATCTGGGTTAAGGCTTCAACTTCCGGTGTTGGCATAATATACCTCCTAGGGGAAGGGGAGGGATTAACCCTCCCCCTTAGTTTTTAGGTACTCGATAGCTCCAGTTCGCTTGACGATTTCGAGGGATATTGCTTGCTTTTCCTCCACATAGGCCTTCGTAATCTCCTGGAGCTTTGCTTCTAGGGCCTGTACTTCCTGGGTGAGGTTACTCACCTCAGCATCTACATCTAAGTTCACCTTTTCCTCCTTATGCTGTTCTAGTATACTCAATGAAGAAGATCGCTTCTCCCGCATTGGCTCCACCGTCAATGGCCAGTTCTATCTTCTCACCAGCAGCAATCACATTGTTCGTGGTAGGACTGCAAGAGTCCTCATCCGCAACGGCAACACCAGCAACAGCAATGGTCAGCACACCATCACCCATAGCATCGCCATCATGGTCTTTCAGGGTAACAACTGAATCAGCTGCACCAATGACCACTGTCAGGAAACTACGAACTTTGTTGATCGTTACCTTGAATGGGAAGTAGACTGTAAGGCTCAGGGCATCCACTTGTAGGATTGGGCCTACACTAACAACCCCACTGAGAAGAGCATCCTCTACCTTAGCTATAGTAGCTGCATTAGCTGCAATGGTTACAGTCCCATCGTTAGCCATACTGACATCACCAGAGACTGCGACATCAACAGCAACATTGCTTCCATTCCCTACTAAGATATGTGTAGCAGCTAGGGCAGCCATCTTACTCCAAGCAATCGCAGCTGCAGCGTTGACATCAGCATTAACTACTGCACTTGCAGCTATGGCTGTTACACCTGTGTTGTTGAAACCAATATCGCCCGTTATAGCTACATCTGTAGCTACCCCACCAGCACTACCCACCAAGAGGTGAGCTGCTGTTAGTGCAGCCATTTTGCTCCATGCGATAGCAGCACTAGCATTGACATCCGCATCCAGAATGACACCACCAGCAATTGCTACTGTGCCATCATTAGCCATTGTTATGTCCCCGGATACAGCAACGTCCACTGCATCATCGGAGCCATCACCTACCAGGATATGGGTATCAACCAAAGGTGCCATCTTAGTCCAGGCTATGGCTGCAGCAGCATCTACATCTGCGTTAACCACATACTGGATAAGGACAGTATCCATTATGGCTTCAGTGATTATATCACCAATAGCCCAATTATGAACTCCCATTTAGTTCCTCCTTTCTAACTAGATATAAAGCTCTGTCCAATTCTAGTCTCTCCTATCCTGCCTCCTATTGATAAGGCAGTACGGGTAGCAGAAGCCAATTTCCCTACTGTAATAGCTGCGTCAGCGATCTTAGCAGAAGTAACATTGGAATCCAGTATCTTGGCCGTGATCACTGCGTCAGAAGCTATCTTACCGGCTGTGACCTGGAGATTACCAAGGTGCTCCGTGTCTATCCCACCAGCAGCTAGATGTTCGGAGTCCACTGCATTGTCCGCGATCTTAGTTCCATCTACAGCGTCAGCGTTTATCTTCGCAGTCTCTATAGCACTGGTAGCTATCCTAGCAGCAGCAAACGTACCACTGGTTATCTTGGAAGCTGCTAGGTCGGGTATATCCGCAGCCCTTAGTATGTCGGCAATAGGCTTCCTAGTTTGCTGGTCTTTATCGTCTGTAATGACCATATAACCGGACTCAAACACGATAGTTTTTATCATACTATCTCCTAGTCATGGAGGGGGAAACAGCTACCTGATACCCCCCTCCATACTTACGTTCTTTAGGTGTTCATCAAGCCTGTGCCGATGAAGACCATGAAGTCTACTGCCATAGTCCCATTGGAGTTCGCAAGGGTGATCACTGACCGCAGGTACTTCTTCTGGGTATGGACTCGCCTGACCATTAAGGTAGCAGAGGCACCATGAGTAACGACGGGGAAGGTAGCTACCACTTCCTGTGTAGTATCAAAGGCTAGCTCATCAGCAGCCTCGATAGTCACAGTGAGAGTCCTATCGGTAGACGTACCCGTATCATCGTCTGTTACAACGACAATAGGAATACCATTCTTTCCTGTCTTGTTAATCATAATCACTACCTTGCCAGTAGTGCCGTCCCTAGTTAGGGTTACTGAGCCATCCTCAGTAGCTGTTCCGAGATCAGGCGAACTTCCATCATACCTTAACATTCCTAAAGCATCTATGATCATTGGGTTTCCTCCTCTTTCTATCTTATTTTAGCAAAAGAGGTTTACTCTCTTACTCTTAGCTTGAAGCATCTGGTACGATACCGTAAATCCTGCTCAAGGAGCGAGGCTCTACAGTAGCGAGGCCCAGAGGCCAGTCTACACGGGTTCGGTAACTTGGTTTGGCTTCCAACTCACCAAGGTCAGTTACTTCCATAGGATATTCCTGAATCCCCCAAGTCCTATCACCTATACCAAGGCTGACTGCGTAGATGGAAGTATGCTCACTAGAGCCATCTACACCAGCACTAGTCTCAGTGTTAGTGATAATCTCGGTGCTCTGGTCAGCCCCTACACCAATGTCAATTAACCGGGCTCCCTGGTAGACATCAATTACCCTATCAAACATATCCCTGGTGTTGTCAAGGAGCTTCTCCCTTCGTAGTAAGGAACGAAGTGCCAGAAGCATCTTCTTGTTCATCAAGAGATAGCTGGGGTTATGTCCTATGATAGAGTAGATAAGCTGATCCAGCTTGTCCAGGAATGTCTGACTGACTGCCGAAGAGTTAAGGATACCAACCCCAGCACAGGCTGCATCAATCTTCTGCTCGGTGTGGCCCTCGGTGTTAAGGTCATTTACCCTTACCCTTAGACCCTTGAACTCTTGGGGATCACTGGTAGGATCGCCATTGATAACCATGTCATTGAACTTGTAAGCCATACCTTTGAGTGCCATAGTTTGCTGAATAGCCCTGGCATCAGCAATGGTATTCTTAGCTCTAGCGATTGCCTTATCAGTGTCTATGTCCAACCCAAGCAAGGACATAGTTTCCATAGCGTGCTCCACATGACCTGTTGACTCAGTGTAAGCACCGTTTATACGTCTTGAACCAACGCTAGGCAAGTCCTGGATTCTGACAATCCCTGTAGAAAGCTGCCCAATAGTCTCCCAGGGGACTAACTCCGTTAGGTTAGCTTCCATGATCAGGGTATCTATCACAGACTTACGCAAGACATCGGTCTCGATCTTGCTTAGTTCAGCAAGTGTGAACGCCATTGTTTTCCTCCTTTAGTGTTTGTCTGCATAGGCTCGTTGGGCGAGTTGCATTGGTGAACCTGTTAGTGCACCAACTCCTCCCCCACTACCTAAGTCTGGTTTTGTCTTTGTTCTCTCCAGCACCTTTAGAAGATTTGTCATTTCAGTCTCTGTCAGGTCTTTAACTTCCTCATCAGAAAGTCCTCGTGTCTTTAAGGACTCTCTCAATCCAGAGGCTGACTTTTCCTTGTTGGCTTTGAGCTCATCAGATACTGTTTGGTGTTTGGCTTTTACATCATCTAGCTCTCCCTGGAGATTCTTATGAGCTTCGGCACTGGGAGCATCCTTGATTCGATCTTCGAGGCCGGACACTTGCTCCTTGAGCTTAGCTTCGGCTTTTTGGGCTTTCACCCTTTCACCTACAAACTGAGTCCAAGAAACACTTTCTGGATGACCTTTATCACCGTCATCCCCATCTGTCTTGCCTCCATCATCATTGTCTGCCATTGGTTCCTCCTTTGTTAGTTAATAACACTATACCACATTTAATCTACTCTGTCAAGCCCTTTGCCTCTTCTGCTAGGATGTCTTTCCAGGTGGCTCCTGGAACCATACTACGAGTAAGGTTAAACTCTATTTTGTATAGGTCTATGAGTTTCAGAAGCTCCATAGCTTTGCCTTCTTTCCTGAGTCCAGGGTCAGTTACAAAAGGACTAGCCTTGAAGCTATACTTACCCCAGAATATCATCTTGGCTTCTTCCTCAAAGTGGTTAAGTCTCCACTCCCTCCTGATACTTGCCGGCTTAGATGATAGAATCTCGTATGGTTTCCAACCATCTGTACATTCCTGACGGAAGATAGCTATATTGGGGAACCGGTTATCTTTATGTACCCAGGTAGGAGAACCCCTCTTTAGGATAGCATCTATCCTTCCACCAAGCTGCTTGGTAGTATACACATCATCGGTAGTAAACTCATCCCCTACAAGGATCATTCCCCCTAGTCTCTCTATCTCGGTATCTAGGTCTATAAGTATCTGCTCAAGAATATCGGGTTCAGGGGGATCAGTGCCTGCTACTACCTTCTGGAAAGCCTCAAGCCAAGTACGTTCAACCTTTTCTCGCTCTTTGGGGCCTCCGTAGCTATCATCAATGAGGGCTCGTATTCTCCGTATGTAGAAAGCGTCTAAACCGCCCCCTTCCTTCTGCATTAGCTCCACAACATCCCAAGCTATTGAGTAGAATCCCAACATAAGGTTAAAAGTGGAAGGTAGCACAGTTGAAAGCCGAGTCCAAGCACGTTCTTTCTCTTCACCACTACCAATTAAAGCTAGTATTGTCTCGGTAATTGCTTCTGTAGCTTCACGAGCTGCTGAAAGGGAAAGACCTCCTATCTCCCATAAGAGCATATTGGTAAGACCATACTCATCTCTCTTCCCTCCTAGTAGACACTTGAGTATCACATTAGATATTTCAGAGAATAGCCAAAGGAAGGCGATTTTCCTAACTGCCTCTGTTCTGTCCCTCATTGAGGACTCAGGATCGGCAGTCTTCTCAAATAGCCTAACTATGTACTGAGCTGTACTCCTAGGAAAGTTCAGAAGACTCCCAACGGCTCGACCTGTAACCCCATGATGGGCAGGAGCCATCCCCCAACGTCTATAGGTATAGAGGGTATTAGTGATTACTTGCCTAGTTACCCAGAAGCCTGCTGCTTCAGGCCCTGTTAGGTCTTGAAGGCCAGGGATTACCCAATTGACTTCTTGTTGTGCTAGAAGCCATACAGCGTACTCCTGCTGCTTCCGGGTTAAGGTATTTGCCCCGCTATCCCTGACCCATTTATCTACATTACCATCTTTTACATACTGCTCAGAAGCTCCCCAAGTCTTTGGGACCAACGCTAGGAACTCCCACATCCTAGAGCCCTTATCTGTCCAAGCCATTAGGGGTAGTCTCTCGCACACCCTTGCCATTAGCTCAAAGGGGTTGGCAGTTAAACCCTTTCGACCCGTGAAGAACATCCACTCCCGGAGGGCTCTTCCTGACTCATCAACTAGATCAGCAAAGACGATTGATGCTTTCTTTCTAAAAGGAGCGGGAAGGTTAGGAAACTCATAGTAGCCTGTAACTAACCTGTGTCTAAAGGGGAAAGCCATGAGTGGCTGAAGGATGTTTCTGATTCCCTTATCCGGCTGTACAAAGATTGTGAAAGCATAACGTTGGGCTGTCTGTATGATGTCAAAGAGCCAGCCTCCTTCTTGGGGGACACCTTGAAGCTCCGTTAGGAAGTTTCTCATAATTGTTTCTACTTGGTCAGGAGCAGACCATATCTGCTCGGTATTTTGGATACTCCGAGCTAGTGCGTCTATCTCCTCCTCTAGTAGCAACATTGTAAGCATACTGGCGTTGTAGGAGTCAAGCTGACTCACAGGGTTCTTCTCTTGGGCAGGGGGGGACTCAAGGGCTGTCCTGGACATAAGTCGTCCTGTACCCCTTGTTGCTCCAAGAGGAAGTTGGGTAGGAAATAGGCTCATCTTGTGCCTGACCCTGGGACTGTAACCTTGGGGGACAACTCCCCAGGTCTTGTCCTTTAGGTAAAGCCATAAGGTATCTTTACCATACTGCTCATAGATTCTAACAGCCTTCTCAAGCTCCTCAATGGGGGGAGCCTGTTCGGGATAATGGGGATTGGTCAGCTCTTCCTGAATTGTTGTTGGATTGTCACTAATCTTATAAGCTCGTACAAATCGAAGGTATCTTTCGTATGGCTCCCACTTTCTGTATCTACTATCTATCGTATCAGCCAAGGAACGCTCTACATCAGTAAGGTCTGATGGGGGGGACACTCCTGAGTCAGGGTTTCTGGATTCCCGCTCTGTGGTTACTCTGTCCCAAGATGCCTCATCAGGTAGGATATGCTTGAACGTAGGATTCTTGGTTATCTCCTCCAGGTACATATCTTGAAGACGCAAAGCGTAGGATTTGAGGGTTACTATTCGCTCATGGATACGGTGGAAAGGCTCACCTGACCAACCCTCAAGGTTGGCAAATAAGTATCTCATATCCTCAAGGTTCAAGGTGGCCCTACTAAGGACTTTACCAATTATGGGGTCTTCTCGGTCAAGGATTATGGAACCGTTAGGGATATGAGCTGTGGTGGCTCTACGCTGTTGAGCTGGTGTAAGGTCTTTCCAGAAGGTAGTTAGGACGTCTTGAGGTCTTAGACCTACACGATTAGTATAGCTCTTAACAGCTTGTTTGGCAATAGACATTTGATCCGGGTCTTTACTTTCCTCAGCGTTAGCTGACTCAAGTTGGACTCTAAAAAGCTCTTGTTCAGCTAATCTTCTAGCTGCCTGTACGTTGGGGTCAACCCTAAGATATGATTGGAACTTAGGATCAGAGAAGACCTCATTAGCACTTGCAAGCTCGTCCTCTAGTGAGATAGGGGAGGGTAGTGTGTCAAGGGTTCCCTCCAATATATCAGGGGTAACACCAAGCTCCTCTAGGTATTTACCAACCCGCCTAGCTGCCTTTGCTAGAGCCATTCTTGAAAGGATTTCACGGACTTCAGGATCGGACTCTTCCGGGATAGGAAAGGTCTCTCCTGGGGGGGCTGGTGGTTTGATAGGAGGCACTATGGGTGGAGCTCCCTCGGCTGGGGGAACCTCTACTGGGGGTGCTTCAACAACTCCTTCAGGTACTTGACCAATAAGAATACCGGGGGGAACATCATACTCACTGTCATACCTTTCATTGAGAACCTTTCGTTGGACACGTTCCTCAGTACGGGTTAGGGTCTCTGAGGCTTGAGCTCGGAACTCCCTCATACCAGTACGAATATAGGAAGCCCTCGAAGGAGGGACTACCTCTGGAAGTAACTCAAGAGGGACAGGCTGCAACTCTGGTGGGACAACTAACTCTTTAGTTCTTACGTCCCTAAAATACTCTTCCGGAACAGTTGGTTTCCCTTGTTGCTTAGACTGCAGTAAGTCACGTAATTCCTGGTTAAGGAAAGATTTGTCTAGTGGGCTAGTAGCTTCTGACACTTGCTGTCGCTTCCAAGTAATAACCTTATCTATAGGGAAGGTTCTAGTAGCCTCTGGGGGGGTAGGAAGCTCTGGTTCAGTATTCAGTGCTCGTAGTTGCTCCACTATCCTAGCCTTAGTAGCTTGAAGCTCAGGTACTTGATCCTCAAGAAATCCCATAGTTTTCAATATCTCTGCATGCTCTACTGAAAGTAGTTCCATTCCAACCGATCGCTTACGATGTATTACCAAAGAACGAGAGATGGCTTCTAAGTCATTATTAACAGCTTCTAGCTTCTGCTCTAGCACCTCACGGTTGTTGTTCTGTCTAGCTTGGGTAAAAGGTCGTTGGTCAAGAGCTTTCTCCTGAGCTACTTGTACTTCGGCTATACCTTGATCCGTACTAACTACCTTATTATAGGCTGCAAGCTCGGCCTGATCAGGAGGTAAACCAGCCTCTACTAAGGTTTGGGTATCAGTATCAAGCTGTTCCTTTACCTTTTCTGGTAACTGCAGTTTAGATTCATGGTAGACGCTAGCTCCTCCTCCAACAGCAGCGATAGGGCCTATTGAAATCATAGCTCGAATAGCAACTTCGGGCATGTTAGCAAAGATGTCTCTGGTTTCATCAAACCATCTGATAGTAGCATTGTGAAGGGCCTCTTGGAGTATCTCCTCCATAGTCTCCATTACTTCAATCGTACCAAAGGTCTTTATACCTTTGAGGGCTAGTCTCTTGAAAGTTAGGGCCACTACCTCTTTTTGGATTCCTCTTCTTAGACCCCTAAACACACTAGGAAGGATAGCACTGATAACAGGTACACCCCCTACTACTTCTACCGAGGAGATTACAGCCCCCATAGATATTGCTAGTCTGGCAGCATCCTCCGGAGGTATATAGTTAAGAAGCTCTTGGTATAGATCATGTGTAGCTTGTGGGGTAGTAACAGCTACCCCTGCAGCTAAACCTAACGTTGGGTTCTTTGTAATCCACCCTATTGCAAGAGCTGTCGAAAGGAAAGCACCCGTATAGATAAGACTATCGCTAGTAAGGTAAGCTATGTAATAGGGATTCTTGAGTAGTTCTGGGTTGTCCCTTATTACCTCAGTTACTGGAACCTGCCAAGAAGGTTTGGGAATAAACTCAGGGTGTTCTTCTAGCCACTCAAAGTGCTCAACTGTTCTTTGTTCATAACTCTGGGTGAAGATACTTTGTAAGTCTTCGTTCATCTTCTTTACACCAGTAGCCCAAGGAACAGAAGGAACACCGGCTTCTCTTTTTGCCTTAATATACTCCGGGGGGGCTCCTCCCTCAATTAGCATGTCGGCTACTGCAGAGGATATACCCGATGGTACATAAGTCTTGATAAAGAGCTCTGTACTGAGCCCACTCTCACCAGCAAGCCTATGTAAGTTATGGGCAAGAAACTCAAGGTCTTCAGGCTCGTCAAGGGATTTAGCTATTCCAAACATTATACCGGGGATCGAGGTCTTGTATGGTTTCCCAAATCCTAGCTGGAAGAACTTACTCGCAAGGTCTTTAGCTTTGTCTAGTAAGGTATCATTGTTCGTAATAGGCTCACCATCAGGAGCTATGGGGACTACATGCTTCTGGTCTTCATCGTAATAACCAAGTAGCTTTTGGTCCGCCTGTCTACCCCTCGACCATACACTATTGTCAGGCTTCCTGTTAGCTACATGAATACCACCGAGGTTGTAATCATAGATAAGCACCGGCCTATCTTCTGCTAGTTTCTCAAAGACCTTACCAGCAGTCTCCTTAATAGGCTCCTCTAAGGTAGTGGAAACACCAAGGTACTCAGCGAGTGCTGTTATCTGCTCATTGTAGAGTTTGATAATAGCATCCCTACGATCATCGGGGGGCTCAACCATTACCGGGGGGTAGGCCATCATAAGACCCATTCGGATAGCCTCGGTATCTTGGGATAGAGCAATTGTAGACAATGCTTGGTTAGGGGTTAGCTTGGCTCCCGGCTCCTCCCTAGTTGCTGCTTCTATTTCCTCAAGGGAGGCTTTTCGTAGACCCCAAGGCTCCCCGCTAAGAAGTTCCTCTGGCTTTGCAAACTTGAGACTCATTTCAAAGCGGTATAGATAGGCTTTCTCTTCAGGAGTAAAGTCTAGTTTATCTAGTTTGAAGAAACTATCAAAGTCCCCAGGAACACTTTCACCAGCCATAGCTAGGATACGGAGAGTATTCTGGATAAGAGGAAGGACAGTAGTTACCTTCTCCTTCCTTATAAGCTCATCATACTCGGCTTCTACCTCTTGTTGTCTTTCCCTAGCTTGGGAAGGAATAACACCATAGTCAAAGCCCCACTCCCAAGGAGAGACAAGCCCCGCAAAGCCTGAGAAAGATACCGGCCCTTCGGACTTAGCAATGAACTCCCTTATAGCACGTTCAGGGCCGGGTAGGTTAGCCCAAGCCTCTACATCAAACTTAGTTCGGAAAAGCTCCTCTATTTGGGACTTCTGCTCGGCTAACTTCGCTTGTCGCTTTCGCTCCTCTTCACCGTAGAGAGTTGGAAACTCAGGAATCTTAAATAACGGGGATGGTTCAGTCATATTGACTCCTTTACCTCAAAGTACCCTGACCTACTATTTGTCTTAGTTGTCCTGGAGCAAAGCCTCTAGTCTCAGGGGGTGCTATCTCAGGACTCACCTTAGTAACTTCATCGGGGGCTCCCGCTTCCCTCTCTGCCATGATACGAGTCATGTCTTCAGGGCGACCTTGACCCGGAGGGGGAGCACCCATTTGGGCTTCTAGTGATTGTGCTGCCTTCCTAAAGAGCCCTGCCTGTCTAATATCACCACTAGCTTCAAGGTAGTCAGCATGGGCATAGTAGGCAGCTATCATCTCTATCTGCTGGCTCATAGGGTGTTCAAGTACCCTATCCAAAGACTTCCTACGCTTGATAGCTTGAGGATCGGACATCTTTAGTATCTCAGTGATAATGGTGGCCTCATCCAGATGCTCCTTCATCATGTTGGCTATCGTGCCCCGTTCCATCCAATCCTTCGGCGTAGCTACCTCTGACTCCACCATAAGCTCTACATCCTCTGGGATGTCCTCAGTCTCCAGCTCTTCAACCAACCTACCTTTGACCTTAAAGGTTTTCTTAGAGTCTTTAAGATTGGATAACCAGAACTTATCACATACAGATATAACAAAGTGCTTGGCATCCATATAGGGAAAGAGTATCTGGTTAGCTGAAGATGTGGCGAGTAGACTTAGTGCGTATCCTGCTTGTTGGCCTTCCATCATACCAAAGACAGCATTACTAAACGAGCCCTTCTGGAGCTCTGCTTGTATATCAAAAAGGCTAGACTGAAGCTCCATTGGGAGAGCTGCTGGGCCTACCCTCTGGAGTCCTTGCTCACCAGGGGCATAGTGGAAAACAGCTCCTCTTTCCCTCATTTGCTCAGGTGTAGCTTGGGGGCTAGCTGAGAACTCCTGGACTGCCGATTGGGAAGTATCTCTAAGCATTTGAGAAATCATTGTCTTCCATTTGTTGAAGGAGGCAATGACCTCTTCATTAACCTCGAAGATACTGCGACCTACACGACCCCTCCATTTAAGTCCCTGTCTTGTAGCTAGGCTCCCTTTGTCGGGGAAGCCTCCTACTGGGGACACAAGGACTTGCATTTCAGGTCTTTCCTCCCAGGAAGTAACAGGTCTACCATCGAAGAGTATGATGTTGTGGGGTGTAGGATCAAACACAAAGTAGTCATCAAGAGTTATCTCCCCCGAAGCTGTCCTGAGTTGGCCATAGCTCCATCCATTCTCCTCTGCCTTGATAAGTGCTTCCTCCTCTGTGATTTTGTAAGAGTGAACACAAGCTGCCAGCCTACCATTGGCATATCTAGGGTAGGTATTGGCGGGATTCCATATCTGGGTTTGGAGTTTCCCTGTGTCATTATCAAACATTACAACTGTAGCATACCAACCAAGGACAAGAAGGTAGAAAGCTAGTTCATCAATGTAAGGGGGGTCTCCACCAAGTTGCCTGCTAAGGTCTATCTGTCCCCACATGTAGCGACAAGCTCGGTCTACTTTAGCTTTACGGTCAAGCTCTAAGGCAGACTCAGAGGTAATGGGGGTGGTATGAGATAACTCCCCTTTAGTGAGCAAATAACTCGCCATGTTATAGAAGGTTTGGGGCGCATTACTAACAGTAGACTCAAGATTCTTGGCCTTTAGTTGGTCAATGAGAAGAAGTATCTCATACCAATCGTCAAACTTAGCATTGCGCTGGAACCAAGTTCTCTTTAAGGTTACTATATCTTTTCTAATCTGCTCTTCTGTTAGCATGATTCCTCCTTACCAACCCCAATTGTCATAAGAACCTTGGTACCCATAAGAGCCTCCTGATACTGACTTAACCGCTACCGCAATCATTAGTGCTATAACTAGATCATCAAAGGTCTGAGCTGTTGGTCGGAACTTAATGTACCTATAACCCCTCATCTGTCTGACCAAATTAACATCCCATAGCTTTAGTTGAGGCAACTTATCCTTCAAACGAGTCCGCATGTACTCTTTAGTCTGATCGTTAGTCCACCATCCTATTTGGGTAGTTACTTTGCCTGTAACAAAATCTCTCTGGTGGTAGAGATTTGGGTAGTCCTTCATGTGGCCAAGCACTGCATAGCCTGTAAAGTTCCTCTCTACCGCTATTTCAGCTCTATTATACCATATTCCTAGCTCTTTTAGTATACCAGCAAACACATGAGGCTCCAACCTGCCCATAAAGGTAGCACATACCTCCCATCTATCATTGAGAACTATTGCTGCAGAGTAAGAACCACCAGGAGCCCCTGCTGAGGTATCTGCCCCTATGGTATACCGCATCTTTTCTTCCGGGGGCTTCCAAAATGTCCATCCTTGGGTGTGATACTCCCCTTCATAGCAGTTTTGAGCTAAACTTGTGAGAATATAGGGGTCAAACACAGGGTCACCAACAGTTAGGAAGCAGGATACCTCGTCTTCTGGGAACTCTTGGAAGAAAAGACCCCCCTTCTCAGCAATCTTCCACCTTCTCCACCGTATTTGGGCCTCGGTAAAGTGCTCACCACACTCACTTGGACAATACTTACAAGGTGGAGCATGTCTCTCAATTAGTTCAAGCTCTTCCCCGGTATAAGTAAGCTCTCCCCGATCTTCAGGAAGGATATTGATATAAGAAGGAGGGTCTCTCGGTATCTGGTACTCTTCTGTCCACCACCAAGGGAAGAAGAAGGGCTTATAAGGAGACCTACCCTCACGAGCTTTCACCCACCTACTGTAGAAAACGTTGTCCTCTCCTAGAGGGGAACACTCAATTATAAGCTCTCCTGTAAGAGGGACAGCATCTTCCACACCTGTTAGGATACGCTCTCCATCCTCATAGTGGGCTAGCTCGGATAGGAGAGCTTTCCGGATCGTGTCACCTCGACCAAATGCCCTGGAGCCTGCTGTACCAATATAAATACTACTATGAAGCTCAGGGAAGGTAATTTCGCTTCGGCTCTCAGCTCCTGTCTGTGGCTTCGGCTCATCCATTGCTTTATAATAGAAATGTACCCTATCCAAGAGCCTTTGAGTTGCCCTCCCCTCATGGGATACAACCGCACAGATAGAATGTGGTACTGTAATACAGTCTATAAACATATCCGCTAGGATGAAAGAGCTAAAGCCCCCCTGCCGGTGCTTTAACACTATATTACGGTTAGTTTTGTGTTTCTGGTAGTACCTTTGCATCCTATTACCACTGAAAGGTACAACAATGCCCTCTTTGTTATCTATGTAGAGAAGCTCCTCAATAGTTTTAATCTTATCTATCTGAAGAACCAAGTTACCTCCTAGACCCTTGTCATAATGCGTTTCCGTGGTCGGGACAGTGGTATAAGTATATGAGGGTACTTATTCCCTAAGGGCCTCTTCACTCTTCTCTTCTTTCCAAGTGACTTACTAGGTCTTCGTAATGACACTATACCCTCCTAGCCCTTATTCGTCTCCTCTGTCTGTGGAGACCCTTGTTCACTTTCCGGGAGAGCAAAGCCTTTTGTAGATTGCGTCTCCTCGCTACTTTCTGCTTCGGTGAACTCACCATCTATAATGTCTCCTTCCCTATGAACCACATCCCCTGCTACAAATAGTTGCTTCCTCTTGTCCTCCCAAGTTAAATCTCTAATTGCAGGCTGGAAATCCACCTCATTAAGTAGCCTGGTGTAGACCTCCCTGGCTAAGTGGGTTCGGAGTAACACATACTCACCAGACTCTACCTCCTCCTTCATCCTATCTATGATCTTCCCCTCAAGAAGGACTGCTTGGAGTTGGTTATCCCTCCTCAAAAAGGTAATTGCTTGCTTACGATGGGAAACACTAAGCTCATCTACACGCCTGTAGAACACTACAAAGCGGGGGTCTTTGTGAAGCCAGTTGTTATATGTGCCTTCCGGAGTACCCGATGTTATTAGGGCTTGTTTCTTATCAAGACCCGACACACGGAGAAGTAGAAACTCCCTCTTCTGTCCCCGGAATTGTTTAATTCCCTCGTCTAAGGGGTCGGCAAGTTGCTGCATAATAGCCTCACAATAGATACTACCACACTTCTGCTAATTAGTCAATAGCCAAGGAATAGTTGACTTGACATTATGGACTCCTTGTGGTATAATTGGGCTGTGCACAGTGGGTAGGGTAGCCTCAGTTGAGGCTACTAGCTGGCCCTGTCAGCTAGCACTATCCACAATTAACTCCCCTTGTTGCTTTGGCAACGAGGCCCAGCTGCCAGTAGGTAATCACTATTGGCAGCTTATTTTGTCTACAACCAGGTGATTTGGATAATTTGGTCTACAAAACTATTGACAAGGGTAGTGTTTTATAGTATAATACCATCACAAGGTTAATCTTAAGGTCTTTGTAAATAACCAACAAATAATTAATATCTCTATAGATAGATAGTTATATTTAATTCTTAAAACAAAAGGGGGTAACATGCAGGTAAGGAAAGTAAGAGAGGGTCATTCATGTGGATATAAGTCTTGTCCTGGTAGAGAACTAGAGAAAGGAACTCTAGCAGTAACAACCTCTACCAAGGGGAAGGCAGGTTGGTATACGTTGTATTTCCATATAGATTGTTATTTAGCTTGGTATGAAGAGTATGTGAGGTGGTGGGTAAGAAAGGCTGAGGAAAAGGAGACAGAAAGACAAACTAAAAAGGAGGCTAGGATGAGCAAGAGACCAAGAGGTAGACCCCGGAAGAGTACTGATCCGTTGAGGTACAATGGGCTAAGGACACTACGGGACTACCATGAGAGAAAGGGAAATAAGGTTAAGGTCAGGGAGATAGAGGCCCAAATGAAGGAGTTGGAAGTATGAGTGAGTTAGAACTAACAGAGCAGGATGTTTATGACATCTTAGGTTATGATGTGCCTTTCAAGAGATTCCACTTTAGCAACTTCACATGGTCAGAACTTATGAAACTCTGCTTGGGTGCTCAGCGCAAGATTATGGGAGAGGTAGCAACAAAAATGAAGTTACTTGATTCTAGCCTAATCCCTAAGGTACTATGGCAATCTGACTTTGAGAAGCTATGTGATAAGTTAGGAATGGTGGAAGTATGAGCATACTAATACAGCTACTTATGGAACGAGCACCTAATGGGCATCCTAGGTTCAACAGTCTAGCCTTAGAAGAGATGATACTCCACTCAGCCAAGAACAAGGACTATGCTGGTGGTGGTGATCCTCTGGGTAACTTCAAGAGGAGATCAAAGATACTAGCCTTATACCCCGGACTTGACCATACTAAACCAGAGGTAGTGGCTGTTATTGATACCCTAAAGCAGTTAGATGCTGCGTTGTGGTTAATGTCACAAGGTAGGGAAGGTGAAGTAGAAGGAGTAGGTCAAAGACTAGGAGACATCTCTATCTATGCTAAGTTAATTAGGAT
>Ga0114925_10000022_pt1 | contig 45990 bp, 47 predicted proteins | sample SumtaG_2_FD_87287 | JGI IMG/M metagenome (GOLD analysis project Ga0114925, IMG submission 87287) | Deep subsurface microbial communities from Indian Ocean to uncover new lineages of life (NeLLi) - Sumatra_00607 metaG | ecosystem: Environmental > Aquatic > Marine > Oceanic > Sediment | place... | reverse complement strand
CTTACGCGTGGACGTGATCTAAGGTGCCGCCGCAAGTCGGGCACTCTTCTAGCCCTCCGAGGGCGTTTTCGACCACTTCGTTGAGTTCGGCCAGTTCTTTTTCTTGATCCCTGATCTGTTGTTCCAGGTCATCCAGGGACTTCCGACTCTGCTCAAACCGCTGTTTGTAGCCTTGAGCATTCGCCAAAGCCTTCTTGTACTTGGCCGCCTTCTCCAGCCCGGAGTCGTCAAAACCCAGGTCGTCTAGGACCGCTTGCGCGGCTTCTGCTGCCTGGAAGTCCTTGAGAGCTGCCTGATAGCGGTTGGCCAAGTTCACGGTCAGCTCGACGCCCTTGCGGAACTGCTGGGCGTAATCCAGCCGTGCATCGCTTGGGAGGGCTTCTGAGACGCCTTCTACGCCCTCCAGAGCGTCCACCTCCTGTCGTGCGGCCTTGTACCGTCCCTGGAGCTTCTTAGCCCCACGGAGGCCGCTGGCAAACTTCTCGGCCTTTTTGATGCGGTCGGCGGTTGGGATGGACTCTTCGGTCTCTTCTAGGCCCTTGAGGCTGTCCACCTCAGCCTTGGAGTTCTTCCAGCGGGTATTCAGCTTCCCGGCCTCCTTGAGCGTGTCAGAGACCTTCTGTGCCTTCTCCAGCCGCTCGGAAGCCGGGAGAGTCTCTGAGACCTCATCCAAGCCCTGGAGGGCGTCTACGGCTTCCTGGGCCTCGCGGTGACGTCGCTGGAGCTTCAGCATGTTGCCATGCGCTTTGACCATCTTCTCCGCGTTCTGACGGCGAACCTCAAGGCCTTCGACTTGCTCTACAACAGCGTCGAGCCCATTGAACCCCTCTCGCTTCTCAGCCAGGGTTTTCGCATCTCCTCGACGCACCTTGAGACTAGAACGGGTGGAGCGTTTATCTTTCTCCGAAGCGGACAGGGCTCGGGAGAGCTGGTTGACTCGTTTTACGTCGGCAACGGCTTCCGCAATAACGGAGCCCGACTCATGGAGCAGGAAAGAGACGCCCGTAATCTGGGAGGCAATCTGCGGATAGAGTTCCTTCTTCCCGGCCGTGATAGGCTGCACCCCAAAAACGGAGACCTCGGGAGGAACTCCAGCACCAACCTTCGGGAACTCCTTACCGTTGATGACGTAATCGTTGTCCTTCCCTTTCGTCCACCTCAGAGTCTGACCGTCATCGAAGGTGATATCGACTTGGCAGTTCTTCTCCCCGTGCCGAACGAAGTCGTCACCTGGGGTATTTGTGAAGGCCCCGCGAATTGCCCGGAAGACCGCAGACTTGCCCGTGTTGTTCGTCCCCGTCACTACCGTCAAGCCTTTGATCTCCAGCTTGGTGTCTTTGACAGATTGGAAGTTTTGGACTCGGACGGTCAGGGGCATCGGTTACTCCACGATATGGAACTTGGTGGTTTTCTGGGTGGTCATCGGCGACACCTTGAGAGGCGGCAGGATGTCTTGCAGCAAAGGGACGATGAGTTCCCTCAGAATCTCCTGACCAGGGGTGTTATCTTGGTCGAAAGCAGCAAGGGCTTCCACGCTCAGATGCACCATCAAAGTCTTGGAGTATTCGAAATATTTGGCTCGATTGAGGCTCTTGAGAGTTCCCAGACGACGGCGGCATTCCGCAACCGTCGCTGGGTCCAGGGGGCGGTCATCTACTCGATAGATGGCTACACCGCCCCCTGTGTCAATCTCTCGGAGCCGAGTGATCATGAGGTAAGGTCCGGGGGATCTTCCAAAGCAATGGATTCGAGCATGTTCTGAAGGTCATCGTCGTTGTCGAAGCCTTCTGCGGTGAACAGATCCTCATCGTCGTCGCCACCGTCAACCAGAGGGTCGTCCGACTTGCCGGCCATGAAGGGTTTGACCTGACGCTCCAGTGCTTTGCGGGCACGCTCGTTGTCCACGAAGAACTTGTAGAAGCGAGGGAGACCCTGGCCACTGTGCTCCTCACCATCCGGGTCGGTCCAGTAGTACCATGCGCCTTTTTGACGAACGAGACCGTGGGCCTTACCGATTTCGATGAGGCTGCGAAGGTCATCGATGCCCTTACCCCAGCGGATGTAGAAGACTTCCTCGTTACCCTGCTGCGGGGAGACCTTGCACTTCTCCAAGCGAGCACGAGTCTTGACGCCGACAACGCGCTCCACTGTCTTGTTGGTCAACGGATCATACACGTTGGCCTTGTCCTTGCCGATCGACTTGAAGTGCATGCGAAGAGCGGAGAAGAAGCGCCATGCCTTACCACCCTGGACGGTGAACTGCTCACCGTAGCCCATGACATTCACAGCCGAACGCAGCTGGCTGATGGCGATGATGGTCGTGCCGCTCTTGTTGATGCGGTGCTTGAGCTTGGGCAGAAACTTGGACCAGATAGCCGCGTTGGCGCCCAGACGTCCGCCGTCCGCAACCTCAGAGACAGATTTCTCCATCAAAGCCTTGGGGACACCTGCACCGACCGAGTCGAAGATAACCAGATCGACTTCATGTCCAGCGGCAACCCAGGCAATGGAGCATCCTTGCTCCAGGGTCTCGGGCTGAGCCAGAAGGAACTTCTCCTCGTCTCCGATGGGGATACCCAGAGACTTGGCGTAACCAGGAACAATCTCGTTCTCCCAGTCGATGTAGACGACATCGCCGCCGTTCTCGATGACCTTGGCGGCTGCCGTCAAAGCAACCGTGGTCTTACCGGCACCCTCGTGTCCGTAGATGTTGATGATCTTGCCCACCGGATATCCGGGACAAGGAGCCACACCATGCTCGTTCACCTTGCCACCGATCAACTGATCGAGGATGAGGGAGCCAGAGGGATGGTGCGGGATCGACTTGGAGAGCTGCTTCGTATCGAGGTCAGCCTTCCAGTCGGTCGTCTTGAGAGTCTTGTTGAGGAAATCCCGTGCTGCCGCGAGGCCTGACTTTTTCTTGGACTTCTTCTTAGACGAAGCCTTTGCCTTGGTCTTGGAGGCTTTCTTCTTCGTGGACTTCTTTTTGGTCGAAGTCTTGGCTTTCGTCTTTGCCTTGGCGACTTTCTTCTTGGTGGGGGCCTCAGCTTTTTTCTTGGGCATGGCTTTACTCTTCGTCGGGTTCTGAGGACCAGAGAAAGAAGCGGTCATTTTCGCGGTGGATAATGCCTTTGATCTCCATCTGGCCAGCTCGTTTGCCTTTGGTAATTCGGCGTTTGTGGGTGAAAGTTTTCTTCTCGTAAGGAGTCAGGTCGTCTTCGGTGATGACTTCGTTGTAGAACTCCCACCAACGACCCGCGAGACATGCAACATGGTAGGCATCCGCCTCGTTGTGGTCCCATCGACCGCCGCCCGTATCTTCACTGGCGACTTTGACCATGTCTTGTTTGCCCATCTTCCAATCCGAAGGAAGATTCGATTTGTCCTTCGCAAACCGTTTGACTTGAGGAGGCAGCCAAAGGCTGAGGTCCTTTCTCTCGTCAAGAATGGCTTCCTGGCTTCCCATGAACAGGGCGTACATGCCCTCGGAGTAACTCTCGTTCATGACGGGCTGCTCGATGCCCATAGCCTCGACTTCGGGGTGGCTAGCGATCAACTCACGCAAACTCTCACGTAAGAAGATGTATCGAGCGACTTCGTATTTGAAGTCCTTCTTCTTCGTGCGAAATCTTCCGCGATCCAGACACCGGCCTTTTCCTTTGGCCTGTGTGTCGTGAATGGCCCAACCAAAGTTAGTGAGGGAGGGGTCGAGGCCTAAAACGATCATTAGACACTCTACCCCTCCCTCCTTTTGTCGTGATTAGTCGTCCAACATGTTGGAAAGCATGTTGTCCATCTCGCCGTCCGTCGCTACGACGTTGCCCACAGGGCCGCCGCTGTCCATGCCCAACTTCTCCTTGAGCTGTGCAAGGGTCAGGTCCTGACCGATTTCACGGCCAAGGTTGGGTGCCATCTGACGCACGCGGTCGATGACGAACTTCGCAACTTCCTGGCCCTTCGCGGACTTGAGCATCTCCTTGAAGATGTTCTGCTTGGCGGGAAGGAAGTTGAACTTCTGGAACTGCGTGTCTTCGCAGTCGATCTGCACGTCGTGGTCGTGCATCCAGTAGCCCGAAGCGTGCATCTTCTTGAGCTTCTCGTACTTGTCTTGCGAGAAGATCCAAGGCATCACCTCAGGCATGCTCTCCAGGAGAGCCTCCTTGTCGAGCTGACCCTTGCTGTTCAAGGGCCACTTGACGATGAGGGTGGCCACCATCGTACGGGGGTTCTCGCCAAGAAGCTGAGTGAACTCAGGCCCCTTGTTGATCACGTATCCCGCATCCTTGTGGTAGTTGCGAGGTGCTCCGATGAACTTGGGGGTCAGGTTCTCTTCTTTGCCTTCTTCGACTTCGAAGGCGGAAGGGCCGAAATCGTCCTTCTCCATACCTGCCCACCAAGCAAAGCCAATGCGATAGGTCTTGCCCTTTTCGCCCTTGAACTTCTTTGCGCGAGTGCCGATGCCGTTGTCGTTTTGGCCGAAGCCAAATTCTTGAAATCCGCTCATGTTCTTTTTTCTCTTGTTTCGGTGTTGGTGTTCTGAAATGGCCGGTCTATATAGACGTGCCGGGTTCAAGCCTTATACTCCCTGGAGAAATCGGAGCCTCAGTCTTCGGAAAACATAGCGAGAAGTTCGTCCACTCCTTGCCCTTCTTTTTCCGTTTCCTCTTTGGACGAATCCTCCTCGTCATCCAGAGAACCGAGCGCATCCAGGAAGTTGTCCGCGTCTTTGTTTTCCGTTTCCTCTTCTTCGGAAAAAGAGCCTTCAGCGGACTCCGTGGGAATGAGGTCTTCGACGCTGGGGTCATCCGATTCGGATTCCTCGGCTTCTTCCTCATCCCCGAAAACCAGTACAGGTTCGGGTTCTACGTGGGGTGCAGGGTCTCCCTCATCCTCCACGACTTCGACCGTTTCCTCTTCCTCTGTGGCCTCTTCGGCAACTTCCTCGTCCTCTTCGTCAGGAACAAGGCCCAGAGGGGTTTCGTCAGTTGCAGCTAGAAGATTGTCAATCTCCTCCGTATCTGCCACAGCAACGGGCTCTGCTTTGGGTGCTGGTTGCTTGCCCCAACGGGCTCCCATGCCAATGTCATGCTCGATCAGTTTCATCTGATCACGCATGCGACCCTGAATGTCCTTGAGATCCGTGCGCTTGGATTTGATGACAACCATCAAAGCCTCCAGATCCTCGACGCAAAGCTGGAGCCCTTGGAGTTCCTCGATGCGATCCCGGAGCCTTTGGTTCGCTAAATCCTCACGCTCACCTTGGGAACGTCCCACACGAACTTTCGGATCGGTCGTCATCAACTCACGACGATCCAGTTCGTACAAAGCGTTTTTCTTCGAAATGATTCGTTGAAAATAGTGACGGTCTTCGCTCGTTTGGAGGAAGATCTGCTCCAGGCGGGTCAACATTGCACGAACCTTTGCGATCCTGTTGTTGAATCGCTTCGGTCCGTGGTCGATGGGGTTCGCATCCAGGCGTACCTCCATCTTTTTGAGTTCGGCGTACGTCCTCTGAATGCGATCCTGGTCCACAACTGGGACCTCGATCTGCTCGGCCTTCGCCTTAGGAATTGCTGTCATTTGGGTCCACCCCCATCTCACGCAACACGAGCAAGTCGTAGTTCTTCTTCACGCCACGAACCGCATCCGCGTAGTAGTCCGTCGTGATCGAGTTGTTGGCCACGGCAGACTCCAGAGCGGCGATGTCCACCTCCATGGCGAGCATGTAACGGGCTAGCTTGGCGTCCTTCATGGACAGCCCTCGTTCGAAATAGGCAGCCTCGTCTGCGCCTTCAGGGATGAGGTCGGCTCCTGGCCCTCCATGGTCGTCCTGGCTGCTCTTCCAAGCTGCTGAGAAGCCTACGAAGGAGTCTCCGTTGCGCCCCTTGACGGAACGCGTGTACGTGACCTTCGTAATGCGCATGCCTCGCTTGATGTTGCGAAGCTTCTCTTTGATCTCTTCCCGCGTGGGCGCCTTCTTCTTGCTCTGTTCTGTTGCCATACGAAGCTCTCACTACTGATACCCCCTTTGGGGGCGCCTTCCGTCACTTCAAAAAATCACTAAGTCGTTCCGGAAAAAGTGTGTTCCGTGCATCGACCTTGTTGTTGTGGATCGCCTTGTCTTGCGCTTCCGGGTGCCCCACCAAGATCACCTTCTTACGTGCACGAGTAATCGCCGTGTACAGGAGGTTGCGTTGGAGCTGGTGCCTGAAAGAGTTCGACCAAGGCATCAGGATCACGTCGTATTCCTGACCCTGACTCTTATGTACCGTGACGCAGTAGGCCATGCGCAGGAACTGAGGCGCATCCTTGAACGTCATGGTAACCTGCATCGGTGGAGGGCCGTGGATTTTGATCTCCACGGTCTTCTCCTTCTGGTCCAGGCGAAGCACCTTCCCAACGTCTCCGTTGAAAATCTCGTAACGGTAATTGTTCTTGGAAACCATCACACGGTCACCCTCACGAATGGTTTCAGGACCCAAGCGCATCTCCCTCAACCCAGGTGTCTTGGGGTTGAGCAGCTCACGAATCCTCAAGTTTAAACTCGTCACCCCCAAGGTCCCTGCATGCCGGGGACTCAGGACCTGGAAGTTGGCCTTACGCTCGTAAAGCTTCTGGACCGTCGCCGTGATGGTGTCGAGAATCTGTTGCTCGTTCCGCACCTCCACGAACATGAAGTCCTTGGACCGGTGATCGAACTTCGGAACGTCTCCACGGTTGATGGCGTGAGCTGCGATGACAATATCGCTGGCTTCCTCCTGACGGAAAATCTCCTGGAGGTTCACGACCGGGAAATGCTTGGACGTGATGAGATCCCGGAGAACATTCCCTGGCCCCACGCTGGGAAGCTGAGCGGCGTCCCCAACGAAAACCAACCGGCAGCTGCGATCCGTGCAAGTCAGCAGACGGAACAGAAGGTGTTGGTCCACCATCGAACTCTCGTCCACGATGACCACCTTCGCCGGGTGAGGATGGTGGCTCGAAAAATCCCAGAACTCCTTGGAGCCGTCCTCTGCAATCGCCGCACCTGAGCCTCCAACGATGCCTGCGTAGGTGCTCTCACGGTCGTTGTCCATATCCATCCCCTTAGCTCCGAAGGCCCGGTGGATGGTGGATGCCTCAGAACCCGTCACGGACGACAGGCGCTTGGCTGCGATGCCTGTAGGAGCTACGAGCAGGAAAGGCACGTTGGCGTCCTGGAGGACCTTCACAACAACTTTGAGTGTGGTGGTCTTACCGGTACCGGGAAGGCCTGTTAGGACCGTCACGGGCTCCTTGAGAGCGTTGGCAGCCCCTTTGAGCTGTTCCTTCGACAGCTTGAGGTCCCCGTGCTCAGACCACTCTTTGATGGCCGTCTTGGCTACGGTCTGAAGACGAGCGCCTTTCCGTTTGGCGGCTTTCTCGGTCTTAGGACCCACCGTCCCCAAAAGCTCCATGTACTCCGCTTGTTGCTCCTCGGAGAACTGAGCTGACTCTTTCCGCTCACTCAGGAGTCTTGCGCACTCCTTCTCCAGGGTGTGGAACCAAGGCTCATAAATAGCAACGGTCCCTTCACGGGTCTTGTTGTCGATGACCAGAAGGCCCTCGTCATGGAGCTGCTTGAGTGTCTTGGCGATCGCTGGTTTCCCAACCCCCGAGGCCGACCCACTGATACCTCGCACCAGTTCCGCAGAGGTCAGGTAAAGGTGCCCCATCCCACGTCGGCTTTTGCAGGTGTAAAGCGCTGCTCCCCGAAGACGGGTCTCCGAGCCCATATCCAGACCCAGTCGACGTGCGACCTCGTCGGCTTGCTCAAATGTAATGCCATCCACCTGCACGAGAGACCAAGGGTCCTCTGACAAAGCTTGGGTCGTGTTGTCTCCGAAGTGAGCATAGATTTGCTCAACCTTCTTCTTCGGGAGGCGTAAGTCACCCAGGAATTCCAGGGACTGGAACATCGCCCGGACCGCACGCCACCGATTGACGACATGCAGGGCACTGAACTTGGTGAGGGATGGGATCTCCTGAAGGCGGTCAGCATCCCCCAGAACCTCAGTCAGGTCGTCGCCGAAATGCTCGTACAGGGCTTCACAAGTGCTGCGTGTGACGCCGTGACTCTGGAGCATCTTGACGGCTGTCTCAGCATCCCAACCACCTTTGAGAACGGGGGCTCGCTCGATGACGATCTGCTTGCCGTATTTCTCGTCGTTCACCCACTTGCCCTCGAATCCGAACCAAGCCCCAGGCTTGATATCCAATCCGGGGACCGTGCCTCGAACCGTCTGAGAACCGTCCTTGCTGAAATCGGAAACGCCGTCCAACTTCATCTTCACGATGTAGAAAGAGTCCGCGTCATTTTCGAAAATGACGGCCTGCACACGACCTGAGAAATACTCTGCCATTAGAGCTTGTCCTTCATGTCCTGCATCTGACCCAGGAAATCTCGGAGGTCACTGAGGCGTTCGGTCAGATTCTCCAAGGTCGGCTTCTCGATGTTGGACGGGTCAAAGGATTTCACCTTCTCAGCGATGTCTTCCAAATTAGGAATCGACGTCACGACAATCTGCGATCGATGCGCAACGAGGAAGTTCATGAGGCACTCGGACGCGCCTTTTTTCGTGTCGATGAACACCTTCAAGTCTTCTACCCGTAGGGTCCCGACCGCATTGAAGGTGTAGAGGCTTTGCGGGTTTTCGTGATGTCCGAAGTGGCAGTGACCCGTGTTTTCAAGTTGGCAGCAACCACCGCCCCAGCGGGTTTTGTCGATCGGCTCAACAGGACGGTGATGTGCCAGGAGACGGACCTCCTTGCCCTCTACGGGCTTCAGGGCCTCCAGAACGTCTACAGCCCCGTCGAACTCGTCAGCGACCATGAGGGCGTTTCCGTCCTCATAGAAGACGCCGATCATGTCGACAATCTGGAGTCCTTCGTAGGCTTCTCCCATCTACAGATTCTACCCGTGGGGAAAGCCCATTACGCAAAAAGAGGCGCCCCAAAACTGGGGCACCTCCTCCGACCGTGTTAGGACACGCTAGCCGCACTTCGAAGCACCGCAAGCGGTACAGAGCATGCAGCCTTCCTGATAGATCAGCGATCCTTCGGCACCGCATTCCGCACAGACTTTTTCCGTACTAGAGGCGACTCCATCAGGGATGTACTTCTTGAGTACGCGAGCGATGCAACGACTGAAAGCGAACATGTCCGCGTCCTTGTCGCGTTGAAGCTGCTCGACCACGTACTGGATCGGCGATCCATGGCGAAGTGACAGGCTGATCATGCGCGTGGCCCAACCTCGATCGGGGTTATCGAACTGGTTCACGATGTTCTTGATCTTGGTCGGGTCCTCTTCGTCGCCATAGTAGAAGTCGTACTTGCCTCCACTCTTGAACGAACGCTTGACCACCCAACCCGAATCGACCTTTCGAGGAAGCTCGATGTTGTCGGTGGTACCTCCGAAGATCTCGAAAGGCTTGCCCTCAAGGAGACCCACGAAGAAGATCCAGTCTTCCATGATGGCGCCATCCTTGTTCTCACCGACCTTGATGCGGCTACGGTGAATCTCACAGGGGAGGGTCTCCGGGCGCTTCGGAGCATCGTGCTGTTTGAACACGATTTGATCCGTCTCGTCGGCACCGGTCAAGACACCATCACGAGCACCGTCACGGTAGACAGTGATGCCCTTGAGGCCCATCTTCCAGGCGCGCTCGTAGATGTTACGAACCGTGTCGTAATCTACGTCTCGGGGAAGGTTGACCGTGGAGCTGATGGAGTGATCCACCCACTGGCCAGCCGACGCCTGAATGTCCACGCGACGCTCCCAGTTGATCTCTTGAGCTTGAGCCCCGTAGTAAGGGGACTTCTCAAAGTCCTCATCCGTGGAGCCCGTGACCTCACGCCACTGCTGCAAGCCGTGGTGATTCACGAAGTAGGTCTGCCACTGGTCGCCCTGAGCGTCAGTGAAATCAACCCGAACGTCTTTGTCGTCCGGGTTGATCTTCACCTTGCGCTGGTAGCGAGCCATGAACACGGGCTCGATACCACCGGTCGTTTGGGTCAGGATGCTGACGGAACCCGTGGGGGCCGTGGTCAGGTTAGCGATCTGGCGGCGTCCGTACTTCTTGTAGTCCGCCTGGGCCTCGGGAGTGAGGGTGGCCAGGACGCGCTCCAGGTAAGGGTGTCCAGTCTCCTTGGAGAGATCGAAGACAGGGAATGCCCCACGCTCTTTGGCGAGGTTGATGGACTCCGTGTAGCTGGCGGTTGCCAGGGCCTTGTAGAAGCCGCCAATGACCTCCACGCTGTCCTCGGAACCGTACTTGACGTTGAGCATGGCAACGGCGTCACCAACGCCAGTCACACCCAGACCTGTACGACGGCCATTGAAGCAGGCCTCACGAATCTTGGACCAGAGATCACGCTCAACGTGTTTGATGAACTCAGGCTCCGGATCGCTTTCGACCTTCGCAAAAACCTTGTCGATTTGCTCAATCTCTAGATCGACCAGATCGTCCATCAGACGCTGTGCCTTGCGCGCAGCGATGTGGAAAGCCTCAACGTCGAAATGCGCATCCTTCGTGAAGGGTTTGCGAATGAACTTCGTCAGGTTGAGAAGAAGCAGACGGCAGCTGTCGCCAACGGACAGCGGGAGTTCCGCACAAGGGTTCGTGCAAACCGTTCGGAAACCTTCGTCGGCGTAGATATCGGCGGGAGATTCACGAAGCAAGTTGTCCCAGAACAAAAGACCGGGCTCTGCGCTGTCACGAGCGTGCTTGATGATCTCGGTCCAAAGGTCACGAGCGTCCACCCAGCGCGAAATCTTGGGCGTTTCAGCATTCACGGGCCAACGAAGCTCGACGTCTTTGCCTTCTTGAACGGCAGTCAAGAACTCATCGGAAAGTTGGATTGAAACGTTCGCTCCGGTGACTTTCGTACGTTCTTTGTGATCGCAGGTCGGGGACTTGCACTCCGTCAGCTCGTTCTTGATTTGAGTGAAACGATAGATGTCCGGATGGTGAACACTGGTCGTGAGCATCAAAGCGCCACGACGGCCGCCCTGTGCAACTTCACGAGTCGTGTTGCTGAACCGCTCCATGAAAACACCAAGACCATCTGTGGTCTTGGCGGCATTTGCGGTGGGGAGGCCTTGAGGACGAATCGAAGAAATGTCCACGCCAACGCCGCCGCGGCGCTTCATGATTTGAGTGAGCTGCTGGTCGGTGTGCAGGATGCCGCCGTAGCTATCGTGAGGCGACGCCACCACGTAGCAGTTCGAAAAGGTCTGGATGCGGTAAGGGTTACCAACACCGCTCATCGGAGAACCTTGGGGAACGATGCGCCAGTCCGAAAGGAAGTCGAAGATCTCGGCTTCGCTCATCGGGTTGTCATACTTGGCTTCCATTCGTGCGAACTCTCGCGCCAAGCGTCTGTGCATGTCCGCGGGAGTTTGTTCGAGAAACTTGCCGTCGCCGTCCTGAAGTGCGTACTTCTTGAGAAACACGTTGGCCGCAAGCTCGTCACCTTTAAAGTAGGCCAGACTCGCTTGGTACGCTTCATCTCGCGTGTACGTCTTCGGGGTAACAGGCTCCTTCCCTGCATCAACGACGATGTGGGAAAGGGGTTCGGGTTTCGTTTGGGCGACAGTTTCCTGAACGGTGGGTTGGAGCATCCTTGGCCTCGACCTATCCGGGTGGCGGGGGTTCACTTGTTTTACTCGTTGCACGTTGGTCGTAAGACTCGCGCGCAACATAGGGGAGCTTATAGGCGACCTAACGAGGCTTCGTAGGCCGTCACGAATATTACCCAGCAGCTCTCTCAGTGAGTGTGTCAAAAAGAGCGCTTTCGAGTTCGATCCACGGGCTGATGTGACCGGACTTGACGGCCCGCTCAACTCCCGCAATTGACTTTACTAGGGTCCTTAACCTCCCTTGACCCCATCTTCTTGCGATGGGAAGAAGGAATTTCCGGACCTTAAACTCGTGAAGACCGGTTCTAGAGGAGATTTCCTCGACCTTGTAACCTTCGTCATGCAAAGCAGCGACATGCAGCCATGAAGTAGCCGCGCGGCCGATCCAAGCGCATGCCAACATGGTGGCTCCGCCCAGGTGTCCAGCGTGGGTTCGTCGCATGTTGGCCAGGGCACGTGCTGTACGTGCAAGATCTCTTTTTTCGAGCGCATCCACCACCGGTTTGGGGCCTAGCTCCGCAAAAGACGCAAGGGTCTGTTTGACGTGCGCGGGAGTCACACTGGTCTCCCCCTTGCTGCGCAAAAAGAACGCGAGTTTGCGAATCTCGAACGTGAGCATTCCGAGATCCGTCGAAACATTTCGTACGATTGCCATCGCCAAAGGCTCAGGAAGGCGAATACCGTTCTTGTTCGCCTCAGCTACGCAAAAACTGGCCGCGTATTCTTCCATTTCCCAAGGCTTGGGCTGCTTGAAGTTCGCAACCAAACGCTTCGGAAGACCCGCTACGACCTTCGCTAAGCCGCTTTTGGCCTTGGGCTCGCCTTTGTGGTGCAGGACGATCACAACGGTGTTGTCGCCGCGCTCGTGGTGCTTGAGGACCATCTCCTCGTCCACAGGCTCAGGCTCCGTCACAACCGCAAGAACCTTTTCTTGAAAGAGGACCCCAGTGGTCGAAAGGACCTGCCTCAAAGTGTTGTGATTCTCGCCTTTGAGGTATTCGAGCGTTCGCCCTCCGGCATCCGCAACGGAAACCGCTTCGTGAACCTCACGACGACGCAAGTAGTCGAAGGAGCCCATCAACACGACGACGGGCGGCGGGTTTTTCCATTGGCTCATAGGAACGTCGCCAAGGCCTCAAGTTTCGAAGGATTAGACACACACAGGGTTTCTCGAACACGCTCCCAGAGGTCCAAGGTCTTTTCTCCAAGACCCTGCTCCATCAGGACCTGAGCGGTCGCCTCCAACAAGGGGCGAGGCTCCTGGTCTTTGAGCGCTTCGATGACGCCCGCGGTATCGCCAGCCATCATGCAGTCCACGACAGCTCTTGCTTGGTACAGGACATCCTCGTCGTGTACCGCGGTCCCTGGAGACCATTGCCGCAGACAACGGGAAAGAATCGTTGGAAGGACATCGCTCTCATCGTGAGCCCACAAGACGGGACGAATGTAACGCTCGTTGAACTCTTCGATGCTCTTGAGCAGAACATCCTGGGAGGCACGGTTCGCACGATCCATCGGACCGATGACGATGACTCCGGGTTCGTCTCCCACAGGAGGGCTTCCCATGAGTTCAACGATCTCTCGGCTTTCAGCGATCTTGAGACCGTCAGCCCCGAAAGGCGGACACATCAACTTCCCAAGCACGGAGGCTTTCGTCATCGCTGCTCCTTCGGCGCCGGGGCCGTGGAACAAGACAGGGGAGGAATAGGTCTCCACGCCCCTTATACCCGTTGGCTCAAAACGAGATGCCGAAAGGGGTGTTGCAGGTCAGGCACTTGTACTGAATCCAGGTGCCGTGGATGCCGTTGTTTTTCTTCAACAGCACCTGCGCTTGGTTCCCCTCACAGGACTTCCGAGCACGACACTTCATCCAGACTTTTTCGTCCTCAGGGCGCTCAATCTGGTCTTCCACACCAGGGCGCTTCTTCGGGGGCTCTACGTTCGAAGGCATACAGGAACTCTACCGGTCTACTTGTCAACAGGGCCGTAGCCCGCATCGGAAAAACTCTGGGCGATCGCATTTCCCAAAACGGTCAGGAGGTTCGTCCAGTTCGATCCAGCCAGGGCATGGAAGCCCAGGTTGCTCGGGTCCCACAAGGGGTTCTGCAAGACAGGGACGACTGCGGTCTGCCACTGCTTCCCGTTCACATGGCAGGGAAGTCCAGTTCCTCGTCCATCAGGGGTTCTTGCGCATCCCCCGTCGTTGGGAACGATCGAAACTAGAGCCGAAGGGCTTGCCAAGTTCCCTGTTGGGTACGTGGGGTGCGCCTGACCCGTAATGACGGCGTACAGGGGGAGGGTTAGCTTCTCCTTCGCCTGTTTCGGCGTCAGATTCCCACCAACAGCTCCGTATCGGGCTCTGCGTTTATCTGCCATCACATACAGGTGTCCCATAGGCGAAGCACCGGACAAGGGCTGAATTTTCATGCAGCTCTTCCGTTTCTCCCAAGAACACTTTCGACTGAGTTCTTGCGAAATTGGGCTCGCAGGGGGTCTTCCAGAAGGTTTCGAGGACCTTCTTCCTCTGGTTCAGGTATTCGGTTGCAGCGCGATTGGTCGCAGTGTCTGTAGTAGGACTGTGATCGTAGTTAGTAGGGAGATGAAGATTTGGATGAAGAGCTGAAGTGTTGAGAGTGTTGTTTTCGTTATTACTTCAAACAACCAAATTCCCTTCTCTACTTCTTAAATTCCCTTAACAGGGAATCACGAGAAAAACCTGACCTACCTCCATCCAGAGGGGTGTGGTCAGGTTGAGCTTCCTCGTTGAAGTGAGGGAACAAGGGGGAGTGTCCGAGTACGCACAACACTTCCCCTGCCTTGTAGGCATTGGAGCTGTAGGTGTTGTGGGCGTAGACGGTCATCCTGAAAACCCTGATTGCTGAGGGTTAGCTTGTTTGCTGTGCAACCTTGTCCCAAAAGCCCTTTCCCTGGATGACCTCTTACGTAGGCGGCTAGTTTTTGGGAGCTGTCTCGGAGGCTTCGTTGTCCCTCCTGGGTTTCCCCAGCTTCCCCACCCGAGTGAGTCGATACCGAGAGTCCTTGTCGGTGGTCTTCCTTCAAGGACCTGGATGCTCGGCGTCAGATCATCTCTCGAACGTTCCGCTCGACCCCCAAGAGACCGAGGTCCCTTTGCCATGGGGTTCGTCTCCGCGCCGAAGCGCAGAGAGGAGACAGCCGATCAAAGCTAGGGGAGCGAGACCGCCCCTGTCAAGCGAACTTTTCAGGCGGGTCCGCAGGAAGCTCTAGAGAGCCTCCTCCCAGGTCCAAGAAGCTGATGGCGTCCCAGCCCTCATCGAAGTCTGGAGGGCACACACAGAGCCTGTGGTGCGCTTGTCGGATGAGAACCTCGGGCACCTGTCGGCCTCGTTGTTGGTTCCGACGCAGGCATGTCTCCAGGGTCGGATGCAGGACCAGACACCTGATGGGCTTCCCAGCAGCGTTCACAATCGCACACAACTCCCTGCGTGCCTTGCGCCGAGTGAGGGTGATGTCCATGAAGACGGTGCCCGCCGGAGCCGGCGTCGCATGCTGTCGAAGCCACGTCGTCTTGCCCGCCCCAGGAGTCCCTGCCAAGGCGATCACCCGAGAGCAGGTCGGCAGGAGAGCTTGAAGGGAGCGCTCGGCCATCCTCCAAGCGATGAGGCCCATGTCACCCTCGTGCCCGTAGACGCCATGATCGTCCACGCGGAAATCGTCGGCACTGACGATCCGAGTCTTGAGCTGCGTGGCGGCCACTCGCTGGTAGCGCTCTTCCAAAGTCTCCGTCATGGGGTCTCACCATCTTACGTTGAGATCCCAGCATTTTTCACCAACTTTCCACGAAACGGTGCTCAGGGCAGTTTCACGATGGTTTTTGAGATCCCGGAAATGAAAAAACGCCCCTACCCGGAATTGGGTAGGGGCGCCACACAAGCGAGGAGACCGAGCTAACTATTCAGCTCTGCCTTCGCGCGCCGCACCAGCTTACGGCGAACTTCCTTGTCCGTGGACTTGTAGGCCATCCGGACAATCTTGCGGCCCAGAGGAGTCAGGGACGCTTTTTTATCTCCACCCTTCGGAGGAGCTTCAAGGAGATTCAGATCGGACCAAGGCTCTTCGCCTTCAACTTCCTCTTCTTCCTCTCCGGAGGTTTTGACACTGGCGGCAACACTCGCAGCGGCCTCACCTTCAACGGCACCGGCCAACTCTTCCTCATCTTCATCGAAGATGGCATTGCGCATCGCCATGAACTCGTCGCCGGTCATCTCCCGAACACGAGCCTTTGTCTCAGCATCGGCCCAATCTCCTGCCAGGAACTTCTGCTTGAGCTGCTCCGGAGTCAGGCGACGGCCGGTGAGGGGTTTGTCTTTGCGGAACTGATGAATGGCGTCTGCGTCTTCACCCTCAAGATCATGCTCATTGGCAATTTCCAGAACGCTCTTGGCGTATAGGCGGCCTTTGGCTTTCTCCAGTTTACGACGCAGCCCTTTGTAGAATTCGTTGACCTCTTCTTGGTCCATTCCGACGACTTTCACGAGCCAGTGGCCCTTGCTGTAGTCGTCGTCAACACCGTATTTAGCCATGTACTCCGCACCCGAGTGGATCTGGTCCAGCTCGCCGAAGTTGAAGCTCATCATGGCTGCCTTGATATCATCTCCACGAAGACCCTTGGGCTCCGTACGAGCTTTATCCAGCTTGCTCTTCGGGATGAGATCGTAGATGTCTTTCTCGGTCAGGCCAGCGCTGTCCTCCATGGACTTGGAGGCTTTTCCACGAAGCTCGGTGCGGTCCGCGTGCTTCGACCCCTTCTCCTTCTTCTCGCCCTTTTCTTTTTCGCCCCCTTGACCCTTGGGTGCAGGACCACCGCGGTCGTAGTACTCGCCAGCATCCCAGCGGTTGTAGACCTCTTTTTGGGCTTGCGAATTGAGGGAGTTGAACCGTACTTGGTTCTGAGTCTCAGGGTGTGTGAACACGGCCCCTTGGCTGTTCGCCCACTCCTTGAATTCGGGCTTGTAGCGAGCCGTCACTACGCGCTCAACGGCTTGTCGGCGCAGCTCGGGGTCCTTGCATGCGTACGCAAGTCGGATGATCTTGCGCTGTTTTTCGTCAAACTTTTCCATCGTCTTCTCTCCTGTGTGTTCGCCGGGTTAGGCGGCCTGAGAAAGCTCCTCATCTTCCTCAAGAATCTCTTTGAGGATGGAGTTGTACATGACCATGAAGTCCGCCAATGCCATCCCTTGCATGCGCTCCCGAGTTTCAGGCTTAGCCTTCGCCAAGAAGCGGTTCATTTTCTCCTGATCACTCAGGGCTCGACCCCGAGCAGGCTTATCTACGCGGAAGTCATACAGAGCATCCGCGTCCTCGCTCTCCAGGTCATACTTGTTGGCCATATCCAACACATCGTCGTGGTACCGACGACCGTTGACGTCTCCGAGTTTTCGGGCCATGAGACGCTTGAGCTTTTTGAGACCTTCACGGTCGTATCCCAAGTGCTTGACCAAAGCGGTCTCCTTCGCACGGGGGTCATCGAAGTTTTCGAGAATGCTCGCTGCCGAACGACGCAGTTTCTCCAAGTCGGCGTAGCTCGCCTTCTTCAACTGCTCCGTAACGTACTTCTTCGCCTCGTCATTGACGTTCTCAGGAAGCGCCAGACCAATGAAGTAGGCGTTGAGCTTGGCCGGGGAGTCCATTTGTTTACGACCACCGCCACGAAGCTCTTTACGGTTCTCGTGACGTTTGGGTCCCTTCTCCCGTTGTTCCTTGCGGTCCTTCTTCTCCTGGATCTTCCCACGAAGCTCGTCGTGCAGACGCTTGGCCTGTTTACCCGCTTCGCTAGCAGCAGCTTTGAGATTGCTGGCCATTGCAAGATTGTCCGTTGACTCCGCTTTACGGTGGCAGAATCGAGCCAGGGCGCTCATGGCCATCGAAGCACGAGCACCTTCCATATTGGCACCTGCCTTCTTGAGGTCCTTCAAGAACCCCTTCGTAAAGTGATCATCGAAGCCGGTCCCGCTGCTCGCAGCCATCTGAATCGCCTTGGTGAAGACGGGTGTCATCTTTTTACGGGCGTCTTCATCCCATTCGGACTTCAAGCTATCAGGCAGCTGCTCCATGTCCGGGGTGAGCATCTCTTTCGTCTTCCGACGATCCTTACGGTCGCCACGGTCATCGCCATCCAGTTTCGTGATGCCCTGGTCCAGCTTGATCTTCATGGCTTGGTAAGCCTGAAGATGGTCCTTGAGGGGCCCACCGCCGTCTTTGGCGAGATCCTTGAGTTCACCGACCCAGTCCCGAAGCTCGTGCATGAACTCCTTGAGGACTTTCCGGGAAGGCTCACTGCCAAGAGCCTCTTCCAGCCGGGATTTGATCTTCGGCATGGTGACCTCCGTAGGACTCTTGAGACCCTTGAAGTCCTTGAAGGCTTGCTGGAGCGTCTCGGCTTTCCCAGAACTGAGGCCAAGCCCGTCGAACTTGGGCCAGCCGCCCTTGGGCTCCGTGGGAAGGCTCTTCTGAGCTTTGTCGCGCTCGGCACGGGGACCCATACCGGGGACTTGGTGGAACTCTAGACTCTCGTCCGCCAAGGTGCTGCGGTGGAGGCGACGCTTCTCGCCTTCTTTCTCCGGAGCATTTCGGTCGAACTGCACCATCGTCATGACGGGGTTCTTGGCGCGCTTGCCCTCGTTCTCGACTTCGATAATACGGTGCAGCTTGACGGGACTATCCGAACGCCAGATCACATCACCCACTTGGAGCTTGTCGAAGTCCTCAACATCCAGTTTGGTTTCGGGTCCGAGACCTTGGGGCTTTTGTCCTTCGGTCAAATCCCGACGACTTCTCCACCACTGCTCGTAGATTTTCTGACGCCACTCGTCCCCTCGATCACCCTTGGGCGTCCAGAACACGATTTCCTGCTGACGACCATCAGGATCGGGGTTCTGGAACTTGCGGTCAGTGATGAAACGAAGGAAAGCGGGATGGTAGCGTTTCTTGCCAGGAGCATCCGCAACCTTGACCGACCCTGCAATCGCTACAAGGGTGCGACGCAGGTCAGGGTTGGGGGACTCGTAGGCAACTCGAATGAGGGTCTTACGAAGGTCCAACTCATCCGAGGCGACCTTGGCATCCTGCGCCATTCGAATCAGCGGCATCAGCTCGGGACGTAGTTGGGCGTCCTGGAGAGCAGCCTTTGTCAATCGGTACAGGAGGCGCTGGTTCATCTCTAGGGTTCCTTTTTTCTCGCGCTTCGATTTGATGTTCTCTGCTTCCTTCTGCGCGGCTTTCCAAATGGTCTTGAATTGGTCGTCATCAAACCTGGAAATGAAGGAAGCGCCACGACCCAAGGACGGGTTCTTCCCGTCATGGCTCTCGTAGACATGTTTCTGGATTTTCTTCTGGAGCTTGTCCCGATCGAGGTCTCCCCCGATACCAAACCACCCTTTGGTTCGACCGCCGTCTGCAAGGTACTGAGCCATCGCCCGCAAAGGAGCGTCTCCCAGGCCCTTCTTCTGGAGACTCGTCAAAGCATCCAGAACGTCCTGGTCGTAGGCGTTACGGAACTCGCCGCCATAGCCATCCTTGATTTGCTGACCATCCCAGGAGCCGCCTGTGATGCGGGCGTTGGTGACATTGGTGTTGCCACGAACCCGAGCATCTCCCGTGACGTGTACCTTCTTGAGCCGAGCATCCCCCTCAACAAGAGAGCCCTCTTCGATTGTACTTCCAATGACTTCCGCCTTGTCGCCCACGCTCCCTTGGATCGAGGACTTCTCAATCGTGGGGGCTCCGCCTACGGTTCCGGAGACACGCGACTCGCTGATCTTAGCTTGGTCACCGACATCCGCATGGGTGTGGAAACGGTTCCCATTGTCGGAGTCCACCCACTTCGGAGCCTTCTTGTCCTTGGGGATGGAGAAGAGCTTCTTGCGAGGCACGACTTTCTTAGCCTTGGCAGCGTCATTTTTGGACTTCTGCTCGGACCTGGATTTCGCAGCCTGCTCCTTGTCGTGCTGGGCGAACTGTTGACGGACTTTGATTCGCTTGACGCGATCCTCACCTTTCCAAGCTTCCTGAGCCTTGGAGCCCTGCCCCTTCAGCCAATCTTGGAAACGACCTTCCCGAGCCTTCTCTTCCTTCCGAATGGAATGAAGGGGCTTGCGGGAGGTGTGCTTTTTGTACTGTTCGAGGACAGCCTTCGTAGCGCCGGGTTTTCCTTGCTGCCACTGCTCCAGAACCTTGGGATCCTGATCGGCAATCCAAGTGTCGAAAGCCCGTTGCTGGTCCTGCTTTTGAGTCGAGGGCTTCTGAGGCTGCTTTCCCTGTTCCTGCTGCGATTGCTGGAACTGCTGCATGTACATCTGGATCAGACGTTGTGCAGCCTGCTGGTGCTCCCCGCCTCCAGCGTAGTCCTTCAAGGTCTTGGTCGAGATATCCGGCTTCGCGTTCGGGTCCGTGTTGGGGTTCCGGACGCGCGGGTACTTCTGCTCCATCCAGTTCCAAAAGTCCGTCTGGGCATCTGCCTGCTTCTGGAATTTGGATTGAAGGTAGCGAAAAGCCAGTCGTAGCTCTACAGGACCACGGTTGAATACGGCATGAGGCCCATGTTGGTGTCCCCATTCCAAGTATTCTCCGCGCTCAAAACCATCACCGATCGATCCGGGGATGTGCTGAACGGGAAGGCTTTGTAGATTCGCATCCTTCTCGTCATCGCCTTCAGCCGGCACCTGGGTCTCACGAAGCCAGCGTTGGAGGATGTCGAAGTGGTCCCGAGGAGTCTGGCGCTCGGTCAGTTCGTACTCACGCTCAGTACCGAGTCGAGTGCCTGCCGGTGCGAGCAACTCAATTTCATCGGCCAAGTCGCTGATGATTTTCTGGATGGTGGGATTCTTGCTGACTTTGGCACGCAGGAACCGGAAGACTTTGCTTGCCTTGGACCCGAGGACATTCGTGAGTCGCTGCGGGGAGATTTTCATCTCCTCGATCATCTGGCGACGTACGTCCTTTAGGGCTTGTCCAAACCAACGGTCAGGGCTGAAGGTCTTGAACATCTTCCGCATCGCAGCAGGACTGCGGTATTTGGGGTTCGAGATCTTCTGGAGGAAGACACGGACAATCGGAGCCTCAGACTTCGGGAAGCTCTGGCCGATCAGGCGGTCGATGATCTGGCGGACCTCACGGCCGGGGCCTCCGGGGCTCTGGAGAGCAAGCAGGAGGAGAGCCTCTCGCTGGTCGCTGTCCAGCTCTTGGGTCGGAGCCTGTTGCTGAATCGTGGACGGCTCCATGGGAACCATCTTGCGGGTGTTGTGGCTTCGAAGAGCGTCGATGGCTGAACGACGAGTCCACGCCGCGGCTGTGCTGATGACCCGGCTGTCCCGAGGCAGGAGCTTCCCAGCTTGGAGCTTGTCCTCCAGAGGAGCCAACTTTTTACCAATTGCGTAGAAGATCCGCTCTCGGTCGTTTCCGCCCGATTTGGCCGAACGGGCTACCAGCTTTTGAAGAAGATCCTCAGCGTCCATATCCGGGACACCCGAAAGGACCTTCGCAGCCGAAGCCAGAGCTGCGTCATACACGCCTTGGCTTGTTGTGGTACTCCAGGCCCCTGCCAGATACGGCCCAAAGTGCTCCAAAGCAGCGTCAAAGCCCCGTGCGCCACGACGAAGCCATGTACCCGGCTTCACCCCAGCTGCCCCTTCCAGCACGGAGAGACGGGCGAACATGTCCATGTTGAACGCCGCTACTCGATTTACAGCTCCTAGAAGGAACCGTCTGGCCACGGATTGGGCCATTTTTTCATGATCTGGCAGGTACATGTGGAAGTTCTCGCGCGATGAACTTTCACTTCTAGGGAGTCCATAGAAGGAAAATGGCCGCTCACCCCTGAGATCCCAGAGGATTTGTCCACAAGAACATTCTTTCGGGCCGGTTGGGCCCCAATAGTTGAACTATAGGTACCTAACTCGCCGGTATCACGTCACAAAATCTGCCTTCAAATTGGTCCATCAAAGTTGTTGACACCGAGACGCAGTCACTCTAAAACAGACAGGCTCCCGTCACTTTGACCGGCCTCTGGCAAGTCCCGACCTGAGCGAACTCCGAAAACCCTCAACTTAGCTGAGGCTCATCGAGCCCAAGCGAGGATCGAAAAAATGAACACCGCGAAATTGGGCGATAAGCCCGCTAGGAATTTGGGCGATAAGCCCACAGAGAAGCTATTTTACGGACCGGTCATCTACTTGATCGGGAAGCTCTGCAACTTCAAACCGTATGTTGGAGTGCACCACACCCTCATCGAGAACGATGCCATGCGTCTTGCTGGTCTCGACCTCATCATGGGGGAAGAGAACGATGGGGAAGTCGCCGTTGCAGCAACTGACGGCTTGGGAACTTGGCCCCTCAAAAGCACGTCGAGTGAGAAGCGAGATGGCCTATTGCGAATCGTGCACTTTGGTTGGTACCACCAAACGCGCCATTACCGCCCTGACCCCAAAGCTCTTTGCGGTCGCCCCATTCGTCCCGAGATTGAGGTCCTTCAAAACGAAATGTGGGATCTTCTCGGCCTCGCTCAAAAATACAGCGATGTTCTTGATGACCCTCGCCTCCCGGCCGAGCTTCGCCCTCTGAAGAAGGAGGCCGAAGTCCGCATCAAGGTTTTGGAGAAGCGTCTGAGCAAACCCAAGAGAGCCAAGCTCAAGGAGATTCGAACCCAGATCCGGGAACTCAAAAAGCTCCACCGAGGCCAATGGGCACTCACCGAACTCGGTGCCAAAGAAGCCAAAGCACTCCGAGCCGTCTACGAAGGCCAGATCGAACTTTCGGTCGGCCCCAACGAGACGGCTCAATACTTGGCAGAGAACTGGCCACGTCTCTACAAAGACGCTGTGACCGGCGTGGGCAACAAAATGCCTGTCTCCTATGCTCTCGCACGTGAAGAGGACCATGTGATGAACTGGGTTGAGAAGACCATTCAGCGCAACGGTCTCAAAAGGCGCCTGGACCAGGGAAAAGGCGTCGCACCTTCACAGATGGCTGGATGGGCTCGCAAAGCCGCTATCAGCCAGATCCGAGACGAGAGTCGCAAACCGGTCTGTCGTCTTTTTCATGGGGCCCTGACGCCCGCTGAGCGTGCCGAAATCGACAGCCGAAACTGGACTGAAGTGGTCACCCCTCAGACCATCAACGAGTCCGATATCCTGTGCCACAACCAGTACGCGACTCACAGTGAAGACGATTTTATCAGCGATCCCGCCGAGGGCATCCAGGACACGCACATTTTCTCCCGCTTTGCCGAGACTTTTGCGGACATGGATTGTCTCATCCAAGTCATCCAGCGGGCTCAGAACATCATCCGCGAAGAATTCGATCCCGAACTGGACCCCGAGTTCCATGCACAGCTCGTGCATGACCGTTTTGTCGATGAACTGGACCTGCGCGAGATCGCCAACAAGCACGGGATGAAATACGCCCGCTGCAAACGTCGCATCGAGATTTCCATCAACCGAGTCCGTGACGTGATTGTGGACCTCATTGCTGGGGCTCGTGGTGAAGATGTCGAAGAGGTGGGTTTCCCCATGGATCTCGATCTTCTGAACCAGAACGTGGCAGACCGCTGCTCAGACATGAACAACGAAAATCTGGACTCTCTGATTGTCCAGGTTGCCAACGCAGAATGGGAAAACGAGCGCTACCAAGATGCTTACTTGGAAGCGCTCGTTTCGTATTCGAAGAATCGTCAGCCGGTTCTAACGGTGAGCTGCTAGAAGTCGCCGTCCCAGGTCAACCAACCATCGACCGTCTTAGGGGCCTCTTCGGAGGCCCTTCTAAATTTGAAGCCCATAGCTGGGTAGTAGGTCAGGATGAGCTTGGAGGCGTAGCACTTGCCCACTTTGCTATGCTCTCCCAGGAAGCCTGTGACGCGTCCGTGGAGCGCTGTCTTGCGACGGTGGATATCTGCGGCTGCGAACCCTGCGGCCTCTCTGACGGCCGTACAGGCAGCCAGACCAGCACGTACGGTACGACGAGGGTAACCGTACATCCCCCAGCGAGGAGCTGCTTCCTTGTCCGCTGCGGTCTTGTCCGAAGCCACCAGACCCAACTCGGCCTCAGCGATGTTCAGACCGAAGTCGAATTCTGCGCTCTCCCCATCATCATCGTGCCACTCAGCCTGGGGCATCGAAGCTTTGTAGGCGGACAAGAGGACACGAGCTGCGGTGCTGCGTCCCTGCGAGGCATGAGCCTGGAGGAAGGGGACCAAATGACGGTCCTTTTTGATGGCCTTGTGCATCAACTTCGCTGCCCGTCGATTGATGCGCTTGATGGCCGTCTCACAGGTGCTTTGGATAGGGCGAGGATAGCCGTAGAGCCCCTTCCCACGAGCGGCTTTTTTCGCCATATCCTCCTGCTTCTTGGCAATTTTGCTGATGCGTTCTTCCAAAGTGGAGCCCCAGCTTTGATCGAGAGTCGCTTGCTTGCGCTGGCGCCCGTCGTCCGAGGACTGCTTCTTGGAGGGTTTAGGGGGAGCCACGTAATCAACAATCTCCAGGATCTTGTCTCGGAAGTTGTCAGCACCCACGTCATCGAAGCTGGCTTCGAAAAGCTGACCGTCGAACTTCGCCTCGTCGTCCAGGTGCTCGTGAGCAGTGAAAAGAACTTCGTCCTTGCCGGTCCAGCCCGTGTAAGTGCTGTAACCGAGGGGGATCTTCTTGGTGGTAGCCGGGTACAGGTCGCGGACCTTATTGACAAAATCCTCGTTGCACCAATGGCGTCCGTCGAGTTGGATATACTGGGCAGGCATCACTTCTTCTCCAAAAAGCGGCGGGCGACTCGGGAAGCCACCCGACTCATGTCTTGAGGGGTGTATTGTTGCTCCACCGCACCTCTCCAACGGTAGATATCCGAAGCCACCGCATCGATGCCTTCAGCAAAGGGGTAGTCCGCTCCCTGCGGATCGATCCCCATAGATTCCAACTTGTTAGCCATCAAGGCAACCGTGTCTACGCTGGCTTCCAGTTGACGAAGGGCATCTTGGTATTCGGCAACAACAGAGCCCGAAGCGCTGGCCATCATCTGACGACCATCTTCGGAAATCTCTCGCTCCACAGCCATCGCGGGACGACGGACCAGATAGTCAGGCCACTTCTCGTACCACTTGCCGTAGAATTCACCGGCCGGCATGATGCGAACCGTCTCCCGAGGGTCCGGGATATTCGGGTCAGCCACATAAACATTCCCTTGGTTGTCTACATCAAAGACGACCGAGGCGTGCGACCAGTCCCGACCTTCCGGGTTCCAGGCGATCATCACGGGGATGCCTTTGTCAGTCCACGATTTGAGCTGATCGACGGTCGAAGGGGTGGTCAACGTGCAACGCATTCCGTAATGTTGACCGCAAGCCAGGGCGTGTTCCCAGGCCGCGCCCTTCATGGGCCTCGCGCCCATGACACGATTGACTTCGTCTTCGGTGCAATTGTGACCGTTGGCCCGCAAGCACATCATCATACTTGTGGACATACAAGTATATTGAGTTCGTTGTCGAACCGGGTTGACGTCAGCTCGGGCCGTTTTGCTCATCTGGCTTTCACGCCAAGCGTCACGTTTCTTCTGCTCCTTCTTGATGTAGGCGGCACGAAGGAGGTTCGCTTTGGCTTTTTTGTCCACGGTCTACTCGTGTTCCCTTTCGAGCTGCGCCCGGAAGTAGAGCGAGTCGAAGACTGAATCAAGAGCCTCAGCGGCTTGGTTGATCTTGAATTCCTGCCAGTCTTCCAACTCGTCAGGGTTCGAACCGATCATCCGAGTGATGTCAGGGACACGGTCCGCCAGCTTCATCAGCGAACGCATGACCATGTACTCGTCGTGCGCTTTCTTTTTACGAAGAGCGGCTTCCTTCATCCGAACAAGCTCCGCTCCAAGCTTTTTACGAAGCTCAGGATGCTCCTCACACAGGCGCATGAGGTTTCTTTTGAAGTGGGTATCTTGCATAGGAGGACCGCGCAGTTCCTACTTGGGGTGTGCCATAGAGGGACTACCGCCCGATAACGGCCCTATTTTGTCCCCTTCTGTGAGCACCCCAAATGCTGTATCAAGACCTTGTTGACCGGATTTCCCAGGTCACGCTCACCCTTATCGAGCGCGGAGATCACGGAGAAGCGGGAGAAACCGCCTTCGAATTCCGGTGCCGGAAGATGTTGCCCGATGGTGTGCGCCCAGGGCGCGTCCTGCGTTTGGGCGAAAAAGACTATGAAATCAAGAGTGTAGACGTCGATGCACGTATCCTGACTCTTGATACCGCGCTGGAACTAAAGGGCCCGGTCGCTTGGGAGATCTACAACCCGAGCGTCTCCGAAGAGGATGTTCGCCGTGTACTCCTCGCTTTTCCTGACATCATCATGGAGTGCGAAGAGGGTGAGCAGGTCAAAACATACTTGGGAACTTTTCGAATGACGCGCCGAAAACGCAAACGCGTAAAGGACCCTCAAGGTCGCTGGGCTTTTTCAGAAGAGAAACTGGTTGCTCGAATTCGTCCCGGAAAGCGCCTACAAAAGCCTGTCGCGGAGCCTGCTAATGAAGCTTTTCCAGAGAATAACTCAGACCCCCAGGGTTGAGTGTCTCTACGTCCGCGGCACCATTCCAATAGCCACGACGAAAACCCTTCAGGAAGATCTCTAGCTCTTCTGGGGAGAGTTCCGCTTCCATTGCTTCCGCGACCAGGGTGGCACGGGAACGACGCCACTTCGAAAGCAGCCGGGGGAGCTTCTGTTTGAAAAGGGCAAGCACGGACGATGAGACTTCCTCACCTGTTTTACCCCCTGGTTTAACTTCGGAGGCCACCATGCACCTGTTCGATCGTCTCTCGAACAAAATCTTTGGCCACCTTGTCGAGAGTTAACTTCAGTTGTTTCACGGTATTAGCGCTGAGTTCCTCAATCAGATCCTCAGGCGCTTTTTCCGCAGAACGCAAGGATTCCTGCAAATCTGGGCGATTAGACAGGGATACGAGCAATTGGAGCAGAGCCTCCGCCCGGACGGCTTCCGAAAGAAGGGCCCAGGCGCCTTCCTCCATTCCACCGGAGTTGCTCATCTTTTCAGCAACGGTGTGGTCCGAATCGTCCTGCAAGCGACGGTAGCTCTGCCATGATCCCGCATGATCCTTCCGGACTCCTACCTCCATCACGAATGCGTCGTAAGTGGGGAAGGTTCCTTTCGGCCATTGGGCTGCGTTCTGCATGTTCCATGCTACCGGCGTTTTCGCGCCAGCTTCCTCCGCATCACAGCAACGCTCACTCGATTGAAGCCAGCTTTGCGCATTTGCTCCGCGCATGGGGGACACAACTTCTCCATCTGCTCCCGAGTGATCCACTTCGAAGAGGCGACCTTGTGGTCCTCCTCCATCGTGAGATTGTCGGTTCCAGGCATCTGAGAATGGGGACGATCGTCCTCATCCTCTTCCTCAGCGCGCCGCTCCTCGATCTCCTTGAGCGCTTCCGCAGGACGAGGGCCATCCGCATCCTTGCCAGGAAGCATCGAATGGGGATCCTCTTCAGTCGGAGCAGGAGGGGCTTCGTTGTAGTCGTAACGCGTACGCAAAGAGCCGGCGGCAACCTTGGTGCTCTCCTCTAGCTCGGACATGAGCTTGGCGAGCTTGGCCTTCTTCTTTTTGCGTCGCTCCTTGGCCGCCTCTTCACGCCAGCCAGGGATGACTCGATCTGCCAACGCCGCACAGAAGGCGCCAGGGTTGCTGACCTTGCCTTCCATGCGGTTGATGCATTGGGTGACTTTGTGCTTCGGAGCACGGGAGGTCAGGGAGTCCCAGAACTTCTTCCGAGACTCATCCGTTCACCCCTTGGGCAGCTTCTTCCACTTGTGACCCTTGGGGTCTTTCGGTGGAGACTTCTTTGCCCCTTTGTCCAAGGCTAGCCAGCCTTCATGCCCTTGAGGCGCTTCGCAAGCTCAAGAGCGGAGAGAAGGGACTTGTTGCCAGTCCCCTTGACCTTCTCGATGGCTTGGTTGAGCTTGTCCATGGGGATGTCCTGGCCCTCAGGGATTCCCAGGTACTCACGAACGCGACCGGGCTTCTTGATGGCGTCCTGAATCCATTTCTTGGCCAGACGGTCAGCAAGAGCCACGCGTTGAGCGGTCGAACCACCTGCGGTCTTGGAGTCCTTCTGAGCCGTAGCAAAGTCCATCACGTGCTCCCAAGCCAGCTTGTGGACCTCGGGGAAGACAACAGCCGAAGCGGACTTCGAACCGGCTTGACCGTCATGCTTGTCCCACTTGGCTGCATCATCGTGGTGGCCTTTGCTCTTGAGGTACTCACCGACGTCAACGGATTTGCCTTCCTCATGACGGCTTTCTTTTTCGTCCTTGGCCCCGATCTTTTCTTCGCTGCCAATCTTCTCCTCAGTGGCTTCCTTCTGAACTTCCTCAGCGGGAGCCTCGACCACCTCTTCGGTGGCTTCCTTTTGGGGAAGCTCTCCGTCACGGAGGATGCTGAGAAGGGCGTGCTTGAGGGCTTTGTCCTCGGTGGCAGCCGCAACACGAATGGCGGCCTTGCGGATGGATTCTTCAGTCATGGCGGTGGCGCTTTTCTCGGATTTTTGACGGAAGCCCTTTGCAGCGTCCGCAGCTTGTTCTTTTTCTCGTTGGGCATCGGTCCGACCCTTGTCGGACTCCTGGAGCTTTTTGATCATGCGCTTGGCTTGTTGGTCGTACTTCACACCGTGCTCTGCATCCCACCGCTTGCGGATCTGGGTCTGCATCGCTTTGGGGAGGGTGATGTACTTGACGAAGCGCTGAGCTTTGGTTCCAGGCTTGTAGTCAGGGTTCGGGAATTCTCGGGTTTTGGTTTCCGCTTTGAAGGCTTCGTCCTTCATGGCGCGGTAGCGCTTGTTGATTTCTTGAGCGCGGGGAGAGTCTTTCTCGTGGCCTTTGGCCAGGAGCCGGCGGTAGTCTCGACCATCTGGGGAAGTCATTTCGAAAAGATCCGGAGCGACCTTCTTGGCCGCGGTGAGAATGCTTTGGACGACAGTGTCGTATTTGCCACGAGTCGTGACTTCTTTGGGGATACCGGGCTCGCCCTTACGCCAGATCACCAAAGGCGAAACGCCCTCTTCGGAGGACGTCACCATCAGACGTCGTGCGTCTGCTTCAAAATCTGCGGAAATGCCTGCTTCTTTGGCCCGAGACACGATCCCTTCGGCCAGTTCTGTCACAGCTTTCCACTGTTGCTGGTCGAAGCCTCGTCCACGAACCGTGAAAAAGTGCTGTTGCGTTCCTTCTTTGCGCATTCCGCAATCCCTCACGATAGGGGTTTCCATAGCCTCAGTAACGAAACCTCAATAGAGGTTCGGTAACGCGTCTATAGGGCGCGAAATGCGCTACAATTAACGTAGCTTAAATTGTCGTTGGTCGTCGGGGAAGACGAAGGCATCCCCGTACTTCGTGAGTTCCTCAAAAGAGTCGAACCCGAGCCCGCTCCGGTCATGCCATTTGCCAGTGTCGGGATGCTTGAACGGGACACCCTGTTGGATGGCAACTTCCAAAAGGCGTTCCATGAGGTCGGCACTTTCACACCACCGCTCCAAAAACTCCCTGACCTTCTTTTTGTCTTCCATGTCCGAAGAGTACCTCAAAGACCCGACAACTGGGACAGAAGATCGGAGCCCGCCGGAACCGCCACGCTCTTGGGGGCCGGAACTATTTTCGTCTTACGCTTTGACGGGGTAGCCGGGGCCGCCTTCCCGCTCACCTTCTTCAAACGGGCTCGTAACTTCTTGAGCTGGGGTCCCAGAGAAGTCAGACGAGTTTTCAACGCAGCGTCGTAGTTGCCCCCCATCGCCTTCACCTTCGCCTTTGCCTGAATGCGAGCCAACGACTTGAGAGCAGAGATCCGGCCACGAATGTTGCCGGGGTGATCGGGAGGGGGTTGTTTGTCTTTTGCCATGCGCGGAGCTACCACGTAAGTCGAGGCATAGAGCCGTCACCGTCCAGCTGTACGCGACGGCCACGGAATCTACCTGAGAAGTCACAGAGTTCGTTGAGTTTGATGAGCAGTTCAGTGGGGATATCGTGAACCGACTCCGCCCACACCGAGTTGGTTAGTCCGAAGAGGCTTCGCACTGAGATCGCATCCTGACCAATCCCAACCCCAAGCACATGAATGCCAGCGAGACGTGCCAGTCGGATCTGCCGTCGAACCACAGGGGCGGTGCCAGGGTCAGGCCTCCCGTCCGTGATGACCGTCAAGATACGGTGCGCGGAACGACGAGGGTTGAGCGCCATGAGACCAAACTGGACCCCATCTGCCATCGGGGTAGATCCGATAGCGCGGGTGTTGGCGAATCGAGCTTTACTCTTGACAAAGGTCTCGTCCCAGGACTTGAAGACGTCGTACCGAAGGGCATGGTCCCGATGGTGGCCATTCTTTCTCCAGTGCGGGTTTTGGTTTTTGGGTCCAGCGCCATTGCGGAAGCCGAAGACAAAAGTCTCCCCGCCAATACTCTCTACAGAGTCAGCCAGGACCATCATGACCTGGGACAGCTTGTACAGGATGTCCTTGACCGAATGGGACTGGTCGAGACACACAGCCATACTGAAACTCGTGTCCAGCTTTGGCGAAATCGTCTCGTAAGCTTGCTGAGGGTCCGTCCGAGTGAGCAGATCAATGGCCGTCTCTACCAGCATCTCATCGCTCAGGCAATCTCCTTCAGGGACCCCATGGATGATGTCGGTCATCTCCTGAGCCTTCACAATCACCCGAAGACGCGCCTGCAAAGCAGCTCCTGAACTGCGCACCTCTTCCAACATTTCGACGGACATCGACTCGTGCTCAGGCTTCGTAGGCACGAACATGGCCACGTCTTTAGAGGTATCCACAGGAGACCAGACCTTTTCGTTTCCTTCGATGTCTTCCTTCTGCTTCTTGGCTTCTTCCTGAACCTCTACCTCGATCGCATTTTCCAATGCAGTGCGATTGTCGAGGACGCCATCTTTCTCCCCGCCTTCCAAAACCTCCTGCACCGGTTTCAGTACGGACTCGAACAAAGATCCCGTGTCAAACTTGGGACCTCCAGCGCCACCGCTGGCAGCGTCCTGGAAGTCTTCACCAGACATCTCCCAAGAGCCGTCATCCCCTGAGTCTTCCAACTCTCCTTCACCGGTCCCTTCCGCGTCTCCATCTCCAGAGGAGCCAGGGCTCTCATCCGAGTCCTGCTCCCCGGCCTCACCCGCACCTTCGGATTGGTCCTCTCCTTCTGACTCTGTACCTTCTCCCTCAGCGTCCTGGGTCTTCTGGTCGCCACCGCCTCCCGAAGCATCCTCCTCAGGCTTTCCTTCAGAGTCTTTGCCCTCTCCGCCCTCGTCGCCTTTTCCTTGCTCTTTTTCTTTCTGGTTCAGGTAGTCACGAACATGCTCACGGGTGTCGTCTCCGAAGCCGTCCGAACCCTCTCCGATGTCGTCGGGGGTCAGATCCTCAATCTCCGGTTTCTCACCAGGGTCTTCGTCGGACTGCTGCTGGTTCAGATTGAGGCTGTTGTCGGGAAGATCGAACTCGTGCTTGTACCCACAGAGCTTGCACTCCATCTCCGCACGACCTTTGATCTTCACTCCATCCTCATTCTTCACCGATCGGATGATGAGATTTTTGGCCGTCGCACCACAGGAGGGGCAGACCAAGGGGTCCTTCGGAGAGTCCACAATCTGCTGGACACGCCACAAGGCCACCACGATTTTCATGGCCACACGCAAGGAGCCGAGACCGTCTGTCTTACCCAAGCCTTTGGCTTCCTCCAGCATGGGGCGCAAGAGACCGTTGTCCCGAAGAAGATCACAAGCCTCCGGAGCGGTTTGGGCATAGGAGTCCAAAGCCTCCTGTCCAGCGAAGGTGTTGTAGCCCAGGCCCAAGTCCCGGAAAGCGCTCAGTAGAATCGAACGAGCATTCGAAGACACCGTCACGTTCTTCGTTTGGTTGCTGTCGCTCCGGTATTCTTTTTCCTGGGCCAGAATGAAGTCTTGGAGATCCCGCATCGCCGGGAAAGCACCTGGGAAGTCTTCGTTCCCACGTCGTTCGATCCGGACATCTTCCACGAGGTGGTGGAAGGTCATCACGAGACCACGCATCCGTGCATCGAAGCGCCCTCCCTTTTCAACCACCTCAGAGGCGATCTGAAGAACAGGCGCGATATCACCAATCCGCATCATTTGACGCTGGGAGTACTTCGTGTGAAAGGCTTCGTGAAAACCACCCCCGATAATGGCTCGGGCAACTTTCGGAGAAACACGACTCGGCAGCTGCGCAACTTGAATGTACGGATCGGGACATTGGGTTGCGTTTGCGTCCCGAAGGATCGTCTTGATCTCCGTCTTGTTCGGAAGTCGTTCGGGGTTTTTCGAGAAAAACGCACACAGGAGATGCGCGAAACGTTCCGCTGTCCATGCGTCCTCATTGAGGAACCGATTCCCCGTTGAACGAACCACACGATTGATCCCAAGGGGTCCCAGGATCGCATCAACAGACGTTTGAACTGCTCTCCAGTACCGGGCACCAGGGTACAGGTCAAACTGGGTTGGGGGCTGCGCCATCAGTATCTAAACGGGTCCTCTCAAGCCTTTTACACCTTCTTCACCCTGGCTTTTTTCGAAAAAGGGGGTATAAGAAGTGAAGGGACCCTTGCGCCGTTAGCGCGGTGTAAAAAGTGGGATCTCCTTCGTGCCTAAAATAGACCCACGGCAAAGGCCATCGGCCACGCCAGAGGCAACAGGCCCTAAACATGAGCGAAGCAGCAAAAATCGAGTGCCGTATTGACGGTGCAAAAGTCCATCACATGCCGTCGTATCTTGCCGAAAAACACGGCATGACGGTCGAGGACTACTTGGAAAAGTTCCCCAATGCTCCCTTGGAGTCCTCCACTCTCCAGGATCGCTTTGCAGCTCAGAGCGCACAAGTCACACGACGGCATCCCATCCCTCGGGAAGATTTGACGATCACCCGGATGGGATATGAACTCCCAGTCAACTGGGACGTTCCCGCAGAAGCCTGCCTACCCCTTCCTCGGGCCTACCGTTACCCCCAACACGGGAAGTTATCTGAGCAAGCAAAACGACTCGTTCGCTACTTCAAGATGGGCCGGAGCGCCTGGGTGTGGGGCGGTGCCGGTGGAGGTAAAGACGCCATTTTGTCGGCCCTCTGCTACGAGACTCGTAGCCCATCGCTACTCCTCCAAGTCAACCCTGGCACTCGCATCATGAACTGGTTGTACGAAAAGCAGTTCAAGGAGATGTCCAGCGTCTGGGAGTTCGGCACCCTATTCAAAGCCCTGGTCGAAGGTTACACCAGCCCGATCAGCAAACGGAGAATCCCGATGCGAATCGTCCTGTCCGATCTGGACCGGGCGAATGCTTCCCAGGTCGAGGCGATTCGTTTGATCTCCGACTCCATCGAAGGCCGTGTGATTGGCCCGAACGGAGAAACTTTCAAGGTCCTTCCTGGGACACAGATTCTCGTTACGGGCAACACGATGGGCAGCGGCGACGCAACCGGACGCTACGTCAGCGCCCAGGTGCTCGACATGTCCATTGTCGACCGTCTCAAGCGCAAAGTGTACTTCGACGCGTTGGACTGGAAGGACGAGAAAGAGATTCTCCGTGTCAAATATCCTCGATTTGCTGCCTACGCAGACACGGAGAAAGTCGATAACGGAAACAAGACCGTCTGGGACCTTGTTGGTGACTCGGTGAGTGCGATCCGTCAGGCGATCAACAACCACAAGATTTTCGGCATCTGTTCTCATCGTAGTCTGGAGACGTGGATCGAAGATTGCCAGGACATTCTCGAAATCTCCGATACGCCTCCAAAGGATCTACTCAAGCAAGGTTTCATGTCTTACGCGGATGGTCTCCCTGACCTGTCAAACCGGCAGGGTGTGATGACGGCAGCGGGCGCCCACATCGAAGGGCTTCTGTCCGATGACGCCCCTCGAAACACGCAAAACTTGGGGTTCGCAAAATGATTGAAGAAGATCTCGACCTCAATGCTCTTCTCGATGACCTCGCGGAAGACGTCCCGGAACCGCCGAAGAAGAAAACCAAAAAGAAGAAGGCGGCGAAAAAGAAATCCCTACCTGTGGAGAATTCCACACCGCGCCCTTACGGGGATGTGCACCCTTACAGCGCCGACCCTTACATCAGAGAATTAGGAGCGGTCTCCGTCTCCTGTTTCGGTTACTGGACCACAACGGACGCCGCCTGCGGTCTGTGTCCGCTTCGCGTGGAGTGCCATACCCAACGTAAGATTTTGCGGGCAGAGCTTGGAGCCCATCTCCTACGTGAGGAGAACCCCAACTACCGTCCAGAAACGGAAAACGTGCAGGTCAAGGCCATGGCTCAAGAGTTCGAAGATGAGGAAGAGCCTCCTCCCCCTCCTGGGTCGAAGTACAAGCCCCCGCCCGGAGCGTATATTCGTGATTTCAAACCGGACGTGCCGACGATGTGTGGGCACTGCAAAACCCAGATGCCACGAGGTTATGACACCAAGTGGGTGAAAGGCGAAGGCCTCTTCCATCTCGACTGCATCGATCTCTCCGATTTCGAATAGTTCCCGTTATTCCTTAGATTGCCTTTGCAAGAGAAAACACAAACACCAGAAAGAGGAAGTCCATGTCCAAAGCAGATGCACCAGACAAGACTCAGTCGTTCAACGCCAGAGTAGCCCACCAAGCTTTTCAACAAGGCCTTGACTCCATCTCCGCAGATCTCAAAGATGCGCCACTCGAACGAAAAGTCGAAGTGGGCAGTGTCCTGTGGCAGTTGGTGAATCGAGCCAAGGAAGTCCTTGACGAAATCAAGGCCGACGTGCGTGCAGCCGCCCTTGCCGAACGGGAGGGGGAGGTAGGCGCCTCCGTCATCGATGGAAACGACCTCGGGTCCGCAACCGTCAACATCCAAAAACCTCGCCTAGAGGTTCCCAAGAGCCACGATATGGCTCCGATCAAAAAAGTACTGGGAGATCGCTTTTCCCTGTTCTTTGATGAGAACACCACCTATAAGCCCACCAAGGAATTCGAATCTCGGGTGGAAGCCGTGTCCGACGAACTGGAGCAGAACATCCTGCTGGAGTCCGTGACTACCAAGGACCCCACACCTCGTGTCAGCTTCCGTCGAGACCGTTTGCCAAAGGGAGACCGCTCATAGATGGCCAAAAAGCAATCCCGACGCAGCGTCAGCATCAACCCTTTGTATTACGTTCGGCTGAAAGCCTACGCAGACAAGGTTGGGAAATCACAGTCTAAGGTCATCCAGGAATGCCTGGACGCCCTGCTGGGGCCACCGACCCCCGAAGAACTCCAAAAATTTGGAGAGTTCATGGACAAGGTGCACAAGGGGACTCAGGTCGTCAAAACGGCCTCTGTGACCCATGTCCCACCTCAAAGACCAGAACCTGAGCCTCCTCGAACAGCGCCTGCTCCTCCAGAGCTACACGTCCCGGAGCCCATCCGACAGCTCCGACACGGGCCTCGACCACGACGCCTCTCCACAGGGTCTCCTATCGAGCCCTCTCAGAAGCGACAAGAGCCCCAGAAAGACGCAGAAGGGTTCGAGGACTACGTGTCCCCCATCCTCAAGTTCTGAGCTGACAGAGGCTCTCCTGGCGCTGAGGGACCTGACGGACGCTACCCCGCGCTCCGCCAACCCGGTTCTCCTCTCCGCACTTCAGGAAGCACGTTTGGTCTTGCGCAAGCACGGCCTCAACAACCAGACGATCCAAGCATAGGGATCAGTCGAAAACACAGGCTTGGCGGCGAAGCTCAAAGCTCCGTTGTCGGGCCTGTCGTCGTTGAGGGCCTCTCTACCTGTCCTGGAGAGAGGATGTGAGAAAACTCCGGTACTTCCTACCATATTTATGGTTGACCCTACCTAAATCAGAGTATAAGTACCAAGTAGGACTTAACGAATGCTTCTGACCACGGACGGATACAAGTTCAGCATGGCCCAAGCGGGCTTCCCCCTTCGCGAGGAGACCTTCTACTTCTCGTTCCGCAAAGGAGGCTGGCAGTACATCCCGTTCGACTTGGAAGAGAGGGTCCGCTCCATGCTGGACCTTCGGATCACTGGAGGGGATGCCAAGCAAGGAACTCCCGAACAGTACCTGGAGAGGGAAGGCTATGGGCTCACGGCGGGCATGAAAGAGGCCCTCAAAGGCGAAGTCAAGATCAAGGCCGCCCCTGCTGACACTTGGGTGTACGAACGTGAGCCGATCCTCACCGTGACCGGTCCGAGTTTCCTGGTCTCGTGGTTGGAGCCTCAACTCCTGCAACTGTTCTTCCCGATTCAGTTCGCCACCCAGGTCATGCGAGCCGAAACGCCAGGATATCGAGCCCACGAGCACATCCTGGAAAATATGTTCGCCGCCACCTGTAGGCAGCAGGCGGAACTCATGCAGGAAGTCCTGGAAGCTCTGCCCGTCAAGACAGGCAAGTACGCTGACCAGATTGTTGTAGAGGACAGGGAGTACGTTCTTTCGGTTGAAACTCAGATCAAGAAGCTCACCGAAATCGTGGACCCCTCGCGCATCTTCGAAGTCGGAATGCGTGCCGCTAGCTGCATGGAGCAGCACAAGCGCGTTCAGATGGTCATGGGCATCATGGGCGTCAAGCTGCCCACGAGCAATGTCGAGAACGCCTACTACTTCCAAGCAAAGCCCGTGGGCACAATGGGCCACGAACACGTCCAACGCTGGGGCAATGACCTGGACGCTTTCCGTGCCATGCGAGACATGCGTGGAGGTGCCCCCAGCTATCTCCTGGACACCTTCGACACGATTCGCAGCGGCATCCCCACCGCCATCAAGGTCATGCAAGAGCGTGAGCACGCCTGCTCCGTTCGTTATGATAGCGGTGACAAGTTCGGCCAGTACATCTACGCCCACGGCGAGTTCAAACGACATGGCCTGAATCCCACCCACATCCTGGAAGACGGGCTGGGTCTGGAAGACACCCGGAAGTTCGAACAACTTCGTGAGTTCACTGGACTGCCTCCTGAGAAACAGCTTTACGGCTACGGTGGCTTCTTGGTGAGCCGCCACTGGAAGAATCCTCTGACCCGTGACCGCGTCGCAGCTGTCTACAAGCTGTCGGAGACCAGTGGTGAGCCCCGGATGAAGTTCGGCAACGAGGCTGGCCTGGGCAAGATTAGCGTCCCTGGCAAACCCGTCGCATGGCGTCGCCTTCGTGGCGCAGGCCCCCTCTCGATGATTGGTCAAGAGGGGGAGGAAGTGGCCGAGAATTACATCGCGCTCAACGGCAACCGCCCCGCGGTCGGCATCCTCAAGAACTGCAATGTTCGCTGCCAAGGAGAGCAGCCCTATCTTCTCAGTCCCCAGACTGAGAAGCTCGTGGAAAGCATCAAGAAATGAAGGTCCTCGAAAAAGGCACTGGACAAAGAGGTTGGGCGACCGAAGCCACCTGCACCGGCAGCGGTAACGGCATGGGAGGCTGCGGAGCCAAGCTCCTGGTCGAACAAGGCGATCTGTTCAAGACCTACAACCATGTCTACAACGAGACGACGACCTACATCACCTTCCGCTGTGTGAGCTGCGGAGTACTCACTGACCTCAAAAATGTTCCCAGCGCGATTCGAAGCAAGGTTCGCGCCACAGACCCTCAAAAGGACAATCGATAATGCCCGTAATCAACAACATCGCCCTCGCTAACAATCGCATCGACGCCATCCGCGCCTACCATGAAGCCACAGGAATGGAGCGTGCTGAGCTGGATGTTTCTGGCGGCATCGACAGCGCCGTCATGCTCATGCTCCTGGTTGACGCTCTAGGTGCCGACAAGGTCACGGCTGTTTACTCCAGCATTAACAGCAGCGAAGAAAGCCGAGACCGTGCCCGCATGGTCGCCAAAGCAGCTGGCGTCCGACTGTGTGAGGTAGAGGCTACGGCCGCCTACGATCTTTTGGTTGAAGCGGCAGTCTCCTCTTTGTGCGATACCAAAGCGGAACGTGCGGAATTGGAAGCCCGTATGGCAAACGATCCGCTCATCAAAGGTTCGCTTCGCTCGTGTCTCCGCGCCCCTCTTGGCCGTTTCATGAACCGCCTTGCGGGCAATGGTATCCGCCACGGTACCGGCAATGAGTGTGAGGACCGTTGGCTCCGGTTCTACCAAAAAGGTGGAGACGGCGAAGTGGATACCAACCCTCTCGCCATGCTCAGTAAAGGCGAAGTTTACCAGCTGGCGGTGGGTCTAGGGGTCCCCAAGGAGATCATCACCTGTAAGCCCACCCCGGACCTTCAAGGTGTCGGTGAGGAGCACAACGACGAAGATGAACTGACGGCAATCTCGGGAGTCCCTTGGACTTACAGTCGCGTGGACCCGGAAACGGCTGAATACATCAGCGTTGGCACCATCGAGAGGATGAGCCGCTGGATGGACGGAACCCGCATGCCCCTCCACCTGCACGAAGTAGCCAAAGAAATGCATCTCCCCGTTGAAACCCGAGAAGATGTGTTGAAAAGGTGGGGGACCGTCCCCGAAATTGGTCGTCAGAAGATATTCTCAGCAGCCAAAGAGTTCGGCCTGACTCCCGAACATGTCGAATCGGCTCACAAGTGGGAACGGATCACCCGCCACAAAGAAAACCCCAACTGTCCGACGCTCGGAACCCGTCAGGAACTTCTCGACACCGGCATCATCGAAAACGAGCTTCCGAAGCTCTAAGCAAGAAAGACAGACGCTATGCACAAAGTACACCTTCTAGTAATTGACCCCCAACAGGACTTCTGCCACCCGGATGGAAGCCTCTACGTCCCCGGTGCTGAGAACGATATGAAGCGCCTCGCTGGCATGGTTCTGCGGCTCAAGGACAAGCTTCACGACATCCACGTGACGCAGGACTCCCACCGCAAGGTCGACATCAGCCACCCCATGTGGTGGAAAGACTCTTCCGGCCGTCGCCCCGATCCCTTCACCCCCATCACGGCTGAAGATCTCAAGACCGGCAAATGGACCACCTATCTCCCCAGCCACTATGATCGCTCCAAGAAGTACCTGGAGACTCTGGAAGCTGGAGGCCGCTACCCCCACATCATCTGGCCGGAGCACTGCCTCATCGGCAGCCAAGGACACACTATCGTTCCCGAGCTGCTGGAGGCCATGTTCGAATGGGAGGAGCGGTTCGCCCAGGTGGGCTACATCACCAAGGGGTCCAACCCCTGGACCGAACACTTCTCGGGCATCAAAGCTGAGGTCCCCGACCCGCAAGATCCCGACACCCAGGTCAACACCCGTCTCATCAAAACCCTGGAGGAAGCAGACACCATTCTGCTCGCTGGCGAGGCTCTGAGCCACTGCCTGCTCTCCACGGTCGAAGATATCGCTGACGCGTTTGACGACCCCAAGTACATCGAGAAGATGGTCCTCCTTCAGGACGCCTGCTCGGTGATTCCCGATCCTCCCAACACCACCTTGTTCTCCGACAAGGTTGCCGACTTCCTCAAGAGCATGACCGCTCGCGGCATGAAGCTCAGCACCACCGAAGAGTTCCTGGCCGCCTAGAGGCCACTCAGAAAGGACAAAGACAGATGCCTATTTTTACAGACGACATGAACACCTCGACCCTCGTGGGTTCGAACTACGGGTACTCGGCAAAGCGTGTCGAGACCCTCGGCGCCACCGAGTACACTCTGGTTGGCGTTGCAGCAGACAAGAGCGGCAGCATCGATGCCTTCCGTGAGGAGATCGAAAAGTGCATCAAGGAGATCGTCAAATCCTGCTCGCACTCGCCTCGTGCGGACAACCTGATGATGCGCCTCGTCACTTTTGACAACCACCTGGAAGAGATCCACGGCTTCCGTCCGCTGACCGAATGCAACGTGGACAGTTACACTGATACCATCCAGGTCGGTGGCATGACGGCGCTCTACGACGCTGCCTGCAACGTGTCTGAGTCGGTCATCGCCTACGGACAGGATCTGTCGAACAATGACTTCGACGTCAACGGCATCATCTTCGTCATCACGGATGGTGCAGACAACCGTTCGACCATGACCGCTACGGAGGTCAAGAAGTCGCTGGCACGTGCGGTCCAAGACGAGGCCCTGGAGTCCATGATGACCATCCTTGTTGGTGTCAACGTCAACGACCCACAAATCAGCCAGTACCTCAAGGATCTCAAGGACAACGCTGGTTTCACCCAGTACGTAGAGATTGGCGACGCCTCGGCGAATTCGCTGGCCAAGCTGGCGGACTTCGTTTCGAGGTCTATCTCGGCTCAATCACAAGCGTTGGGTACAGGCGGACCAAGCCAAAGTCTCGCTTTCTAGTCTACGGGTGGGGAGGTCTCAATCGGGCCTTCCCACTTTCAACCTTTTACTTGAGATCTTCACCATGACCACTGAAACCGAACCCGCCAAATTTGCTGTTGCTGTCATCGTCCTTCGCCACATCCCTGGACGGCGTGCTTTCGCCTGGGAGTGTATCCAAGTCGCTCGCAAGGACGATCATTCTCGATGGAGCCTTCCCGGTGGGAAAGTAGATCCTGGCGAAACGAGCCTGCAAGCAGCGGCACGCGAGTTCGCAGAAGAAACGGGTATCGACCTTATGCCTCGCGGTCTTGATCTGATGGCTCTTCATCGCTTCATCCCGCAGGAGACGGTGCTCGACAGCGGTGGGTATTTCACCACGTTCTACCTACTCGACACGACAGGTCTGGACCTTCCGGACACGTTCGAACCCCGAGAAGGTGAGGCTCCCGTCCGTTGGGCCCTTCCAGAGGAACTTTTTGACGGTCCTTACGGGCGCGAGAACCGGGAGCGTTTCAAGGCTCTGGGGATTCCACGATGAGCTACTACGAATCAGATGCCTTCTTTGCCCGCGGCAAGACCCACATGGTCTGTGAGGATTTCGCCGTGGCTGGGCGTGCAGAGTGCGGTGCTTCTTTTGCTATCGTGAGCGATGGGTGTTCTTCTTCGAAAGACACCGATACGGGAGCCCGTATCCTGGCACATTCGGCGGCTCTTGAGATGAACTGGGTGGCTGGTGCCGGATGGGGCGCTTTCAAAGAACACGAAAGCAAAATCATCAGCAACGCTTGGGACGCTACACGGCCGATCTACCTGAACGGGCGTTGTTTGGATGCCACTTTACTTACCGCTCACTGGGCTATCGGCCCCGATGATACGGGAGGCGTCGCTGTGAACATGCGAGGCGACGGCGTTGTAGTGGTCCGTGAACGGGATAGTGGGGACTACACCATCTTCGTCACGGACCATGAGCACAATGCTCCTCGCTACTTGAGCTACGATCTCGACCCTGACCGTTTGGAAGGCTACCTGAAGAAGTACGGGGAAAAACACACGACCCGGATGTACGGCGTAGGGTGCGGCGAATTTCAGTACGACCAGAAGAAACTCAACGAACGCCACCCTGAGGACATTTCCCCATGGCCCCGTATGAAACATGAGGGGAAAACTTTCGAGTTCGAAGGGCACCCAGGTGAGCAGTGGTTCGAACGAGACCGTTACGACCTTGTGATGGTGCTGTCGGATGGCGTCCTGACCTTCCAACGTCCTGTCGTCAGCGATACCAGCAAAACCTACGAAGATGTCCCCGTTACGGAAGTGGTGGAGCAGCTCCTCAAGATCAAGACGACGTCGAAGAACTTCCTCAAGCGTCGGTGCCACCGTTTCCTGAACCGCTTCTGCAAGAAGCACGGGTGGGAGCACACGGACGACTTCTCTGTAGCCGCGATCTGGACGGGGGACTGATGACCTACAAAGAAGCACGCGCAACACTGGCTCGACGCTTGAACTGGCTCAAGGAGAAAATCCACGAGCCAGAAAGGGAAGACACGAAGGGATGGCACCGTATCCGTGGTGAGATCGGGGCTCTCAGTTTCTACCTGGAGGAGTACGACCGGGTCGTGAGGGAACTGGAAGAGTACAAGACCACTGCGGCCGTCCAAACCCAGGAGGCCTACAAAGCCCGAAAGAAGCTCCGAGAGGCAGGGATTGAGCCATGAAGGTTTTCGTCAAAGGCCAACCTGAGGTCAGCCTCACCAAGAGCCACTTCGTCGCAGAAGGCGGTGAGGGGAAGGTCTATGTTCGTGGTCAGACCGGCTACAAGATTTTCCATGACCCCTCCAAAGCCATTCCTCCTGGCAAGATCAAGGCCCTCGCCAAGATCAATAACCATAGGGTCATCGCTCCTCAAGCCCCTGTCTACAAGGGCAAACGAGCCCAGCATGTAGGCCACACCTTCAAGTTCGTGAAGGACAACTGGACCCTGTGTCAGCTCTTCCCTCGCGCGTTCCGTGAGCGTGAGGGCCTCGACCTAGAAGGCAGCCTCCGTCTCGTTCAAGAGATGCGAAGCGGCGTCCAGTCCGTCCACGACGCCGGGGTCCTCATTGTGGACCTCAACGAGATGAACTTCCTGGTCTCCAAGGATTTCAAGTTCCTCTACTTCATTGATGTCGACAGCTACCAGACGCCCAAGTACCCGGCTACGGCCATTATGCCTTCGGTCCGTGATCCGCTGGTCAAAGGAACGGATTTCACGACGAACTCAGACTGGTGGTCCTTCGCCATCGTCAGTTTCCAGATGCTCGTAGGCATCCACCCTTTCAAAGGCAAGCATCCCACCATCAAAGGATTCCAGAAGCGCATGGAGGCAGGCATCTCTGTCTTTGACTCCTCCGTACGTATGCCCAAAGTGGCTTACGACCTGAGCGTCATCCCTCCCATCTACCGAGACTGGTACGAAGCTTTGTTCGTTCGCGGGCAGCGCTACGAGCCCCCGACCGACCTGCAAGGTGTCGTCATCGTACGTCCCAAGGTTCGCAAAATCTCTGGTACGGACAAGTTCGAGATCTCGCTGATCAAGGAGTTCAAAGACAACCTCCGTAACGTGTTCCAGAACGAAGGGCAGATGGCTGTCCAGGCGGACGACCGTCTCCTACTCAACGATCGTGAGGTGGGATTTTGGCAACCCGCGATTCAAGTCGCGTTCACTCCACGACGGAACTACCCCATTGCGGTCCTCTCTTCGTCGGGTTCGGCCAAGCACACGGGTCTCCTCAACATGGCAGACACCTCCAAAAAGAACTTCTTGGAGTTCCCCATGCACGCCGATGAGACGATGGTCTACGACGGGACACTTTACTTCCGCACCAAAGATCGTGTTTTCGAGGCGGAGTTCTCTGAGACCACCCAGAAGGTCATGGTAGGCACTCGACTGGCTGCTAATGTCCTGGAGAACGCGTCACGCCTGTACCAAGGCCTCGTGCTCCAGAACCTCCTGGGCGAGCCTCACGTCAGCCTGTTCCCTAAATCTGGGGAAACGCACCAAATGACCATCTCCGAACTCAAGGGGCATAGGGTCGTGGATGCCAAGTTCGATCGAGGCGTCCTGATGGTCCTGGCCTCTGAGAAGGGCGCCTACCATCGCTACGTCTTCCGGTTCGATAAGGATTACAAGAGCTACGACGTACGCAAGGCCGAAGGGGTCACGCCGACAAACCTCAACTTTGTCGTACTGGATAGCGGTGTTGCCGTCTGTCTCAACGAGGATGAGCAAATCGAGCTGTTCTCGTCACGCAAGGGCTCCACGGGGCTCAAGATCATCGAAGATCCTGTCCTCGGTGGGGACATGACTCTCCTTCGACACCAGGGGGAACTCCAGTTCTTCCGCGGTAACAAACTCTACAAGATGAGCATGAAATGAACCTGGACGAAACACGCCGAAAACTGTGCACCACCGAAATGTCGCTGGCCGACACCAAACGGAAGCTGGAGGCTTCGGAGAAACGCAATGAGAAGCTCCAAACGGAGAACGAAGACCTCAAGGAGCGTATGCGCAAGGCTTCGTCTCACCTCCATCTCCCGACTTCTTGGAAAGAGTACAACGCACCCGGAGCCTGCGGCTTCTGTGGTTCCCTTACCTGCAACAGGAACTGTGTGAAATGAGCCTCCCCGAATACCCTGAAATCGAGTTTGCTCTGGATGAGGACGGCAACGCCTATCTCGTCCAGGTCAAGGGGGAGCTTCTGCTGGACATCAACCATCTACAGACCAGCACCATCAACGATTTCCATGACACCTTTGAAGCAGGCATCAAGGCAGGTCTCATGATCGCCCAAATGCGTGCGGAGACCGGTACCGGTGTCTCGGACGATTTCCCTTCCCCAGAAGACAAAGAAGCCGAAGTGGATGCTGCATTTACCGAAGAAACGGCCGTTCTGGTCAGTGAGATCAAAGACAAGCTTCGGAAAAGCAGAGAAGTTGGGGTCATTTTCGATCTCAGAGGGGGCTTCCGTAGCACTCGTTGGTCTGACGAAGCTATCCAGAAAGCGATTGTGATCTTGAAGACCAAAGGGTGGAAAGCAAAACGACACACCGGCTCAGAAGAACGAGATCCTTCTGGCTGGGACGACTTACACGTGGAGAAAGCATGAGTAGAAAAATCGTAGCCTACGGCGGAAGCTTCAACCCCTTCGGCAACCACCATCAGGAGATCATCCGGTGGCTGGCTGAGCAAGGGTACCAGAGCATCCATGTCGTCCCTGCAATCGACCACGCGCTCAAACCGGACCTCCTGCCCTTCCACCATCGGTACAACATGGCCAAACTTGGTGTGAACGATCTGGTGTACAACGGGCGCCCGAGTCTCCCTCAAGGGTGTCTCGTCAACACGTCCACGATCGAGATGGGTATGCTGGTCAACCAGCCCGGACCCATTCGCACTTACGAACTCCTACAAGAGATCGCCAAAGGCTATTCACCCGACGACACCATCCACTTCGCCATCGGTCCCGACATCCTAGACGAACTCCACAAATGGAAGAAGGTCGAGGAGATCAAACGAGACTTTGGGTTCGTCAACATTCCCGTCCAGTCCATGCGGGCTACGAAACTCCGGGAGATGATCGCGGAGGGCATCGACGCATGGCATCGTCACACCCCATTGCTCGTGCGTCGCTACATCGAGATGCACGGCCTGTACCAGAGAAACCCGCCAACTATAAAAGAGGCTTACCTGAAGCGGCTTCAGGAACTCATGACACAAGAGTTTTCGACCAAGCTCGAACGCATCTTCCAACTATGCGTGCTGTTCCATTGCTTCTTAGATCGGGAACTCCAGGAAGGAGCCAACCCCGTGGGTATTGAGAAATCGAAAAAATCCGTCGACCAGATCTACAGCGCTGCTGAAAGAGTATCTCGGGATCCTTCCCTTCAAAGCAACGACTGGGATGCCTTGGACCATCAGATCCAACACCTGGAGGGATGGTTCACCAATCGTGTAAACGGAGTGATTCCAAAATGAGCTACGAAATCAAGACCATTTACCGTGCCGTCGTCCCTATGTTCGAAGGCGGCGGGATTGCGCATCAGGGTTGGTACTGGGACGAGGAGACCGCGCTCTCCATGATCACTGATGATGGTGGATCTCGTCAGGGAGGCGTCCACCCCTATGAGGTAATCGTGATGGGCGACGGGGATATCCTTTTCGCGCAATCCGATCTACACGGCCACAAAAAGACGACCATCGAAAAGATCACCGTCTACAGCGATTCCCTGGAAGACCGCCGTGCCGCAACCCTGGACCGGCTCCCCGCTTTGTGGAAGAAGACGCTGGGTCTCCCTTATGATGAGGACAAAGCTTCCAAGCAACGCTTTGCGTTGTCCCGAGAAGACGCCCCCTATCTGCGCGACAAACTCCTTCTCCTCGATGTCAGCGCAGGCGAGGCGGAAGCACTCGGCTTGACTGAAGACCGGGAGCAGGCCATCCGTAATTTCGAAGATATGTCGCGTAAACAGGAAGAGGACGAAAAGCAAAAGAGGTTGGACCACCCTCTGATCGACCAAAGCATCTGGATGGAAGTCCCCAGCTCCCATTTTAGCTGGAACACCTGGAACGAGTATGTCGTGAGGGACCTGAAAGAAGATGGAGACGACCCGGTCTACCACTGCCACACCAAGGACTTCCTGGCCTACGGTGTGAAGAAAGAAGACGAGAAACGATTGTGGAAACGCTCTGAGATCGAAGAAGCCCAAAAGCGCTACCACGAGGAGAAAACACCATGACCAAGAAGTACGAGTACGACTACCCCTTGCCCGCCGTCGCTGTGGACATGGCGATTTTCACGATCCGTCGTTCCCAGCTCCAAGTCCTCCTCATCAAACGCCGAGACAATCCCCACAAAGGCAAGTGGGCCTTCCCCGGTGGGTTCGTTGACGTAGGTGTCGGCCACAAAGCTCGTGGCAAGCAAGGTGAGAGTCTACAGGAAGCTGCCGAGCGTGAACTGCGAGAAGAGACGGGTCTCCGCCACAAACGTGATAAGGTCCATCTGGAGCAGTTGTACACGTTCGG
>Ga0114925_10000021_pt1 | contig 46164 bp, 66 predicted proteins | sample SumtaG_2_FD_87287 | JGI IMG/M metagenome (GOLD analysis project Ga0114925, IMG submission 87287) | Deep subsurface microbial communities from Indian Ocean to uncover new lineages of life (NeLLi) - Sumatra_00607 metaG | ecosystem: Environmental > Aquatic > Marine > Oceanic > Sediment | place... | reverse complement strand
AATACACCATACTCGCAAGGCTATAACAGATTCAGGTAAGCCCATATCTATGGGTAGTCAGGATGCTACTGGTTCTAGAGCTCTAGTCCGTTGGGCAGATACTGTCCTTCGCATAGACCCAGACCCATATGACCCTACTTTAACTAAGGTAAAAGCTACCTTTACTAAGCACCGCAACGCAACGGAACCTCTGCCTACACTAATAATCCGCTGGGATAGAAGCACCTTGCATCCTCAGATACTAAGCCGCATAACTCCTAAGTATGATGAAGAAGAGGAGATAGAGCTCAGAGGTGAGCTAGATATAGGGCAGTTAGAATAAGGATGTCAATTAAAATAAGGGTAACATATACATTATTTATCATCCATAGTAGGAGGTAGCTAGTATGCCAAAGATATACCCAATGAGTCCCATAGAAGCTGGAGCCTTAACCAGACAGCATCATAGCAGAGTAGCTAGCAAGAATAAGATAATTCGTATAAGTAAAGACCACCCTTACTACCGCACCAGCAATAAGGGTAGTGTATCAGAGCCTCGGCTTGTTATGGCTGTTCATCTTGGCAGGAACCTGACCAAGGATGATAATGTCTACCGTAAGAACGATGACTATGATGATAACTCACCAGATAACCTTGTTGTTCTCTCACTCAAACAGTTCGCAGCCGCAAGGGAGCGGAAAAGGTATAAGAAACTAAGATTTAGAATTGACAGCTACATATCTGTATATGAGCAACGTCTGACTGACTCTGGTATAGACCCAGCTGCACTAGACGCAGACACTGCAATACATATAGATGACCCTGAGGGTAGATGGAGACAATTAGATAGAGATAGAGAAGCTTATGATAGAAGTAGGAGATATACAGGGGAGACAGAGGAATAACATACATAATATACAATATGTATATATATTACCCTTATTTTATTTAACATTACTCCACCAGACCACAAGGGGGTTGACATCTGTATTACTTATGTGATATAATGTTATTACACTATGAATATAGGGCGTTAAAGAAGTGCAAAATAGTAAACAATGGATATTGTGCCGAAAATGCGATAGGCTAAAACCCTCCTTTGATTTTTATAAAAATCATAGAACATGCAAGGTGTGTCAAGGGCATCTTGGGCAAAAATACAAAGGAGGCAGGTCTAGGTGGAGGCAGAGAAGGAAAGTTGAAGTGATATCTCACTATTCCGATGGCGAGATGACCTGTGCTAAGTGTGGTTTCTCTGACCTAAGAGCCCTATCTATAGACCATATCTCAGGAGATGGTGCTAACCACAAAAGGTCTAGGAAGGGAGATTTATACGGATGGTTAAGAAAACATAAATACCCTAGCGGTTTCCAAGTACTATGTATGAACTGCCAATTTATCAAGGCGTATGAGAATAATGAGCATCCTTCGAGAAGTACTCCGATAGACAAAGTCAAAGGAGGTGTAGCAGATTGAAATAGTAACGTGTATTATCCTCTTCATCTTGTTTATATCAGTACCAGTTATAGTATTAAAAGTAATTAGTTATAAAAGGAGGAAAACAACTAATGGCAGAAGAAGGAACGGTAACTACTAGAGGACTCATAGACGCTGAGCTCGGTCCTCTGCGGAGGTTTACTGGAATACTTGACAGTATGCCTACGGAGAGTCGGACTTATGGAGAAGGAGAGGGAGCAAGAGCAACTACTCGTATCAGCCTGAACTTCAAGGATATAGATGTAAAGGAAGCTGCAGAGCCCTATCACTTCCCAACAGCTACTCTCATAATGTCTCAGTCAAACAGGAAGAAGTCTCGCTGGGGAGTAATGTCAGAGGGAACTCCTGAGAACCGCACTATTGGCTTCAACAATGTAGCTGACCAGCAGTATAGTGCTGAGCAACTTGACCAAGCCAATGCCAACTATGTCAAACCAGCAGACAGGATGGATATGAAGGACTGCATTGGCAAGAAGCTGGGTATGGTTCTGACTGATGGCGTGGAAGGCAGACCAACTCCTATGGACTTGTTTGACGGCAGGTCTATGGAAGACAGGCCCACTCCAGCCTGGACTGTCTATGAGATAGAGGGAGTAGGAGTAGCTGGAGGTCAAGGAGTGAGTGCTACCGACTTAGCTATGAGTCTGCTAGACGGCAAGACACTGCCTGAGTTTAATAAGGTAGCTCTAGACAATCCAGTTATCAGAAATGATACAGCACTACTGCAGGCTATAAGTCTACCACCTACTGCATCAGGCTCGTTTGCTAATACTATGAAGACAGCAGGCAGGTTTACTCAGGACGGAGCAGAAGTTTATCATAAGGTATAAGGAGCCAGATAAAGAGAGCTTGCTAGAGTTAGCGAGTATTGCCTGATAGCCAGGCGGAGGATGCCGTGCTAAAATAAGCTCTAGCAAGCTCTCTCTGGGAGTAGCAAATGGAACTATACAGATGTGCTAGATGCAAGAGGATGTTCTGGGAAGACGAGATGGCTATGCATTCTAGTATGGATGGAGGCTACTATATTTACTGTAGGAGTTGCAATGCCACCAGAGCTAGAGAGTGGCGACAGTGCAACAAGGAACGCTACAACAAGAGTGATAGACTAAGAAAGAAGGCAACAAGGACTATAAGCCCTCATATCCTTAATGCCAGAATGCAAGCGTTCAGGGCACACCAAGATGAACAGCCTTGTGAGGTATGCGGGGCTACTCCTGCCCTGAGACACCACGATGATTACTCCAAACCACTAGATATTAGATGGCTCTGCCCACTACATCACAAGGCTGTGCATAGGGAGGTTAGTAATGTTGCGTAAGGACAACCCTGAGCTTAAGAGAAAGATACTAGAGCACTTAGCCTCATTATACAAGATAAAGGAGATAAGGGAAACAAACCATCTAAGTAGTTACATTACCTGCAGGACTAAAAGTTTTCTTGACCAGCAGCAAACCGTTGAGCCAACAGATATGGAAGTGATGCTGTTCTCTCTCGGATACGCACTGCAGGATGTGCTTACTCCTAAGGATGCTAGTGCACCAGTTATAACTAAGGATGGTATTATCTATCGCCCAGATATGATTCTGGACAGTAGGTTGAATGAAATTAAGACTACAAGGAAGTCTGCTAAGTATCACTATGTAGATGACAGCCTATCAGTTACTTGGTTGGACTATATGATGGGCGGTTGCTATATGATGGAGAGGACAGAGTATGACCTCATTATCTTATATATGATGGGCAACTACAGTCCTCCATTTCCAGACATATATGCGGAGACTATACAGTTTGATAAGGAAGAGCTAGAGGCTAACTGGCAAAAGATACTAGAGCATAAGGCAGTACTAGATAGTGCAATAGCTTCCAGTACTCCTCCAGAGCCATTTAAGAACTGCTATGATTGGGAGTGCAAGTACTGTAGATATAATCTAGTATGCCAGACAATAACTCGGGCTACAGGGCAGACTATGAGTGAAGAACAATTAAAGGAGGATAAGAAACTATGGGATTAAGCCTAGAACCAGATAAGCCCATCCTATAGGAAAGAATTATGTGGAGACCCTATATAGTCGAATGGAACAAAGCGTACAAGCCGAAGGAGGTATATGCCAAAGCCACTAAGGACATAGATAGGGAGTTGTTTGAAGCTGGTGCTGATGCTATGATAGAAGCACTAATACTACGAGGAAAGCACACTGATGGTATAGCACCTACCCTTAGTATTAACGTTCTTCCCGAGCAAGGGGGCTACTTAGTATTTATACCTGATAAGGGGGAGTAATGGATGATTTAGACAGTATGATAGCCGCTATATGTGGCGACGAAGGTACAGGTAAAACAACGATGAGTTTGACTTTCCCTAAACCACTCCGTCACTTTGACATAGATGTAGGAGGATATAGGAGAGCCGCTTGGAGACTACAGACTGAAGATGCAGAATCCAAAGGCTATCCCAGACCAATACAGATAGATAAGCTGATGGGTACTCGGGGCAGTCCTTCTACTAGGATATCTATACCTAAGAAAGTAGAAGGTATGAAGGAGCTGTGGCAACTAATAGTAACAGACTTTGTAGTAGCCTGTATGGATACTGAAGTTAAGACTGTCATTATAGACTCAGCCACTATGCTCTGGGGTATATGCCATAACTCTCATCTGCAAGAGCTACAGGAGAGACAGCTATCTAGATGGAAAGCAGAATCCAAGACCAGAAACACTCCCTTTGATGAGAACAGCTATCGTGAGCGACTGCAACCTATGGAGTACGGTCCTGCCAATGATAGAATGAGAACTATAATCCATACTGCGAGGTCTTATAACAAGAATCTAATCCTCACTCACTACCCTACTGACGAGTATGGACCTATGCCTGATGGTAAAGGTGGTATGGCAGATGGCAAGACAGGCAGGAAGATACTAGATGGTTTCAAGGAGACATTGAAGCTAGTAGATTTAGTTGTATGGGCTAGTGTTAAGAGTAGTATGGTACTCTCAGACCCCAGTAATCCGCAGTCTCAAAAGGTGGAAGAGAAGCAGCCAGTATGCAAGATAACTAAATGTGGGCTAGAGGGAGCAGGACTGAAGGCTGTAGGATTAGAGATACCTGCAACCTACGAAGGTATTGTAAATCTAGTTAATCTGCTGAAAGGAACTGCCAGTGCCTAAACTATACACAGACGCTAATCCTAGAATGATAGCATATGTACTTGATGGAGGTGGCAGTGGCTATCAACGTATACCAGATGGTCATACTAGTATGTCGGCAGAGTATCTAGCTATAATGTATGGGCTTAGTGAGTACTTTCTTAAGTGGAGCAAAGAATTGGACGCTAGACAGTATGATGGTGTTGGAGAGGAGCTAACTAAAGTAGCAACTCCATCTATGGAGACTCCTAGACCTCTACCACCGCCAGTACTAGTACACTGCGACAATGAGGTCGTTGTTAAGCAGCTTAGTCGCCAGTATCATATAGGTAATGACAGGCTAAGGAAGCTGGCTCAGCAGATATGGCAGATGACCCAGAACATTGATGTTAAGTACGAATGGGTATCTCGTAAAGATAACTTGGCAGGAAAGATGCTGAAATGAAGACAGCTATAGAAGGAATATACCAGTGCTCTAGATGCAAACACCTCTTTACTGAAGAGGAGATGATTGGAACTAAGTGCACTTACTGCAAACCTTGTCATGCTAAAAGAGCTAGGCTCAGAAGGGTGATAAGGGGAGGTAAGCAGCTAGAGTATGAGAGAAATTACTACGCTAATAATCCTGAGCCTTACATAAACAAAGCCCATAGATATCAGGCACAATATCCAGGCAGAGTAAGAGCTGTCTCTATCGTCAACAATGAGATATCTAGGGGAAGGCTAACTAGGCAGCCCTGCGAGGTATGCGGAGCTCTTGCTCAAGCCCATCATAACGACTACTCAAAACCACTGGAGGTGCGATGGCTATGCCAAACACATCATAGCAGACTGCATATAATATCTAAAGGAGGAAGATATGATAATAGACAGTGAACATAAACAAATGCTAATGGAAGTTAGGGATATTAACTATATCCTACCCGCTTATATCCGCAGCTATCAGTTCCACTCCAAGAACCAGATACCACTGAAGATAATCCAACCTATGTTTCCTTCAGTGAAGGTAGGCAATAAGAATATACCAATAGAGTATGTACCTCCACTAGATTCAATAGCCACAGAGATAGCTAAGGATGGCAGCAATGTGCCTGAGGTTACTCCAGAGCAGGAGGCAGCACTGGATAAGAAGGATGAGGAGATTAAGAAGCTGAAGGCGGAAGTTGAATCCCTTACAACAAATGAGCGGGGGGAGGCAGGGTTGGGTGGCACTCCTGAACAGGTGGGTGGCACTCAGATAGAGGTAACAACATCTGAACAACTGAAAGATGAAGCAGCGGATGTAGAGTTAGAGGAAGATACCAAAGTAACACCATCTCCTGAGTCTCCTGCCAAAGCTGCCTTTAAGGAAGAACCGTCTACTATGGATGATGCTGCTACTCTAGTTGCGCCTAACCGTAAGCCTAAGCAGCCGCCTGGCGGAGCTATACCACCAGGCCAGCCTCTGTCAGATATGGGAGCTAGAGACCGTAATGACCAGTCTAGAGCTGCAAGAGACTTAGTAGATGAGCCCAATATAGATGGAGCAACTGAGAAACCTTTTGAGAAGACGGTTAGCAGAGGTGAGGACGGAAAACCAGTAGTGGAGGACAAGAATGAATAAGCAAGAACTGAACAAGAAGTTGGCAGAGTGGGCAGGGTTTAAGTGGGATGGTAGGGGATGGCACTATCCTCGTGTAGGTGAGAAGGCTCATGTTGTGTATTGTCCAGACTTACCCAACTTCACCCAATCCTTAGATGCCTGCTTTGAGTGGCTTGTGCCAAAACTAAAATATGTGATTATAAGTAACTGGAATAAAAAGAAACGACCAACCGTATCAGTATTTGACGGTGAAGGGACTTGCTTTATGGAGAGTGCAGAAACTCCAGCCCTAGCCCTCTGCCTAGCCATCGAGAAACTAATTGATAGTGAGACTTAGATGCTCCTAATAGATAGCAATGAGCCTGACAACATAGTGAAGCTACTCCAGCAGTCCTGTCCAGTTACTGTAGCCAACCTAAACATAGCAAAGATGTCAGACTATTGGTTTGCTAACTATGAGGGTAAGAGGCTGCAGTTCAGTCGCAAGCAGGCTGGAGAATTGGTAGGTAATATAGATGAAGCTGAGAGACAGATAGCTAGCTATTACGATAATGCTGATAAGAACTACCAGATTATAGAAGGTATTATCAGTCCTGACAGACTAAGGATTAAAAAGGCTTCAGTGCCTATAGATGGACATGGAGCTACTACCAGTACCAGAGACCTAGGAGCTAAGCTATACTGCTATAGAGTAGAGCCAGGCGGATACATAGAGAAGGGGCATAGCTTCTCAGCATTTAATGATTCTCTATTATACGCATGGACTCATAGGTTGGCAGAAGCAGGTGTTGTAACTTACCATACTATTAACTGGATAGGAACTGCCAGACTATTATCAGCTATATATAAGAATGAGCAGAAACCACCAGAGAATCATAGTACACTACAGAGGGTAGTCAGACCCAGAATCTATATCAAGACAGAGAAGGACATGACCGAAGCCCAGGTGAAAGATTATAGGCTTATGAAATCTTTACTCTTCATATCTAATGCTTACCAGCTAGGTATAGGAGAGAAGAAAGCTAAGGCATTAGCAGACAGATTTGTATGCATTCTGGATATAGCTACTGCCAATGTGTCTGAACTGATGGAAGTTGAAGGTATAGGGAAGAAGATGGCAGAGAAGATATTAAGTAGTTTAGGGAGGGAAATATAGATGGTAAGACTATTAGATTGCCAAAAGACTGAAAAGGAGGTTGACAGTGAGGACCTTAGATTATTTGCAATCGCTATGCTATGCTCCTTACTGGAGATATTTGAAAGCGACCTAACAGCTGATGAGTTAAGAGAAATAGAATTATTCGCTAAGGACTGGTGTATAGAATGACTAAGCAGTTTGCTCCAGAATACCCAAGGAATAGTAATAACTGGATTAAGTTTCCTCCTGATAGCCAGTACAGGAAGGGTATGTTTCCAGAGGAGGTAAACAGTCACCCTGCCAAGGCAAATGTCTATTTAGTTCAGGCTATCATTGAGTATGTGTCAGAAGAGAATGATATACTAATGGATATTATGGCTGGTACTGGAACTCTAATGGTAGCAGCGCTAGTTGGCAGGTCTGTCATCTGCATAGAGATTAGTGAGAAGTTCCACCAGATACAGGTAGGAGCTTTAGAGCATCTTGAGAAGATAGCTCCTGGCATCAGTGGTATGATTAGCCTAATCAATATGCCTTGCCAGACATATCTGCCTATACCTAACTTAGTAAACCATATCATATTCTCACCACAGTATTGCATACACCCAGATACTAAGGTTCTGAAGTCGGATTTAACCTGGGACAGAGCATCCAGTCTAGTAGTTGGGGATGAGTTGGTTGGCTTTGACAAGGATAGCAGCGGCTCAGGAAGAGGAAGAGGTAGGAAGATGCGTAGGTCTATGGTTGAAGCTATTAAACCCACTGTGGAAGATGCTTACCTGATATGCTTGAGCAACGGAGAGTTCGTAATAGCCAGTGCTAATCACAGATGGCTAGAGTCTTACCACTTCCCGTCTGGACATATCCTTAGATGGAGCACAACGGCATCATTGCATACTGGGTCTAGGCTGAAGTATCTTGCCAAGCCTTGGGGCACTGATAGTAGTCATAGTGGCGGATACCTTCAAGGTATATATGACGGAGAGAGTTGGGTACATCGCCAAACCGTAGGTTTTGGACAGAACAAAGGGGATACACTAGATAAAGTCAGGTCGTTGTTAACTGAGAAGGGCTACTATGTAAGTGGCGATGTGAATGATAAGGAGAGCCAAGACACTCATAGACTCTATCTAGAAAGATTCCAAGATTCCATGAGGTTCCTAGGAAGTATCAGACCTGAAAGGCTACTAAAAGATGCAAGCAAGATATGGGAAGGTAAGGAGATACGAAGTAGGATAGAGGGTGCTACCGAAGTTGAAGTAACTAGGATAATACCATTACCAAAGCAAGAGCTACTCCATATCCAGACTAGTACTGAAACCTTTATAGCTAGCGGACTGCTATCTCATAACTCAGGGATTTTGAAGAAGAAATCAGTAACAGACCAGTGGAATATAGACATAGGATATGACTTTGTAGAGTACAGTACTAACCCCTTAAACCTTGGTACTATGTCAGAGTTCCTATGGACTCATGAGATGGAGAGGGTATATGCTAAGTGCTTTGAAACTATCAAGCCTGGCGGCAGTATGACACTGATTCTGAAGGATCACATTAGTGCTGGTAAGAGGATAGAGCTAACCAAGATGGGTATAGATGCTAGTGTTAGAGTTGGCTTCAGTTATAATCCTGAAGAGCACTGGAAATGGGCAGCACCAGGCATGCCATATACTGCTGCTAGGAGAGCTAGAGGAGAAGCAACCGTAGATGATGAATCTATTATAATATTAAGGAGGTCATAATGGCTAACAAAGAGGTAACTTGGATTGAGACATTCACTGGTAAGCGAGTAAACCCTATACACTTAGATGAGGAGCTGATAGACATAGTTGACATAGCACATAGTCTATCTCTCCAATGCAGATTCATCGGGCACTGTCTGGTGTTCTACAGTATAGCAGAGCATAGTATACTAGTAGCAGACTTAGTGTCTAAAGGGCTAGACTGGGCAGACGGGCACTCACCAGAGGATAATCGCACTTGCCTAGCTGCTCTACTCCATGATGCCGCTGAGGCTTACGTGGGAGACATAGCTAGACCTATCAAGCACGACAATGCGTTCAAGTATGCCAGAGAGATAGAGCAGCAGATACTCGGCAAGATTATGCTAAAGTATAACTGCACTGGAGCTGACTGGCAACTGATTAAGAAGGCAGATAATATAATGCTGGCTACTGAGGCTAAGTATAATATGGCTGACAGTGGCAAAGGCTGGTATCTGCCAGAGGCAGCACTGGATGTGGTGAAAATTGCTGAGCTACCAGATATTGATGATACAGAATTCATGTTTCTATGTAAGTTTGAGGAGTATGGAGGCAAGCTCTAAGTGCCAGTTTACTACTATGGTTCTGGCATAGCAAAGGATAGGTTTCAATTCTTTCTTGATAATCCGCCAGAAGCTATTGCTATTGATGTAGAAACACCTAGCACAACTGAGCGGATGCCTCTAGGATTTGCTATTGCATTCTCACCAGATGAGGCTTTCTACTTCCAAGTATATCCTGAACCACCAAGAGAGCTAGAGCTATTAAAGCCTTTACTGTTCAATCCTCAGGTTTGTAAGATAGCTCACTATGCTCTGTTTGACCTTTCAGTGATTCCGCTAATATCCCAGTTGGTAGGCTTTGACCGCAGTAACCTATTTGACACTAACACAGCAGCCAGACTACTAGGTAAGGAGCTGACAGCTCTAGGTATATTAGCACCTGATATTGGTATGGAAGCCGAAGATGTTAAGTCCTTTATGCAAAGGCTTAAGGTCAATAATATGCTGGATGCCCCAGCTACGGAAGTTGCCAAGAAGTGCCAGCAAGATGCCAAGGTAGCTTTCGCCCTATACCTTGACCAAAAGCCTAAGATAGATAGCCAGTATCCTGATTACTTTAAGGTAGAGATGGAAGTTATACCTATCCTAATAGACCTCAGCCTGAGAGGATTATCTATAGACCAGAGGGCTAGAGCAGAGCTAGAGGCAAAGCTGGAGGACGAGGTAGAGTTCTACCGCAGACAGCTAGAGGAGTATGGAGTTGAGAAACCAGGCTCCACTCAACAAGTTGGCTATATGTTAGGTAAGAGAGGTAGCTTCCTACCAATGACTAGGAGTAAGAAGCAGCTTTCCACTAGAGAAGCTGACTTAGAATTCTTAGATGACCCTATGGCAGCAGCAGTATTAGGTTGGCGACATAAGTCCAAATTACTCAGTACATACATAAGTCCAATAGCTGGTGATGACAGGTTTTACACAGAATACTATTTGGACACAGTTGTCGGGAGACTGAATAGTAGGAACAGAAACATACAGAATATCCCACCTGAGTGCAGGTATATCTTTCTACCTGATAATGGATGCTTTACTACTGGGGACTATGCTCAGGAGCATCTATATATTCTCATGCACTTTAGTGGCGATAGAGATATGAAGAGGGTATATGAAGAAGGCTACATGGGAGGTGATATACATCTGTTTACTGCCAAGCAGATGAACATATCTAGGCGACTAGCTAAGACCATCAACTATGCTATCATCTATGGCGCTACCGCCAGAACCATATCTGAGGCTGCTAAGATTAAGGATAAGGACTTCTGTGGCAAACTGCTGGACAGATGGTTCAGAGCATTTCAAGGCGCATCCGACTGGATTCAAACAGTTCAGAGAGCTGGAGTCAAGGCAGGCTGGGCTGAGCCTACACTGTTTGGTAGAAGGATTCATTTGCCTGAGGAGATAAACCGCTGGGGGAGTCTTAATACTGATGGGATGGAGAGGAAGGCAGTTAACTATCCCATAATAGGTAGTGATGGTGAGGTTATGAAGAGAGCTATTATTCTATGCAATAGTAAAGGCTTAGGTCCTCCAGTAATGGCAGCATCAGTACATGACAGTTTGAGTTTTGATGGAGATGTAGTGTTACCAGTAGAAGAGCTAGAGATGATACCAGGCTTTAGGATTCCATTTGAAGTTAAGCAGACAATGAAGTGGGAATGACTATAACAATCAGCCCTAAGGGGAGGTGTTGCTTTAGCAAAGAGGTGGTGGGGCATATCAGTAACTATAACTAAAGGAGGTAAGATATGAAGTGCCCTAAATGCGGAGAAGAGTTGAGACTCTTACAAGATAACGAGTACCCAGTAGGAGATACTAAGCAAGATGTGATATTCGTCTGTGGAGGAGAGAATGAAGACAATAAGCACCGCTTCTTTATCAGGGTAGATGTAGAAGAGCTGTTAGAGGATGAATGATGTTGGGCAGTCTACTCGGCTAGGCAACTTGCCTTTCAACTGCCCTATAAGGAGGCACCCGCCTTCGTTATGAGAGGGCAGGCTTATCCAACCTTAATAAAGATTGAGACTTCAGCACCGAGGACAGTTCCAGACAGCTTGGCTACTGTAAACTTACCCTCGCCAAATCCAAAGTAGAACTCCCTCTTCATATTAAGAAAGCCAACAGTGATTCCAATTCTCATTTCCTTTTCCTCCATGCTAAGAATCCACCGAGCCTTACCGCCCAGTACATCAATGTATACTTCCACTTGGCTACACCAAGGTCTCTCATACCGTCCCTAAAGATAGCATCAGCCTCAGCCCTAGTGAAGACATATGAAAGCTTGTAAGTCTTCTCAATCATGTGGTGCTGATATAAGTAATCGTGGATAACTGCAGCCTTATTATACCTGCCTAACTTAGGAATTAGCATCCTAGCAAACCTTGGGATAGAAGCAAAGTCAGTATCAAACCCAACTGGGACAGTTATCTTCATCTTACCCAGCTGATAAGTAAAGGCAAAGTGCAACCTAAATATCTTACCACTAGGCATGACCTCTACAATCAGTGGCGTTAAGAAACTATTCTTCATCTAACTCCCTTATTTATAGTCAGGCATCTGGCGCATAGAGCCTGCGGTGAAATCACCTATATACTGGCGGCGGTCTCTCCAGATACTATAAACTTCATTCCTACGCTCATTAGCCTCAGCCCTAAATCTATCAGCCAGTGCTATGTCAGAGTTGCTAGCCACCACATACTGACTAGCCTGCTGTAGATAGGACATTACCTGACTAAGATAATGCCCAGCCTTAGCTGCAAAAGTATTAGCAATAGCATTATAGCCTGCTACCTGTTCCAAGTAAGTTCGCAAATTGCTAATCCTCTGAGCTGCCTCCTGCCCAAATACCATAGCAGCATTAGTTCTAGCAGTAGCATTCTGCTGATAGAACTGCCTATCTCGCTCATGAGCAGCTACTAGTGCTTCCTTGACTGTCTGAGCATACTCTCTATAGGCTCTTGGCACATCCTGACCTTCACCACCAACTGGTACAGTATTCAGTGTAGCATCTCCATCGTCCAGATACTTCTTAATACCAAGAGTAGTAGCGTGGTCTACATAGTTGGCAGTAGTTCCCATGTAGTTTTCTCTAGCCAAGTCAGCCTTAGCTAAGTCGCCAGTGGTCGCAGTGCCCACAACATCTAGGTAACTGTTCATAGCAATCATAGCATCCCCTGTAGCAGCTCTCAGAGAAGCTATATCAGTAGTTATCTTTTTTAGCCAAGCAGCAGCATCTTCACCAGACTCATCTTCATTGTCATCTAGATACTTCTCCACATCAGCAAGAGCAAGAGCCAATGCTGAGTGAGTACCAGTAGCATTACCCAGTGCTGTTCTGGCACTTGTTATGTCAGTAGCTGTCTGGTGCTCCTGCTTCAATGCAAGGATGTATAGAGCATAGGCTCCTGCCATTGTCTCTACCGTATTCTCTAGGAAGATAGGTATAGTACCAGGAGCATACTCCCCAGGTGCCTGATGAACAGCATCGTAGTATATTCTGTACTGCTGGTCTTCGGCCATCCTTGCCTGCTCGCCACTCTCACCAGTGCCAGTAACGAAAACATACTTGCCAAAGACATCATTAGAAACAAATGTCTGTGGCACTTCCCCTACAGGATACTCTACCCTCTGCACTCTAATGAGTCCAGGCAAGCCACTAATATCAATACCAATTTGATATTTGGAGTAAGCAAATGTGCAGGTCTCCCCCTGAGCTATACCTCCTCCACTGATAGCCTTTACTCTACCATTAGCATAGTCTATGTAGTAGTCAGTATTCTTAACTACAGTAGCGTCACTGTCATCGTCGTTAGTAGCACTGTCACTACTCCGCCTGATAGGACTGTTAGCTAGATACACCCAGACATCAGTATGAGGCGCAAAGCCTATATTCAATACATCACTAGCGCCATTGCCTGCTATTTGGTCAATCTCTATCAAGTATACAGTTTTGAAATACTCCGCTCCAACTATGATTTTACTATCACCTATACTGTAATGGAATATCTCTTGAACAGACTGGTCATCTTTATCTATACCGCTTATGATTATAGTCATACCCTGTATACTATTATTATCATCTGTTAGAGCTAGTCTTAAAGGTCTAGGTACATCAGGCTGACCATCAATCTCAACATCAGTAAGTGTATCTCCAGCAACTATTGTGCTTAAGTCTTCATCAGCTACTATAGCATCTGCATCAGCCTCCTTAGGAAAGACTACTTCCTCATCGGCTACACTGAACTGCAGTGAGTCCTCATATATCTTCTCATCTGGCAAGAAGCGATTGAAGTCAGCCACTGACCTCTCAATACTGCGGTTGAGTTCATTAGCAGACAACTCAGTATCTATGGTTATCTTTAGGTCTATTGCTAAATCTGTCCGCATCTGTAATCTAGTTTTATTACCCATGTTCTACCTCCTTGAGTTCCAAACTGAATAATCCTCTGAACTTGACTCACCGTGCTTGACATATCCTACCATTATACTGCCAGAGGAGTTAGCATCCGCTACTGTGAACTTGAGTTTAGCATCTCTCCAACCTTGCATCCTGCCTTGTATCGCATGGGTTAGTCTCACGGCTTCATTAGTGAGCAATACAGTTATCCATGTCTCTGTGTTAGTACCATCTGAAAAATACAGGGTCACTGTACTGCCAGTAGCCTTTAGTGCTGAGAAGAACATATCGGTTATCTCAATACTACCACCACCTACGGGGGCAGCTATAATTGCCGTAGCATCGCCATCAGCTATCGTTTCACCGCTCCAAGTAACAGCCTTCCACAGTCCGAATACCTGCCTGTAGTTAAGCACGTGCAGAGCATTACCGCAGTCGGTAAGGAACTGGCATAATACTTTATTTAATGAGCCTACAATCTGTACTGCCCACATAAGCTAACTCCTATTTGTAGTAGAATGAAACAAAGCCCCTGAACTTATCACTCTTGGCGACCATCGCCATAATGCATTGGTCTGGAGGTATGTGCCATCCAGACTGTGTTCTGAAATCGTATATTCTACCTTTGCTAATCATACCAATTCTGCCTGCAATCAGACCAGTAACAACTGTAGCGATGGTATCTCCTAAGCCATCAGCTACATAGAAGATACCTTGAGCACCACCAATCAGACCTGCTTTCATATTGGTAGGCGTAACATCAGTTCCTTCTGCCCTGCTAGTAATTGACCCACCTACATAGACCTCCAACTCTTGGTCATCACTTGAACCATTTGGTACTAGATAGATTCTAGTGACTACCATCTCTTTTGTTGCATGTCCATTCTTTAAGACAAACAACCAGAAGCCATCCCCTCCAGCAGTGATGCCGTTTATATCCATCCTAAAAGCATCACCCTCATGGGCAGCGTCGTAGTCTGTGCTGGACACCTCTGCATAGGTTTTTAACTGTCCCTTCTCATTTACGTCTGCTGTGTTCTTTCTTCCCCATCCCCAAATGTCCATTATTCTGATTCCTCCCTGTTTAGTTCCTCACCTGAGCCCTCTGCCAGGTGGGTTTCTATATTTTTTAGTACGGGTCCTAAGTAATTAACAATCGCACTTATTAGAGTTTTTAGGTCTTCTGCCTTCACGTACTCATCACCTCCTTTTAGTACTATCTCATCAATAAAGCCAGGAGGAAATATAATCCTCCTCTTCTCAAAGTCCATACCAGTTGGACTAGTATATACAGGTTCATCCGATGGTCTAGTTGTTCTATGCCTAGGTCTGGTATTCATCCAAATATCCTCTTAATTAACTTCCCAAGAGCCTCGCCAAATGTCTCTCCCTTCTCCTCTTTCCAAGGAGTTATCTTCTGCCAAAGAGAAAGCTCAGGCTTAGGCGATGGTTCTGTAGGACCTTCATATGCTCTCATCGTAGGACCTTCATATGCTCTGTATGCAGGATGCTCAGGATGGGTAGCCGCAATATGCTCATACTTCTCAATTTCACTTGTGAGGTATGCTCCGCAGTAAGGACATCTATACTTAGATGGAGCAAGAGGTGATGGTGGAGCCTCATAATCTGGTGGCGCAGGTCCTATAATAGTAGCTGGAGGAGCCTCCACAATCTCCTTAGCAGTATCCAATGCCTTCCTCACTGCTGTCTCAGCTATATCTATATCAAGTCCCAAATCACCAAGTCCAACTTGCATTCTAAACATTCCAGGTCGGAAGATATGGCGGATAGAAGATACCCTCACCTCTGAATCAGGGTTACCTAAGCCGTCGGAAGGATATGTTGCTCCATAAGTAATTACCAGCTTAGGTCTATAGTCTCCACCCTTCTCTGAAGCATAGAACTCAACATACTCATGGACAGTAGGGGTCGTACCAGCTATATCTTTGCTACTCCTCAGACACAGCTTAGTCATTGCTCCTGAGCCTTTTTGTACCCAACCTCTACCAGTGCTATTGAGTGTTATCTCATTGTATCCAGCTAAACTCCAATCAGCAGTATTCATACTACCACCATCGCCAGAGTAGTTGTCCTTGTCGTAGTCTCCAGTTACAGCAGGGTCATGAGGATAAGTTGGTTGTCCATTCTGGACTACTATATCAACATCGCCGTCAGAGTAATCTCCATAGCCATAGAGACTTATAACAGCAGCACTGATAGTAGCACCCTTAGGTATTGAAGATGTGTCAAAGTACAATACCGCTCTAGCAACCTCGTAGGTAAGACCAGGATGGAAGTACAGTCCTGCCCGAATGTAGTCAACTGAATCATATACCGCACCTGTATCAGATGCCCAGGCAGCGCCGAAATCGCCAAAGTAGTTGCTTTTGGACAACCACCCATCACTAGTACTACTATGCACAGCTAGTTCAGCCATTACTCTCCCCTACTATCGTATATAGCTATTCTATCGTATAGTTCTACCCTAGCATCATGGGGAGCATATAGCCTGCCAGCTAGTTGCTCAAGCTTAGCTCTCTTCAGCAAAGCTGCTGCTCTACTATTAACCCGAGCCTGAGTTGTGAGTGAGCCTGCCAGAATTATCTTATATATCTCATCGTAAGCATCTATCTCAGTCTGGTCTACTCCATTAGGACTAGCACTAACAATGTAGTCAGCCCATAGACCATCAGCACCTTCATTGCCATAGACAAGAAAGTGATTAGGTATTAGTGTATTCACTCTCTCCATATACTCATAGAAGTAAGGAGCTTGGTTAGAGTAGAAAGTCAAGTCTACAGCATCACTAGACTGAGGATACTTAATCTCAAACTCCAAATCGTCTAGAGCCTTCAGATAAGATGCAGTCATGTGTAGTAGTCTATATATCAGTGGGGCTGCAAACTCAAAAGGCTGAGCATTGATGTCAAACTGAGGCTGTAAGTCATTGATGATGCCATCATCTTCAGATAGAGTCTTCAGGGTCATACTAAGCTCTGCTAGAATTAGCCCTATGATAGTATATATCGTATCAGTAGTGTAGCTCTTAGTATATAGTGGAGGGTTTCCTAGTCGTATGACTTGCTCTCTCAGCTTAGCCCACACACCTTCTAGCTCCAGTATCTCCCATAACTTACCACCTGCTGAGACAGTTTGCTGATGCTTTACCCAGAGCCTAGGAGGAGCACCTTCATTAGTACCATCGCCAAGATACTGTGGTGTACCATCTATAGTATAGCCATAACCAATCTCTGTCCAGTAGCCCTTTATGTTAGGTATAGTGCGGTCTACATTGCGGAGGATGATAGTGGCAAAGTCATCATAGGACTCTTCAGTATGGTCTATCAGTAAGATGCGATTACCATAAGCAGAGCTGTCAGTACTGAGGTCAACAGTAGTATTCCCATCCTTGCTAGTAAACACTAGCTTACAGTATGGACTATTGGAAGCCGCCTGTTGAGCCGTCTTGAATGTTTCCGATACTGACCGAGCCACTGGCTTATCCCCTCCTTGTTCTTAAATAAATAGAGGTGTTCCATAGGGCGCATAGGGACTTGTATGTATTGCTCTATGGTCAAGAGCTGATAGAGCCTTTTTCCCAAAGACATATAAGTACTCCATCTTGCCATCAAAGAGGTTAGATGCCATACCGTTGTAAGCCCCAATAATAGTATCGTGGGTAGAAGTAAGAGGGTCTGTATGATTACCAACATCGGAGGCTACATCCTCACCGTTTCTGTAAGGAATAGCAGAAGCCCCAGCTCTGCTGAACCCACAAGTATACCACTCATCCACCACTATATCTCCATTATCACTTATCGATATTTGAAACGCGGCTGCCTGGTTTGTCCTAATAGCTATATTACCAGCCGCATATACAAAGCAATCCCATCCATCTTCAGAACCTGCCCCCCTAATAATAATATGCCTATTCCCACTAAGGTCATCTATCTTTATCCTGGCAACAAGAGAGAAGTCCTCTGAGGTAAAGTCTAGGTGAGTGTAGGCAGCAGGCACTATTATGTAACTAGGAGTTGCGGCAGTAAATTGTAGCCCATTAAAACCTCTCCTAGGTGGGTCGCCAAAGCCAGTCAAAGCCCCATGAGCCTTATAAGGAGACAAGTCTAAGGCTCTAATTCCCCCATTCTCATTCAGAAGCCAGCATCCATATAGATACTTAGCTAGAGGATGAGCCATATTGAGTCTTGCTCCAAACAGAGGTCGGTAAGTTAAAGTATCAGACAAGATTTACTCCCTCAAGGCTTTGAAGTTCTTCCTCTACCTTGCTTGACCTAATATATTGGTTTCTCCACACTTTACCAACTTCCATTAGTCTAGCTTCAACAGCCTTCTTTAAAGTTTCAGACTCATACCTGTAGCAAGTAATCCCTTTTATTTCCTTCTCAGCTATAGCCACTCCGTCCTTCACTAGTTCTAAGATTGCTACCACAGAGTAGTGGTCTTCGGTAGGTGAAGTTGCGCTCACCAACTCCTTTATCCTTACACTTATATCCATCTTGTTCTCCTTACCTCTGCACTATAGCGGCTATTCTGCTAGCCACCTGAGCATTGGTACTTCCATTGTTATTGTTTACTACTACCCGTAGTCTAGTAAAATCAGAAACATCAAGACTGAGGACGAATTGCTCGCCTTTGCTATATATCTTCTTAGCTGCTGTCTGACTATTAGTTAGCGCATCAAGCATGGTAAAGTCAGTACCGCCAGTAATAGCTACTACCTTCATCCACTCAGAATTAGCTAGGGTAGTATTCTCCCAGAATATTATATCGTTGACTACTGGTGTGTTGGCTCCTATATCTATCTCAACCTCTCCAGCAGCCTCATTACCATCTGCAGTAATCTCAGTAGCAGCAGCTATACCACAGACAGCAGAGGCTATTGCTCTCCAAGCATCGTCACCGCTTGCCTTCTCTGACACCTCAATACGGTACTCCGTTCCAGCTACTACAAAGGCGGTAGTAGCTGTTCTACCATGACTTATGAGAATAGCCACCTTCTCGATATTAGTGAGAGCCAGTTCAGATGACTTCTGCTGACCGTTGGCAGCTACCTTAGTGATAGCAAGTAGCTCAGTTTCTATCCTCTTAGTGATAACAGGAGTATCTGGCTCAAGATGTATCAACTCTCCATTGAGTTTAACATCTGCTACATAAGATGAGACAAATGTACCTGATGCCTGCCAGCCCTTCTCAAAGGTGATACGGTAGATAGTCATACTATTGAATCGCTCATCACCTTGGAAGTCATCCCAGCCGAAAAGATTGGTAGCTCCAGTACCAGTTATTAGACTAGTATTGGCTATGCCTTCACCATAGTAGAAGAACTGGTCTGTAGTCTGGTTAAGTTCATGAGCGTTCCAGCCAGCACCTTTCTCCAAATCTGCGTGGTTAGCTAGCTGAGTTATCTCAGCTCTTATGTCGTAGTCATAAGGGTCATGCACCCAGATAACCATATTGACTCCAAAGGACTCTGCAGCATCCTGATAGTAAGACCACATAGCTGTACTGAATAGAGGTACTGGAAGCTCATCGACTGGAATGTTCAGTCTCGCCCAATCATCTCCAGTCTGTACTCCACCATTCAGTTCAGCTAGCCAACCTGTACTGCCCTTCTCGGTTAGCGGAATTGTAGTACCTCTTATCCATCCTGCTCTACCATTATTCTCACACGATAGACTAGGCTTACCAAATGGACTCCCAGTCAGTCCCTTTCTAGTTCCAAGGTCATTCAGGTCAGCAGGCTCCATCTTGACTGGTATGTCGTTTATCTGTATAGAGCCAATCCAGACATCACCAGCTGTACAAGTTCCTCCCCACATACCATAGAAAACCTCAATCTGATATACAGTCCAAGTACTGAATACAACATCATCTTGGAAGTTAGCCCAAGTATAAGGATTACCAGGTCCTTCTCCTGTGCATATATCAGGCGAACCTACATTGTTACCAAAGTAGAATAGGCTAGCGGCTGAATTAACAAAGGTCTCATGCCATCCTTCAGTTACAGCATCGCCACCAGCAACTGCAAGAGTTATCTCTGCTCTGGCATCATGATTATCAGGGTCATGAACTCTAATGCCAATGCTAGGAGCATAAAGACCTACATCAGCAGTTCCTGCAAGAAACTTATAGTAGGTATACATTATCTCATCAAGGTCAGTAAGCTTCATCTCATTTATAGGCAGCCAGATGGCAGCCTGGTCTTCCCACGCACCAGCCTTCTGCAAGCCACCATTCAGATGAGCAGCCCAAGGACCTTGACGGAACTGCCTATTAGGTTCAGTACCTAAAACATAATTAGCATTTCTAACTACCTTCTCCCAGACAGCCCAGCCGCTGTTATCAGCAGTAAGAAGAGGCTTACCAACTCCCCACTCAGCCTGACGAACACCCCCCCACTTATCCAGCTGCTCAGGAGAGTAATCCAAATCTGCTGTTGCTATTGCTTCATGCTTGTCTTTCCTAACACCAAGAGCCATGAAACCTTTGTCGCCAGAAGTATGAGTAGCATCCTCAGCTTTCTCAATTACATTTCCAGCAGCATCTACTAACTTAGCATTGATTGCGTCAGCCGTATCATCAGTTATCTCAGAGCCATCAGGCGAAACCAGTTTAGCTAAGCCAATAACATTAGTACTGGTATTAAGAGATATACTGGTTTTTAGTCCCTCTATATCCATAGATATTCTACGGATTTTAGCATGGAGTGTTCCTACAGCCCCAGCAGCGACAAGTCCATCGCCCCCTACTCCAAACTCAGCATTCAGTTCGTCTATACCATCTTCAATTTCCTTCAGCCTATCCATTACTGTATTCTCAGTAGGAGTATCTGAGATAGCACCCACAAGCACTTTCAGCTCATCTATGCCATCCTCAATGTCAGAGGTGTTGACTTCAATATCGCCAACATCTATCCTCATATTCTTGATTCTGTCAATCAGAGTCACAAGTCCAGCAGAGGCATAGCTAATACCTCTAACTGCAAATGTGCGGTTTGATGTCTGAGCTGCTGATAGGTAGACTTTGATGAACTGATACTTGCCGCCTAGCGGTACTGTAGTTCTGAATCCGCCAATGGAAGATGGTACTGGCTCTTCTTGCCCGATGAGGTCAAAGGCTCCTGCTGATTGATTAGAACCTTTGATTTGAACCTCAGCTGTTTCAATAGTAGGTATGTCTATTTCGATTGCTTCAAAGGATTCGTGAAGGTCAACCTCGGGAGTGTTCTGTGAGTCTGTATCTTTGACTAGTGTAACTGGATACCATTTACTTATTAAAGACATTTTAACCCCCTCCAAATGCTTTTTACTTGCTATTTTAGTTATTGTCCGTAGTTTAGTTCCTTACCTGTAGCTTCCCTAGCCATTCCATAAGCACGACCAGCACAGGCTTTCTGGTCAGCACCAGGCTCTTTCATACAGATCTGTATCTCTGAACTGATTGCTTCCTGTACCTGAGAGTCGGATGAATCTTTAGTTAGTGCTTCCATTTTGGGATTAGGCATATTTAGCCTCCTATGATATAGTAAACTTTACCTCATTAGCTTCCCACTGAACCTTATCGCTATTGGCTAATGCTTCGCCAGAAGCAGCTCCTCTGTTGATAGCTTCTTTTGCTATTGGTAGAAGTCTCTTGAGAACTTCAAACTGCACAAGTGTTAGTACTATTTCCATCAGAATCTTCCTCCATGTACTTTCTCAGGCAGCATTGGAATCTCCTCCGTTGTTTGTTTCCTAGACACCACTGTACCATTACAGTCTACAACTGTATCAAAGCCAGCAAAGATTACTCTAGCCCAGGCTGACATTCTAAGCTTAGCAGTTCTGCCACATTCGCAGACAGTATTGTGTCTATCTGCTATGCTTTTGAGAGCCTCAAAGCTCCTACCACAGCCACAGTTGTATTCGTATAACGGCATCTTATCTTCCTCAGAGAGGGCAGTTGTTAGCTGCCCTCCCAAACTGATTCTACTTCTTTCTCTATGGAGATATTGTTACGAATATCATCGGCAATGACTCACCCTGAAAACTACCAGTCAATGACCTTGGGTCTGATAGCAGGTAACCGATGATTGGTTTGTGGTCGTCCAAGCGGTCATAAGTACCACTATTGGAGTTACGAGCTGAGATTGAGCCGTCAGCCATCAGGATGAGAGTGTTACAACCTTCCGCTCCACCAAGAGCGTACTCCAGATGCATACAAGACATAGGGCCCCAGGTCTGATACCAGCCATACCCATTCATAGCAGGGTCGTTATGCATGCAGGCACCCATAACCTTGCCACGATTCGTACTGTAAGCAGACGCCGATTGCCATACAATATGCTTCCAAGGATTCTGCATCAAGGTTGTAGCCATACCACTCTTGCTATTGATTACTGGCTGGTCAAGCTCCAGTATGCTCACATTGGAATAACTGCTAAGGCTCACCTTTGAGTAAGACTTAGTATCATCGTTCCAGATTTCAAAACTAGTGCCAGTACTAGATTGGTAGGTGTGCTTCACAATGTAGCGCCAGAACATCCGCTCATCGGCAGGTACAGTATCCTTGCCAGTTACCCAACCACCAGAGTAGTAGTCGTTAGACTGAGCAGCTGACACAGTAGTGTTGAAGACAATGTGAAGTTCGTTAGCCAACTTCCTAACCAGCAATCCATTAGCCATGTCTTGTTGGGCAGCCATAGTGAAAAGGAACTTCCCAGCTAGGTCATCGCCAGGAGTAGTAGCTGTAACGGCAGTACCACTTTCCGTCAACTTACCTAGATACCTACCATAGTGGAACACCCTCTCACCTTGAACTAGCTTAGTACCATTAGGATACAGAGCAGCAGTATCGTCAGCCAAGTAGACGTTAGGCAGCTCCAGGTTACCCCAACCCAGCTCTCCACTAAAGTACTCAGGCATATAGATAGTTCTTCCATGATTTGACCTTATGTCATGATTTACTTTTGAACCAGTCATTTTAGTTTATCTCCTTTTTATTTTTGGTGTTTACTGTGAGGCACACCGTTCAAAGCCTTACGCAACTACTGCGTGGTCTCCGATGTCGGCAATTCTGCCAAGACATAGACTAGAGCCCAGTAGCAAGGCACCGTAGTTGATTAGCCTCAAGCCGCCAGCATCGAAGTCTTCCAGTTCTGGGAAGCGGACTAGCTTGTACAGGTCTCCAGCACCTTCAGTTCCGCCGTAGGCATAGGTTAGACCAGGCTCCTGGTTCAGGACGTTTCCGCGCTTGATACCGAAGATGGAGTAGGCACGAGTACCTGTAGTATACAGTCCTCTGGCATCAGCTGAAGCTCCAGTACCAGTTCCGTCTGCCTCGGCAACGAGGTAGTCAGTTCGGATTATAGGAATACCATCCCAGAAGAGTATCCTCTTGCCCAGGTCATTGTAGCCCATAGTGATGAAGCTCATCCCACCAGCAACACTGGTCATAAGACTAGCAAAACCCCGCTCCTGATAGGCTTCATCCATTCTGCGGATGATTTCAAAAGGAGACCAGAGCTCATCTATACCATGAAGCATAGCATCAGCCAGTACTCTCAGGAAGTGCAGACTAAGACCTACACCTGCGCCTCCATTATCAATGTTCTTCTGGTCATAAGTACTGCCATGAGTGTATGGAGTACCATGCTCAGCAGCTAGAGCGTGTAGTCCGTCAAACTGCTTAGTGCTAGTATAGGTGTTGTCGGCATAGATCATCCTCAACCCAATCTTCCGCTTGAGTCCTTTCTCAGACTCCAGAAGCACTCTTGCTTCGTAGTTAGTGTAGCTTCCGTAGATACCAGGTAGATAGTGGTCTAGCTTTCTCTGGATATAGCTTCTGCGAAGGGTCATTTCCTTCTCCTCATAGTCTACATCCTCAGTCCAGGATAGTTGCTGACCAATATCTATTTCAGTTACTGCAGCTTCAATGGCGCTTACTGCGGATGGCTTTTCTCTTAGCCACTCTATCTTAAGCCCGCTGTGAGCAGCCTGACCTACGGTTACTCTGTCTAGAGGGTTATTGCGTTTTATATCTTCTTCAAAGACACCAGGTATCTTCATTGACTGCGTCAGCTTCTGCGCCGCCGCTAGGTTAGCCCAATGACCTCCACTTTCGTCTGCCATGTTATTTCTCCTTTAATAGATTTCTAAGTTTGGGGTGGAGCGTTGCGGACTCCGCGTATAGGTGTAGCTTCCAGAGCCTTAGCTGCTCTCTCTATATTAGTCTGGGGAGCAGCTTCTCCAGAACCACCACCTATAGCATAAGGTCCTACGCTACCACCTCTGGCTGTAGATACAGCCTTTAATGCTTCCTCAAAAGCGTCAAGCTCACTCATATTCTTCTCTTTGATAGTATCGGGAACTACTCCGTATTGTAGTACTAGATTAGCTCTCCTCAACTCTAGAGTGCTAGTTGCTAGCACATCCACTCTGCCTATGGCAGTCTCTAATTCCTGCTTGACCTTCGCAGCTTCCTCATCGGTTACTGCACCCGTCTCACGGGCTTGCTCGTTCTCTGTGATTTTAGCGTTTAGAGTAGCTATCTGCTTCTGACCTTCAGATACCTCAAGTTTGGCAGTATCTATGGCTGCCTCATGAGATGTCTGCTGAGTCTTCAGCTGCCCCTCTAAGCTGTTCTTAGCGGCTATCAAATCTGACTCTGGCACATACTTCTTACCATCAAGAAGTGTTGCGCCGTCCTTCAACTCTACCTTAGGAAGAGTAGGAGTAGTAGGCGGAGTTGTTGGAGGAGTCTCTCCTTTATCGTCGCCAGAACCACCAGTGCCATCTGGTACTTTGTCTTCTACCATTGTATAGTCCTCCCTTATTGTAGTCTACCACATATGTAGGGCGATTGCAAGGATAATAAATAAACAAAACAATTTATTTTATCATCTCCTTGGTCAGGTATCGCTTTCTCAAATCCTCGTATATCTCCTTAGCCTCAGACGAGAGCAAAGCTGTAGTTGTTCCGAAGAAGTTAAGCCATGCATCGGTCTCTGGGTCAAGTATGCGGAGGCGCTGTCTAGCTTCTCTGAGCCTTTTCTGATAGCCTGATATGAGTTTAACCCCGTCAGGACCTATTATCTCTCGCAGTTCTTCTCGCTCAGCAGCAGGAGCTACCTCATATCTGCGTATCTGCTGTACTTGTTCAGGCTCATACTCACGGAGTACTATGGCTCGGAGATTTCTATAAGGTCTCATAAACTCTCGGCTAACCTGCCAGTAGAGTTTCTCCATAGGAGTCCAGTCGGCTTGAATCCTCTGAAGTAGGCGTTCTCTGTGAGGAGCATCCAGAGACTCTAGTAGTATATCTATGTAGGCGTAGTAGGTATCAAAGTCTCTCTCCATCCGCTGAGACTCCCAGCTCCACTTATAATCTGGGCGGAGTTCATAGTAGTAATAGAGTAGCTCTTGGTCAGGTGTCTGGGTAGGAGTAGGAATATTGCGCTCCTCTAGCATCTTAGCTCTCTCTTCAAAAGTTTTAGGAACATCCTTGTAGGCAGGAGACTCTCCAAGTACTCTAACTGCCTCTGCCAGGCTTCCTACCAAGTCACTGCGGAAACTCATCCACTGGTCAGGACCTATCTCGCCATCTACAAACTGACGATTCATCTCTACCATGCTTGGACGGACTAGTTTGCCATCCTCATAGACTCCAGTAGTCCTAGCCTCATTATATACTTTGTCCAGCTCTTCATAGTAGTCTCTAGTCTTGACATCCAGTAGCTGCCAGCTGGAAGGATAGAGAGGAGTAGTAACTCCCTGCCATCTGCGGTAAGTCTCCCACTCATATAGTAGCTTCTGCTGATAGACATCTAAGTGGTAGTAGTCAGAGAATCTCTTACCTGTTACTGGGTATTGACGGTCAATCTGCTCTTGGACAGACACTGATACTCCAGTGGCTTCTTCAATAGCTAGTCTCATCTCCTTGCGGATTTCTGTAAACTCCTGTGGTCTTATGCGGAACAAACCAGTTTGCTGCATCAGTATACCTTTGATACCATCAACTCGGTTAACTGCATCTAGCCAGAGCTTCTCTTCTTCTGGAGTTAGTTTCTCCCCAGTCTGCTTCTTCCGCCAGATGAGGTCAGCATCATAGCCTTCTTCTCCCAGTGTAAGCATAGTCATATAGTCTCTAAAGCGGTCTGGGTAGATATGGTCTAGCACTGCTCCTATATGCTGAGGAGATAGAGCTCTCAAACCACTAAGGCTTGTCCTCACCCAGGCAGGAGCTAGTTGCCCCCATTCAGGCTTGTCCTTCGCCCAAGCTCCAAAGGCTACAATAGGTAGCATAACATGGACACCTGGGAAGAAGCCTGCTCTACCTATGTAGTCTATAAACTCCATTCCAGGCATCGCATCATAGTACTCAGGGAAGTCTCGGAGGTAGAAGGATCTAAGACCGCCCATCCAGACTGAGCCTCTAAGGATATTTATCTGAAGGTCAGTGGCAGGTACTGGCAGATAGCCTTGGTCAGTATAGTCCATAAATCTGGCTAGTCCTGTCATAGTGCCAGGAGTTCGCATATAAGTTCTAGGAATCCAGCGCCAGCGGAAGAGCTCATAGTTCCAAAATGGGAAGATAGCTCGCATAGATTCATCTATGATGTTAGCATCGTCATAGGTAGGATAGGCTAGAGCGTGCATATCTCTGGCTTTAGTCATGGCAGATTCCTTGGTAGTCCACCAGTCAGCAGTCCCAGTAATCTCCTTATAAACTGGCAGTTTCTCTACATCATCTGCTACTCCATTTATATACTGACGCCACCTGACTATATCAGATTCAGGAATCTTGTTAGCAGCGTGTAGTCTAGTTATCTCTTGCCTTATCTCTTCCAGCTGCATTAATGTAGGACTGTCAGGAGTTAGTATTGTAGGCTCTATTCCCAGATTCCTCCAGAGCTGGTCATAGACTTCTCCTATAGCATCATCAGTAAAGCCGAGGTCAGCAGCACTCTTGCCTAGCTTAGCAGCATAAGCATCAGCCTGCTCTACAGTATGTAGAATGAAGTCCTCTCTTGGGCGGATAGTGGCGTGGTGCTGTATTCTAGTAAGTCCTCTGTATAAGTCATCCCCAGCAGAGCCGTACAGATAAGCTAGATGGTTAGGAGTTAGTTCACCCACTACCTCAGGAACAAAGTCAGGTACGAATACTGGTTTATCTACTGAGTTTAGGAAGTTGCGACTAGCCCTTAGCCTAAGGTCTTTAAACTTTCTAGCATTGAGGTCAAACTCATCCCAGATGGTAGCTTTCTGAGCTCGCTGCTGACCCCAGAAGCGCTCATTCCTTTGGCGCTTAGCAGTTCTAGGAATTACTGCCTCTATCTCAGATATCCTATTGCGAGTTGCTAGGATATTCTCTAGCTCAAGGCGGCTGATAGAGTCTAGGTCAGTGAGGCGAGCAAGCTGAACATCCGTGAGTCCAGAAGCTTTAGCGTTATCTACTAACTGGCTCATTATCCTTGTCAGTTGTACCTCAGATGTATCCATATACTCTGCCAGCAACTTAGCTGAACCAACTTCAAAGTCATCCATCTCACCAGGAAGTAGCTTAGCTTTCCTCAGTTCAGTCAGGCGTCTGTAGTCATGTATTCTCTCACCAGTACCTTCTACTAGGCTACTGATATTCTGCATATCCCCAAGGAACTCATCTAGATTGCGAGGAGGATTAGCTAGGAAGTTATCTGCCTCATTAGTTAGTACATCCATCTGATTTTTGAGGCTAACTAAGGACAGCTCCCTTTCTCGCTCTACCCAAGCAGCCATCCTACCGTCTATGTCAGTGAAGATACTGCCATCCAGTACCTCATCTCTGATACCATTCTTAGTCATCATCCTGACATCAGTGCAGTTATCAAATGTCTTGCCAAGGTCTTTGCTAACCTGTCTCCGCTCAAACTCTAGAACATCTATTTGAGAGTGTAGCCTAAGTGCATCAGATCCTACTGTAGCATCTTGCAGTAGTACTCGTTCTATGTCTCTAGCATCTTTAGCAGATATAGCAACTATGTTATCCAATTCTGACCTTCGCTTAGCCAGTACTTTCACCAGACCATCCATATCGTCAGGAGCTATGTTTGCCAGTGCTTTCATGTAGTGGACTTGGTAGTCATAGGCTACCTGCATACTATTGAAGTGCGCCCACATATCGTAGGCATCTTGGAAGGAACCTAAGTAGTGGTCTCTGCCAGCTATGTTCATCTTAGCGCCTACAGTCTTACCGCCCAAGAAAGGAACCTTCTCAGGTATAACTACTTCCCTAGTAATAAACGGTACTTTGCCGCCCTTAAATACAGCTGTTCTGCCAGTCTTTGGGTCTATCATAGCCTGAGCTAGTCGTACCTCACCACGCTCAAACATCTGTAACTCATAAGGTGCATTAGATAGTCCTTTGAATAGGCGGTTAGTCTCATCCACCCCACTATAAGCCTTAGGATACAAAGGCTCTGCTCCGCCCAAGAAGCTTCTCTGAATATTCTCAATGAAGTTGTAAGGACCAAAGTTAGTGAACAGCAGATTCCATCTGGCTACAGGCATTACCAGTCGGCGTTCTACAGCTACTAGCTGTGCAGAATATAATACCCTGTCTGCCACTCTACTGTGCCAGGAGGCTGACCTACCAGCCTGATTCATAAACTTAGTTAAAGGACTGTGTAGGTTATCATAGCGGATTCCTTCCAGTCTATTAAACATGCCAAAGAGAATATCGTCATACGTATCTCCTTTGAGAGCAGCCTTGGCAGTGTCAACTACCTTCTGTCTGAATGCCACTAGCTTAGCCGCCATCTTATTTACCATATCCTCAGTAGCTTCCTGTCCAAGGTCAGCTATTATCTTGCCAGCTGTTACCCTCTCACCTTGCCCACTGAACATATTGAGTACTTCATTATTAAGATGAGCTAGGCGGTTAGTATCAAAGGTTATCTCCTCAGCTATCTCCTTGGTTAGTTTCCTAGCAGCCAAGTCATCTATGTAGTTAAACTCTAGCATAGGAGCTCCTGCTCTAACTGCAATATCCCAACCTTCCATAGGTCTTGCTATAGCGTTGTCAATAGCATTAGTGGCAGTATCAAAAGCATCCTTAGCAGTTAAGCCTTTAGAATTACGAACCCTAGGAAAGAGTCTCTTTACATTCGCACTCATCTTCATATACCAGTCCTGAGCAAACCTTCTGGACATCATAGTATAAGTTCTAGGAATAGCATACTCCACTGCGCCTAACAGAGGCTTAAACCCTACCTTAGCTGGTATGTATGATGTAAACCAGTAAAATCCCCTAAAAGGAGCCAGAAATCCTTTCACTGCAGCCTTGAAGAGAGCATCCTCACCCTTTAACCATCCTTGCTCAAATGCCTGTACCCAAGGACCTATTCTAGTTCCTGCACCCCTAAGTCCTAATCTAGTAAATCCCCAGCCTATCTTCTTAGCAATCGCAGTACCCATACCTAGTCCGATGTAGGTAACTGGGTCGAAGAAAGTCTCACCACTCATCTTTAGCCACCAAGGAGCATCCCACTCATTGAAAGCCATAGCATAGGCAGACCAGCTACCCTCTCCCATAGAACGGTAGTATTTATAGTTCTCCTCTAGCCTAGCGGCGGCGGTATCTTCAGAAGTCTTGAATAATCTGTGAGCTCCTATAATAGCAGCACTGTATAGAGGTCTCGGTAGCATATCAAAATACTTATTCAGCAGTTGCACTGTAGCCATCATAGGCTGTGTGAATAGGAGCTTGGTAAACTCCCAAGGAGTTAGCTCAGGAGCCTCCACCAGTACTGTGCCTGCTCGGATAAGATTTAGTCGGTCAGACTCTATTGCCCACTCGTTAGCTCTAGCTGCTAGCCACTCCTTAGCACTATCCATTTCCTCATCTTGCAAGTCCATCTGACTGAGCATACCTCTTACATCTTCCTCAGACATGCCTTGTGGTAGTTCAGCCACTCCAAAGGCAAAGGACTTAGCTATCTCATCTACGGTTAGATTGTGAACTGCCTTCAGCTCCAGCTTCGGGGCAGTTAGAATCTCATTTAGTATTTTGGTCTGGGCTTCTATAGCATCGCCATCAAAGCCTTCTGGTAGTACATTAGACAGATGCTTCAGGCGGTCAAATGCAGATGTTAGCCAGACTGTGTCAGCATCACTCATAGTATCCAGTGGAATATACTGTAGTATATCTTCTGGACTCTGGAGTTTATAGTCTGGAATTGAAAGGTAATTTGGTAGAGTAGTTAGTACTTCCTGTCTCCAGATGGTAGCCTTGAAATCCTGCAAGGCAAGGTCAAACTCCTGCTTGCGTAATTCCAACTCACGCTCATATTCCTCTGGAGTAACATACTCCCCGTAGCCTGGCATCCACGAGACAAGACGACTTAATGTTCTATCCACAGTCATGCCCCGCTGCACACTAGCTAAGCCACCTTGCGCCTCAGCAAGTCTTTTCTGAACCTGATACTGCTTCACTCCCAACTCCTCTAGTTCTTTAGCGAAGCCTGGGAAGTACTCGGGAACTTCCACTGGAGGAGGAAGCATAGGAGCTCCAGGCTTGCCTTGCTCCCAGCCTTTTTCCTCTAATATCCTCTTAGTCTTTTCTGTCAGCTCTGTTGGTTCTGCCATTACACTTCTCCCTCTGGAGTAGTTCTAGCTGGCAAGGCAGTTCGCTCAGGCACAGTCTCTACCCTACCTCTACCTCTAGGAGGCTGTACTGGCTGCTCCTCCCTACCTTCCTCAGCAGTCAGCATAGCCAGAGTTGCATCTGCTACTGTACTATACAGTTGTGCAGTTTCTCTATCTCCAACCTTATCTAGCCAAGCAGCCTGGCGTCTATAGTATTGTATCAGAGCTATCAGGCTATTGCTAGGATGCCTCTCAGCTTGGTCAGCTCTAGTCTGAGCTCTCTCCTGCATCGGGTCTTCAATGTCAGGGAATAGTTTATTCATAACATAAGTATAGCTTAGACGGAAGTCTGGGTCTAACATTCTAGCAGTAGTAGCACTCTGAATCAGGTCACCAGGAATCTCTACATCGTAGTCAGCACTAACAAAAGCACCATCTGGTAGAGCATCTGGATAGTCCCAGCCATAAGGCTTCACTCCCCGCTCCTTAATATCTGCTAACCAATCATTATCTATATCCTCATAGCGGTTGATAAAGGCTTGGTGAAAAGGCTTCATTACCTGATTGGCAGAGGCGGCTATCTGACTCATAACATAGGCTGTTAGTTGACCTTGAACACTGCCATACATAGCCCAACTAACTCCTCCTCTCTGCATCATAGCTTCCAGGTCAATCTGAGTACTTCTTAGCTCTAGAGGTAGAGGCGGAGTACCAATGAAGTCGACAGAGTCATCAGGACCTCCCCTAAATATAGCACCCCTGCGGAAGACATCCTCAGGTTTGACTATAGCCTTACCACTCCTACTCCGTTCAAAGATTCTAGGCTGGGCAGTATCTCTTAGTAGTTGTAGACTAAAGCTCCACCACTTATTCCAAGTTCGATAGACATGCTCATTGGTTGCTATGATAGATTGCCCTAACTCCGCCTTCCAGCGTTCAGAACTAGATTCCTGAGTCTGTAGCTTTAGTGTAGATGAGTTAGTTGGTACCATACCTTCTGTTAAACTGCCCATATCAGGCAGTCCGCCAACTGGAGCTACATAGATAGGCATACGCTTAAAGCGAGTGCGCTCAAACTTTACCAGTGTAGTACCTATAACTACTGCGTTCCATATAGCCTTATTGAAGGGGAAGACATCAGATATCTCTACCCACCAGTAGTCAGAGATAGTAACATTCCTTCCTACTGACGCTCTCCACTGGGCATAGTTACCACCCAGATTCCAGTTATGTCTCTTAGCCATATTAGTAGCTTGGCTGGAGGCTACCTGATAGATATGAGCTACTTCACTAAGCCCAAGTGTCGCATCCCACATAGGATAGACATCTATAGGATTCCAAGGTTCGTCATAGCATCTACTACCATCATCTGTTACTACTGCGAAGTCAGCATACCATCCAGTTGCCAGCATGAAGCCTAGTGAAGTTCGCTGTAAAGATTGTCTGGGATTAGTTCTGCGGAAGTTAGTCTGAACATCCTTCCAAGCAGTTCGGAAGAAGCGACTAACAGATGCTATGGCAGTTGTAACCTCTGGTTCTATTGATTCATAGTCCTTTATCCTATGAGGTATGTCAGTATCTAGAAGATGCAATACTAAGTTAAATAGAGACCTGGGGTCGTTCCCGACGAAACTCTCCATTTTTTCTGTTTTCAACTCATCAATCATTTCTATTAATCTGTACCAAGTACGCATTTTGGCATCCCTTGTACTCCAAAAGCGTTTTAACTCAGTACATCTAGTTATAACTGTATTAGCGTTCCTGTCCACTACACACCTCCGTCAAGCCAAACCTCTCAAGCATCTTCATAGCACACTCTTCCTCAATCTTAGACTTTAGCTCTTCATACTTTTGAAGTAACCCAGTATCTACGGCTTCTATCATCCAATGGCACTTAACACATACCCAAATACCTATAGTTGGTTCCTCATCTATCCAATGATGGTAATGAAACTTGTTTCTGTCATCCTTGTATGTTGCACCACATAACTCACAAAAGCCTAGAAGCGGTCTCTTATCCTCTCCAGATGGAAGTACCTTACCACCAAGCTTGCGCTGCCTATCCCTATCCCTACCACCATTCTCCCTATACTTCCGCATCGTCTTGGCTCTGCTCTCCTTATGGCTACACTGCCATGCTTTATTGTACTCCCTAGCGTGCTTCCTATAGCAGTCGGGACACATAGAGCTTCTATGGCTAGTATTATCAAAAGGAAAGTTACATACCTTACATACAGTATTAAACATTACTACAGTTGCATTTCTATTCATTTACTGCTCCTTCAAAGCCCGCTGAACGGTTCTCTCACTAATACTAAGCTTCTTAGCTACTTCGGCTGTATCTAAGCTTTCTGACAAGCGCCTGATTTCAGCACGTCTCCGCTCAGCCTTCGGACTAGCGGATTTTTCATCGTAGATGCACTTAGGACGAGTACAAGTCAGGCAGTCATCGTGCAGTCTGCATCCAGTATTCTTAGCCAATCTATTAAGTTCAGCTGATGTTAAGTTCCCCATCTGTCGTCCCAACCACCCTCGGTGGAGTTGCCTACATAACCACGTGCCACTGGCATAGCAGAGCGGCAAACGATTGCTATTGCCCCACAGTCATGGTGGTCATCAGCACCTACTACCAGTATGCCACCTCTGACTGTGGCGTTTCTGCGGATATTCTTGCACTGAGACCAGAAACGTATATCTTGACAATCTATGTCCTCCAGATGCCTACTGACCTCTGTAATCATATAGGGCTTAGTTGATACATTAGTCTGCCAGCCAATAGTTCTCATTCCCTTGCCAGTTCTTACATCCTCACGGTAGTAGAGGTCAGAGTAATCCCTTAGGTGAGATACAATATCCAAGTTATCTTCAGGACAAATAACACCAGTATTGTAGTAGTGCGCTACTTCCTTCATAAGTTCTGCCATCTCCCACTCATCGTAGAAGCCTGCTAGAGTAGCACAGTGCTGCATTACTGGAGGAATCTCATTACCATCCTTATCCCTGAAGCCTTCTATGAAGTTCCATACATGACCAACTGATTCAGATATCTTACCCTTGCCTGGGTCAATACTAATAACATAGCCCTTGCCATCCTCTACATCGTGCCATATATCCAGAGTGGCAGTTATGGTAGTCTTAGTTATCTTATCAACTGCGACAATGCTCTTCTGTATAGGTGCTGGGATGCAGATGTGAATCTTACTAGTTATAACATCTGTATTGTATGCTTGGTCTCCAGCCACCATAAAGCAGGTCTCATCATCTTCAGGAAACTCCTGAGAGAATATAAATTGAGTTTCACCAGATCTACGCATAGATGCCATCTCAGCTATCTTATATCTACGCCAGCGAATCTGGGCTATTGCTACTCGCTCCTTGAAGTTGTAAGAGCCTATAAGTTTATCAAGTAATACAGTCTCTTCTGAACTCATATTAGGTAGTATCTCTTGGTCGTCCCCAGAGAGGCAAAATGGGCTATCAGGATACATAACATACTCTGGGTGCAAGAACCAAGGATAGAAGTGATTCCTATATACTGAGCCACCTATCACTGTTCCTTCCTTAGATGCCCTATACATCTCACAGAAAGGATTATCCTCACCATTGGCAGTAGAGTTTCCGCACCACACTGCCTTACCATTTCTCCTAACAAGCAGTAAGTGGTCAGGTACTGTAGCACAATATACATATCCTGAGTAGCTAACCTTCTCAGGTAACTTATGCCTAAAGGATACATTGGAACTTGTAGACCAACTAAGCATATACTCCTCTAGGTGCCTAGTATTACCGTGAGGATAGAGATTAGTTGAGTATCCTAACTTTAGCAGAATCTCCTGAAAGTCGTTCATCAGAGGTAAGCTAGTATTGTAGAGTAAGTTCCTGTTATAGGCTCCGTCCCCCATACTAAAAGCTGCGATAAGCGTACGCAAATACTTGCTCTTAACAAACCTTATATTATCTGGAAGTATTTTAGGCTCTGTGTAACCACTGAGATAATTGTGTAGCCTACTGTCCCTTATGCACCATTCTAGCAGTGGTCTATCTTTTCTGCTACTCTCATAAAGTTCCGCTCCAAGAAGTCCAGCCAATCTTTCAGACGCAGACTTCATAACAAACCAGTAGTCGCCAATGCCATTCTGGCTTAGCCAGGTTCCAGAGGATGTGTCAGTCCAGCCCTCGGACAAGAAGTATCCTAAGAACTCAACCCACAAGGACATAGGTATATCTATATCAGGCTTACCGCCTTTACCAGGAAGAGTAAAGTAGTCATGTTCATCTCCATACCAGTCAACAGATGTATCAAACAGAGCACCAGTTTTAGGAATATCCTGAGCTTTCCTGAATCTGTTATTGCTACTATATCCGCTCGTCCTCAACTTAATCCACAGGTCATGCTCAGGTGTAACCATTAGGTCTAGTCTCTTACCGCTGAAGTGGAGCATCTCCCCATTGTAAGGATACTTTAGTACCACAGAAGGTTTAGTATAATAAGCCTCATTAGTTTGGGAGTCCTTTGTAAATATCTCCATATCGTCTGTTAAGTCAGGGAATCTAACCCAACCTTGCCTAGTTAGTATCTCTGTATCCTTGTCATAGCAACCTATGCGAATTTTAGTTCCAGTACTCAAAGGAACTCTCTGTATTGCTGATGCCATAATAGCCTCATGAGTACCGAGTTGCCAGAAAGCGTACTCATCCAGTAGCAGATTATGAATAACCTCACCTCTACCAATCGTATAGCTTCTGCTACTGAATATATACATAGTAGAGTAGAAGTTGGTATCCTTATCTTCCCAGCTAAGTTCAGTAGCAGATTTGTGGTCTAGCTTAGGAATAGTAGGAATCTTCCTCCGCAAGCTCTGATGGTAGCGCTTAGCTTTTAGTATCTGGCGCTGGGCACTAAACTCATCATAACTAATGATAACTGACACAGTTCCATCAATAGTTATGTTGTCAAGGAAGAAGTCTCCAACTATGATACTGGTAAATCCTACCTGAGCAGGCTTAACATATATGTCTCGAAGACCAGAATCGACAATAATATCTTCCTGAATAGGATTAGGTATGAGAGGAACTCTCTGCCTATTCTTATCGTCAATATCCAACAGAGTGCTCAGTGTAAGGCGTCTGTCAGAGAACAGCGTTTTTAGCGCTTCGTCCTGTGTCTGAACTACCATGTATGCTATCTCCTAGAAGTCCTCCTCAGGGATACTGCCCTTGTTGAAGTATAAGGGATACCCATAAATCTCCTGCGTGCTTTAACGGTTCTGCCAGTCACTACAGTTCCGCCGTGAGGTGTTAGTCTATATGTGAATCCTTTTCTGCGAAGTACTCTATGAGCGTAAGCTGACACAGTAGCTATTCTTCTAGCTCTCTTAGCTTTAGGCACTAGTGTTTACCTCCATTCTTTAGTTTGAGATATGTAGTAAGCTCTGTTAATGCTCTAGTGTTCTCTTCACGAGATTCTTGGTCTTTAGCCAGCAACATCTCTAGCCTCTCAGAGTGAGCATTGTGGACATCATGGATTCTGCGCTCAGTATCCTTTCTGTCCTTTCGGTACATGATAAATATGATAACGGCTAGTATTGCAATAGGTCCTCCAGTTGCCAGAGCATCTAGTAAAATGGATTCCATCTATCTTCGTCTCCTTCCTACTCTAGTCCTAACAGCTACAGAGGCAGCTGGTCGGCTATACCTGAGTCTGCTACGAGTTATTCTGCCTATAGACCTAGGCTCTCTTCTTCCTACACGACTCAATTGAGCTCTACGGATATTGCGTCTTGCTGCCCGTATGACCTTAGCTGTTGTCGGTCTTCTCGCCACTCTTACCTCTTGTCATTGATATAGTGTCTGTACGACTAAACTGGACTATCTCCCGATTCTTACTAACCCAATCAGCAAAGTTAAAGCCTCCATCACCTCCAGATGCTATTGCTTTTAGCAACTGTAGCTGCTGAGGCGTATAGGCACTTCGGAGTTTAAGTAGATACTGCTGGTCAAAGGGAGTTAGCTGAGCATGCACCATCTCGCCAGTATCTTCATCTTCTACTAGTTCCATACCTAGTGAAGTTCGTAGTACTCTATGGTCTTTCTCCAGAACCATACGGAAGTTGCGGTAGAAGTCTAGCTCAGTATATTCTTGGCTAAGCTCCTTGCGAAGTTCAGGTATGCGTTCTTCTAACTCAGCAAACTTACTATCTAGCCTAGCATCAGTTAGCCAGCTTCTAGTAAGGCCTAGAACATATAGAGATTCTTCGTCAGAGAAGCCACAGCAGAGATAGCCAAGATACTTAGCTCTGTCATCACCTCTACGATATGGGATAAGTGCTGTAGCAGCCGACACTTCCTTCGGCTCTCCAGAGGGTAACTGTAGATTGCTATTTTGCGTCATAGTATCCTCCACTCTCCAGTGTACCATAATCTAACCCCATATGCAAGGATAATTATGGACAATGTTTATTGTTTTGACATAGTGGATAGAGAGGTTGACATAGAAGATAAAGTGTGTTATTATATAAATGTGGATGATAAAAAAGAGAGAACCTAGATAGTTGGATATTTATCTAACGACTTGTCGTAAGACAGTTTCTGCTTGTAGTTACTGCTCTGAGCCCATAGAGCTATCAGAACCTATGGTCTGTGGTAAGTTGTGGCAAAAATATACTAAGGAAGGAGGTGAGCCGAGAAGATGGGTAAAGAACTTCCGATGGCACGGGAAGAGGAAGAGGGACGGTCAGTGCTGCTGGCTAGTACAAGCTCTGGAGAATCTATCACTACATCCAGTAGTGGAGACCAGAGGACGCAAGAGTCTGATTCTGCCGAAGTCAGTAAAAGAGGAAAGGTTAAAGATACTAAGACAGAGAGCAAGGTCAGTCGCAAAGCTAAGAGAACTAATGCTAGACCCAGACGCCAAAGACATAGACGAGATAATAAGGATAGGGAGCAAGATAGAGGAGATGAAGGAAAGGATAGCAAACCTAGGCGGTGTGCCTCAGAGTTGGGAATAACTTATCCTGGCAGTTATTGTGATGATGCTAAGATAACTCCGCACTATTGGGTAGAGATTGAGAAGGTTAGTAAAGGCTCACTCTACCAGTGCATACTATGCCACAGGCACTTATGGCTACCTCTACTTCATACGGACTCAAACCGCTTGGGTAGTTCAATGCAAAGGCTTGGCAAGAATGAAGGCTACTGTCACTACCTGAACAGAAACAGACCAGCTAAGCTACTAATGGCTAAGTTGCAGGATCTAAGGAGATTGGAGGGAGAGATAGATGATAAGATAGAGTTTGCTAAGATGACAGATAAGATACTAAGCGATATGGAGTATGATAGAAAGGAGATATAATGACTAAGCAAGAAGAGATACGTAAATTGGTAGATAGTTGTGTGAGGGCTGTAACAAACAACCGTAGCCTACAAACAGAATGTTTATTTGAGGCAGCAGTGGATAATATCCTGCAAGGTCTTGATGAACGAGGTGTAGTGATAAAGGTGGAGAGGAAGTTGCCTACATTCCCTCCCGATAGCGAATTACATCCTTACGGACAAGCATATGTGAAGGGAGGGCGTGCCTACGTTCAGACATTAGTTGATGCTGGCTATGTAGCAGTAGAGCCGCTAATAAAGGAGGAATAATGCAGTTAGATATTCATTGGGGTAGTGGTGGTGTAGAGAGTAAGGATTGGGCTTTAATGTTGGCAAGTATGTATCTGCGATGGGCTATGCGTAATCAGATGAATGCCTTCATTGAACAGATTGAAGTTGGCTTCATAGTAACTATTGATACCGAGAAGGATTTGAGTTCTGAATGTGGGGTTCATCGCCTTGTACGCATTTCCCCCTTTGATACTGAGTATTGTCGTCATACATCTTTTGCACTTGTTAGCAAGGGTAATGGAAGTGATTGGGACAATCAGATTAGAAGTTATGTCCTTCATCCGTATAAGATGGTAAAAGACCACAGGACTGATTATAAAACAGATGATATTGATGGCATTTTGAATGGTAACTTGGATAATTTTATAACCTAATAAAGGAGGAATAGTGAATAAAGACTTTCACAGAGAATTCACAAAATGCCCAGTGTGCAGGCTTAGGGAAGAGCTAGCTGAAATACTGGGGAAACCAGAACTAGCCACTGGCAGTGGTGAGGACAGATTCCTTGAGCAGCTAGGCAATGAGATGAAGGAAAGAGGACTAGCTAGAGAGGAATGGAACTTCCATCTAGATGTCAAGCAGGGAGTTGTGCTAGACCAGACTAAGGCAGCTGCTATTCCTATCGGGTCAGAGGTTCCTGGCTACGGGTTCATGACTGATATCTGCATGGACTGTGGTTGTGTCTATTCTGTAGATATTACTAGGACTGAAATCAAGAAGCCTCCTCCACCTCTTGCACAACCTAATAGAGCACAGAGGCGAAGGATGGAAAGAGATGGAGGTCCGCCACCTATCAATCCTATCAATTTAAGTTAAAAGGAGGTATATTTGTGAAGACACCAGAGGAAATTGAAAGGTTACGAGCAATATCATCTAGACTAAAAGAGTTGGGCTACCCTACGAAGGACTTGGACAAGAGGATAGATAAGGAAGAAGGTAAGTCCAAATCTCAAAAATGAGAATTCTCTTCCTACAGATAGAGATAACATCTACATTGCAAAGCTAGGCACCCCACCCATGTGGTTCTTTCATTAGAAGGGTAGGTATGGGTATGTTGTTCTGGGCATTGCAAACAGATGCAGATGCAGATCATTGCAAATGCCATTGAACTGTTCTTGCCAATGATTGCATCTGCATATAGTTGCATTGTTCTTATGGCATGGAATTAGAACATATGTTCTAGGACCTTAGTACCATGACCAAAGTACTATTGACATTGTGTTCTGGGTATGGTATTATATGGGTAGAACTTTAATAATATATGGAGGTGATACAATGCCCACCAAAACAGGTCAAGGTATGCATGGCACAATGACAACGATGGCAGAACTTGCCATTATGGGGCAGGTCATTGAGAACATGGTAACATTTGACCACGATGGAGAACCACAAATCAAAGACCTTAACCAGTACATCTTATTGGTGCATGAGTTGACAGAACGCATAATAAACGGATAGAACATCAACAGTCAGTAGGAATACATAGGAAGGTTGACAAAGGTCGGACTATCTGGTATAATATAAAGGTACAATTAAAAAGGTGTATCGTCTTAGGACTTTACATAGCTGGTTGGTAAGTGGTAACAGACCAGCACAGCACTTTAACAATAGAATATGGAGGTGAACAATGGTAGAAGAACAGCGAACTGCCGAGGTAGTAGCTGAGCCAACTGAAGCAGAACTAATGGCACAGTTGGAGACAGCACTCCAAAGCAAGGACTTCAAGACAGTAGCCACTATCAGCCGCAAGATAGACCAGGCAGTCAAGGTAAAGGAAAAGGCAGAGCAGGCTACCAAGGTAGCCGCACTTGACGCAGTCAAGGACAAGGTTGCAACGGCAATCTCAAAGGCGGTCAAACCAATAGTTGACAGTGGTATTCTGGATGTAGCAGATGGTATCTGGTATTCTTACGACTTCGGTGAAGAAGCACCAGTTATCAGGTTGATGAAGTCAGCACCAAGAGCCGCAAGGTCAGGTGGAGGTGGAGGCGGCAAAAAGTTTGATGTCAGTACAGATGATATGCTATCAAGGCACGGGCAGGAAGAATATAAGGACGGACTGACTTTCCAGCAAGCGTATGAGTCAAGTACTGATAAGAACTGGAGGTACGCCATAAGGCAGAAACTGCTAAAGGCTGAAGGTATCATATAGAATAGCAGTACCAGTAACATAGAAAGGGACTAGCAAGTTGCCGCTAGTCCTTTTTCTTTTACTTAAAAGTAGAGTAAGTAATAGTAACTCCTCTGCAATCTGCAACAGATAAGAATGATACGCCACTGCAGGTCAGTTGTATGGTTGCAACAGATAGGTTGACATTCAGTTGGTAGTATGGTATAATGTATATATAACAGTGGAGGTGTAACTTATGGCCATCATTCACACAGTTCTATCACCATCTGAGGTAGCACGCCTTAGTCAGAGGGACAACTCATACCTTAGGCGTCAACTGAATGACCGTACAATGCTCAACACTCTACTCAATAGACCTATCAATAGACCACTACTCACTGAGTTGCGATGTATTCTGGATAGACAACCAATACCTAGACAGAAGACAGAGCAGTACCGCAGGAATGGTAAGGTCTATGTATATGTAGATGGTTGGCTAGTGAGGATAGAACATAGCAATGGTAAAGTAATAAGATATCTAGCATATAAGATGGAGGAGTAATGGACTTTAACTTCGTAGAAGTTGTAGACACTGAAGACATCATTAAGCAGACAGTTCAGAATATGATAGAGGCTGGCAGACTCAAGCCAGAAGAGAGTAGTAAGTTTATTGACTACCTCCAGCAGCTAGACATAGTAGGACTACTGAAGGTACTGGTAATATCTCACAACTTAAGGGAGGAGTTCAAAGACCTACCAGCAGCAGTTGAGAGAGCCACCCAGTCCTATCCTATAGATATAGAAGCTATTAGTAAGAACTAGAAAGTAGGAGGAAGCTTATGAGTAAGAAGCACCAAACACTCAAGTACCGCAAGCAGAGGAAGAAAGAACTAGCTAACCGCAAGGCAAAGCAAGAGCAGGCTCATAAGTTAGAAGAACATATGTTCCCTAAGAAGGATGAGCCTATATCTCCAGCAAGGAGAGCATTTCAAAATAAGTAAGGAGGTAAACCTAGATGAAGAACTACAAACTGAGCCTAGTACTGTCCTACAGCGAGGAGGATCTCAAGGATGCTGATACCCTAAGAGGTAGCGATGGGCAACTGGATGAGGGTAAGATACAGCAGTTCCTAGAGGATGAGATGGATGAGCTACTATCTAATGCAGGCTCCATAGATACTGAGTTTACTATTGAGGAGCTAACTGCGAAGAAAGTATAATGACTGAAAAGATACACATTACTAGTAGCTGGAGACTACCTCCTACTGCTGGACAGACAGTAGCTATCACTCACCTCTGCCAGCAGTTAGGCATCAAGGAACCTCTTGAGGATAAGCCTAGCAACAGATGGGAGGCTAGGAGACTAATGCACGAATTGAGACAAAGGAGAAGGTATGAACGCTAAACCTATATCTGTACTCCACGATATTGAGAGCAACAATGACCTAGTTGTAGGCAAGAAGTACAACGGATTTAGCGAGGTTCTCGTAATCAGGGGCGGTCAAGTCCACCTCCTCAACAAGTCAGGCACAGACCACACAGATAACGCACCTCACATTACCAGCATTACAGTACCAGACAACATTGATGCAGTGGTGGTCGGAGAAGGATATGCTCCAAGCGGAAGGGTGGAAGATGCCAAGTCCATATTCGGTTCCTATCCAGACCATGCTCTAGATGTACAAGGGCATAAGGGGCTAGCCATATTCGCTGCAGTAAGTATCATAAGGTATGATGGTAGCGACTTACGCAAGACTCCATTCGGCGAAAGACTGCCCGTACTATCAGACCTGATAACCTACCTCCAACACCTTGGTGCAGTAAACGTTCATCAGGAGACCCTCATTAAGACTGACAAGGAGAAGTACTTTAACCACATTATATCTTCTGGAGGTGAAGGTGTAGTTGTGAAGAGCCTCAGTGGGCTGGAGTCCGACTGGTTTAAGGTAAAGAAAACAAGCACTTGGGATGTAGTGATTACTGGATTTACTGAAGCTCAGTACGGACTAACAGGAAAGTTTGCAGGTCTCATAGGTGCCATTAAGTATGGAGTCTATGACAGTAATAATGTTCTCAAGGAGATAGGTAAGTGCTCTGGAATGAGTGACACTCAAAGGATGGAGTTCTCAGTCAACCGAGAGTTCTACATTGGAGAAGTTATAGAAATTAGAGGGCAGGAGATAGGCAACCGAGGAGCAGTAGTATTTCCTAGGTTTGTTAGGATTAGGAGTGATAAACTACCTATTGAGTGCGGGGAGTTAATATGACGAGCACTAAGCAGTGTAACTACATATGGGATGAAGGACTTATAAAGCAAATGCACGAGAAAGGATGGTAGCTAGAAGATGTCATAACTAATTAAGATGCTAATGAAAGATGAATGATAAGGAGGATAACTATGAAAGACCAAGTAGTAATGCTAAAGGACCTTAAGGCAGGTGAGATGTTCAAGCGTAGTAGTGGAGACTATAGGTATGTAGTTTCAAATCAGTGGGATGAGCATTGTGGTAATGTCAGTATCTACTGCTACAATCTAGATGGTGAGAGTGAAGGCTACTGGCACGCTGGCAGTGAGAAAGTATTGCGATTAGATTCTTACGGGGGTACTAAACAGAGCTGTTTATCTTGCTTCTGGATGTGCTGGGTTGAGGGCTCTGGCTCACCAAAGGTTAAGCACTGCACCTCGGCAAAGGCAACTAGTGAAGCTGAGAGGCTAGCGTCTAGTACAGGTAAGCCTGTCTATATACTGAAGGCAACTCATCTTGTTGTATCCGAGCCAGAAGGAGGTATATGGCTAAGCAATCTAAACTAAGTTGGCAGAAGACTCACCTCCGAGACCTACTACTCTTCGTCTTAACTAAGTACAACATCACTTGTTACTTCTGCCATAAGCCTTTCACTATGGCTGACTTCCCTAAACGCTTGACTGACCTAATAACAGAACATCATATAGATGGAGACCATATGAATATGGCACTGGATAATAGAACCTTAGCTCATCGTTCTTGCCACAAAGCCTTCCATATGAAGGAAAGGAGAGGTAGAATATGAATACAGATATCATCTACTTAGGAGGATTAAATGAGTGCTCAAACTTGGTGGAGTGAGGAGCAAGTGCATCGTGAAGCGGGGCTTGCTACCGCTAGAGAATTTCATATTCCTCTTTGGGTTGTAGAAATAAACGAGATATGCTATGCTAAGGAGACAGAGTGGTTCTATATTTATGAGGGGGAATAGATGGCTAACTCAGCAGATAAGCCAAAGATAAACCAGTACACTGTTGACCCTTACTCAGCCAGAGTTCTCATTCTCAAGATGGAGAAGGAGTATAATCTAACTATCCGAGTAAACGATAGCGAAAGGTATTGTACTATATGTATAGACAAGGAGGAGAAAGAAGATGTATGAGCTCATATACAAGATAGACAATCAGCAAGGCACATCAGACTCAGACCCTGAGCCTCGCCAGCACTATGAAGTCCACTGTAATCAGTGTGGCTGGTGGGGATATAAGAAGAACCTACACTCTGAACTGGGCTGTCCTATGTGCTCATCAGACCAGCAGTTAGAGTACAAGGATAACAGCTAATGGGTATTTACTATCGACTGTTATGGCGATTAATATGGCTATACTATGGCTGCTTAAAAGGAAGACGCTTCATATCTTATAAGCACTGGCAATTTGAGAATATGTAGGAGACAGTTTTGGAAGATATATCAACAGCAGAACTCAGGCGCAGAATAATGAAGGAGCACGGACTCACACCTCCTAAACCTCCTCCGTACTTCCTATCCGAGCAGCCTGAGTATAATGAGTCAGCCGTCGACTTCCCTAAAACTAGCCTAATGAAATACATTGAGATGAAGTATGAGGTAAAGTTAAAGGAAGACATCTACAAGGGTAGTATCAATGATGTCTGTAGTCGCTATGGTTGGGAAGTAGATAGAGCTACTATCAGTCGCTGGAGAAAGATTATAAGGAGGTATCTAATTGATAGATAAGAAGGACTGGATTCAGAACAGGTGTGAGGAGATAGCATTAGAGACATTAGGCAGGGAGTACTATGACCTAGATCCTAACCTACAACTAATGTGCTATGCGATAGCTGAGCAGGACTGGACTGATTACTACTCTAGCCAGATAGATGCTATTTACGAGAGTTTGGCAGAACAATTACTACCAAGGGTGGGAATAAAGCTATCTATGGAGGTGAAGGATGAAGCAAACTCTAACAGACCCTAGAGACCCTACTAGAAAGTGGGATATAGAAATAGAGGATAATGAGGTTATTAAAATGACAGATAAAGCACAAAGGAAGATAAAGGAACTTGACTATACAATGGGTAATATCATTCTATCTACTCATATCCCGCTTGAAAAGAGGGTAACAATGATTAAGGAAGTTATGGAAGCTAATGACTACCGCAAGCTACCCAAAGAGAAACCACGACTGTTGAGTGATGAAGAGATTGCCAGAATTGAGCGTGATTGCACTTTCCCCGATTATAGCTCAGTGAACAAAGAGGGCTACTGTGTTAATTGGGGGTTATTTGCTACAGAGGTAATAAAAGCCCAATGGGATATATGTATTAAGCACTATGGAGGTTAAGGATGACTGAACAGAATGAATTATTGCTGACAGTAGGGGAACAAAGACCTTTTGTGGAAGCAAAGATAGTTGGATATGGCGATGTTGAGGTTACGGAGGAACACTGGGATATAGATGGTTTACTCAAAGCTCAATTAGCCAAAGTCCTCAATCATAAGGAAGACACGGTAGAAGCCAAGAGTGCCTTCAATCGTCACTGGGACAAGATGTAAGACGGAAGAACAAGGCTTAGAGTGGATTGATAAAGCCTTAGACCAACTCATAGAATTATAATTACTGTGTTCATTTTTGTAAAACTACTAATTTCAATCTGGGGTATTGACAACTGCCTTCTCATTATGGTATAATAACAATAGCCTACTAATATGTTGAAAGGACACTGCGACTACTTTGTCTGACATACACGAAAGAGATAAGCAACTCTATACCATTCAAGACTTGCTTACTTGGGTGCCTCCCAGAAACTACCGTATCATCTCTGGAGGTGTACTTAATGTCAAGAATCGTATGCTTATCTTTGGAGATGAGGGCTCTTGGAAGTCTATACTAGCACTCCATACTGCCCACTGTATAGCTAGAGGTAGTCGCTGGCTAGGCTTCCGCACTACTCCATCTAATGTTCTCCGTCTCCAAGTTGAGCTACCTATGTATATTGACCGAGAGCGGACAGAGAAGTACTGTGCGGCAAGCAAGAATATCTACCTCGCCAGAGATGGGCATAAGAATGTAGCATCTGCAGAACTTGACCGCCTTGATGCTAGAGCTACTGACTATGCCTATCCCCTTGTACTCAATCGTACTGAACAGTTTATCCACATAGATGAGTCTAGTGGTTGGGAGTCTCTACGCCGTAACATTCTAAATTGTATAGAGGAACTAGCGACACTGCCGCTAGTAGTTATCCTTGACCCTCTATATAAGATGTTCAATCGTAATCTGTCAGAAGAAACAGATGTCAAGCCTATGCTAGACAAGATAGACCTAATAATGGAAGACGCATCTAAGTCTATCCCAGGCGTATCTTTCATTATAATACACCATACTCGCAAGGCTATAACAGATTCAGGTAAGCCCATATCTATGGGTAGTCAGGATGCTACTGGTT
>Ga0114925_10000020_pt1 | contig 46440 bp, 65 predicted proteins | sample SumtaG_2_FD_87287 | JGI IMG/M metagenome (GOLD analysis project Ga0114925, IMG submission 87287) | Deep subsurface microbial communities from Indian Ocean to uncover new lineages of life (NeLLi) - Sumatra_00607 metaG | ecosystem: Environmental > Aquatic > Marine > Oceanic > Sediment | place... | reverse complement strand
ATCCTCGACCGCGAAGATAGCGTGGTCGAGAAATGGGGGCCCGCCGGCTGCATCGAGATGAAGGGCGCGGAGCTGAAGCGCTGGAAGGCGAGCAACGGGCTCAAGGGCACCCGCGCGAGGGCCTTCCACTTTTTCGGATGGGCAGCATCATGAGCGCCTACACGGTCGACGCGACGAACGCGCGCGAGCAGGAGGTGCACCGCTGGTTTGCGGAGGCGAGCGAGTTGCGCTTCCCGCCTGGATTTTGGCCGCGGGAAATCGAAACGACGCTCGGCAACGGGATGCCATTTGTTATCGGCGGCGAGGGCGAAGGCGGCACTCGCTATTACTACCAACGGCTCGGCTGCATTTCGCTGACCGTCTGGAACGACTAGGAGGACGACATGAGTAGACACGAAGAGTTTTTCATTGAGGGCCACGCCCCGGACCGGATTTTATTCCGGGACGTATGGCCGGCCCGCGGGACGCCGTACCGCCATACCTGCGACGAGAATACGTACAAGGACGTGTTGCGGGTCATCGAGGAGGCCAACGGCTATCCCTTCACCGGCACGGATCTGATCGGCTGGACGGGCGACCCGCCGACGCAGGTATATACCGCGCTCGCCTTTTTGAAGGACCGCCTGCTGGAGCCGACGCATCGCCGGCACAGCACGTATAGCTCGATCTTCGATATCGAGCTGGACGGCATGACGGAATTTGAAGCGCTGCACCACTCAGGAGAACGCCGATGAACGAGCTACCCGAAAAGCTACGCGAGATCATCACGGAGGCCCGGCAGGATATTGAATTCATTCATTTCGACGAGGCGTATTACGAGGACGCCACCAGCGAATGGATCATCCCCTGCGAGGCGCTATTCAAAGCCGAGGACGGTTTCGAGCCCGGCGAGTGCGGTTGGAACCACGGCAATATGCGGGTCGAGTACGACCCGGCCATCGACCTGCTCGACCACTTCGTCGGCGACTGGACGCCCGGGATGCACCCGGACCTGCACACTTTCGAACGGTAACCAAGGAGGACGACATGATTGTTTATTTCAATGTATCACCCGGCGCGCACCACGGCCGGATCGAGAAGGAGGCCGAGAGCGACGCGCTGGAAGGTATGCGCGTCATGATTACGGTCGACGAGGCCCGGGCCTGCTGGAACAAGCCCGGCACCATCGAGGACTGCAATCTGGCCTTCCGGCGGCTGGCGGAGGATTTCGATTTCGACGTCCGCGCCTGCCTGAAATGGTATCGGGACGAGGCCAAGCGCGAGGAGGTACGGCACGACCCGCAACCCGGGGACGACGAGCCGCTGGTACACCGCGACGAACGGACGCCCGCCGAGCGCGAGCAGGACGAGGCCGCGGCCCGGTGGGAAGAGAAAACCGAGAGGGAAAACCGATGAGCGCGTATGAGGAGCCGCGCTACCCGGCAATCGAGGTGCAGCTAACGGGCAACGACGGAAACGCCTTTGCAATCATGGGGGCGGTGAAAGCCGCCCTCAAACAAAACCAGGTGCCGCAAGACGAGATCGACCAGTACCTGAACGACTCAATGGCCGGCGACTACGATCACCTTTTACAGGTCGCCGTCCGGTGGGTCACCGTTCTATAGGAGGACGACATGAAACCGAAAGTCACGATTAAAAACCTGAAATATGCGGCGTTCGCGTCGCAGGAAACGAACTGCTTTGAGGCGACGATATACGTCGACGGCAAGCGGTTCTGCACTGCCCGGAACGAGGGCAGCGGCGGACCCGACGCCTACGACGCCCTGCCGCCGAAGGGCAGCAAGTATTTCTCAAGCGGCGAGGAGGCCGGGGCCGCGCGCCGGCAGCTGGACCACGATATCCACACGGCGATGCGCCGGCACAATCCAAACTGCCTCGAAAAATATCCCAAGGGCGGCTTCGATGAGCCGGGCGACCGCGAGCCTTGGATCGAGGACGACGCCGAGCGCCACGCCAAATGGGAAAAGGAGATGGCCGAGAGCGACCGGGTGACCTCATATCAGGTATTCGAGCATCTGGTCGGGGCGGCGCTTACCGAGGCGCTTTGCCGGAAGGATATGCAGGGCGCGCTGCGGCGTAAGTGGCTGTACCGAAAGGCCGACGGCCAGCTGTACGAGTGCAAAAAGAAGCCGGGCGATACCGTAGCCAATATGACCCGCTCGCTGAAGGAGGCGATCCCCGGGTCGGTACTGCTGAACGGCCTGCCGGCGGACGAGGCGCTCGTAATCTGGATGGCCGAGGCATGAGCGGCCCCACAGGCAACGAGGCGGTCGACGTCGCGCTCCGGGAGCTGGAGCCCTTGGTGGTACGGGCGCAGCTCAACCGGGCGCTGCGGCGCGCAGAGGCCGGCTACGAGGCAGCGGTAGCGCAAGGCGGGCTCGACGCCGGGCGGGCCTTTGTAGGCCGGCTGAACCTAGCCATTGCCGATAGGCGCCATCAGGATACGGTAGGCCACAAGGAGCGCCGTACCGGATAGCAGTGGATAACTCCGGGCCGCTCGGGCTCGGTTGCGCCGGCCCCGCTCCCGGCGTATAAAACAAAAGCCCCGTCGGCCGGCTGGCAGGCGGGGCTTTTACGGTCGAAGTCTTTGCAGGAGGACGACCGGGAATTCGAATTATTGCACCCCGCTCCCTCCCCTGCAAACCGCGGCCGTAGCCCACGGGTCTATCGGTCCGCACGGAGGAGTCTCAGTTCGGCTCGTGGGCGAATACAGGCGCGCTGGAGGGCCGAATCCGCCGACCCGGTACGCCTAGAAGGTAGCAGTCCAGGATGGGCTCAGGACGGCGGACACTGCACGGCGTTACGGGCGTGGCTCCGGTCGTCATGAAGCGAGGCGCACGGTTTGCGATACTGCAGACCGTGGGCCTTGCGGCACCCGAGACGCTCACCCGCCGCCATATAAACGGAGGGGTAAAAATGAAACGATTCATCCTGATAGCCTTGTGCTTTCTGTCCTACCAGGCGGGCGCAGGCGAAGCGATCCTTACGTGGACCGCGCCAACCCAAAACACCGACGGTACTCCGCTGACAGATCTGGCGGGCTTCAAGATTTACATCGGCACCACGGCAGGAGGCCCGTACCCGGTCTCCGTTGATATCGCGGATCCGGCCGCTACGACGGTCACGATTCCGAATCTCACCGCCGGCTCGACCTACTGGTTTGTCTCGACCGCATACAACAGCGCGGCTACCGTGCAGGAGAGCGACCATTCGAATGAGGTATCCAAGACGATCCCGTTCCCGACGCCCATGCCGCCGAGCGGCCTTACGGTACAGGACCTCACCGTTTTCACTATCGTCGATCAGGTAAACCGCTTCGTGCTGCTGCCCGTCGGTACGGTCCCGGTGGGGACGCCCTGTATCACCGCCGAAACGGTCAACGGCCACCACGTCGTCGACCGGGCCCTGGTAAATTGGTCGGGCGATATTCAGCCGGTGGTGGTGGTGGCGAATTGTTCCTGAGATGGCTCAAGCGTTTGATTTACAAGTGGTGCCCGTGCAAACGGCGGGCGCCTGGACCCGTGAAAAATGCGGCCGTGAAGGTCGAGAGGAGTAGCAAATGACAATGAATGCAACGGTATCGTGGGACCTACCCACGACCCGGGAGAGCGGCAATCCGCTCCCGGTAGGAAAGATCGCGCACGTCCGCGTGGAGTTGAGCGCGGACCAGGGCGCCAATTTCACGTTCATGGATTCGGTAGCGCCGCCGGCAACCACGCATCTGCTGCCCGACCTATCCGACGGCACGTGGATCGTTCGGCTGCAGGTAGTCGATACCGACGGCCGCAGATCCGCGAACGTGGACGAGGCATTCGTCGTCGACAGCAGCGATCCAGGCCCCGTCGAAAACCCTAGTGTGACCCTGACGCCATAGGAGGTGAGGTATGGCACGGACTAACTGCCGCGATTGCGGCGCTCCCATTGCATGGGACAAACGGGACGGCCGGTGGATACCCATCGAGCCGGGTACGCAGGACCGCGAGGGCGGGGCCAAGCGCCATATTTGCCAGCTCAAACAGACCTGCGAGGACTGCGGCGCCGAATTCCAGGGCGCGAGCTGGATGAAGATCTGCCAGAAATGCTACCGGGCCGGGGCCAACGGCGGCGACGGGGAGGGCGAGGACAAGGCCGAAAAGCGGCCCCGTGAGCCCCTGAAGCCGGGCGCCCCGGACGATGGCAACCCGTTCTAATCCGGGCCAAAAGGCCCTTTTTGGCGATATCCCGGAGCCACAGCGGGCACGACAGGCCCCTGAAACGGATCCGGCGGGGCCCACTGCCCAAGCAGAGCCCCGTGTGGCGCACCCGCGAGCCTATGGCGACCCGAGCCCCGAGCCGGCCCCGTACCCGCGCAACGCCTGCAGCAGCGCCATCCAGGTAGGCGATGCGCGAACGTTCGTGGCTTGGCTGGCGGAGCAGGATATCCCGGTCCACGCCGATTGCACGGTAGGCCATATCCTCGTCGGGCTGTCCGGGCTCGGGCTGCCCGATATGAAATGGCTGTGCCAAGCGATACGGCAGGCCGGGCGGGCGCCCAGGCCGGCGCAGATGCGCGACGCCGTGCTACACCACGACGTCGCCTACCTGTACGAGGACTGATTCGACCGGGGACGGCCTAGAGAATGGGAATCCCTTTGTCGTCGAGATCAGCGGCCGCGGCAACCGCGCGCAGGCTGATAGCGTCGACCTGTACGTCGAACGTGTCGCCCGTGTTGCGATTGAGGGTGCTGGTCCCGACTCCTTGTACCGAGGCGATGATTTCGGCCGACGTGACGCCTACCACGCCGCCGAGGGCGTTGTATCGCGTAGCCTCCCGCGACAGGAAGTTGGCCAGGGCCGGGTGCCTGCCGGCGAAGCGCGCGTTGGCCACGTTCGTGGAGCGTCGGCGATGGCGGATCCGCCGGATCTTTGGCGGGGCTATTTTCTGGAGCTGGCGGTTTTGAGCCATTGCTATCTCCTAAGTCGGGAGGAGGCCGTTGAAAATGACGAACCATTCATTGGTCGCCGTCTTGCGGATTTTCGCACGGGCGCCGGCGGCAATACCAGCCGACACCAGATTCTGTGAGCCGGCCCGCCACGTAACGGCAGCGTCGTCGGTGACGGTGACGGCCGCGGCGTTGACGTCCAGAAACTCCAGCTCCGTTCCTATCGGGTACGGCACCGTGGCGGCGTCCGGGATATTGAGCGTCATGGCGCCGTTGTCCAGGATCATCGTGCCGTCGCGGTTGCGGAATATCGGCTCGAAAGTTGCGCCCGTCTCTACCTGTACCGTTGGCAGCCGGGCGTTTGGGAATAAGATCCAGCGGTCGTTGGAGAGGTGCCACAGGCGACCGCCCTCGCTCTGCTCGAAAGTCGGCCGGCCGCCGGCGATAGGATTGGTCACATCGTAGCCGGCGAATTCAATGTCAACGCCAACGCCGGCGTCCAGCTCAAGAAAGCCGGTGCCGAGATATGCGAACTCGAGAGCGATACCGAGCGGGAAGGGCACGGTTGCGAAGTCTGGAATGTTGAGGACCGCCGGCGTCGAGGCGTCGTCCATCGTTACCAGGCGGGCGGCATCTTCCAGTTCGAACGTGTATGCCGCAGCGATCTCCAGCTTTTCTGCGCGGCGTAGATGCCCGCCCGGAATCCAGGCGGTCCCGATTCGGACCCAATACCGGTCGAGCGTGCGGTCGTAAACGATAAAGCCCTCGCGCGGCGCGATGTAAAACCACGGCGAGCCATCTGTCTGCCCGGGTACGTTTGTGAATACGGCAATCGAATCGGGGATGGCCAGGGTATCGCTGCCCCAGTTCGTGCCGGTAGGCGTACCCGGTCCGAGCAGGTAGGAATCGCCGACGCCGGGGCTGGCTGGCTCCGCGGTGCGCTGGTCGATCACAAATCCCTGACACATCATGTCAAGGATCACCATCGAGCTATCGAAGCCGTTTTTCCAATCGTTCGTGCCGAGCGTGTATTCGTAATTAACGCCGATATTGGGGAGTGCTGTCTGAGGCATGGCTGAATCCTATGGGCTAACGTCGCGGAACTCAATGCGGAGCCCGCGGCCGAAATCTGCGAAATGCTCAAATGGACTGTTCGGCGCGGTCGCAAGGATCTGCGCGCCGAAGCTGAGATCGGTCGGGTCCTCAAGGCGCCGCGTGACAATAAAGCGCGAGTCGGCGCTGATCGCATCCATGAGCTTCCCGAAGGCGACGAGGTAGTTTGTGCCCTCGCCCGGGATCGCGGGGATGATGGCCTCGGAGAATACTGTCCCGTCGAGCGTGTAGGAGAGGAAGGCCGTCCCGTCCTCCGGGAGCCCGCCGAAGCCGGTATTAAAACCGCCGACGTTGAGGACCTGCGTCAAGCCGACCGGCGACCCGGGCTCGGCAATCGAGCCCTCCTTGACCAGCAGTTTGAACATGCCCGGGCTTATCGCGAGCCCTGGACTCACGGCCGCGGGCCCGCCGGCGGAGGTGGTGGTCACGAATTTCTGTGTGCGAACGGCGAAATTATCTCGCGCCTGCAGGACGATACCGGTCCGCGCCATCGGAATATCCAGGCCGCCGCGGATCGCCAGCGGTCCTTCAATAGACGTGAACCACTGCGCGATGGCGGAGTTTCGGATCTTGTCATAAAACTCCTGCATATCCTGCGTCCTGGAATCGCTCAGGCCGTCGGGGATGACGCCGAAGGTCTCGCTGGCGACGGTGAGGCCAAGCTCGGTCTGCGCCTCGTAGGTCAACGGCGTCACGGAGAGCGAGCAAAAGTTCTGAGCCTGGCCGCTGGTCCGTTGGAAGGCGTCGTCGTTTGTCGGCGATAGAAGGTCGTCCGCGATGGCCGCGACGCCTGTCGCGGTACTCGACGGGCCAAACCAATCCATATATGCGACCTGCTGGACGGGCGTTGCTGGCGGCGCCGACGCCTGCTGAACGTAGGTCCTCGGGAAGACCTGCAGCGGCGTCGAGTTCGGCGACCGTGGTTGCTGGCGGAAGCCGAGATCGCCGAAGCGCGTCGTGATCGTCAGTTTTGTGCCTTCCCTGGAAACCGTAAACGGCATCGGCTCGGCCGGGAACGCGAACAGCCCCTCCAGCTCGGTGCGGGTATGTTCGGCCATCTCCTCAAGGGTGCCCTGCAGCGGCTCGTCGAGAAATACGCTGACGCCGCCGAGCGTCTGCACGTTCAGCGTGTCGGTGATATCAAACAGCAGCCGCCGCGCCTCGCCCGGGTTGACCGTGCCGAGAAAGTCTATCGTCCAGATCCGGTCCTGCCCGCTACCGGGTACGGGCTCCGGTGTGAACGGCGGTGCGCCCTGCGACAGCACGATGCCGTTGTTCGGCGCCTCGCCGCCAAAGTCGCCGCCGAAATCGATCCCAAAACCGAAGACCTCGAATTCGCGCGTCGATACGGATTGGCCTCCAACGCCGCTCGCCTCGTTCGTGATCTCCGCCGTGAAATCCAGCTCGTCCGGGATACCAGGCGACGACTGCGGCAGGAAATTGGTGGTGATGAACTGGTCCGAGAAAATATTATCGAAGTCGACGACTGCGACGGTGTTGTCGACCCGGCGCACGATGATGCGGGCGCCGACGTCGCCGGGCTGATCGATATCCGGGTCGTCCTGTAGCGTATCGAAATCCTGCGTGACCTTGTTGCGGGTATTCCACGTGAAATCGAGCGTGCCGGTAGTCCGCGTCCAGCCGTTTACATCGTGGAAGCGGTTGTTGTTGATCATCGGGTCGCCCGGCGGGATCGGGTGGTTGACCCGGTTGCCGACGGTCGTGCCCAGGCTGGCGGCCGCGCTGATATCGAGCGTGTTGCGAATCGTCGTCGGCAGGATCTTGATGGCGACGGAGGTAACAAAAGGATCCAGCGCGCCCTGCCGCTGCATCAGGCCCGCGCCGAAACCGACAAACCAGACGACGCTGTTGTCGATATGGTCCGCCGGCACGCTATCGAATAGCCCCGCATGGCAATCCTCCAGGCGCACCGTTCCGCCGCCGAGATCCAGCACGCCCTCGAAAAACCACAGCTCCTCGTCGATCAGGAATACGTTAGTCGGCGAGTTGGGATCGATGGTGGCGCTGGCGGCCGTCGTAAGCTCGGAGAGCGTGACGTCGTTGATGCCGTCGACCTCGATGTCCTGCGTAAACGGAAACGTGTCGCCCTTGTCGCGGTTGATAGCCGCGTTGATCAGCGCGGTCGGTGTGAAATCCAGCTCCGTGCCCTCGAACGAGAAATTGGTGCCACCGCTGCGGTCCGCGAATACGTCGAACGATATGTGCAGGCCGCCGTTCCGGGAGCAGATCACGCCGAGGTGGCGCTCGTTGTCCAGGGACAGCTGCCACGGGACCTCCCACAGGCGTTCGCGGAGCGACGGTTGCGCCTCGGACGATACGGGCAGCCAGCCGGTATCTATCGGATCGGCGAACGTCCCCGGCGCAATCGAAAAAACGTCCTGCGTGAAGTCGACCTTGATTTCGTTTTTCAGTATCTGGCCGCGGTCTACCTTGATCACGCGGATCGCCAGCCTTACCAGGCCGAGCCGTCCCCACGAGAATTCCCGCACGTCGCCGGGCACGAGATCCCACTGCGTGCGGTCGGTGACCATCTGCCCGGTAGCCATCGGGAAGGACAGCGCACGCAGCTCCCGCCACGCGAGCGCGTTGGCGAGCGTCGGGTTTTTGACGCCCGGGAAACGGAGCGGCCCGGTATTGAGCGCCTTGACGATTTCCACGTTGGCCATGTCCTGCGCCAGCGCGAACGACTGCGTGTAATTTTTCCGGCGGTCGGTGTACTCCGCCGTGATGTTGTTGGTGGTATCAGCCCAGGAAGGCCGTGAAAAACGATTCAGTTTTTTGACATTGCTTTCGTCGAGCAGCGGCAGGGTGCCGGGCGTGTAATCGAAGCGGATCAGTTTGAAGCTGTAGGCGCCGGTCACCGGGTCGGCGAACAGCACGCCGTCCAGCTGCTCCTCGATCATGCGAACGACCTCCAGCACATCGAGCTTGCGATCCCATATCCAGGCGAAGCCCTGTCCCTCCGCCTTACAGATCGCGGCTATCGCGCGCAGGCCCGCGACGTCGATATTGCCCGGGCCGATATTTATGCCCCACTCGCTGTTGTTGAGGACCTCGTACAGCACGTTCATGGGATTCGCGCCGAGAGCTACCTCCTCGTCGCCCGGCTGGACGGTCGCAAGGTCCAGGCCGTCCGGGATCCGCTGCAGTTCGAATTCGAAACGCCGCAGGCTCGGGCTCAGGCCGACCTCGCCCCGCTCCCACGTGATGTAGCAGGAGCCGCGGTACGCCGGCGTGGGCGTCTGGAAGGGCGCAAGGTACAGGGAGATCGCCTGCGACTCCGTGCCGGGAAACAGGCGCCCGCCGCCTATGAGCCCGCCGCCGCCGCCCGACTCCTCGCCGCCGAAAAAGCCCGGCTCGTCTATGGCATACGGGGTGCCGGCGTCTACCGGGACGATGGGCGTGTCGGCGCTTGGCGCGTCCTCGCCCCACACGAACGACTCGTCGTTGCGGATGTTGACCAGCAGATCTACCGGGCCCCGGCAAAGGGCCATCTGCAGGCCGATCTCATATCTGAAACCGGTGGTGACGGTATCGCTAGAGAAGAGCCCCGTCTTTACCTTCTCGGTGATCGGATTCGCCTGCAGGTCGCCGTACCACACCACGTTGGGCCCGGACACTTTTACCCGGCCCCATATGATCGGAACGACCCGGCCCTCGGTAGCGGTCGGGACCTGGAAATCTCCGAGGCCCGCCGGCTTGGCGTCCTCCAGATTCGGTTTCGGGCGCAGCAGCTCGGTGATCAGGAAGGTGATCACGTAGACCAGCAGCGTCAGGAAAAAGGCCATGCGTCAGGAGCCTCCCCGCAGTCGCGTGCTGAACGGGTTTTTCCGCGGCACGTATGGGAAGCCGCCGTAATTGATCACGTTGGCGAATTTGCTCTCGCAGATAGCGAGCGAATGGTCGCACCCGGCGAATACGTCGACGTCGGTCGAGATCACCGGAATTGAAAACGGCAGCAGCAGCGACAGCACGTCGCCCGACTGCGCCAGCACCAGCCTGGCATCGTCGTCCCCGCCTGCCGGCGCTACGACAAAACCGCCGACCGCCCAATCGGCACCGTTGGCTGCCACGCCGCTCACCGTGATGTCGTTACCGGATACGCCGATCACGCTGCCCGTAAATCGAAACTCGCCTGCCGGGTCGCCGCTCCGCAGGATCTTGCAGCGCGCGTCGTACAGGACGTGATTGCAGATGCCCTGGTAAGTGAAGCGGGGCCCGGAGCGCTTAAAAACATTCGTCGCCGGCTTGCACGACATGATCGCCTCGATCTCACCGTCAAACGTTACCTGCGAAATGAAGCCGTCGAATACCAGCACCCGCTCTTCGGCCGGGTCGTTGAAATGCCCGCGCTCGACCTGCACCGATCCAACGCGGCCCGGGACGTTGGCGATGTATTGCGCCGCGATGATGTTGTCCTGTGGCACGGTAATTTTCAGCTCGTTGATCGCGTCCTCGACCGATGCCTGCAGCGCCGAATGCGTGATCTGCGTTGGCGTCCAGGTAAAGCCGTCAAAAACAATCTCCCGATTGAAAGACGTGAAGCGCTCGTTTTGCCCGCCGAAGCTGAACGTATAAAGCTCGACTACGTTGGCGTCCTCCGTGGACGTTTCGATTGGTTCGAATGCCATCAGGCCGGTACTCCGATGAGGCTCATGTCTAGCCTACCGACTCCCGGGCGCTCGTGCACAAATGCCGGCTTGTCGTTGGTGATACGACAGAGCGTCAGGAATTCTATGCGGTCCAGTTCGACAAGCGGCAGCGCCGGGGTGACCGCCGGCGATATCGTGATGCGCTCCACGTCCCCGGATACCTCGCTGGAGCCAGTGATCTCGTGCTGCGAGGTGGTGCCGTCGGTGCGGACGATCTGCAGGTCCGAGCGCGGCGTTACCTGCTGCACGAACTGCGTGAAGCCGAGATGCTCGACGTCCATTTGCGAACTGGTATCCGAGATGTCCGCGATGGGCTTGAAATCCCTGCGCCCGGTGCCGACGTAAAACGACAGCTGCGAGCCGCGCAGGAAATGCATCAGCTGCCGGAACTCCCACAGCTCGGCAGCGCTCTGGAATTCGAATCCGTATCCCATCCCCGGCTTGCCCTTTGTCCAGGGCGAAAACTGTGCCGGCGGCCCGGTGCCGTGGTCGAGCTTGATTACCTTCCGCGTGATGCTCTCGCCTATGGTCGTGCCCCGCATGAAATTCTGACGGTCGATCAACGGCTTGGCCTCTGTTTGTCCGGTGCCTTGGTAGGTCGCAAACGCGCCGGCGCTCGGCAGATCGATATTGTCCAGCACCTCGAAATCGAGCGTGAAATCGGAGGGCCCGATAGCGAAGCGCGTGTTTTGCAGGGTCGGTTTGGTCAGCCCGGTGCGGACCGGGAGGACCACCGTACCGATGGTGTCGAAAGCCTGCCCGACGCCGACGTCCAGTTCTATATCGCCCGGGTTTACGGCAGCAATCTCCAGCGTCTCCTGCTTGAAATTGTTGTCATAAATCATGACGAGCCCGCCAACGCGGAAATCCGCATCGGCGGTGTCTACCAGGATGGTGGTGTCGCTGACCGCCAGCGGGGCGAGCAGCGTCCTCTGCTCAAACCATACCGGCACGCCGAATACCCGGGGCTGCCAATCGTACAGGACCGAGTTTATGGAATCGCGGGTGCGATCATCGTCGGTGCGGATCTTGAGTTTGAAAAACTGCCGGGGCGCCTCGCGCACGTTGATGCGCTGCTCCGAGCCGTCGTTGTGCTCGATGATATCCGTCTTGAATTCCAGCGTCTCCCGGACCGGCGACTGCGGCCGGTACGGAAAGATGGTGATGCGCGAGCCGGTGATCGGCACGACCAGAATATCCGGTGGCGTCTGATCGATATCGAAATCGAACGTCCCGGAGATGGAGGGCGGGCCCAGGGTCGTCACAGAAATATCGAGCAGGAACGATGTCAGCGCCTGCAGTACGGTAGGCAGCGATGGCAGGTTGAGCGCCGTTATGCCGGCGCCGGCGTTGTTGACAAACCCCTCCCACGTGCGCGCCTCGGTCCTGAAATTATTCAGCAGCTCCAGCTGCTGGATCTGCGTCGTCAGTACATTGCCAAGGTCCAGGCGGCCGGGTTGCACGAGCCACCGGTCGAACCAATCCGTCTCCAGCCCGTTGGCGCGATTGCCGGCATGGTCGATTCCCGGGTAAGTCGCCCCGGCCAGCTGTACCGGGCCGGCGACGCCGCCGGCATTCTGGCCTGCGCCCGTGCCGATGCTCGACGGGTTGCCGTGGTCGACGCCGAAGGCGCGCAGGGCGAAACCGGAAACGCGCTCATACGGGACAAACGTCGGGATCGGGTTGATCGCCGGGTCGAACGGCCCTGCCGGGTACGGTATGCCGGCGCCGCCTCCTATGGCCGCTGCGGGCGCCTTGGGCGTACTGACATCGGGATCCGGGAACGGCCCCGAGGCGATGCCCTTCCGCGCTACGTTGCCGGGAAAGTCGGCCATCGCAGCGGGCCTTTATGCGTTCTCGCGTCGGTACGCGATGCCAAAGTTGCGCGACTCTTCCGTATTGTCCTGCAGGTTGCGCTTGCGGACCCAGGGGAAGAAATACCAATCGTCGCCGCCTATCGTGATGATTTGCCCCGGGTCGATGTTGGCGATATTTACCAGGCGCTCGTCGGCGACGTAGCCGAGCAGGTATTGCTGGTCGGGCACGGTGGCAATGTTCAGGGCCTTGACAGAGATCGGTGCCATCGGCTTAAAGGCGTTCGTCTCCGAGGCGCGGATCCAATAGATCGCAGCGAACTCGGGCGGATACCGGTGGCCGCCGGTGATCCTCCACCGGGCGTTGCCGGCACGGTCGGTGTCGCCATTACCGTTGTGGACCACGCCCCATATGGTCGCCGGATCTGGTTCGCCGACGTGGTCCTCGATTCGAATGGTCGAGCCGACGATTTGGAACTGCCCCTGCGAGCGGCAGGAATCCATGCCGAAACCCGAGAAGACGCTCTTCGGGTCGTCCTCGTTCGGAAAAATAAACTGCCCGTATATGTACTCCCCGCCTGTCCAATCGCCGACCTTGTCCAGCTCGCCGAAACCGAAGTGGCGATATCGCCCGGCGTCGACCTCGACCACGACGTGAATGTATGACGGGGACGCGTTGTTCTCGAAAAAGAAATATGAGGTGTGCGGGCCCGCGAAATTGTTAACGCACAGGCCGTTGGCAAGCTGCGAGAGGATGTTGTTAGCCACGCCGGCACCCGAATCGCCGGTCGAGAGCCACGGGTCTGCCGTGTCGCCGGTATCGTTTGCGCGCGCCTGATAAAGCGCCATCGCACCGGTCCCTCCCGAGGCGGCGGCGGTTTCGGAATACTGGAACGACACGAAGCTCTGGTTTTTCGAGAAGGCTATCGTCCCAGGGTCGCCGGTCACGGCATAGTCCTCGGTCCAGCCGTTGGCCTGCAGGAACGTGGAAAGCTGCTGCATCAGGTTTTCGATAGACGTGGACGTGCCGGTTTGAAAAGCCATGATCAGGCGTCCTCTCGCAAAAAGACGAAGGTAGTCGCGTCGGACAGGTTGCCCTGCTGGAAGGCCCGAAAATACTCGCCGCCAACGATGACCCGGTCCTCCGACACGATATTGTTGCCAATGGTGCTGCCCCAAAATACGTCATCCAGTTCGCCGAATATCGTGAAGGTCGGCGTCTGCTCCCACACGTATGTGGCGAAAAGATTAGTCTGGTCGCCGCCGGAATCCTGCGAGGGAAACAGATGCGCGTTCAGCGATATCGGGAAGCCGTTAGACGGGATCAGCTGATCCCAATTATTCTGCGTGACGGACGGCAGGAACTCGTCCTCCGACGGCTGAAAGGTGAGGCCACCGCCGAGTGCGCCAGCGGGATAGACGTTGCGCTCAAGATCCTGCTGCTTGCTGCCGCTACCGTTGTCCTCCCAGTTGTGTACGTCCGCCCAGGAGCCCGCCGTCGTTCGGAGGCCAGCGTTGCCGCGGGCGTTGCCGCCGGTCGCCTCCGACGCCTTCGGATCCGAAAGCCCGGAATGCGCGACGCCCGATGTCGCAAACAGCTCATTCCACTTGCCGGTCGAGCCGCCGATATATATCGGGTATGGGTACTCCGTCGGCGTCGCGTAAGGATTCAGGAAGCCGGTGATGAAGTTCGTGTAGGTCGTGCCCATCCGGCAGATGCCCTTGAGCGACCGCGGCGTGATGTGGAACCAGCACTCGATGGCGCCGCCCGACAGGGAGATAAAGGCGGGGATCTCGTTCGGCTGTGTATATGAAAAGCCCGGCTGGTCTGCGTAGTCGAGCAGCGTGCCGAAGCCGGTGGCGGCGGATAGATGCCAGCTGAATGATACGGCGTCGGTGTCGCGGATCCCCATGAAGCCGATATAAATTTCGTCGGCGCCGGCGTTGCCCGGGCCCTGCAATAGGACCTCGCGCTCCTTGACCAGCGTGCCGCTGCTGCCGCTCTGGATAGCAATGAAATCTATGGTCGAGGTGGTCGACGCCACGTTGCGATTGACGGCCCAATTCTGCGTCGAGAAGGTCAGGTTAAAGGTCGCGTCGTCGGCGCCCGTGCCACCGGTTACGGACACCGGGTTGGCGGGATTGCTCGAGTAAGCGCCGCAGTTGAAAACGCGAATGCCGTCGATCACGCCGCCGGTCTCGCTGGTGACCTCCAGCGTCGCTACCAGGGACGCCACAGCGACGCCGCCGCCAACGGTCAGGATATCGCCTACCGTATATCCGGTGCCGCCGGCGTTGATGGCCACCGCGATCACGTTATTGTTGACGGCGAGATCTACCAGGCGAAGCAGTGCATCGTCGTAGTCGGTGGCGGTGAAATTATGGTTGGCCGACATGGGGATCTCCTATCCGAGCAGCCGGCGCACGGCGTCCGGGTTGCGTTGTATGACGTTGATGACGGCCTCCTCGCCCTCTGGCGAATTGATACCCGTTGGCACGTCGGACGGGTCCTGCACGTTGACCACGTTGACGACCGGAGGCGCCTGCGCGGCCTGCGCGATGTTTACGTTTGGCTGTACCGCGCCCGCCCCAGGCGGAGTGAAAAGCTCGGGGCCGCGCTCGCCAACCAGTATCGGTACGCCGCCGGATACCTGCCCGCCGGCCTGAAAGCCGCCGCCGAATAGCCCGCCAAAAAAGGACACGAGGCCGCCGACAAATCCTCCGCCACCACCGCCACCGCCGCTCTTGGTGAGCAGGTCCAGCACCTCGGACGCCAGCAAATCCGCAGCCAGTTTTTGCAGCGTTTGCGCGAAGCCGAAAGCGACCTCCTCCAGATCCTGATTGATCGGGTCGGACAAAATGCCGGCCAGCGTCGACTCCCCGGCGTCTTTGAAATCCTCAAACAGCTCCTTCAGGGTCGGCGTGGTTTCGGCAAGGGCATCCTTTTCGTCGAGCAGCTGCTTCGTGAGGATACCGATCTGCTCCGCCTGATCCGCCGTTGCGCCGGCGGCCAGGGCCCGCGCCGCCGCGTTTGCGGCAAGCTCGGTGTTGGTGGCATCGAGCAGTTCTATCTCCTCCGTCAGCGCGTCGATCTCATCCTGAAACGACTGCGCCAGCTCGCCGGCTGCCAGTTCGTCGCGTAGCCGGCGCGTCTCCTCGATGCCGGCCGTGCCCGCCGCCAAGAATGCATCGCGCAGTGCCAGTACCTCGGGCGTGGGAACCAGCTCGCCGAATAGCTCCTCCGCCGCAGCGGCCAGCGCCAGATCCTCGCGCAACTGTCGGATAGCCTCGTCGGCGTCGTCCCCGAGATCCGCCTGCAGCTGCAGCTCCGCGTTTGCCTGCCCGAGCTTCGCCAGAAAATCGCTGACGCCCTCTGCCGCCTCGGCGAATTTCTCCGGGTCGCCAACCAGCGCGTCGACGACCGAGTCACCGCCGTCGCCTGTCGGCGTAGCCGCCTCCGCGACGTCGCGTGAGCCGGCACTCCACAGCTCTACCAGGGCCTCGATTGTCCCGGACGTATCGGAGATCAGCTCTTCGCGCAGGTCGCTGAAATTGTCGACGAACGTTCCCACGAAGCGCTGCCCGACGTCGGCGAAAATAGCCTCGGCCTCTGACAGGTTGCCCTTCAGCAATTGAACGATGCCGGCTATCGTGCCGCCGATGACCTCGCCGACCGATGTGAATGCCGTGACCAAAACGGTGGTGAGCGAGTCGGCAAGGAAACCAACCGCCCGGGTAGCCACGAGGACCACCGTCGCAAATAGCTGCAGCCCGGAATTGACCTCGTCCTGCGGCTGAAGGGTGCCGGTAAGGGCCCCGGCCAGGTCGTCGATCTGTTCGGATATCCCTTGCAGGACCGTTGTAACGCCGCGACCCGCACCCGACGTCTCGGATAGCGCGCCGACGAAATTGATCAGGCTATTCTGGATCGTCGTGAACGCCTGCGAAATGGTGACCTCGGTTTGTGCAAACTGCTCGTCCAGCTCGCCGCCGCCCTCCAGTATCGCTTCGAAAAATTCCTGCGACGATACCTTCCCCTCGATTACCAGGGTGCGGAGCCGGCCGACAGATCCGCCGGCCTCGTCCAGGCCGCGTGCGGCAGCCTGCGCGAGCGGGAATGCGCCCTCAAGGATGGAGTTGAATTCCTCCGCCCGGACGATGCCCGACGAAAACGACTGCGATAGCTGACGCAGCGCGCCTGATGCTTCGGCGGCGCTGGATCCCGACACGGCGAGGGCCTTGCCGGATAGTTCGGTGAGCCGGAACAGCTCCTCCTGCGACGCGCCAAGTTCGTCGGCGGCAATGGACGCCCGGCTGAATAGCTGCACCGTCGCCTCCAGCGGTGCGCGGGTGCTTTGCGCTATGTCGGTGAGCCGGGTCTGCGCCGCGTTCAGTTCCTCTTGCGAATCGGTGACGACCCGCAGGCGGTTTTGCAGGCCCTGATACGTATTGGTGAGCCGCACGATTTCCCGCGTTGCCAGGGCCCCGGCAAACGCAGTCGCGGCCGTTGCCGCGGTACGGAAACCGGTGGTGAGCCCTTTCTGGCGTCGCTCCAGGCGGCCGAGCTGACCTTCAGCCCGGCGAACACCGCTCTGCACGCCCCGGGAATCCAGCACCACTCGTATTACACGATCCGTCATGCGGCCCCTCCAAGTGTCGGCTTCGCTTTGTGCTTGGCGGCCTCCGTTTTATCGAGGCCCTCCCAATGCTCCAGCAGCGTCGCGTCGACCTTCCATACGATGCGCTTCAGGGTATCCGGGTCGAGCCCATAGTCGCGGGCATACCGGGTGATCGAGCCGATGGGTATTTTGCCCCGGGGCTGCCGGCGCTCGGTTTGCAGATCCCGATACGCCTCCCAATACACCAGAAAGCGCCCCTCGATCTGTGGCGGCGTTTCAATATGCTCGGGCGGCGTAAGCCCGCGCTCCTTGTAGGCAGCGATGATCGTGTCCGAAAGCTGCGCGTCCCCGATTCGGAGCTGGTGGTCGAGGACGGCAGTCAGTTTCCCTTTGCCGCCTCCTCGTGCGTCGCCCGGTACTGCGACCACTGGCGTGCAACCCGCTGGATACCCTCGAAAAATTTCGGCAGCTTGCGAAACAGCGCCAGCACGTTTTTCTCGTTGAGTTTCAGCTTGGGATCCTTTTTGTCCTCGGGATCCATCCAGGCCCACCGCGTGATAACGGTGCGCGCATATACCTTCCAGAGCAGCTCGCGGTCGGTGTCCTCGTCCAGGTCCTCCATGACGCCGTCCCGCGTCAGGCCGACCGATAGCTCGGCAAGCTCGCGGCGATAGTCGGCGTTCAGAGACGGGTCGGCAGGCCGTACCCACACTCTGCAAATCACACGTCCGCCGAATTCGATCTCGCACTCTCGCCCCTCTTTAACCAGCCGCTCTGATGTTGCGAATGCCTCGTAGACCCTCACAGTCGTTCTCCTCGGGGCCTTCGATACGGCCCGGTTTAATTGCTACCGGGCGAAGGGCACCGTCTGGTGGCTCATCGTGTAGCCAAAGACCGGAGACAAAATCGCCTGATAAGTTCCGGGGATCGTGACGTCTTGGTTTTTACCCGGGACGTCAGGAGCCCCGCCGCTGAATTTGATGCGCGGCAGATCGTAAACCTGACTGCGGCCGTCCCCGCCCTGCGTGATTAGGTCGAGGGTCGTTTCGGCGTTGGTCAATATGATCTGCAGAATTTCGTCGTTGTCGAAATACGTCGACAGCGTACCCGTCACCGAGAGTTCGCCGACGCCGATACCCGAGGCGCCGAAGACGCCCACGGCCGGTTGCCGGCGCAGGTTGTTGTTGATCTCGATGGTCGCCTCCAGCACGAAGTTCAGCCCGGCCGCGTCTACCGGGTCGATGCCCCGGCCGAGCCTGCCGATATCGTTGGAGGTGTTGTAAACGTCATTCTGGTCCGCGCCGACGTCCAGGGGCAGCGCCGCGTAGAGATCGGCGTATGCCGGGCTGTCGTCCGAAACGGCTGAATTGAAACCAAACCAGGTGAGCGACCCGACAGCGATGGCCTGTGGCGACAGCGTAATATTGAAGTTATTCAATGCCATGCCAAGGAATAGCTCGCGGGTGATCGGCGCGTGATCTTCGAAGCGCCGCTCGACCGCGAACTGGTGAGCCGATACGGCCTGCGCGCCGTTTTCGACGCGGCTGCCATAAAAGATCTGGACCTGCTCCGTGCCGGCGGCGTCGGTAGCCATGCCCGTCTGCGCCTCCGTGGTCACGGTGTCGGCCGTAAGGTCGACCTCCCGTACCCGGAACCAGACGTTGTTGCCGACCGTTGCAAAGTCGGCGGCCTTCATCCAGCCGCCAATCAGGAACGGGGCTGCCGGGCCATACGCATCGTCGAGCGCGCCTGCCGGGAACTGGAACACGGCGTCGCCGCCGCCTACCGTCACGGATATATCGCCAGCCAGCTGCGCGGCAAATCCGCTGACCTGCATCTTGGTATCGGCGTCCGCCGTCTCCGTGCCCAGGATGGCGGTGGTAGCCGTGCCGGCGAGCGGGTTGACCGTCAGGACGTTTACGGCGATGCCTGTGATCTCGAATATGCCGTCGCCGACGTCGCCCGTCAGCAGCTCTTCCAGGCGGAAAATCTGTCCGACGATAAAGTCGCCGCCCGCGTCGACGTCAATGGTGCCGGCGCCGAAAGCGGTGATCTCACCGGTGCCCTGCTTGATGACCGTCTCGGTGAATGTATTGAAAAGCGCCCCGGTGATCAGCGCGTCAAACGCGCCGTAAGAGATCTCGATGCCGGTATCGCCGCCGGCCTCGGCGCCGACGAGGATCAGGTCCGATATCTGGCGGTCGGGCCGGATCTCCTCCGACACGATGGTATTCGGCTGAAAGGCCAAATTCGGCGTGCCGGTAAAGCGTAGCTGGTCCAGGTTGAAGGGGCCGCCGGGGATGGGAGCGGTCCGTTGTGAGCTGCGGAAAAATCTTAGCCCGACTCGATTGGTGTCTGACATGGCGGTCTCCTAATGTAAGGCCGCCTCACACGGTCCGAAAACTATCGTATTCAATCTGCGCGTTCGCGTTGACCTGAAACCACTGCTGGACGCGCCCGGCCTCGGTCAGCCCGATATCCCGGATGCGAATGCCCTGCAGGTGAGTTGATTCCAGAAAATCCAAAATGATCTCCGACAGATCGTCTGCTCGTTGCTGGCCGGTATTATGCCGCACGAAAATCTGCGCTGCGAATATTGCGGTCCTTCGGACCTGTACTTCAGTGCCCGTACCGAGGCTCGCAAGCTCTCCTGTCGCGTGAGCAATTGAAGCGAAAACATAGGCTTGCAGGTTGCGCGGATTAAAAGACACGTTGTCCCAGGCTACGATGGCAAGGTCCTCCCCGGCCGCGGTCCAATGTGCGCCAAATGCGGTCCGTACCGCGTCGCGGAATTCTGCTGGCGTGCGTGTCGATGCGCCCATTACCCGAGATCCTTGCGCCCGCCCGGCGTGCCCAGGGCGGCGTCAATTGCGCGGTCGACCCATCCGGGCCCCGCCTGTGTGGAGTGGCCCTGCGCCAGCCGGTTGGCATAAGGGACGTTATTCTGGATCACTAGATTGACGCCCGGCTTGCCGGCCCGGGTGAACGTGTCGATCCGGCTTTTACCGCTCGCAAGGGTCGCCGCGCCGGCAGCGTCCGCGCCGCCAAGCTCGGTCGTGTTAAACCCGCCAATGGATACCTGCCAGTTGCGGCGGAAGTGCCCGCCCACGTATCCGTCGGGCGCGCTATCCGGGAACTGCCACAGCGTCGGGTTGCCCACCGGGCTGCCGAGGATCAGGTTTCGCAGGATGGCAAAGGCCGTGTCGCCGAAATCGTCGAACGTCTCCGCTTCCAGGCGCACCGTTATTTCGCGGGCGTTGTATCGGCGGGAGGCCATCAGGGCGCCCGGACCTGCAGCTTGTACAGGAAATCCGTCTGCCCCGGGCGCACCCGGGTGACGTCCACGATATTTTTCTCGGTGCCCTCGTCGACGATCTTGTCGGCCGTCGTAGGCACGGTGGCGCCAAGGGAGATCCCGGCTATCAGCACCGTCTCGTCGCCCGTCTGGACGGAATTGCCGTCTACCAGGGAGCGCTTAATTGGCACCACGACGCCGGGTACGGCGGTGTCCTGCACCGTATCGTTCGGGTCTACCTCCCAGGGCTTGGTCGGGTCCGCGGGCGCCTCAACGGGCACACGCAGCGTTACGGTACGGCCCTCGCCGAATTTCTGGATCAAACGGAGGGCGGTATCCTGCAGGGCCATGTCAGACCCGTACCGTCAGCCCGCCGGCGGCCCGGCGTAGCCAGCGCTTGATGACCAGCTCCGCGCGCGGGTATGGCTTAAAGCGCTTCGCCCCGGTGGTGCTTTTGTACTGCGTCGACTCCTCCAGCACATCGACCTTTTCGCGTTTGCTGATTATCTCCCGGCCCGTATCGTCGAACTGCGGCGTGGGCGCCAGCGGTGCACCGGCCGCCTCGAATGCATACTCGATGGACGCGTTGCCCACGTCCTCGGGGATCTCCGCTGCCGGCACCAGCACGCCAAGCTCGTCGAATACCTCCTCGCGCGGCCATTCCAGGCGCTGGTCCGACGAAAAGCGGATGCCCTTATAGCGCCGCCGGTATGTCTGGTCGAGGTAGTCCGCGCCCTGTATCAAAGCCGAGCTGCGCTCCTTCGATGAGAAGGCCCGCCACGCCGTTCGTCGGTCGCTGTTTTCGAGGTACTGATCCGCCTCGGCCAGATCGGCATATACGTTCGCGTCGTCGAGGCCGGTGCCGTCTTCTTTTACCAGGGTGATGGCCATCTCGATTTCCTATTTGGTGACGTCCTGCTGGAATATATACCGCTCCTTGGCAATCGTCAGGATCTTGCCCGCGGTATCCGTCTGCTCGATGTCGTAAAAATACTCCTCCGGGACCTGATCCGCGTCGCCGGGCGACCAGGGAAACTCCACCTCGCCGTTCGGCCCGTCGGTTATGGTGCCAACGATGCTGACAAGCTCCGTGCCTATCGGCACGCCCGGGTCCGGGTCCTCCTCGGTGTTCACCGTCATCTTGAAACCGAAACCGGTGACGTCCAGCGGTACGGCCGGGCTGGTCTCCGGGTCCAAGACGAAAATCTTATCGGGAGCGGTGTCACCGCGTTTGCGGGCAATGCAGATGCCCTGTCGGTCGGTATCACATGAGGCCATGCGTCTGCTCCTATTGGGCCGAGTTTATTTTCCCGGCCGTAATCGACTGCTGCGAATTCAGCTGCCCCGCCACCATATTCTGCCGGCTATTTTGCAGGAAGAATAACAGGGACTGCAGGGAGTTGGGGATCCGGCGAGCGCTCTGGTCGAACATGACGCCCGACAAGGTAAACGCCAGCTCGGCCAGGCCAGCCAGTTCGCCGGTAGCGCGCAGCGTGCCGTCGGCGGATATCGTGAGCTGCGCCGTGCCCTGAATGGTGGTCATGGCCTGCAGGGTGCCGTCGGCGTCGAATGCCATATCGGCGGAGCCGGCGAGCGTACCGATACCGACCACGTCGCCCGCGGCATCGATAGTCAGATCGATGGTGCCGGATAGCGCGCCCGGCGACTGCAGATTGCCCGTTGGCGTGATTACCAGGCTGGCGCTTCCGAGGATATTGGCCGTGGCGATTATCGTGGCGTCGGGCGTGAGGGTCATCGTCAGGCTGCCGGCCAACGCGCCGGTCGCCAGCAGGGCCCCGGCGGCATCCAGCGTCAACGGGACGGCCCCGGCCAGCCCTCCAACGGCCCGGGCAGTGCCCGCCGGGTCGATAGCAAGGTCCAGGCCACCGGTCAGTTGCCCGAGCCCCGCCAAGGTCCCGGCGGGCGTCAACACGAGCCCGGCGCTACCGGCAATGGCGGCCAAGGCCGACAGATCGCCCGCCAGCGTAAACGTGAGGCTCGCTGTGCCGAGCAAACCACCGGTGGCTACCAGCGTGCCGGCCGGCGTGATCGTCATGGTAGCGGCGCCTGCGAGCGCCCCTAAGCCGGCCATTGTCCCCGTGGCCGTAATGACCAGCGGGACCGTGCCCGAAAGCGCGCCAGAGGGCGCGTCCTTGGCGTCACCGGCAAGGGTGAAGACCAGCGCCGCCGTGCCCACCAGATCGCCTCGACCGACCAGCGTAGCCGCGGGCGTGAGGAGGAGCGCGACGGAGCCGGCCAATTCGCCCTGCGCGCCAAGGGTGCCTGCCGGTGTTAGTACGAGGGCGCTGCTGCCGAGCAGGGCCCCGATAGCCTGTAGCGTGGCGGCCGGCGTCAATACCAGGGCCGCCGATCCAGCCAGTGCCCCGGTCGCCGCGATGGCGCCCGCGGGCGTGATGGCCATAGCGACAGCGCCGGCGATCTGCGTCCGCCCGGCGAGATCCCCGGCTGCCGTCAGGGCCAGATCCGTGGTGCCGGCCAACGCACCCGTCGCCTGTATCGCGCCTGCCGGCGTGATGACCAGGGCCACCGATCCGGCGAGCTGGCCCTCGGCCTGCAGGGCCCCGGCCGGTGTCAGGACCAGAGCGCTGGATCCGAGCAGCCGGCCGAGCGCCTGTATCGCTGCCGCCGGCGTAATTACCAGATCCGCGGAGCCCGAGATCATGGAGGCGCCGACGGCCGTGCCGGCCATGTCCAGGACGAGATCGGTGGACCCGAGCAGCTCCCCAAGCGCCTGCAGGGCCGCCGCGTTCGTAATCGCCAGCGCCGCGCTACCGGCAAGCTCGCCATCGGCCTGAATGCTGGCCGCCGGCGTCAGGGTCATATCAGCCGAGCCGGCCATATTGCCTGCGGGCGATTCGAAATCGATGACCTGCAGCGTGCGCTCGCGCCCGGTATCCGTCTCGGGCGTGCCCTCCCGGATCTGCCATTGCAGGGCGAAGGCGGTGGTGCCGACCTCCCCGGTAACGGCAAGGGGCAGCAGGCAGTGCGAGCTGCGCTGCTCGACCACGTCGTCCGTTTCTACCGACTGCTCGTTGCCGTCCTGCGTACCGCCAACGGTCAGGAACAGGTCGGCGGTCTCGTTGTCGCCGGGCAGCGGCGTGAAATTCGCCATTACCAGGACGACGCTGTCCACGGAGTCAATCGAGGGGCTGCCCGTCATAGCGTCCATGTCGGCGTAGGTCCCCGGGGCCGCTTCCGAGGTGAGGGATTCGACGTCCACAAGCAGGGAGGCGTTGGCCGTGACCTCGATAACCTGAAAGCTCCGCACGCGTCCGGTATCCATTGCGGGGCCGCCGTCCGTGTCGATCCACTGGATCGAAAGGGTATGCAGGGCAGCCGAAACGCCGGTCACCGCCCACGCCATTGCCACGCCGGTCGTCTCGTCTACCGCGTCCTCGGCGTGCGCCGCCCGGGGGCCGTCCCGGGTGCCGTCGATAGCAAACCGATGGTCGCCTACCTCGTCGTCGCCGATAGCCTCGATCTGGCTGCCGTGCGTGAACAGCAGCAGCGCACCGTCGGTTGGCGTGACGGCGGCGGACAGGTTGACCATATTCGTGAAGGTCGCCTGCGCGATATCCACGGCGGTGGTTTCCAGGTCGACCAGAATGGACGCGCCGGTTTCCAATTCGATGGCCTGGAAAATTCGCGGACGGCCGGTGTCCATATTCATGACGCCCGAGCGGTTTTGCGCCTGCACGGCGAACGTATGGTTGCCGGCCGATAGTCCGGTGACGGCGAACATCATCGAGCGGCCGCTACCGCCCTCGCCGCGATCCACAAACGACGACACCTCCGGGCCAACCCGGGAGCCGGCCTCGGTAAACCGAAACTCGGCGCAGCGGTCGCCGCCCGGGAAATTCGGGTTCAGCGCGAAGCTCAAAATGACGACGCTCGACGGGCCGACCACAGGAACGGTCGCGCTCATGCCTGTGATATCAGCCCACGAGCCTCCGACCGCGTGAGCGGAGGAGGTGGAGATGTCTATAAGCAGATTCGCCACGGCAGGCTCCGTGGCTAAAAGTCAGATTTGCGGGCTTCGCGGATCACCACGCGGGACAGCGTTTTCAAAAATGCATCTTTGTTGGCGGCCGTGAAGCTGTCCCAGTTGGGATAGTTGGTCTCCAGCGTATCGAGATCGGTTTGGTCCTGCTCCAGGCGGGCCTGATCGGCAGTGCGGTTGGTATGCAGATGGCTGCTCAACGCGGCATCGAGGGCGGCGGCTTCCAGGCCGCTCAATACCGAGGTGACGACAAACCGGATCTCCCCGGGCTGCGCCGTATCGGTGATGTTGTTCACCTTGTCGTGGAACACCACCACCGGGCCGGCGTTCGGCTCGGCGACGAAATTGCCGCGGCGGTGGAAGCCCGCCATGTCGAGCGACTGAAACGGGACGATGGACGCGAGCAATTCCTCGACTAGAAGATCGCGGTTGAAATCCTTAACGACGGTCCGGGTTTCGTCGACCATGCGCTCACCTCTGATTCAGTCGGGCGTTCGCGTTGGCGTCGGTCAGTATGCCGGCGACGTTCAGCGTCTTGCTGGTATCGCCGGCCCACCGCTTGCCCTGCCGTCCCGCCTCGCGCACCCAGGCGGCGATCTGCATCGCTGCCGGGGCCGCCCAACGGATAATCAATTCGCTGATCTGAAACACGACCAGCTCGCCTTCCGTGCGTACCTCCCACGGATGGCCATCATGGCTGCCGTGGCCGTCGTCGAGAATTACCTCGGACAGCTGCTCGGGATGGACGGGCTGGCGCTTCATGTCCGCGACCTCCTGCGTGGTGCAACCGGAGAGCCGGCCGGCAACACTCGCAGATAGGCGCAGGCGCTGCGCGATCAGGAAAGCCGAATGATATGAAAAGCGGGCGGCGTGCTTGCCCACCGTAATGACGACCACATCATTGTCGACCGATACAGCTACGTCCTCGCGTTGCAGCAGTTCGCTCACTCCGCTGCAGCTGCTGCCGGCGCTTTCTCGGCGCCCAGGGCCGCGCCCATCATCGCCTTGGCGTCCTTGGACCCGCGGCTGCCCTCAAGCGTCGCGCCGCGCATCGCATCGTGCGCGTCCTGCCACTCGGGATGGTCCTCGAGATCCGCCTCGACGCGGGTCGCGCGGTACGCAAGCTCGGCCTGCCGTCGCTTTTCCTCTTTCGCAAAGGCGGCGACCTGTGCTTCGTTACCGGCCTCGGACGCCCGGTCGGTCAGCGGCCCCAAACGCACGAGCCTGCTTTCCAGGCGGGCGACGCGTCGGACCTGTTTCAAAAATGTCGAGAGTTGCATTTTGATCTCCTAGTCTAAGCTGACGTCCAAATCGCCGGCAGCGAATTCAGGTGTGATGCCAACGCTCACGGCCAGGCTGGCTGCGAGTGCTCCCACCATATTCAGGAAGCCGACACCGGAAGCGGCAAAGCCGAGCCCGAAATGCGTCAGCGTATCGGATCCCGCCGTGGCCTGCGGATACGTGATCGCTGCATCGTTATCGGCTACGCCGGCTGCAACGGTCCAACCCGCCGTGGAGCGCGCAACCGCGACCCGGGCATAAGGTGTGTATGTGGCCTCGTTGGTGGTCTGGTCGCTCACCGATTCGGCGGGCAGCGCAGTCATGAGGCTGGTGTGGAAGCTGCCGGCGCCGACCGATGGTTGCAGGCCGCCGGCGTCGCCGACGTTCGGCGCTGCCACGTTTGTCATGATCAGATCGAGCAGATCATCTTCCCAAAAATCTTGTGCGGACATTTTCGGCTCCTAAGTTGATGGCATTGCTGGAGCCCTCACGGCTGCGTGCCGGGTGATTATTACAAATAAGACTGATGCGCGTCGAGGCGTCATGTGAGCGTGCCCGTCCCGATCAGAATCCGTCGGCCCTTCGGGCCCCAAAAATAAACCTGCAGCGTGCCGGTGACAATCGCTGCGCCCCTGGTAATCGTCAGCGAGCGGGCCTCGCCGAATACGGCACGGATGACTGTGAGATTTGCCATGTCCTCTGCATTGCGCGCCTGCGCTACTCCGTCGTCGAAGAGGGTATCGCCTGCCGGGATGGCTGCCGAGGCGGCCAGCACTTCGACTGCTGGCTGAATATTGGCGGGAAGGGTGAGCGCGTTTGGAAACGCGGCAGATGATCCGGCGGATCCGAAATTATGCGGGGCGGCAACCAGCCCTGCGATCTCGAAATCTTTCTGATCCTGCTTTTTCCGGCGCCTCTCACGGGCATACCATTTACGTGCCGCGTCGGCACGAGGGCCCGTCGGAGTAGCCATAGCTCACTCCGCTGCCGCAGCGTCTGTGCCTGCGTCGCCCTCGCCCGCGGCCGGGGCCGAGCGGGTTGGCCGCTTCATGCCCCGTGCGCGCTGCGCGGAAAACGCAGCATCGATTGGCGCCTTGCCGGCGGCCTCCAACATCGCCTTCAGCCTGGCCGGGGCCATCGCGCGGTTGGCGCGCAGCTCTTTTTCGGATTTGATGTAGCCGCGCACCGCATCGACGTGGCGGTCGCTCTTGCCGAGGGACGGATAAATCTCGTTCAGCAATTCGACGCACCGCTCTTTGGCCGCGGCGATCACGCCCTCGGCCTCTGCGATATCCGCCTGCACCGCTGCCAGCTCTTCCTGCAGCTTCGCCTTCCGGTCGTCCTCGGCCTTGACCTCCTTGGAGGGTTTCGGCGCGTCGTCCTGCGCCTGCTTGATGGCCGCTTTGCGCCGGGCGTCATCCGCCTTGCGCTTGGCCTTTTGGGCGTCGCTGCGGGGCTTCCGGGCGGCCCGGGCTTTATCCACAGGCGGGTCTTCCGGCACATCCGCAGGTGCGGCGGCTGCCGGCGCTATTTCGGGCTGTTCGGGCGGGACATCGGATGTCTCGGCCACATCGGCGCTGTCCGGCATTGTCTCCGGGCCGGTAGGCTCCGGGGCCTTGTCGTTTTCGTCTGGCATAGGTCGGGCTCTCCTTTGGTTTGAGGGTAGCCGGGCATCACGCCCGGCCTCCGACACGGGTGAACGCGAGGGCTAGAACTCTGTCGTTACGAGGCGCGCGGCCTTGATCTGCTTGCGCTCCGGGAACGTCCGTGCCCAGTTGGCGACGCCGTTGCCGATCTCGGCATTGGTCGGGCCGCCGTCCGGGTTGCCAACCGCGCCGCTCAGGAAGCGGTGGCCCACCGGGTGCATCGTCCATTCGATGCGTGAGAATAGGCTCTCGGAGCCTCCGCCGTTGCCCTCTGCCGGCTCTCGGTCGACTTCCGCCGGGACCTTGGGATTGCCAACGCCCCACCGTGAAGCGGAGGCGCCGAAAATCCAGGTGTCGAACGTGCCGGCTGCGTTGGGCATCGAGTCGTCCACGATCACACGCCGGCCAAGGAAGGTCGGTATATCGGCCGCGGCCGCGTTCGTGCTATCGGGAATGAAATCGATCAGGTTGTTTTTCTGCGCCTTCGAAAAGACGATGCTGTGCATCATCACGGCGACGAAATCGCCCTGCGAATCACCGGCCGTGGTGATGGCGTCGATAAACGCCTCGGCCGAGAAATCCGTGACGCCGGCGGTGAAGGCACCGCTGATATCAACCGTCAGATCGTCCTGCGCCGCGTTGTTGGTGATGCCGGCGCGCGGGTCGTCGTTCGGCGCGACCTGTGCATTGTCGGCAAAGATGCCTGTCCAGGTAGCGACGAAAACAGCCTGCAAGCGCCTGCGCCAATACGATGCGACGCGGTTGGCGATGGCGTTGCTCGGGTCGTCGCCGGCCAGGGCCGCAACCAGATCCATCGTCTTCCAGCTCTGGTTACGCGACAGGCGCGTGGCCAGCTCTTGGTTAGTCTGGATCTTTTCGGGTACGGCAATGGTGGCCGGGTTATCTGACGAGACCCGGTCCGCGAGGATATTCGAATCGTCGTCAATGTCGCGCCATGAGGGTGCGTTGAAAGTTGTGCCGCCGCCAGCCAGGAAGCCGTCCAAAGCAGGATCCCGGACTACGACGCCGGAGTCGATCAGCGCGGTTTTCTGCTCGGTGAGGGTCTGGACGTAAGGGGCGAAGATTTCGGGGACTACAACGTCCGCGATGCGTACTTCGGCCATGAGGTGTCTCCTCTATTTTGAAAGAGCCAAGCCCTCACGGCCAAGCGGTTGATTGCCTGCGCGATATTACCTGACCGGAGCCACCGCGCCTAGTGTTACGCCAGCCGCCTTCATCATCTCCTCGGCGCTGGCCTTGTCTGCCTGATACAAACGGCCCTGCTCGGTCATGTTCCAGCCGGCTTTGGACCACGGGTTTTCCTTGCCCACGCCCGTCTTACCGCCGCCGCCGGCACCGGCATCAGCGCCGGCACCGACAGATTTCGGCCAGAACATTCGATACTGCTCATCACGAGATATCGAAGCGAAATAATCCTCTGGTTTCTGATTCGGGCTCACCCCGTTGCCAGCCTCCAGCTTCGTGACGACCGAGCCGTCTTGCGCTACCTCAAAGTCGGGCGCTACCAGGGTGACGAGATTGCCGACGCCCGGGCCCGCGGCGCCGCTCTTGTTGGCGGCCTCCGTCAGGCTGTTTCGGATTGTTGTATCCCGGGATCGACCAAGCGCTGAGTCGCGCTCTTTTTCGAGTTTCTGGTTGGCCTCGGTAAGGCTGGCGACGTTCCGCTCAAGATCGTGGAGGCGTGCGGACACCTCGGGATCTCGTTCGTCGTCTCCCTTACCATTCGATTTGCCCTTCAGCGTCCCTCCAGGCGGATCGAATTTCTTGAGGGCAGAGTTCACTACCTCCACGACATCATCACGAGTCAGGCCGGCAGCTGTCTTTTTCGCAAAGTCAGCGCCGGCATCGGCGAACCGTTTCTTAAGGGCGTCGGCGTATTTATCGAAATCGTCCTGCGTCTTCATCCCCGATACTTGGAGGACAAATTTGCCGTCGATCTCCTGATAGTGGTCCCCGAGGCCGTCGGGTATTTTCGCCTTGTCCGTATAAACGGCTTCAAGTGTCATCTGCAGGCTCCCCTCACGTAGAGCTTAGAACACGCGAATAGTACTGCGCCGGAATTCGCGGTGCAAAGTTTTTCAGAGTTCGGGTACGGCGGCGTCGGGGAGTCGCGGGGCAGGGATATTGGACCGCTGAAAGCGCGCCGGATCCTGATCGTACAATTGGCGGAGCGTAAACTGGTCGCCCGAGTTATCCACAAACCCTTTGAGATCCAGCTCTCCACGCCTGAATAGCTTGCCGCGGGTCGGGCCCAGGACCTCGTCCTGAAATGACGCCGGGCGTCCCTTGAGCCACTGCTGGTAGGTCGTATCCGCCGGCACCCGGCCGACCATCTTTGCGACCGCCCGGCGGCGTTCCGGTCCACGTAACCCGCGAAGCCGGCGCTCGGTTGCCTCGACCGCCGGGCGCGACCCGAGCTTGCGCCCGTCAATTATCGGCACCCGGATGGAGCGGCAATTCATGTGCAGCGGCGGGATCGGGCCGTCGCCTACCGGGAACACGTCCCCGTCCAGGCTGCTGCAGATCGGCGTCGTGCGGCTGTCCAGGGTCGCCACGTATTGCTCGCGCGGTATCACACGTCGGTTTCTACGGTAAAGCTCCTGCCGAGTGGCGTTTGAGATAGCGCTCGTGGCCGTTTGGGATAGCGTTTGGGCGCCACGGCGGGTAATTTGCCGCGTCCCGTCGGTGCCGCCCAGGGCCTGCGTTCCGAAAATACGCCGGGAAATCTGCGTCGGCGTCTCACCAAATACGAGGCCCTGCCGGATCTGATCCATCATGCGCCGGCGGTCGTTGAGCTGAAATGTGCCAAGCCAATCGCGGAGGATCCGGTTATTGAACGGCCGCCCGAAAACGATGCCGCGTAGCTCACGACCGGTCGGCAGCACCGGGGCATATTTGACGGGCAGGTTATCCACGATGACGCCGGCCATGAATACGTTTTCGCCGAAGGCCAGCCCCACCAGTTCGGTACGCACCAGCGAATTGATCGCTTCCCAGGTAGGCAGCTGAATAGCCCGGATGAGCCGGGCGAGCCTTACCATGCGCTGCGTCTGCGACGGCCCGGGATCCCATCCCTGCGCGGCGACCCGGTCCAGGCGGGCCTTCAGTTTGCGGGTCAGCTCGGGCTCGATGCTGTTCAGCAGCCGCACGATACGTTTCGACAGGCCCTCGCCGAAACGCAGCAGCTGGACCTGATGCGCCAGCAGGATATCGCGGATGTCGTCATTGGACGGCGGCATCGGCTACTCCTCCTCGTCCGCGTCCCCGTCCTCCTCCTCCTCCTCGCCGGCTGCCATACCTGCCATGCGCCGGGCGGCCCGCGGTCCGAATTCGCCGGCGGCTGCCCGGGCGGCCATTGCCGGATCGCTCATCAGGTCGGCGTCGCTCATGCCGGCCAGCTCGTCGTCGGTCCCGGACAGGATCTCGTTGTCGTTTTCCTCTTCGATGGCCTCCAGCTCCTCCTCGAAAGTCATCTCGGTGAAATCCTTCGCCCGCAGATAGTTGTGCACAGACTTCCACGACAGAGGCGTGCCGGCCTTTTTCGCCGTGGCGAAATCGATCAGGTCCTTGACGTTTTGCTGCTCCTCGACGAAATCCAGGTTGGGCTCCACCTTCACGTCGTCCGGGTTTGCGCCAACCCACTCGGCCGCCTGCCGCAGAGCTGTTTCCAGGCCCTGCGCTGCCGTCATGGCAATCGTCTGCAGGGTAGCCGTCCGGGCGGCGACGCGGATCCGCAATGTCTCCGCCGCCTCCGCACCGGCACCGGACGACAGCAGTTTTATTCCCTCCTCGCCGGCACGGCGGTAATCGTCCTCCAGAGAGGTGCGCTGCTCCGAGAGCGCATTCGAATCCGGCCCGATAAATTTCGCGTCGGCGTTTTCGTCGGGCAGGTTCAGGTACGCGCCCGAGCCGATGATCGGCGTTTCGTCGTTGCCGGGATTCTCCGAATCGCCCGCGGATATGTCGTAGCCCAGGATGACCAGCGTGTCCTGCCCGGACATGAATAGCGCCGAGCGGTGGTCGGCCTCGCCCCGGTAGATCGCCATCGAGAGATTCGCCAGATTGATGAGCGGCGCCTCACCAGGCTGCGTCCCGGTATCGGTGGTGTTGATAAACGTGAACGGGATCTCCTCCAGCGTGGTGCCGCGGATGGCCGGCACGATCTCGTCCTGAAAGGAGCCGTCGCGTTCTACCTGCGACGTGTAGACCTCGCCGTCGCCGGTGCCAAGCGATAGCACCCGGAAGCGCGGCACCAAGTTCCACGTGAAACGGTCGCCCGTTTCGCGTTCGTAACGCGTCTCGTCGAGGACCACCAGCAGCAGCCGGCGGATAGCCTCGGAGCGTTTGGTATCGTCGACCTGCTTGACCGACATCGTTTCCGTAATGTCGTCCCAGTTGATTAGTTGCGGGGCCGGGTACGGCACGATCAGCGGCAGATCGCGATTCGGGTCGACGTCCAGGAGAAGCCCGAGCCGGCCGTAGAGCAGCTGGTTCATATGGATCTGCACCAGCAGGCTATCCAGCGACTCGCCCTTCGGCGTGGCGATGTCCCGCATATCCTCCAGCGCGTCGGGCAGCTCAATGTTGGCGGCCTCCCGGTCGAGGATGCCGGTAAGCGCCCGCACCGTCTCTTTGATCAGGTCGGGAAAAAAGGCCCGAATCAAATATGCGTTGTATAGCGCCAGGCCCTCGTCGGAGAGCTTTTCCTTGGTGGCGGAGAGCGCGCGCATCCCGCTCGTTGCCGGCAGGTACTGCGTGCTTTTTGTTTTGATATGCCGCTGGCCCTCGTTGGCGTCGAACATCACGACCCAATCGGGACGCCGGGCAAGGTAGTCCGGGTGCGGGTCGGCAATGCTGGATCCGCCGCCGCCCTCCTTACGTGGCGTGGTGGTGATGCCCGGTTGCAACGGGGCTGTGGTGTTGGTCAGTACGGATCCCATTAGTGCGCTCCCTTGATAGCTCCTGAAGTCGGTCGGCGTGGTTGCCGCACGGCTCGATGATAAGCCCGCGAGAGAGCATCTACCTGATCAGCGAAGGCGCCGCCGGGAAAAGCACACAGCTCATCCAGAAACGGGCTATTCCAGGCCCCGCGGACAATCACGATGTTGCCGGCCTCCCACTGCGCTGCCGGCGCATCTGCACGGACTGCTTTGTCGCCGCTTTCCGGCGAGTAGTAGCACCGATGCCTCGGAAAGTCTGCAGCGATATCTTCGGCCTGCGCCTTTCCGGCTTGCCCGGGGTCCTGCGGGAAGTCGATTGTAACGAGCCTCCCGTCCTGATCGCCGAGATTTCTCATTGTTGTGCGGACCTTATTCGGCGAGCCGCGGAAACGAACCACGTCCTCGATGTAGATTTTGCGCTTTACGTATCGCAGGCGCAAACCGACCGTCCACGCAGCGTTTTTTGCGTTGGGCGATGCGGCATCCGTCGCCGCCAGATCCCATCCCCGTACCCGGGCGCCGCCCTTGGGGACCTCCCCAGGCTCGCAAAATTGCGCGTACTCCCGCAGGAACATCGAGCCCTCGCGCGGGTGCGGTCGCTGCTGCAGTTGCCCGGCGGTGGCATACGACCCGATCTCTATCTCTACGCCGCGCAGGCGGGGCTCGTCGAACAACCCAGGCCAAAGCAGCTCCCCAGGTGTGTCCCGGAAATCGCCCGGCATGGCGCGGCCGCTACGTTTTAACGTAATTGGGACGCTCACAAACGGGTGCTTTTTCTCGTACCGGGCCGGGAGGCATAGGTGCACCAGGTCTGCCTCGTCCGAAATCATATGGCCGGCGTAGTCCCGCTCGTGCAGCCGCTGCATCATCACGCAGACGCCGCCCGTCGGTGAGCGTACCCGGGTCGGCAGGGCCATACGGATGCGGTCGACGGTACTGTCCCGGACGTCGTCCGATTCGGCCTGCTCCACGTTATGCGGGTCGTCGAGGATCACGTAGTCGCCGCCCTCGCCCATGATGCCGGCAATCGATGTCGAGAAACGGTAGCCGCCGGCGTCGTTGGCGAAGCGGGTTTTCTGGTCCTGATCCTTGCGGATCTGCAGTTTGGTTTCGCGGAGGGAGCCGACGATATTGCCCCACCGCTCCTGATACCAGGGTGAGCGGATCAGCTGCCGGGTCTTGTCCGCGTCGCGCAGCGCCAGATCGGCGCGGTAGGAGGTGGCCATGAAGCGCTTGCCGACCCGCTCTTTTTTTGTCCAGCACCACGCGTTCAGCAGTACCGAAACGGACAGCGATTTCATATGCCCAGGCGGGATGTTGAGCAGCAGCCGCGGGATCTCGCCGGCGATAAATGCCTCGAGATATTCATCCATGAGTTCGATATGCCGGCCGTCGACGAACGGCGCCGGGTCGAGCCAGCGCCATGCCTCCGTCGTGAACAGGTGCAGGCTATCCTCGCACCGCCCGGCCAGCTCCCTTTCGAGATCCGTCAGGTTTTCGAGTTTATGTGCCGCCTGCGCCGGCATGGAGTTTTCGCTGGAGGTGGGTCAGCGTCTGCAGCTCGTCGTCGTCCAGCGCGGAATAGTCCGGGGCGCCGGCTACCGGCGTCATGCTCCGGTCGGGGCTGGATACCTCGACGGCCCGGGTCGGCTTGTAAAGCGGGTGCCGGCTCTTCAGCGTCAGCTCCAGGAGGCGGTCCGATTTCTTGGTCACGGCATGGAATAGCGTCTCCTTGGTGCCGTCCTTGTGGACGTGGACATAGGGCGCCTCCTCCTCGATGCCGATCACCGCGCGCCGAATACTCTCGCTCTCGCATTGATCCATAAACGCCTGCTCGGCCTCGTCCCAGGCGTCGCCGAATTCAGGATCCCGGTCCCGGACGTCATACCACGTGCGCCGGGCGCACTCCCCGGCAACCGCTGCCTTGGTGACCGATCCCGTCGCCTTCAGGCTGTCCAGAAACAGGCCCCGGCGGCGCTTGGTCGCTGCCTTACGACGCGCCATCGCTCTTGCCCGGCAGGGCCAGCGTATCGACGAACAGCGTGCGATAGCGGTCCACGATCATCTGGCAGAATTTCGGGTCCAGCTCAATGCACCGGGCTTGCCGCCCGGTCAGCTCGCAGGCCACCAGCGTGGTCCCGGTGCCGGCGAACGGGTCGTATATCAGCTGCCCAGGGTTGGAATTATTGAGGATCGGGCGGCGCATACACTCCACGGGTTTCTGGTTCGGATGCCCGGCTTCCAGGCGCTGCAGGATGTCGATATTCCAGACGGTCGACTGCTTGCGGCCGCCCATGAATTTGCCGGTGGCGCCCTTCCGCACGGCATAGAAGCAGGGCTCGTGCTGCCAATGGTAATCGCCCCGGCTCATGGCGAATCTATTCTTGGCCCATATGATTTGCGAGCGCACCCGGAAGCCGGCCGAGTGCAGCCCTCGGGCCACCGTGTCGCCGTTCAAACCGCCGTGCCATACGTAGGCGATGTCGCCCGGGAAGTGGACGTAAGCGGCCTCCCAATCGGAGCGGTCGTCGTTTTTTATGATCTCCCGGCGGGGCTGATTCTGGTGGTCGCCGCGCCAGTTCGCGTCCAGCTCGACGCCGTATGGCGGGTCGGTAACCATCAGCCCAGGGCGCTCCTTGCCGAGCAGCTCGTACACCACGGCCTTGTCGGTGGCATCGCCGCAGATCAGTTTGTGGTCGCCAAGCTCGATCACGTCGCCCGGCACGATATCGGTATCGACAGGCATCATGGCCGGGTCATCCTCGTCCTCGCGTTTGTTTTTCTCGCTCTCCCGTTCCAGCTCCGCCACGATGCCGGCGCGGGCCTTTTCGTCGAAGCCCGTCAGGTCCAGCTCGTAGCCGGCGTCCAGCAGCTCGGTAAATTCCAGGTCCAGCATGGCCAGATCCCATCCCGCCGTTTCGGCCAGCCGGTTATCCGCGATGACGTATGCCCGGGCCTGTTCGGGCGTCAGATAGTTCAGATCGAGCGTCGGCACCTCGGGTAGCCCCAGGCGGCCGGCTGCCATACACCGGGCGTGCCCGGCGACGATCATGACGGTGCCGTCCTCGTCCTCCCTTACCAGGACGGGATTGGTAAAGCCGAATTCACGGATCGATGCCGCGATCTGGTTTACCTGCTCGTCGGTATGAGTGCGCGCGTTTCGCGCGTATGGGATCAGCGTGGCGACCGGGCGGTAAACGATATCCAGCCCGTCGTCGGGTGCAGCGGCTTCGGCCATCACGGCTCCTTTCGAATCACTCGGCCCGCTTTTTTGTGCGGATGTGCGGGCCATAGCGTATCAATTCGTGACGCTCGGGGCACGTTTCGACACAGAAAGCGACGCTAAGGCCCGCTTTTGGACCCGAAAACGTGCAAAAACGCGTTTTTTCGCACGGCGGTAACCGCGATGAATTTAGAGAAGCGTGATCTCGATGCCGTAAATCGCCTCGACCACGGCCCGGCGCAGGCGGCTGGCGGTGGTGTCCATGCCCTTCACGTCCTCCACGATCTGGCGGCCGCTGCGCTTGTCCTGATATCGGAAGTCGGCCTTGTAGGTTGCCCGGCGGCCGTTCGGGTAGCCGGCGCTGCGGATCTTGACGTCCAGGTAGGTCCCGTCGCGCTGCAGGACGATCAGCGGGTATTTCGGCTGCAGCTCGATATTGGCGATCTCGCCGGCGGCGTCGAGCAGTTTCAGCTGGCGGTAGCGGGCGGCCTCCTTCCGGCTGTCGAACGTGATGCCGTCGACGACCTCTTTGACGTTTCGGTATTTACGCCGCTTCACAAATCTCGTCTATGGCCAGGAAGATGCCCTCGGCAACGTGAGGGACGATGGCATTTCCGATTGCTTTAGTTCTGTCCACCCGGGCGGATATCCCATCAACCACTCGGTCCAGCTCGGGTTCACGTGCCCACCACCCTTCGGCGTTCCCTCCCTGTGAAAGACGACTCTCGGCAGCTGATCCAGGCGAACACGCGCGCCGGATTCCAGCGCCATACCGGGACTGTCCTTGTAGTCCCGCGTCGTCGGCGTGGGCCACGATAAAGATCCGGTCTCTAAGATGGGGTGCGCCAACGTAGGAAGCGGGAATGCAATGCCACTCGCAGCCATACCCGATCTCGGCCAGGTCTCCTGCGACTCGGTCGAGTCCTGAAATAGCGAGAGCTGGGACATTTTCCAGCACCGCGAAACGCGGCTGTAGATTGCAAATGAGCCGGGCGGCGTCGGACCAGAGGCCGCTCCGTTCACCGTCGAGTCCTTCTCTGTCGCCATCGGAAATCTCCTGCATTAGCGATACATCTTGGCAGGGAAATCCTGCCGTTATGACGTCCACCTCGCCTATCGTCTCCGCCAATTGGTCGGGGCCGAAACACTCGCAGGCGTAGTAGTGGTCTTCGCAAATCTCACACCACGGCTCGCCGCATTCGTAAGGGCACTCGACCATATCGCTGGCGAAGCGATACAGCTTACGGACGTCGGAAAATATCGGGACCTCGGGCCAGTGCTTGGCAAGCACCGCGCAGCAAAACGGATCGTTTTCGCAAAAGCCGACGGTGGTCCAGCCGACCCGGCGCGCGGCCAGGGCGAAGCCGCCGATGCCAGAAAATAAATCCAGATGCTTCATACAAACAGATCCCCGTTACGGTGGAAATCCTCAAGCCGGCGCACGGCCAGCGCAAAGTAATCCGGGTCGACCTCGATGCCAATATACGGACGCCCGGTCAGCGCCGCCACAATTGCTGCCGAGCCCGAGCCCATGAACGGATCCAGTATCACGCCGTCGCCGTATGCCGGCAGCAGGCCCATCAGCATTTCGACGGGCTTTACGCCTACCGGCTGCGTCGTATCCTTGTCCTGCATATCGCCCGTCAGGGAGCGCTGGCAAATGATCACGGACGATTTCCACGCGCCCTTTTCGCTCTGCTGCCAGTACAGGTCCTTGCCCTGCTTGCCGCGGCTCTTCGCCGTTTTGAACTGCGGCTCGGCAGCCAGGCTACGCCGATGCGGTTGCCGGATCCGGTCCAGATCGATGGCGTCCTTGCGCCCCGAGAAAACCGAAATCGTCTCGTGATGGATGAGCGGCATATACGACGCGCGGAAGCTGCTCATATCGGTGAAGTGCCAGATATATTCGCTTACCAGGGGCCACGGTCTTTCGGCAAACTCCCGCTGCACCATGCCGGTATAAGGGAATTTCGACATGACGATGTTGTGCCAATGCTCCGGGCAGGCGTGGTCGTAGCTCCAGATGAATTCGCGCGTTTTGAATAGCTCGAAAGGCGGATCCGTAAATAGCAGATCCACCCGGTCCAGGGTCGGCAGGATTCGGAGAGCGTCACCACGGTAGAGAACGGCGTCGCCGATCTCTACCCGGTCGCTCACGGATGGCCGCCCTGCAATATCCCGGACACTACCGGCGCCAGCATCATCCCGAGCATCAGCAGCAGCAGCAGCACCGCCAACAATATGGCGAGCCTTTTCATCCCCGGCTGAAGCGAGCCTTGATGCGGGCCTGCAGCTTTTTGGCGAATTCGGGCTGCGGGAAATTCCAGCCGATAAACGCGCCGGCCACCAATCCAATCACGAGCCATATGATCATTCGATATTCTCCTCTTCCGGGTCGGCGCGGTCCTTGCCGCCGGTTACCTTGGCCAGATGAATCATGGCCTCGGTCTCGTCCGTGAATCCGCCCTCATCTACGGCATCGCCGGAATTGAAGCGGGCCAGGTTTCGGGTTTCGGCATATACGATACGCCATAGTTTGCCCATGCGCTGCACCAGCAGCGGCGGTACGGTTTCAGTCATCAGACTCACTCCTCTTGAAACGGACGCCCAGGCGCCACGCGATCAGCCTGTGGAGGCCAAACGATGTCAGGATGGCTACCGCCCCGGCGAGGACGTAAAGCGTCGCACGCGGCCACACGAGATACGAGAGGGCCCATACGCACCAGCTCGCGACCGCCGCTATCAGCAGCGGCCCGCGGGAGGGATACGTGACGTGGACCGGGATTTCGCCATCGGGTTTATCCATGCGCCGAGTGTAGGCCGGGACGCCACAGATTACGAGGCCGGAACGGCGGCAGCCTTGGCGTTGTGGTCGTCTATACAGGCCACGATCTTGGCCCGGATATCGCGCTGCTGCTCCATGTAGCGGCGCATGGCCTGCAGGTTTTCGGCGAGCGCGGCGTACAGGTCGGGCGAAAACCAAAAGCCCCACACCTCGTCCGGGGCCATTACCAGGGTCGGCGGCGTGTCCTTCAGATTGGTGGGCTCGGGCTTGGCGGTCGTATCGCAAATGACGGGCGTCGGCCTTTCGCGGATTTCCACGTCGGGCGGCCGGGCGCCGAAGAGCGAGCAGGCAGGCAGCGTGATCAGGAGGGCCAGAGCGATGCCCAGTCTATTCACGGGTTTCAGCCTCGATCTCCTCCCATACGCGGGTCGTTGCCCGACGTGCCTGACGCTCGATCAGACCCGGCTTGGCTTGGGTCAGCCGGGTAAGGCGCGCGCGGTCTTCGAGGACCTCGGTGGCCGCTACTTCACGATCCCGGGCAGCCTGAAGCTCCGTCACCAATGCTGCCTGCCTGTCGCGTTCGGTTTCCAGGTCCCGCTCGATGCGGTCGACCTGTGCTTCCGCCAGATCCGCGCGCGTCCGTTCGGCCGTTGCCGATACCTCCGCCGCGACCCGGCTGTTGATTTGTCCGTTGACCAGGAAGGCGCCCGCTGCGATCATGCCGCCACCAAGCACGCACACCACGATGAGGGCTTGAATGTTCAACCACTACCCACCATTGCCGCCCGGCAGCTTTCCTGTCCGAAAGTAATTATTTGTCAGCGTCCCGAGGACGCCTGTCATCACGCCCAAGATACCGACCGGGAAGCCGGCAACCGCCAAGGCGACTGCTTGGTTTTCGACCGCACCCCATTCGAATGCCATGAACCACTCGGCGAGGTAGTAGCTGAAATTCATAAAAAAGGCGTAATACCCGATGACCAGAAAGCGCGGAATTATCCTCAAGGCATCCAGCCTCGCCGCGAATCGGATCCATGCATCTGGTTCTGTCATGGCGTTGCTCCAGGCTACCGGCGTGCGTCACGTGCGCGCAGTTTGCGGCCGGGTCGAGTGGGTCGACGGCGACGGCCTTTGCCGCTCATTGCGTTCGCCGGGCGAGTATCCGCGTTAAGGTCGCGGTGCGCTCCGTCCGGGCGTCGCCCAGGGCGCGACGATTATCCGCCAGCAGCGACTGCTCGGCGTTCGATAGCTCGTCCTGCGCCTCCAGATCGCGGATTTCGGTTTCCAGCTCCTCGATGCGGATATCCAGTACCTGCACCAGCAGCACATCGATAGAGGCGATGGTGGCGACCTGCGCTGCCGTGTTTGTTTCGACGGTTTTTTCCAGGGCGTCGATGTCCTCCTTTTGCGCGTACCGTTGGTCGGCTGCCCATACGGCGAAGGTCCCGCCGCCGCCTGACAGGAAAACAAAAAGCGCCCCGAGAATCGCATACTCCTTCGGCCGAGATATTTCCTTCATGCGTAGTCCTCCACGGTGATCCAGACCTCTTCGCTGGCCTTCAGCTCGGCAGCGATCTTGTCATAGAGGCGGCGGTAGGCTGCAACGGATGTCGTTACGGTGCCGCGCTCGGTTACGTTTGAAATCTGGCCGTCGCCTACCAGGAGGCAACCATCGGTGTCGTCGTCTTTGTTGCCGACGTGAATGTAGACAAACGTGAAGCCCGGCACGTCCTGCAGCCAGAGCATCCCTGCGTGCCAGGCGAAGCGGTTTTTATAGCGGACGATCATGCCGCCCTCGTCGCGGAATTTGATGCGGTAGCGGCCCGGCGGTATCCGGGTCTCGCCCGGCACCTTCGGCTCGTTAAACTGGTCCTCCAGCACGTAGCACAGGAAGGCGGGCTGGTCGGTGACGTCGTGCAGGATCCCGAGGGTAGCTTCGCGCCCGGAGGATATTCGTCGGTTGAGTAATTCCAGCATGGAGGGCTCCGAGTTGCGGCCCTCACGGCCGGCAACCGGATCTTACCGCGGGCATCCCCGGGACACAAAAAACGGGCCCCGCCTGAACGTCCCAGAGCTGACGGGGCCCGCTACCCGAGCGCCTAGTAGGAGGACATTCCGTCCGCGCCCGAATTCAGTGTTTCGGCGGTCCCTCCGTCGGTATATCGCTCTCCTCGACCAGCACTTCGCCGTCCTTGTAAACGCGAACGACGCCGGCGTGGCCTTGCGACATTGCCTGCTGCAAAATCTCGCGCGCGACGCCCTTCATGCCGGCCAGGGCCGCCCGGTCATATTGTTTTTTCTGGTGCTTGATACCGGTGCCGATACCAACCAGCCAGCCGATCAGGGCCGCGAATGCGATCCAGCCCCACGATAGCTCGTCCATTACATTCCTCCTCCGGGCTCCAGCTCCGCGCGAGAGGCCCATAGTACATTCAAATCCTGCTCCGATAGGTCCGGGTCGCGCAGCTCAAATTGCCGCCCGACCACGAACGTCTGAACCTGTATCCACAGCCCGAGCATGTCCCGGACGTAGATCCGCAGCGCCGGCAGATGGATATCCGGCGGCAGCCGGGCCTCGCAATACGCCAGCACGCCCTTCATATCCTCGGTCACGAACGAGACGTCCGGGTACGCCAGCCCCGGGTGCGTGTCCCGGATCATCAGCATCCCCGGCCGGCCCTCCTTCGGCGGGCTCCAAAACCAATCGAATAACGCGTCGCTCATTGGGGCCCCGGTATCGTATAGACGGGCGTCTGCCGCGCGTGGCTTTTTGGATCGCGCATCTTTCGGTAGATGGGCGTCTTGTAGAGCAGCTTGCGGCGCACCGCATGGGATACCAGGGCGCCATACGCATTGTGATGGCCCGGCGGGCCCACCGTCTCCTCCACGGCGTGGCGAATATCCTCTCCCGTCATAAGGGCGCCGGCCCGAAGGCCGGCTATTACCTGCAGCGCCTGATCCATCCACGATAGGTTGTGGCTGGTGACCAGTTCGATGCCGGCGCGTTTGAATAAATCCGCTTGCCCCGTCACCGGACGACCGTCGAGATATCTTGGTAAACGCGGATCCCGTGGGTCGTCTGCTCCTCCTTCATCTCGCGGGCGAAATCCTGCAGCGCCCGCATATTCGGCTCGACGTAGTGGACCGGCAGTTTGCCCTCCGCGATGCCCTTGCATATCTCGAGCAAATCGTCGACCGACGCCTTCCACTTTTTCTGCGTCACCACCGCGGAGGCTTCGCCCCGGGCCGTTTGCACCCGGGCCGGCGCCGCCGCCTCCTCGACCTTTTTCTCGGCCCGCTCGACCACCACCTCGGCCGTTTTATTGCCGGCGTCGGATAGCCGCTTCAGGTTTTCGGCAATCTCCTCCGCCTCCTTGCGCTCCCGCTCGGCGTCCTCGCGCTCCTTCCGGCGCTTGGCATCCTCGATGGCCTGTTGGGCCTGCACGAATTTATTCATCTTGGCCTTGGCCGCCCGGACGATCAGGTCGATGGCGTCCCGGGGCGCTTTGAATAGCTCGTTGATATCCTTCACGACGGTATTCAGCGGCCCCACCAGCGATTTGCGTTTGTCCTCCAGCTTCAGGCGCCGGCGCTGCAGCATCTTGACCAGATCCCCGACGCTACCGAGGCCCTCCTCGTCCACGATATCTATGCCGTCCACGGTATCCGTGAAGGCCGCGATATCCGCGACGATTGGTGTCAGCTCGCTAACGGCGAGCGCGTGTTGGGTTTGCGTTTCCATAGTGTCCTCCTGCTAAGGGTTGATTTCGTTTTCGCGGGCTACCAGGTAGGCGCGAAGACCGGGTTCGAGATCCGGGTACTCCTTCAGGTCGTCCCGTACCACGGTCAGTTGGTCGATGGTATTCGCCTGCGTGATCTCCCGGGCAAAGTCAGCCATCGTCTTGGCGGGTTTGTCCAGCCGCGTTTGGTTTCGGCGCTCCCCGGCCTCGGGCGTTTCGACGCTACGCCGCTGCAGCTCCGCGCTTGCCGCGGCGCTGATGTCGGGCTTGTCGTCGATATGGCTCAGGATCCATTCCAGAAAGCCGCTGTCGACCTCGGCCCAAGGGACGCCCTTCCACTCCCGGCCTATCGGGCAATGCGTCGACACCGGATTGGTATTGCCCCGGGGCAGCGCATGGTCGACCCGGTCCTCGCCTTTCTGGTACGGGTCCGACCCGTTTTCGGGATAGGAGTCGGGCGGCATATCCTCGACGTCCTGCGTGAACACCTCCGATAGCCCGCCGGCGTTGAGTACGGCATCGATCAGGCTGCTCTTTTTCGCCATCTTCAGCGCCTTGTTCGGGTCGCCGTAGTCCTGCTCCAGCGACCGCGCGCCAACGCCCTCGCTCACCGTATTGCCGCCCATATCGAGCAGCTGGCATTTGAGCAGCACCATTTTCGCGCCGCCCCGTATCGTCTCCAGCTCGTGGTCCAGGTTCGGCCACGTTGCCCGCAGCCCCATCATGCCGGATATCTTTTCGGCGCCGGCTTTCCAGAGCGAGGGTTTCGAGAAGTGGTACGGGTTGTCGCAGTATTTGCCCTTGTCGCAGCTGTCCTTTTTGACGACGTGGATACGTCCCCAATCGGTCCCTTCGACGAGGGCGTCGCGGATCCAATCCATAAGCGCCGTGCGATTTTTGCCGCGACGCTCAAGGCCGGCTTTGAAACTGCTCGGCTTGATATCGAACGCGGATCGGATCTCGGGCGCCTGGACAGGCTCAGAATGGTCGTTAGGATCTAGGACGACGACCGCGCCCTTTTCATTTTCAGACATATTGTCCTCCTGCAAAGTAGCCCGGCCATTGTAGCACCGGGCGCCACACAAGCCGACTATAAATCGGGCTCAATATCCTCGTCGGCTTCGTAATTCGGGTCGCTCAATACCTCGGGACGGTAGGTCGAAAGGATCGCCCGCTCGCAGCGCTTGCAGACGCGTCCTATGTAAATGCCCCTCGCGTCGTGCACGGGCCACGTATCGCCATCGTGCTGGCCGGCCTCGGTACAAGGCGTCAGTTGTCTAATGCTCATAAATCCTCCCCGGCCCTGGTAGGCCGTAGCTGGTCGCTCAGGCAATGCGGGCACAGGCATTTCGCCAGCGCGAAGCGGACGTCCTCCACGCCTGTATCCGGGTTAACGGTTTTCGGGCCCTCTGAAAACGACGGCTCGTCGAATTCGGCGCCGCACTCCAAGCACCGGAAGCCGTCGCAGCGTATGGCGTCAGCCAGAAAGCCCATCGTCGTTGAAATCCGGCCGGCGGATCTCATCCCATTCGCCGCCCGAGGTATCGGTAGTCACGATCCGGCCGTAGTTTGAGAGGCCCCATAGCAGCCCGCCGAAATCGTGGATCTGAATCAAATATTCGGGCGCCTGGTATCCGGTAGCGTCGCTGACCATTCGCTTTACGACGTCCTCGCGGATGTATTTGACCTGCTCGATGCCGCGCTCGGCCATCTCCAGATCCTTTTCCGTAGCCATCGTCCGGGCGACCCGGTCGTCTACGTAGACCGCAACCGGGGCCCTCACAATTTCACCGTCGCGGCGATGCCGAGCATACCCACCGACCGCGCCACCGGTTTTTCGGGCGGCAATATCGGCGCCGGCTCGGGGCGCTTTTCGGGCTGGACGAGTTTCCAGGCGTCGGTTTGATCGCGCCCGCATTGAGCGCAGGCATAAAAGGTACGCGGCGGGTCCTGAACGCAGTGGACCTTGCGGCTACCGCAGGCCGGGCAAGCCGGCAGATCGGATGTGGATAGCATTTTCCCTCCCCTTGGCCCGTATGGGCCACAAAAAAACCGGCGCCGCCGTCCTACTTTCGCCCTCACGGCTTTTTCGAACGGCGGCCCCGGCGGAAACTCGTCAAACGACAGCCTCCCTGCGGCGTCTTGCCGGTACGGCAGCCCGTTGGCCCGCCGCCTCGATAGCGGCGAACTCCGGGTCGTAGATTGCGGCCAGCGGCACGCGGCCGCCAAAGAGCCGGAACAGGGCCCGGGCGCTATCGCGCCGCGGGTGCTGCGTCCCGGCTTCGATCCGGTACAAGCTGACCCGGTCCAGGCCGGCGGCTTCCGCCACCTCCCGGGCCGTCTTGCCGCTTTCCCGGCGTGCCTCGCGCAGCGATAGCCGCGGCGGGGCGCCCTTTTTTCGCTTGGTCATTAGGTCAAATCTCCCTTTCAGCCTCCCGGCTCAAGCGTAGCATCGGCCGCCACAGAATGCCGCCTTTTTTGGCCGGATTTGGGACCTAGTCGGCTTCCAATCTGTAACGCGGGACGCTACATTAAAGGAGTAATGCGAACACTACTAGCCATTTTGATACTAGCAACCGCCCCGGGCGGCGCCGGCGCTTTGCCGCCCCGCCTGGTACGGGTTGAAATTAGGAGGACGTATGAAACGCAATAGCATCGCCGGCGCAGCCCGCCGGATAACCGCCCGGGAAAATGCCGCGCTTCGGATTGCCAAGCAGTACGGCATCGAAGATTTGCTGACCCGGAATAGCGACAGCGCCGACTTCCGCGAGGTAGCGGTCTGGACGCTGAAAAATATGCTGGAGCAGGCTTTTGCCGAAGGGCAAGACGCCTGTACCGAGTGCGCCCGCAAGGACGCCATTCGGAAAAACCTGAAACAACCCGCCGGGACCTGCGGGGACGGAAACGCCGACGGCTGCCCGGGCTGCTGGCAATGCGAGGAGGACGATATGAATAGCCCGAAACTAACCAACGCCGAGCTGGCCGAGAAATGCGGCGACGCCTACAGCACCGATTCATACCGGCGCGGCTGGAACGGCTGCGTAAAGATGCTGCGGCAGCGCGGCTACGACGACCAGCAGGTAGAAGCGATCCTGCGTAGCAAATGGACGCGGTGGGCCGGCGACGGCAGCGAGACGCGCCGCTACGGATACTTCACGAGCACCGACCTCGCCAATTTTCTGGACGCGATGAGCCCGGCCGACCGGGAACGCGGCATTCAGGAATTGGTCGACGGCACTTTTTCTTAAGGAGGACGACATGAATAGGACAGCCAGAAATTTGGACCGCGAGGTAATTCGCGGAATGAAAAGGGCGGCAGCCGCCGCCCGGGACGTAGCCGCGCTCATACCTGATATGACCGACTGCGATTGGGATTGGGGCCTTGCGAAGGAGCTGCAGGAAATCGAACGCGACCTCGTAAGCCTAACGAGCCGCTTCGCCGAGCGCGACCTGTACGCGCAGGGCGAGGAGGGGCAGGTCGAGGCTTTCTACACGGTACTCAGCGAAATGCACGACGAGCTGGCCCGGAAGGACGCCGCGGCCATCAAGGACGCGCTGGCGCTTTGCAACAAACGCAAAACGGTCAGCTCGGTAGTACTGCGAAAGGTAGCCATCGCGATGGATATCCCGAGCAGCGAATTTGCCGAGTGGGCCCCGGAGGGCCAGCGCAAAAACGCGAACAACGTGACGGAGATCGACAGCCTCACGCTGATCGCTTGGATAAACGCGATCTACAAAGGAGAAGGGTAATGGGCGCGCATACATTCCACATCACCATCGGCGGCAAAGGCATGGACGAGGGCAAGGCATACGCCTCGGCCTGCCGCGACGCCCAATACGAGCACGGGCACGACGGGTACAACGGCACGATCTCAACGACCAACGGGATCGTAAAATTCGAGGCCGGCAAGCGCCGGCCCGAAAACGTGATCCGCGAGATCCTCGACCGCGAAGATAGCGTGGTCGAGAAATGGGGGCCCGCCGGCTGCATCGAAATGAAGGGCGCGGAACTGAAGCGCTGGAAAGCAGCCAACGGGCTCAAGGGCACCCGCGCGAGGGCCTTCCACTTTTTCGGATGGGCCGCGTCATGACCGTCTACACGGTCGACGCGACGAACGCGCGAGAGCAGGAGGTACACCGCTGGTTTGCGGAGGCAAGCGAGCTGCGCTTCCCGCCTGGATTTTGGCCGCGGGAAATCGAAACGACGCTTGGCAACGGTCACCCGTTTGTGATCGGCGGCGAGGGCGAAGGCGGCACCCGCTACTACTACCAACGGATCGGCTGCATTTCGCTGACCGTCTGGAACGACTAAGAGGACGGCATGGGTACGAGAAAAGAGCAGTTGTT
>Ga0114925_10000019_pt1 | contig 47006 bp, 62 predicted proteins | sample SumtaG_2_FD_87287 | JGI IMG/M metagenome (GOLD analysis project Ga0114925, IMG submission 87287) | Deep subsurface microbial communities from Indian Ocean to uncover new lineages of life (NeLLi) - Sumatra_00607 metaG | ecosystem: Environmental > Aquatic > Marine > Oceanic > Sediment | place... | reverse complement strand
GCAAAAACTGGAACAATACCAATAAAAGATAAACGGTCACAGACAAACAAATGGAGGTGAAAAATGGGTGAATATGTTGTGATACGCAGTGACATAGAAATCAATGAGGTTCTAAACATTTGTTTTGAGCGAGAGGAGTCAGGTAAATCCTCTTTGTGGGCGATGGGTTATGAGCAAGGAGTTGTGGCTGCTATTAGGTGGCTTACCGACACATACTTTGAAAATCCCGTAAAAGAGTGAATCTATGAAACGACGACGATGGACGGTACGAGAGTGGGCAAGACTAGAAGGTTTTGATACAATAAATAAGGTGATGTCTCCACATTTTGAAGAGGATAAAAAAGTACACAACTGGCGGAACTATGTTCCTGAGGAAATTAAGTTACATTGGGAAGAGTTATCTTTAGAAACCTGTTTAGTTGTTCTTATTATCGCTGAAAGGATTGCTGGTATGGAAGAGTGGGATTAGATATGAAACGACGATTCTCAATGCGCGAATTAGCGCGACGACTTCTAGGCCATCCGTCTCCAGATGAGGTTGCAGCAGCTAAGGAGAGGATGCGAAGGTATAACGCTCTTACCTTTGAGGTTGACTTAGGTACTGGCTGGCGACAGATTCGCATGGGCAGTCATCAGCCACTATACAATCCAGTGAAACCAGAACTGTCACTGTTGGTATTTAGAGCTTTACCTGTTATTGCAACACCGTACCTTTCTAAAATTGAGGGGAAATTTTTCATAACTTTGAGTGGACTGACAAAAGGCAAAGTAACTTGGGTGACTGAGGGGACACAACTATATTTGAGGGGAGGTAGGGAGAAAAGCGGAATAAGTTGTGAGTTTCGTTGTGTCACAGAAGAAGCAGGGATGTGGTTGCATAGAGAGTTAGCCAAAGCCTGCGGCATGAGATTCGCAGAACATGACTTGGCAGGACACGTAAAGTACACAAGGGAGCCATAAGATGCTAAGAAAAGAAGCAGGAGAAAAAGTGGTTTTGACGGGTTTTGCAATCGCTTACGAGTTTGTTTATAGAATGTCCACTCCAGGTGGTCAAGTGACTCGTGAACGTGGAACTGTCTCATTTGGTCCCCATTTGATACAAGCTGATTGCTTGCCACCAAAGTTAGCAGAAAGCATTAAGTCTTTTTTGTTGGAGCGTTTCCAGAAATGAGACATATAGTTTACACAAGGGAGCCGTAAAGGAGGAAAAAATGGATGAACTAATAACCGCCATATTTCTTGTTCTTCTGATTTGGGGTGTTATAGCTTTACCAATAGGCCGAGTTATGATGAGAAGTGAGTTGTTAAAGAGTGGTTATCGTGTTATAGATACACAGATAGAAACTCGTTTGGAAACTGATGGGGGTAGATGGGTTATTGAAGTATGGCGTGACGCTTGGGTTGTAGTTAAGAGGTAAAATATATGTGCCACGACTGATAGATGTCATACCAAGGGTATTTGAGAGCATTCAAGCTAGAATGACATCAGAGATGCCAGTAGGTTTATCAACAGGTTTACCACAATTAGATGAGATGCTAGGAGGGGGGTGGAATCGACAAGAACTTACATATCTGGTCGGTGATAGTGGAGTAGGTAAATCATGGTTGACGCTCTGGTGGATTTTAGTGGGTGCTAAGTGGTTAGCAGAACATCCTGACGAGAGGCCGATGTCAGGGTACATAGTCCTAGACTCAGACGATGAAATTCGTCAACATATTCATCAGAAAGAGGGTAAATTACCAATCATTTTGTTTTGGTCATTGGAAATGGCAGAACTACCAGTAGTAGTACGTTTACTAACCCAAACAGCTAAATTGGTGACAGGAGAAGACTTTGATTCGACAAAACTTAAGCGGGGTGACTTTGGAACGCCCACAACTCCCCTATCTCACGACATTGAGGACCAAGAGTGGCAACAGCGGGCCAAGGATTTGTACTTTGCATATCTCACACTACACACCAAATGGGCCAAACACATCATTGCAGAGTTCAATACACGCAGTATCGACGACTTTGCAGACATTCTTGATGAAACCGCTAGACATTTTGATATTGTGATGATTGTAGTGGATTATTTTCGTCTGATAGACGAGAGCAGGAGTGAAGGAAATGTTGTTGCGTCTCAAGAAGAGCGGTCACGGCAGTTGAGTGGTATCGCTAAGGATTATGACTGTCATGTACTGGCCGTCTTTGACATCAATAGGTTAGGCGAGCGAGCAAAACGAGTTGGTTTACAACATATGAGAGGGGGTGTGGCTGCTAAATATGATGCAGATACAGTATTGATTCTGGAGAGAGGAGACAAACCAGATAGAATTGTTAACGAGTACCCTATCGAAGTCAGGTTGGTGTTGAAGATGGAAAAGAATAGGTTTGGTAAACAAGGTAGTCTCCAATTGCACATGAACTTGGCAACAGGACACGTAGAACAGTGGTTTATGAGAGAGGGAGGTAAAGATGCAGATAACTAGGGAACAGTTCCTAGCTTTTGAAGAGGTTAGAAAGTCAGGTGTGACTAGTATGTTTTCTATAACAGTAGTGGAGGTGTTATCAGGACTTACTAAGGAACAACAAGGCACAATATGGAGAAATTATGAGGAGTTGTGTGCAAAATATTTAGAAGGAGGTGTAGATGAGGAATCCGCATGAGATAGATGTATCAAAGGAAGACATCGCTACAGGAGGGGCGTCGCAAGCAGAAGCGGAGTTTTTTGGATTAACTAAGCCAGAGGAGGAAGAAAGTATGCCAGCAACAAGACGTAGTGTTACTCGTAGACGTGAGCCAGAGACAGAAACAGAAGAACGAACAGTTGACCGCACGGTAACTATGGTTATTCACACACCTCGACACTTGTGGGGTTTAGGAGCAACCCAATTTCATTTTCATAATGTAGAAAGTACAGATGAAGCATTTGAACTTTTTGGGAAGATGCAAGACGATTTCGAGTGGATGCAAAACGAATTTGCAGACCGATTGGCTGACGTAGCAGCGTTGGAGAATCGTATCAGTGAGGCACAGAAGGAACTTCTTGGTACACTAGCTGAGGAAACAGGTGAGAACCTTCCTGACTTGACTGATTATTCAAAGACGGAGGCTTCTAAACTTATACGAGAACTCTTAGCTGCAAGGGGTGCAACTCCTCAAACAACGCCTCAAAAGACAAGTTCGCGTCGTAGCTCAACACGTCGTCGCCCTACGTCACGGTCGAGGACTTCATCGAGTCGCAGTGGTGGTCGGAGAGGCAGTTCTGGACGTGGTGGACGAAAAACAGGGGGTGGTAGTAGACGAGGTAACTTTAACAACGACGCACCTGGTAGTGCTACCGACAAGATGAAAGACTTCTTGCTAGATTTGTGTAAACAAGCGGGTGTCGATGCGCCTACTAACGATGAACTAGACAGTGTGATGACGTTCAATGACGTATCAGCAGAAATCACCGAGTTACGTGAGGCACTGGGGTACGAGGATAACTAGATGGACAACACTGAGGTACGAATTCCGTTGTATGATGGGCCTTGGGACAATCTTTTGGGCGCACAAAAAACTTTAAATCATGTAGTTGAAGAGCTTCGTGTTGAACAGGAGTGTGTAGGAGGAAAACATGATATGATTTTCATAGAAATAGAGTGGGAAAATGCAGCTAAGGAGGACGAGGAATTTATGGCATTTATGAGCAAGTACAGTCCTACACAGTTTTGGCTTCGTTTCGAGCGTATGTAGATAACAGCATGGGAGGGCAGGGGAGGGGCACAAACAAAAGGAGGGAGGAAACAATGACTAGGTTGATTGATGAGACAATTGGAGTACTTACTGAATTACATTATTGGATTGCAGATTTAGATTTTTTTGATACACAGACCTTACTTCCTCTACTAAAACGTTGGGAAGAAATACACGAACAAGAGATAGAGGAAGCAAAGCTAACTGAAGAGGACTTAAGTAACGAGAATGAGGCATCAGATTACACCGCACTAGACCCAGAATACGAAGAACAGGCTATTGACAAGGAGGACTGGCCTCAAATATTCCACCTCTCTGGCTTGAGGAAAGAATAAACATGACTAAACGAAATAGAGAAGAGTGGCGGGCACGGATGCGGTTGCAACTTATACACCAAGACCGCCATGGTAAGTGGGTTGCTATTGAACTAACCCAAGGACAGGAAGCCATGATAGATGCTGATGACTTGGATAGGGTTCTTGACTTTGGCATCTGGTGTGCTGCTGAGGACATGCCTGGAAGGTACTATGTAGTAACATCGAAGCGACAGCCTGACGGCAAGTGGAAACAGTTCAAACTACACCGGTTGATACTAGATTGTTGGGACCCTGAGATATTTGGAGACCATATCGACGGTAACGGTTTGAACAACCGTAAACATAACCTTCGTCTGGCTACCAAAGCACAGAACTCACAGCATCGACGTAAACAAACTAAAGGTGCGTCAAGTAGCCCGTATAAGGGAGTATTCTTTGACCGACGGAGGCCGAGTAAACCCTGGATTGCACGCATTTATGCGGATGGCAAAAGCATTTATTTGAAAAGTTACAAGACTGCTAGAGAAGCGGCTATAGCGTATGATATAGAGGCACTAAAACGACATAAAGAGTTTGCGATTCCAAACTTTGAGTGGGTTAAAGACTATCTGGGTGAGTGGGTGTTAGTCAACTGAAAGGGGGAGCACCAATGGTAAAAGACGAATTTGATTTCAGTAATGTGGGAAGAGGTTGTGAGGGTATGACACAAGCATGCATTCCTACCCCTTCTGACATGCAACGTGATGTGGTACGAGGGATACTGGCAAGAGGTATGGAACTGTTAGATGCTAAGGGACATGACTATGCGGGTGACGACTCAACGTTTATCAATTTCACCTTGACAGGTATAATTTTAGACTGGGCTGTAAGTCGCGGTCTTCAGCAAGAGGACTTGGCGTTTGTGTCTTTCATCGCCACTAAACTTGCACGATTGATTGAGCTTCGAGGGTCAGGCAAGACACCTAAGAACGAGGCTATTGAAGATACTTGTATGGACTTGGCTAACTATGCCGCGTTGTGGGGTGGATGGATATTGACAAAAACAAGACAGCCTAAAAATTTGCAACAATGTCTTCACGAATACAGCGAAGAACTAACTGCAAAAATACAAGCCGAACGTCTCCAGGTTGCTAAAGAGTATGAAGAGTGGGCAAATGGAGACAAGTGGCAAATGCCTGGAACAGTTAGAGAGGATGTGTCAAAGCCGTTACAAACAAAAAGAAGTGAAGCACTCTTGAGTGAGCTTGCGTCTTTAGAGTATCCAAATTCAGACGCAGAAAAGACAATGCAAGAGGTGGATGAAATTGCTATAGCTGCAATGAGACTGAGAGAACCCGCGTCTCAAGAGTATCCTTTAGTCGGTGCTCGTGAGCGACACGAAAATTTTTGGGCAGAAATGACAAAGAAATACGTCCCTGTTAAGGATGAACAACCTGACTTAGATTTAGAAGCAGCCAAGGAAGCAACAGGGTATGATGTGGTTGAAGAAAGTTGCCATACGTGTCGGTTCTTTAGTTTGGGTACTTGTAAACCCCATGAAGGAACAGTTTCTTGTGAAGATTGGGAATTCTGTGATTAAAGGTATAATTCGCGTCGATGGTTCTTTGATGTTGAAGGAAGATGTCTTGAAAGAGGCAGCGTTGACTGGGCATGTGGATGGATACCCTCTTTTGGTGTTGGTCAAGATGTTTGACGAGCGTAAAAATCCATATCCCTCTGCGTCCACCATATCTGGTGATTCGTGGCGACAACAGATTCTTGCAGCTATCATTCCACACTATGTAGTACCTCGTGACCGAATGGCGTTGGTACGAGGGTCGTTGATTCATGCAGGTTTTAAAGAGTTTCCTGGTATAGAAAACATCAAGTTGATACGAGAGAAGCGTTATCGGTTTGCGATTCCTGGTATGGTAAATAGATTTCTTACTGGTGCGATAGACTTATACTTCCCCCAATTTTTGAGACTAGAGGATTGGAAATCATGTAGTAAGATACCTGACCTTATTCGTACTAGTCATGTTATGCAGCTTGCTATCTATTATTGGTTACTGATTTGGAGCAAACACAAAGTTATGGATGCTTGTATTAACTACATAACCTGGCGAGATTGTATTCAACTCCGACGAGCACGAATGGAAACGGGAGAAGAAGCAAACGTCGTTGGACACGAGTTGTTTCAAACTGAGAGAGTGTTCTTAGACAGCATTCAATTAGGATGGGAAGTTTTGCAAGCAGGATTTGACAACTATGAAGTCCCTTCGATGATGGATTGTAACCTGCAATACTGTCGATACTGTTCAGTCAAGTGGGCATGTGATGCCATTAATGAGTGGGGTGCCATCATCGACCCTGATGACTATAGACAGGAGGATTACTTATGAAGAAATATAATATAATTTATGCTGACCCTCCTTGGCATTACAGTGCGGGGATTAGAAGTAGCAGAAAAACTAAAGAAGGTAAGTTTACTTATTATACTCCAGACACCACTGTTGGTGCTAAGTATTCAACGATGAAACCTGCTCAGATAAAAGCCTTACCAATCAGCAACTTAGCAGCACAAGATTGTGTACTTTTTCTGTGGACAACCGATTCGCACTTGCCAATAGCTCTTGAGGTTATAAAAGCCTGGGGCTTTAGATATGTGACGGTTGGGTTTATCTGGAACAAAAAAGAGAAAAGTGGGATACAAGTGTGCTACTATGGTAAGTGGACAATGAAAGGGAGTGAAATTTGTTTACTTGCAACTAAGGGCAAACCACATTCATTTATTGTATCACATAAGATTAGACAGTTAGTAGAAGCAGTAAGAGATAGAACGAAACATAGCCAGAAACCTGATGAAGTAAGACGACGTATTGTAGAACTTATGGGAGACTTACCACGTATAGAGTTGTTTGCAAGAGAAACAACAGAAGGTTGGGATGTTTGGGGTAATGAAGTAGAGTCAGATATAGAATTGAAATGAGAACTCAACGTCGCCAGCATAATGGACAAATAATCCAAAACTTGAAGGACTGTGTAGATTTACGTGTTATTTGGGGTGATGGGAAAATTATATGCCCCTGGCACGATGACCGTAATCCATCTATGCACGTCTATCGAGACCATGTTCACTGTTTTAGTGCTGCTTGTGGCATCACGGCTGACGGTATCAAGTTAGCTCAACAGATGTATGACATGGATTTCACTGAGGCGATAGGGTTCTTACGACAGTACGAAGGAAAACGAGTTACCGCTATTAGAGAGAAAGCACAGCCCCTGGCCTGGCAGGTAGCAGCTAGTTATTATAAGAAAATGAGTCGAGAGGGACGTAAGTGGTTAAAGGCGAGAGGCATACGACGAGAGATAAGCGATGCACTACGTCTTGGGTGGACTGGACGGGCTATCTCGATACCACATATTAGTGGGGGTAAAGTATGGAATATAAAGTACAGAGTGCTGCCAGAGTACCTGATGGACAGAGAACCGAAATACAACAGCCACAAGCACCAGCCTTTTCCGACACCGTATCCGTGGGACTATTTTTGTAAAGCTTTTCCAAAAACTTCGACAGTGTTCTTAACGGAAGGAGAGTTTGATGCAATTATTTTACTCCAAGCTAGTTTACCTGCTCTTGCTGTGTGCGGAGCTACTCGTTCGCTTTACTCCTGGAAAGAAAATCTTTCGCAGTACACACTCTTCATTGCTTATGATATGGATACAGCAGGACGCAAAGCGGCGAGGAGTTTATTTAACAGAAGAGGTCGTCTCCAGCTTACGGAATTGGATAAACTCAATGTCGTAGGATACCATCTTACTTGGCCCGTTGAATGGGGAACAGACATCACCGAAGCGAGACATAAGTTGATACCACTTCTGAGGAGGCAGTATGAAGCAATCGTTTAATTTTGATACGCAGTTGTCGATAGGGGAAGCTGGAGTACGACTAGCTAAAATGATACTGCGTGCTTGCTATTCTAAGATTATAGATTTTCGTGACCAACCAATTCCACAGAAAAGGGGAATAGATTTGTATGTGGGTGGCTTAGGTCACGTAGAAGTAAAAACAGATATGCATAAACCAAAGAATTTCTTTCTGGAACTTAGTTCTGATGGTAAACCTGGTGCCGTTGATAGGTCATGTGCAGATTTCTTTTGTATTATTTTCCCCCAAGCAAGGATGATGTATCTACTGCCTAGACCTGAGTTACAGATGTGGTTGCGTGATAACATTCAATGGGTAGACAACCTATACAAGGGGTGGATAATAACTGTCAAGTCTCATAGCAAGGGAAGAGAGTGGGATGCGGTAGGACTCATCGTACCCATATGGAGACTACAACAAGACTTGGACATCGTGCAAATCAAATGGAACGAAGAAGATGAAATCATAAAGGGGGTGTGGGAATGAGTGAAAAAACTGTAGATGAGCTTTGGGTAATGATTGATGAAATGCAGAGTGACCTTGCTTATTACAAAACGCGGTGTGAAGAATTGCAGCAAGCAATTAAAGACCATCTTAAGCTTGTGAGTGATGCTATGTGGGACCTTAATCACATTGAGAAAGGAGGCTAGAGGTGCCACAAACGCAAGAAGAACATATACAAGGACTCCGAGATTCTCTTAACGAAACTAGAGATGTAGTTGGTATGCTTAGAAAGAAAGTTAAAGAGTTGGAAATGGAAGTTGAATCTTGGATTATGGTTGCTAGACATTGGAGAGATAAGTACAAAAATGAAAAACTGGAAAGAAGGTGAGAAGCGGCTGACTGCGTGGTTGAGTGAACAGACTTTGTGGAAAGCCGTTCGTAAATCACGAGCCATGCGAGGGGATGCTGTAGAGGACATAGAGTGGGGACCGTTCTCTGTTGAGTACAAGTCTCGTAAGACTATACCACAGTATATGAAAGAGTGGATGGCCCAAGTAGAAAAAAACTCTGAAGGTCGTATGCCTATCGTGGTGTGGCATGAAGACAGGATGCGGATGGGTAAACAATTCGTAGTGATGCCTCTTGAATTGTTTGCATTCTTAGCGGGTTGTCTATACAATGAGGAAGTGAGAGGAGAATAAAATGCGATGGAAAGCTAAGGTAAAACCGGCTATAAGAGCGTCGAGAGTAGTAAGACGTTTTCTTTTTTGGCCTCACAAATATCCTATCAGTGGCTACGAGGGGGAACAAGAGTGGCGTTGTTGGGAACGGGCGTATATTATTCAAATACATGGATATGAGATGTGGCATAACTGGTATTGGGCAGAAGGAAAGACAGATGTTAAAGGTTTATAGTTTTGAAGCACGGCGAGAGAAAGAAATACCATCAGAAGAAATCCTTGGTATTGGTTTAACTGATGAAAGTATGGCAGAGATTGTTGCGACGGCAGTGCAGGGTCCATACATGAGAGTCAATAGGCACAAGCTAACTCAGATGCACTGGTATCTATCACAGGTTTCGATAATGCTCATCAAGCTTATGTTAAAGATGGAAGTCTCTGAGTTGATATTGCCAACACCAGAGAGAGAGTTACTTGGAGAGACATACGCATTGGGAGCCAGAGAAACAGAAGAGACTGAGGTAGTTCGTTTTACATTAGCCAACCGGCTTACAGGAAAGGAAGTGGTGTATGGCAACACCAAATAACGCATTTATAAAAACAATGACCGAGTACCATCAACGGTATAGCAAAGGCCGTCTGGTTCACCGAGGTCTGGAAGCATACTGTAAACACTGTAGTAGAAATCTCAATGTGGGTGATACAAGTTATTCAGGAGCAAGACGACTGTTATTAGACCAAGGATGGACGCTTGAGACTGAGGGGGGTAGCGACCTTGATTGGTGGCATTGCCCTAACTGCCGTGCGCTTTTCCCAGAGGAGGTGGCGGATGGCACAAAAAATTCTCATTAAAGACTTAGAGCATCTTGTTACTGTTGTAGCTAGTCTCATGGGTATTCGATTTATTGCCGTCGATGTCGAGACTCACGACTATACTGGTGAATCTTCAGCATTAGACATGATTGATGCAAGTGTAATAGGATTAGGATTTGCTATTAAAGATAAAGCATGGTACGTCGACTTTGGTAGTTTTGTTCACTCAAGAGAAACTCTTGAGTGTGTTTGGTCAACGTTAGAACCGTTATTGAATACCCGAAATCACACTCTTATTTCTCACCATGCGCCGTTTGATTTATACTTTATTCGACGCGAATTAGATGAGAACATTGATGATAAAAACCCCTTTCCTAATTGTTACAACTGGTGGGATACTATCAGCATGGCAGTGTTGGTGAACGAAAATCTTATCGGCGTGCGTATAGAATTGCCAGCAGAGGATGGTGCTAACAAAGTTGTGGGTGCGCTGTCGCTTAAAGCATTGAGCCGTGTGTACCTCAATCGCCCACAACGCCTATGGGCACAGGACTTTATAAGTTGGCCGATAGAAGAGCGTGTGGATTATGCTTGTGATGATGTTCTCAACTGCTACGACTTGGCAATTCTCTTTAGCCAGATTCTCAAGCAGCGCAATCTTTTGGATTATTACGAACAGTTCGTAGCTCCTCAGACGTTTGTGGCAGAGCACATGGAACGCAATGGGGTTCAGGTTGACACCATCAAACTACAGCAAGACCAGGATACTATAAACGTAGAGATTATGGAACTTGAAGAGCGAATGCGTAAGATTGTACCACCAACTATGAGTTACAAATACAAACTTCGAGCACCGTGGACACGAGCCAAGTTCATTGAACTAGCCGAACAAAAACAGTGGCCTCTTGGTGAGACGAAGAGTGGAAAGCCCTCTGTTACTGGTAAAGTTCTTGAACAGTTAGCCGAGGATTATTGGCAAGAGTGGGATTGGGAACAAGTGCGTCAACCTCACGAAACGCCCTTTAACCCCAGGTCTAATATCCAATTGGGTGACTACCTCACGACGATGAAAGTCAAGTTACCTCTCACGCCAACAGGCAAACGAGCGGTTACAGAAGAGGTATTGAAACTAGCACGGTTCAAGAACCCTGACCTGGAGATATGGACACCTCTGTTTCGAGCAAAGAAACTGGCTAAGATGAAAAGCACCTATATCGACGGCATCTTGAACGTCGTATGGCACGATGGTACAGTACACCCACAGTGGAACAGCGCAGGTACGGTTACAGGTAGGTACTCTTCTACCACAAGTAAGAAAAATAAAGAGTTACGACACAAGCGCGGGCCCGCTATGCAAACTGTTCCTAATCCTGAGCATATCGAGATGACTAAAGAAGAATGGCCTTACAATCCACGAGAGTACTTTATCGCCAAAGCAGGCAACGTACTGTTGATAGGAGATTTGAAGCAAGCAGAAATACGAATGGCGGCAGTCAGGTCACAGTGTCCGGTGTTAAAAGAAGCCATTCTATCAGGTAGAGACTTGCACACCGAGATGGCACGAATTGTTCATGGTGACGTGTTTGATGAGGCTCCCCCCGAAGAACAAAAAGGGATGCGAAGCCGTAACAAGAACATTACTTTTCTTATCTTGTATGGTGGTGGTCCACCCGCCGTAGCTGAGAGACTAAAAATTTCACTTGAAAAAGCAACAGCACTTGTGACAGATTGGTATGACACCTTCTATGGAGTTAAAGAGTGGAAAGCACGAGAACAACAACTCATCTTACGTCGAGGCTACTCGACTACCTACTTGGGCCGAAGACGTAGCCCCGTGTTGATACAAAAGGCACCGAGAGTTACAGCCCATCCCAAGCGTGAGCCTGAGAAGTTTATTCAACAGCGTCTCCAGTTACGGTTATGGGAAGCCTGTTTCGATGAGGCAGTGCGTAAATCTAAAGGCTTACATGCCGATAACCTTGAGCCTCGTCAATTAGAGTCGCGGGCAGTGAGACAGTGTATTAACCATGAGATTCAAGGGTCAGTAGGAGAGTTTATAAACTGGGGAACCAGACTCATCATTAAAGGCGGTTTTCTTTTGCGTATCCAAATGCACGATGAAATCATATTGGAGGTGGCAGATAAACCTGAAATTATTGAGGCGAGTACTCAAGCTATGAAGCGACGGTATGAGAGAACCATCGAAGGCATACCATTTGAACTTGACGTGGCGGTTGGACTATCATGGGCTAGTGGAAAGGAGTAGGAGGAAAAATGAAAACCGCTCTCTATGTGAATGGGGCCGCTGACAGCGATGAGGGTGTTAGATTGCTTAAGGAAGCAGGAATCAAGTTTCGACGGGTTCCAGCCAACGACCATACAATGCCGCAGCTTGTGGTCGGCGGTATGGAGTTCCAGGGCCTTGGGCAAATTCGTTGGTATTTAAACTGTTTACGAATTGCGTCTCTAGCAGAAGAGGAGTAGAAAATGACTGAAATGTGCATTAAGAAAGCGAAACGATTGGTATACGAAGGACGAGTAGCCATCTGGGGAGAGACTAAACACGGAACGCGTGCCTATGTTGAAGATGACATCTGGTATCTTGTTGTTCTCTATCCTCAAGGGTATTATTTCTGCGAATGCTCCGTAGGCAAAGACTGCTTTGATACTACCACCTTCTGTGTCCACGCACTGGCGGCTCAACTATTTGCGTCTCAAGAGGAGTAGAAAAAATGAAATCAATTACTGAGTGGTGTAGAGATGTTTATGATTTGGGTACGGCGCGAGGGTGGTGGGAAACAAGAACGGGATTTCCTGAAGCCGCTACGCGAATTCATGCTGAAATTAGTGCAGCATTTGAACAAGGTGAAAGGTGGGGAGAGTCCAATGTTGGATTGGGACGTTTTGGTGAACCGGAGGGTCTTTTGTTTGAGTTAGCAGACACCGTAATTCGCATCATGGATTATTGCGAACACACGGGACTGGATTTAGAAGCCGCTATTGCAAAAAAGTATGCACACATAAAAACTAGCCCTTACGTCTATGGAATGAGATATTAAAATGAAGTCACTTGCTGAGTGGTGTAAAGAGATTCATCAGGTAGCGGTAGAACACGGGTGGTGGGACACTGACAGACAGTTCCCTGAGATTGTGGCATTGATACACTCAGAGGTTAGTGAGGCACTTGAAGACTACCGACGAGGCAGGACTTACCCACGATACAGTCCTAGTGGTAAGCCTGTAGGTATGGAGTTTGAATTGGCTGACATCTTAATTCGGGTTATGGATTACTGTGGGCACATCGGACTTGACTTGGAGACAGCCATAGAGATAAAACATGAGTACAACAAAGGTCGTACATACAGACACGGAGGTAAGAAAGCATGAGTGAAATAGAAAACCGTTGGGCAGCTGTTGTTCAATTGACTAATGATGAGGGGTCTGAAACAAAGATAACAGTAGGGTGTCGTACCCTAAACGATGATTGGAAAACTATTAATCATGATGAAGGTAATTGGCCAACAGCAATTGGCACGTTATTTAGAATTCCAATAAGCATTGCAGAAACAGTTTTATTTGGACTTGAATATGCCATATACGGGTGTCCCTAGCATAAAGCCAAAGGCTCCCCTCTCACCGAAGGGAGCCTATTGGCAGGGGGTGTATTAGAGATTATCGGTTACTTTTAAAGTATTCGATATTCTCTAATCTTTCTGTAATTGAAAGAAAGTATTTCTTCAATAGCCCGTGTGCAAAGTTGCTACCACGGCCAATTACTATACCAGTCAACACTTCGTCTACACCTATGAAGTTACTTACCGCGCCTAGCATTTGGAATAGGCACAGTGAGAAGGTGAAGGCGATACCAACTCCAAGCAGTCCTGACAGTGAGTTGAAAATTACAGTGCGAATTTTAGTTTCTGTCTTATGTATGAACAAGTCTACGACAGGTACAAGCAGAAATTCAATTACAGCTTCACCTACAGCCGCAGCGAAGAGAATCACCAACACCTGTTTAAATAGCTCTTTCATATCTTACCTCCCTTCTGTTATGGGAATAATTTTAGAAGTCCCATTAGAAGGAACGGACTCCCCAACACCGCTGTCAGGAGTATCCACAGCAGTCTCTTCACCCACCCCATCTCGTGATTCATTATCTGAAGATGGTGTTTCACCTGTGTCCATTCTTCCTTTTTTATCCACAGGAACACTTTGCATTACCTCCATTGCCTTGTTTTGAAAAACTTGCGCGACCCGCGAAGCAGCATTTGCAACTTGTGAGTACGCTTCTGGTTTCGGAGGTAAAGCTGAAGTTGAGATGTTTACCAAGTTTCCTGTGAGCGGTTGAAACGCAAAAGCAATCACTACATTTGGTACTGCTATCTGTTTAATCATTTCCTGAACGACCGTTGGTAGCTGTTCAGGACTATCGGTAAGTTGTAACATCTCCAATGTTTGTTTAAGAGCTTCTAATTTTACTTTGTTACTGCGTGCCATATCACACCCCCTATTTCAATTTACTTGAGGCTTAGTTGAGAAGCCCAACCTGTTAGTTCTAATAGTTTTTCTCCACACACACCAAGCCACTCTTCTAGTTCGTTAACACGCTTTACTAGCTGTTGAAACTCGTCAGTTGGTTCCTCGTTTCCATCTGGAAACACTAACTCTCCTTGTCCGTAGTCGTAACGACATTCAAGATTGAAATAATGGTCGAGAATCTGTTTCCATGTCGTAAAGTTCCAGTCCTTTACACAATAGTATGCACCCCATTGACACATCCCCTGTCTATGTCCGTTAACTTCTTTGTGTGGACCACAAGGACAGCCGACGATACGAAGATAGTTTGGTGCCCAATGGTCAAGTGTAGACCCACCACAAGCTGCTGAATAAAACATCTTTGCCACACCACTACTTGTAACTCCTACAATGCCTTCTGTTCTGTCCACTGCTGCATTAGTTGCAACGGTAACACGGCTTAAATCAAATACCTGACAACATTGTTTACTACAAACGTCATAATCGTCAGTATGATGTTTACTAAATCTTATCTGGGTCATAGCGTAGCTACGAGCACAGATAGCTTGAGCGTCTAATACCTCATCAGGCCAATTAGGATACACTTCACAAGGAACAACACCTTTCAAATAACCTTCAATATCTGATACATAGACCATTCCTGCTGGGTACTTTACTCGAATTGTCTGTTCCATTTCTACACCCCCTTTTTGATTGTGCTTCATTATACCACGAATCAGTGGTAGTGTCAAATCATAGGATTTCCACCTCGGCCATGCGCCCTTGTCAAAAACAAACGCCGCTACTACTCGGTCATCCAGTCCTGTTTGAAACTCCCACAAATGCTCAAGGTATTCTTCTTCAGTATCGTAATAAGCTGTCCACCCTTTCTCTTCATTTGGTCGTCCAAGTGTTTTACCAGTTAGTCCGTCACACCCACATTCAGTGATGAAGGTGGGCTTGTCACAACGAGCAAGTTTCATAAACTCCTTGTATCGCCAGATGAGCATTGTCTTGGCCCAACTGTGCTCAGGACTCCAGTGTTCAGGCAACCAGTAGGCATGAAACCCCTGTGCGTCAGCTAATTCTATAGCTGGAAGAAGTTGATTTACTTTTTCTTGGTCTCCTTCCTTGTCTCCAGCAGGGAACGCACCCACCGCAAAGTTAAATGCTATAACTTTTTTGTTATGGGTATGAGCTATCTGAGTCCACCGTAGAACGTAAGCATTGATGATAGTCCAAGTTCCATTTCCTACAGGTTCATTGCATGACACCCACCAGGTTATGTATGCACATGAGAGAAGTGAGGGGCCATGCTGTCGCCACCACTCTTCAGCACCCCATGCACCACGACTAATAAACCAATCTTCATTCTCAAGCTGGAGACGACCAACCACAGTCTTACCAGGAAAATGATTGTGTGGTGGTGGGTTGACGATATACACCCACTCAGTATTAGAGTCAGCGTTGATTAAATCTACCGCTTCTACAGGTTCTACTTTCTCAAAATGGACAGATAGTTGACTTTTAGACACTTAATAGTGCCTCTAATGCTATTACTCTTGCTTCAAGTTCTTGTATGCTAGCTACAAGCAATGCGTCAAGTCCGCTAGTGTTCATACTGAGGTATTTGCCGGTAGTGACTACGTACTCAGGGAACACCTTGGCAAAGTTTTGTGCTGTAAAGCCGGCATGAATCCGAGACAAATCAGCAGTCGGGTTGGTTTCAAGAAACTTCTCATTGAACCGAAAGTTGATAGGTTCCAAAAGCCGCAGCGAAGCTAGGGCTTTTGATACTGGGACGATGTGATGTTTCAAAACCTCGTCTGAAACCTGGTCCCAGTGAGTATCATTAGCTGCGTTGTAGACCTTGCCACTCTCAAACCAGGCCGTGTCTGTTTTCACGCTAGCCATCATCGTGCCAAATACCATTTTGCTATCTTCAGTACCGTGTGTTACATCCGTAGAATACACATAAATGTCGGCATATCTGGTATCATTGTCGCCACTGTCTTTCCCGTCGAAAGTGATGACGCCTATTGCATCATCATCTGCTGGTGAGCCGCCATCTTTCAAGAACCATAAAATTCCTGCTCCCGCGTCTGCATGAGTGTTCTTTATCTGCCACTGAGGATGCCACGCCGCTGCCGAAGCTCCCCACACACCTGCCACCCCCGCCCCCACCGCCGTGCCGACGTTGAAGCCACCAGCAATTGCTACGTCACCAGTTCCAAGTCCAGCAGCCGCAGGGGTTATTCCAATACCTACGGCTTCTGGTATGTAAACATTTCCTCCTAACAAGTCAATTCGTTTTCCACCCATAGCGGCATCGACAACAATTTTAATATAGGAAGAGGCTGCGCTTTTTGAAAAAGATATGTATGTATTGTCAGCCGGTCCTGCTGCTATATATAGCCAATCGTTATTAAGTGCAGTACGAAACGCACTAATTCGCGCACGACGAGTTGCAGCACTTGCCCAAGTAATAGAAGTTGGCGATTCTGCGATAGCACTAGCAACAATTCCAATACCATTTATATCTAAAATAACTGCTCCTGCGCCTGCTGTTATTGCTCCTGTTACTGCATCAAATTTAGCTTGAAGCGCGTTTGTGTCTAGTCCATACATTCCTGTACGGTCTATCCAGATACCCGTACCTGCACCTGAACCTGTTGGGGGAACTGCACCAATGCTTATTGCGCTAGAAGCTCCAGGCATGGTGAGTTTCTTTGTAATCTCTGCACCTAAAGCAGCATCTAATGTGATGACTGGGTTTCCACCACTATCATTGACAGTTAAAATACCACCTGCTGACAACCCTATTCGTATGGTAATGTTATCTCTAAGCTGCAATGCACCAGCGGTGATATAAACATTGCTTAGGTTTGGACCAACTTCACCAACTGTAACATTTCCAGCACTAATATCAGTATGAACAGTTGCACCATCTTTAATTTGAATTTTTGTTCCCTCAATTCTAAGATGTTCAGTTGCGGTATTACCTAAAGTCCAATTGCCGCTAGTAAGTTGTGCTCGAAGGTCGTTGGCGACATCAAAGAATCGAATGCCGTTAGTAGCATCGACAGTAATATAGTCAGCTACGCCAAAAGCCCCAATACCAACACCATAAGTATCAGCAGCATACCCGTAAATTCCATTAAGATTACCAAATCTGCCGTGTACTGTAAAATCTGGTATCCAAGGTGCGCCTGCTGTCGTCAACACTTCAAAGTGCGGTCCATTGAATGCTGCTTCAGCAGTCATGCGAAGTAGCCCCTGACCTGCTACTCCGTAGTCTATGACAGGACATCCTGCGTAATAAGTAACATTTCTAATGCCACCAGTGTATGTGCAGGTATAGCGTTGCCGACCGTCTCCCATATCATTTCGAGCACTAACTGTAAACCAAAGCTGTCTTACGCCTGTTGCATATTCTGTCCTAATTTGACACTCATCAGCATTCTCAAATAAGAAAGCAGCCCCAGTTGGTGGGTCATTTACATAGATGAGCCAAGTGCCTGCGGCTGGTACTGCTACGTCATCAAACAACGTGCCTGCACTTTTGGCGATAATCATGGTGCCTGCACGAGCGTCAATCATATCTTTTACGAACACAGCACAGTGTAGTTCACCACGTACTATGGCGTCCTGGAATTCTGCTCGTCCAGCATTGTCAATCTTCCAACCAGAGACGTTAGAAACATAGTTAGCAGATGATATGGTGCCAGAAAGAATTACGCCCGTAGCGGTTAAGATTCCTGTAGCCGCATCCAGGTCGAATGACTCTACACCACCAGTGTACCCACGAATACCTGCACCATCTATCTCTACTCTTTCATTGCCCTCTCCAGTATGTATGTCGACTGCACCACCGCGTATCTCAAGCCCACCCCCGTAGAGACGGGCATATGTATCAGTGGCATCTAAGGGGAGAGTTGTAGCAGCAGCCCATACTGCAAAATGTGTGTCTGAAAGTTCCCAAGTAGCACCTCTGAAAGTACAACGACCGTCCATTCGGTACATGCCGTACTTGTCAAGAACCCGCTCAAGATAGTCTGTTCTATCTCTAAGTTCATCTACTTCTACACAAAGTTTACGTCCCATTACCAATAAACCCTCACACACATAGGGTCTCCACACCGAGTACAGACCCCGAAGCCGTAAGAAACAGCACCAGCAGCCATCAATCCTGAAGGCTTGGGCATTCCGTATATCACTGAACTCATCTTAGCAAATAACTTTTTCAGCGTGTTCACCTCGTAATCCCAAATGTCTTCTACGATGTATCCTAAATCTTCCAAACTCTCTAGTTGTAAGTCATCATTAATCTGTGTAGCTGGAGACTTGTGATGCCAATAGTAGCCCATGATACGCAATACCACAGAGGGGTTGCGTAGTCGTATTACAAAGTCAACGATTGCCCCACCAGGTACATGTCCACCCATAAGCGCATATTGGTAACTAAAAGGAATTCCGTGTTTTGTTAACCAAGCATGTACTAATCGTTCAGGTAACGAAGCATCTCTGGGAGATTTTCTAGCGTACGCTTCAAGTCGAGACAACCCATACTTTCGTATGATACCTTTGCGTAATTGTTCAGCGTGCCTTGCAGCAAGTCGGTGGGGTGGCGACTTGATGAAGACAGCCAGAGATTTAACAGCCTGACGTAAGATTCTGGTTGCTTTTAGGTAGCCTCGATTACGGCCACGTTTGCTACGTGTTCCCACTTTACCCCCCGTGTTCCTTCAGCCGCGTACTGCATTGTTATCCTTGAGAGATGAGAGATGAAACCTCTGACAGTAAATCCTGGGAACGATACCAAGATAGGATTGTTCTTAGCTCGCGCTCGTTGAAGCTCTTCCCACTGTTGAGCGGGCGTTCGAGTCATCGTAGTTTTGTCTAGCTTGGTAAAGTTTTTCGCCAACGCTATTCTAAACTGGTGAATGTTTACCGGAATTTGCCGAATCAGACACTCCATATTATATGCACGAATGCGAGGAGTCCAAGCAGTATTGGTCGTCCCAAGCTCGAAGACTAGCTGTATGGATTTAGCTACCATATAGTCGCCAAACATAAGCACATATTCATTGTCAGCAGTTAATTGGTCGTTTGTTAGCTGTCCTAAAAGCACCATGTCTGCTGTAGTTTCCCAGTCCTCTCCATCTTTAGCTAAATAGACGTTGATGAAAGTGTCGGTAGGTAAATCAGCGATGACGGTTAGACGATTCCAGAACTTTAGGGCGTCTTTTAAACCACCATCCCACCAACTTGTCACCAAGACTCCACTATCTACATAATCTGCTGATGCCCAATCAAATCTATTATTAGTGAATGTTGGAAGCTTGATATAGCTGATTCTGCTTCCTTCTCCATACCACACACGATATTCACTTCCAACTTCGGTAGTGACAAAAACTGCAATGTTATCTTCGTTCACATTCTCGTGACGAAGATAATTGTGCCAACCTAATCCATTGTAAACTTGAAGTCCCCCGTATCCGGTAGCAGCCATCGCTTTGGCTGATGCCCACAATCGACTAGCTGTAGACGCAAATCTTGTAAGCTGATTGGCCCACTTAGATGACGGGCCGGCTAACTGTGCTTGTGTAGGTCCAACTTCTTTGTACCCAGATGGTTGCCACCGCCACACTGCGGTATTCTGTATAGGAATGAACATCATTCCACTCCATACTTCCCATCCTTTACAGTTATCTGCATGAGCTTGTCCCTCAAAACGGGTGTACTCTATGGTAAGGTCGGAGGAGGCTTCCCAGTCCCAGATACCATTTTCTTTGCCAATGAGAAAACGTCCCGAATAGTCTATAAATCCCGTGATGTCATATAGATTTGTACCAACTACGATAGCAGCTGACCATGCTGCGCCATCGTTGGAGTGTTTGATTTCACTGACATTGGTACTGGCCCACAAATAGCCGTGACTTATGTGCCAATATGTAACAGCCTGTCCTACGTCAGACCATGACCCAAATACATAACCTACGCCGTCCCACACTCTAGCATTGTTACCGTATCCTTGAGCTACAAATAGCTGGTCGTTGAAGAAAATTAAATCGGTTCCAGTAACAGTTAACAGGTCTACTCCGTTGCCCATAATGCCAGTAGACATATCTATCCAGTGTTGGTTTCCTTCATGCCAATAGTACACGTACCTACCCGCAAGACACACCAGATAAGCAACACCATTAGCCTCACCGTATGCAAATTTTGTTGGTGTTGCAGGTAATACACTAAAACCTCCGTTGAGACGAAAGAACATTGAGTTAGTTTCACCAGCATGGTTGAAATCAGTCCACGTAGTTCCATCAGGGCTGTGTTTGGCAAGTCCGTCAGTTGCACCCCCTACTTTGTCAAACGCAAGGGCTATATGTGGGCCAAAAAATGACCAACCAGGTACGGTTACTTTAGCAACAATCCAATAATCTTGGTTAAGTGTTACAGCTTGGTTAACTGTGACGCTTCCCCAGTAATAAGAACCATAATTAACTGTATATCTTTGCCACCCAGTTAAGTTAGCGTCGGGTTCCCCGTCACTATCAAAAAGCGCAACATCAAGAACATGGGCTGCTATAAACCCATCAAGTAGAATATTAGTTTTAATGCTTATTTCTGTTACCGTAAAATTAGCAGTAGCTTTCCATTTTTGAGCAAACCACAACGCTCCTGCTGTATAGGCTCCAGTACCAGGAAGAACGAATATCCTAGAGTCAGCAGTCTCATAGCTTGCTACAACCGTCGTAGCATCGGTTCCAGTTTTATAACGCTTTGGCCCAAGAATGGCTTGTCCAGGTACGAGAGTATCCAAGTTCAGAGAATACAAAAAAGCAGTCATGTCCCCATCAGTCATGTTTAGCTGTCCACTACCGCCTATCCAACTATCTTGAGACAGGGATGTGTAGGGAAATCTCAGCTGACTGTACTCGGACTGACCGCCTCTGGATTGTGCAAGAGGACTTGCACCTTGCGTACATTGATAACCACGCAACTTATCGGGTGTCATATAACCAATATCATCTATCACGACGTGCCACTGGACACCCGCTTGTGCGCTTGCTATGTATAAAGTTTGGTTGTAGGTGTTATCTGCTGCACCCCAGGTGTTAGCATTGTCATCGTAAACAGAACAAAACACCGCGGCATCAACTTCACTGCCAGCACCTGTTTCATACGTAGTAGCCCAATACAAAGGATTGTTGACGTATCTAACATCAGATGGACTTTTAAGAACAAACCAGTATTTAGTTCCACTCGTTAAAGCCAAAGCTGTACCTAAAGTTACAGCAAACTTCATAATACGGAAGATTTTCCAAACAGAGGTGTAACGAAAATCAAAGGAGCCTGATGCTAGAAGAGAAGGTGCTGTAGTGTTTGGCTTGCCAGCACCATCATCAGCACGAATTTCCCAGTCTATCGTTGTTAAATCACCGACAGTTTCATCATGTTTAGCAACCCACCTTCCTCGCTGACCGACGAAAGCAAACTGACGCAGAGTTATGTCAGCAGCAGGGGTGTGTGACACCGCCATTCGTGTAATGTAACTTTCACATGCCGGAATAAGTTGGAATACTTTGGCAGGAAATTCCATCTACATCAATTCCTCTTCTTCTTCGTCCACAAACTCAGGTGGCCGACTGCTAGGTGTTCTAGGAGTAACAATTCTTTGCTGCTGCTGAATACGCAGGGCGTCTAGCAAAGCTACCTGTAAATCTTGCGTTTCTCTCGCGCTAGTTTGAGGAAACTCTAAGTCTAAAATAGAATGTCTGTCTCTTATCTTTCGTCTTCGTTTAGGCATATCGTTTTATTGCCCTCGGTCGTCTAGCATTGCGTCGTAAATCCAAATCTGTTAGTTGTCGGTAGTAGTTGGCCCACTGTGTGATGTCAGCACTTTCAACACCTGGCCTGTTGCGGGCTGCTAACTCAAAAAGCCAGGCCATAGCAAAGTGTACCAGATAGTCGTGAGGTAAGTCTGTAAAGTGTGCTATATGAAAATTAAGCGCGCCTGCTGTAGCAGTCGTGGCTTTGTGTAATACCAGAGTTGTTAAGTTAGTAACCGAAACCACATAAAATGTTCCTGCATCCGCACCTGACGTAATGACCAAAGCATCTCCAGGGCGCACATCATTGGTAACAAAGTCTGAACCTGCCGAAATAAAAGAGGTATCAGTGTTTGTTGCCCCATCTGCTCGGTCGCCGTCTATCAGACTAGACGCTCTTACTATGTAATAGATATACATAGTCTTACCAGCGTAGGCAGTAAATACGTTCTGCATGACCAAAGTAGTGCCTTCTACTCTCCACGAAGACATGGGGATGAAATGCTTAGGGTCAGTAGCGGTGAGAGGACCAAGCCAGACTTCCAAGACGTTTTCACATATCACGGGTAAGGCGTATCTTTGTATAGCTACGGCGTAAGTGTTGGTGTCATCTATTCTCTCCTCAAACCAAATGAAAGCCGCAGAGCGTACTGCCATCTTTATCGCCCTGTCTACGTCCGCAGAAGACCATCTAACGTTTTGAACGTCGTCCATGTACGCAGCGACTTCTCTGTTTATTTCCACCAAGTCCCATATCAACCCTTTCATATTAATTATACCGCCTTACGGGTCTTGGACGACGAGCGTTGCGTCTCAAGTCGAGGTCTGCGTGTTGTCGATAGTAGTTAGCCCATTCCACAACGTTATTTATTTCTACACCTGGACGGTTGCGGCCTGCTAATTCATATATCCATGCCATTGCGAAGTGCATGATATAGTCGAAAGGCAAGTCAGTTTGCTGTGCTACAGTAAAAGACTCCCCAGCAGCATTAGCTGTCAGGTTTGCATTTAACACAATGGTTGTTAGGTTGGTAATGGATACCACATAGTAGGTTCCTGCATCCGCTCCAGTCGTAATTATAAAAGCATCTCCAGGTCTAACCCCACTTGCAACCCATGTTGCAGTAGCAGACGTAACTGTTGCGCTGTTTAAAGTAGTTGCTAAATCAGCCGCTCCAATAGTCAACAAGTTAGCCGGTCTTACCACGTAATGAATATACATCGTTTGAGTGTCATATGCAGTGAATATCTGTTGCATAACCAGGTCGGTTCCTTCTACTCTCCAACTAGACATGGGAATGAGGTGTCTGGGTTGGTTAGCAACGATTGGTGAAAACCAAACTTCCAAGACGTTCTCACATGCTGGAGGCAAGGCATATGTCTGAGTGGCGATTCCGTAGGTGTGAGAAGCATCTAATCTCTCTTCAAACCACGCATGACTTGATGCCCGTATAGCGGCCTTTATTGCCCTGTCTATTTCAGTAGATGCCCACCTAGCGTGTGCAATATCGTCGATGTAAGCTGCAACCTCATCGTTCAATTCTGCTAACGTCCACAGTCTTCCTTTTAAAGCCATAAATTTCCTCTATTTATACAAGAGATGTATAACACAGTCTCCGGCTACTACTTCTACATAGATACCGTGTTTACACTCTATCCCAGGCAAAGGAAACAACTCAGATTGATGTGCTCCCGCTCTAGTTACAGTTACCCACATATCTGAAACTACAACCTCAGCCGCAGTTGTCGCACCAACGGCAGTATCCCACACACTTACTTGGATGTCTCCACCATTGTCGGTAGCTCTAACACAAATAAAACCTAACAATCCGGGTTCAGCTTTTACTTGGGTGTCACTTGTAAAAAGACCCGTAGGAATCCAAGGTGAAGCAAGTAAGGTTAGTGCGTGGTCTTCCATCTTAGTTTTGTATTCTAAAAGTCTCGTTGCCATTTACAACTCTCCGTTAATATCACACCCAGGACTATGAATCAAGTCTGGACCAGTATACCGCCCGAAAGGGCCGCTTACTAAGTTGTGTCCATTTACCATGAAATCTACTACTGAAATGTCACAGTGGTAGCCTGCTTCTGCCCCACCTAAAGCTTCATTTCTAGTACCCGAACTGTTATTGAACCACGCTACTCTGATAGCTGCATAGACATCAGACGTCCAGATGTGTATTTCATCCATGTCAACATTGACAACATTTGTTACTACATCTGATTGTCGGCCTAAGTATAGATGCTCACCTGCATCTTCTCCAGCTAAAGTTATTGCAGAAAAAGTTGTTGATTCATTTATAAGAACTGCACCTGTACCATCACCTAGAAAAGTCCGCAGAATGACATCACCTGCACTCTCTACGGCTGAAAACAACACACAGTAACGTCTACCTGGTACTAAACCAGAATACAATGTCGAAGTAGCCACACCTGTCGAGGTAAATATTTTTGCTCTTATAGAATAAGTACCCCAAAAGTGGTGAATGTAAATGCCCCATCCAGGCGTAGAATCTGGAGAGCAAGACATGATGTAACGACTTTCTATAGCATCAGGGGTTATCCACGGGAATTGTTTAAACCAAAACCCTACAGTAAAATCTTCATCCCAGTTAAAAGCATCATCATCTGGAACGTAGAAATACTCGTCACTATCGTCCCAAAAGAACAGTGCCCAACCTTTACACGGATAGCGGTCTATCGTCTCACTGTGGGGTTGTGAAATCTGTCCCATTCGCTGAACCATTAAAAGCCCATGCTTATCCAGAGGCATTACTTGTAATACCCGTGGACTATATATCCCGGCTCTTCTTCTTGGTCTTCACCATCTCCAGTCATATAGAAGTAAATTCCATATTCACACTCTACACCACACTCATTTGGAGTAGACCAAGAAGCCATATCACCAATCGTTGTAGTACGAAGAGTCAATCGTGCTACTCGGAGATGAGTAACAGCGTTGGGCACACCAGCAACCGCTGCTACCATCACAGCATCCATGTCCCAAACCTCTACTGTCAAGTCTCCCTCAGTAGAGATGGCTTCTATGGTATAACCAGTTAAAAGCCCTGGAGCATCTTTAACTACTACGCTATCTGTAAGATGTCCTGTGGGAATTGACGGATATGCTGCTAGAGACACAGCCTTGTCCGTCATCTTTGTTTTATATTCTAGTAGCCTCTGTGCCATTAATCATCCTCCGGCTTCTGGGGACAAGGTTCTTGCATGTGTTCGCGTCGCATCTCAGACGAGAGAAACAATGCGCCACACCAAGGACACACCCAAAACTCCCCATTAATGGTATCACCATCTGTATCCGACATTCTATTCCTCTTCTAGTATTTCAAACCTACTTAACCATTTTTCCATTTCTTCAGCAGCGTGCTGTTGAGCAGCTTCTAAGTTCCCTGGTCCCCAGCGCATATTGCAAAGAGGACATCCGTAAGAAACCCAATCACATTCAGTTACCATTTTTTCGGCAGCACTACGAGCAGTTTCCATTCCAGGTATAAAGTCGTTTTTATCAAATCGACTATACCACTTTTCCCACAACTCTTCAGTGAGTACCAGTGTGCCCATAGGCCGGTTTCTTTCGTCACCCCGCATAGCAGTAAACTGACAAGTAGCAGGCTGTAAAGCCAAACCATTTTCATCAACCTTACGCTGGGTGACACGATGCTCACTGTGAATGTGCTTGCTTTGAGCGACGAGATAAATCTTGGTATATTTAAGCTTCATCTTCGTCCTCCACGATTTCCAATTCTGGTGCAAGTTTAGCTATTGCTTCTGCCGCAGTTGGAATCTCATCCTCTAAATCTATTACGAGAGATTGACAGTGTGCTATGGCACCTTGAAGTCGTTGGAATTGAGTCATTAGTCGCGCTGCTTCTTGAGACAACGCTTCTGCTTGTTGTTCTAAATATCCTTTTGTGATTTCCACTTTACACCCCCTTAGGATTAGGGAAGGGCGGTAAAGCCCTTCCCATATGGTTTTGTTTATCCCTGATGCTGGTCGTACATAGCAATGTAGTTGAGTGCCCCAGCAGGGTTACGCACAGTCAGGTAGTAAATTGGTGAGTTATCTCCGACTGCGCTGTGGATTGGAACAGCGGCGTTAGCATCTGTTCGTACTCCCAAAGTGTCCAAGAAATAACCTGGATGGGCAGCAGCACTCGCGCCCGATTCCTCAAGACCAATATAAGCCCATGCAGTAAGAGCGGTGTTAACAGTAACATTAGTACCAAATGTTGCTTTCAAGTTTATACAACGGTGTGTGCATTGGTCGATGAGCAAAGCGTCTGTCTGGTTCTGATAACCAATTTCAAACTCTCCAGCGTATGCCGAACCTAACGGGTGGTCTGCTCCATCGCCCATAGTTAGGATACCCTGAATAGCCTTCATATTTCTTGCATTACCTTCTGTTTTGGGGGTATCAACTCGCATTTCAAACTTTCCTACTGTTCCGCCCCAAGTACGAACTCCTGTGAGAGATAAGTAGGCATCAACAATTCCACCACCAGGATAAGCTGACCCAGCATAGGTGCTTTGGACATAGAATTTCAACCAAACTTTGCTGGCGACATCACTTATAACAAAATCACTTGTGCCAGTACCACCTTCGATACCGGCTATTCGTTCAAGCACTCGGAAAAAAGTAGTCGTGGTACCACTACGCGGATTCGCGTGTACCGACTCCATCCTCTGCGCTTGAAACACCTCTAAATTTCTTGGGTCATTAGCCATTTCTGTTTCCCTCTATTCTATTCTATAGCTTTCGCTATGACTGTGACTGCACACTGATTGATGGCTACGCCACCGCCATCAGCATCCATATCAACTTCCAAAATTTCACCACGCTCAACGATTAAGTCTGCTAAAGTTGTACTAAGTGTCATTGCTCGTTTAGTATATCGAGTAAACCCAGTAACACTTGTATCTACGGTAGCTACTATTGGCGCACCAGTAGCACCCCAGTTTTCAATGACGATAGTTTTATACGCAACAGCATTGGCTGCTATGTCACCATCAATTGATACAAGATACGCAGCTAGTATCATCATACGAAATGGTGCAACTACCAAACCACGATAGTCAGCATCAACACCAGCAGCATTTCCAGCATCGGTGAAATTTACACTAAATTCATGTCGTTTCCAAAACGTAGTTTCATGGTTGCTCACGTTAGCCCCGAATACGTGGGGAAAATGAGCACCTAAATCTCTGTACCTTTCCATTTTTCCCCTCCTCTAGTCGTGGCCTTCGATGGCCTTAACTAACATCTCGACACAAATGTTACCTACGGCAACTGCACCTGATTTCTCAAGTTCAATTTTTACAAACTCTCCTCGCTCAATAATTCTGGACTCGAATTCAACATCTGCACCAGCACCATAAGCAGTTAACGTAAACAAATTGACCGTATCTACTGTCCAATTTACGGCTGAAGTGTTGGTGGTTCCAATGGTGTGAACTACTACACCACCAGAACGACCCATGTTGTACAGTGTTAATATCGCGTAGTTAGCTCCAGCAGCCGTAACCGTAGCCTCTGTTGGGACAGCCCACGCCGCCACAACCATCATTCGATGAGGTGCAACCATCATACCAAGAATATCTGTACCACTATCAACATCATCGTCAGTGATATTCCGAGTACACCGAATCCGTTTCCAGTATTGAGTTTCCTTTACCCCACTTCCTGCACCACCATCTTTGTAGAGAGGAAAGTGATACCCTAAATCTCTATGTACTAATGGCATTTTAACTATCCTCTATCGCTTTGAAAATGGCGGTTATCATACACTGATACACACATACACCACTTGCAGTTTTGTCGACAGTTATTGTAGCTACTTCTCCACGCTCAAAAATAACAGCAGCAGTTCCATTGGCAACCGTCATACCTACAGGCACGTACTGAGGAAGATTAGTTGCGCTAGTGTTTAGCGTAGCTGCAACTCCTGTCCCCGCACCCGTCTCTCGGTTGACAATAGAAAAAGTAGCATAGTTAGCGACGTTAAGTGCTATTGCGCCGTCGATAGAAACGACGAAACCCGCAACAATTAAAAGCCGATGAGGGGCTATAAAAAGTAACAACTCATCTTCTGTAGACGCACCAGCAGAATCATGTATGTTTACTGACCGTTCAAAACGTTTCCAGTTTTCTTCTGTTCCACCACCACCACGAGACCCAGGTTTAAAGGTTCCCTTATTCCCAAAGATTGAGAAGTGAGCACCTAAATCTCTAAATCTTAAAACCGTTCTTCCAGGCATTTTCTCCCTCTAGGGTGGGCACGAATGCCCACCCATACATCGAATACTCGACTCTTACGAATAAGAACGAGGATTTTATTTAAGTAGTCGTACTAATTCCCGTGATTCTGCAATGGACGCCATCATTAGTTCCATCTTCACCCTTGACGACAAAGCCGTACTCACCCAAGATTCGCTCCTGAGTCTGGTCATCCAAAGTATCGGCGATACCTAAGCGATAAGATGCAAAGGCGCGTCCTCGCAAGGGACCACACATGATTCTATCCATAGCCAGCAAGTAAAGCTCACCAGGAGTCACAAGCCGGTCATAGTTTACATTGACGGTCCCAAAGTTCGTCAGAATGCCATCAATAGTGTTACCAACAATATTCTCTGTTCGCGCAGTACGAATCGAACCAACACCAAACGACGTAATCTTGCGAACAACCCAAGAGTTACACCATAGCGCAGTCGGTACATTAGTCATACCCGCTCGGCCAGCGATGTTAGATAGTGCATCTTCGATGTCTGCAAACACAAGAGCAGCACCACCAAGAGCGTCATTATCAGTAATAAACTGATTCATACCACCCGTGGTGCGTCCTGTATTAGTAGCAGGCTGGAACGCAAGGCCATGAAACAAAGCCCCTTCCATCATCACATACAGTTCTCTCATTCGCTTGTCGATTCTATAGTCCAGAAGCTCCTCTGGAGCATAGTTTTTCATAGCCTCTTCTGTACCCGTGATTTCGGCTGTTGCATCCCAAATCTGGGTATAGTTATAAGGCTGTACCGTCTCCGTCTGCTGCGCCCAACCAGGACTAGAGCCTTCAGGCCGCGCAGGGCCAAGACGATAAAGAACAACTCCAGTACCCACTATACCACCAGTATGACCGGCAGCCGTACTACCAGCAAATGCTCGCTCTACCGTAATAGTTGAACCCGCACTATTGATAGTAATAACTCGTACTAACTCATTCTCGACCATCACTACGTCATGCAAGTTAAAATATTCAGGATTGGCTACAGTCCAAACGGTGGTTCCAGCCACAACCGTAGTTACCAAACGGTCACGGTCAGGAACTAGATAGTCAACCTGCCACTCAAACTTTGTGTTGTAAATTTCTTGGTCATAGGACTGCAAACCTACCGCCTGAAGTAGCGGGTAGTCGTCTGGGTCCATAATATCCAAGTAATCTTCTAACTGACGTACATTAATTACCGATGCTGTATATCCACTTTCAAGTCCAGCAAAAACAGTCGGAACTGCCATTTCTTATTTCCCTCTATACGCTTACTCGACGACCCCTCCCACCAGGCCGGCGCAACCGCATATTTTCTTTTCTTGCGGCTGCCTTCTCTCGTTTCGTAGCCGTCGAAGATTGAACAATCGTCTTCAGTTCGGCCATACGTTTCTTGACCACAGCATCATCTAACATCGATATTTCTGGTGCAGCACTAGGTGCTGTAGATGCTGGCGTGCTTGGCGTGACTTCTTTCTTAGGTTTTGCCTTGAGAGAATCTTTATGAAATTGTTTGGCAACGTCATAAACCTCTTGCCGCGTAATGGCAGAAGCAAACTTATCAGCAGGAATTCCCCACCCATCAACGTACTCTTGTTTGAACCCCTCAACAGCTACACGCTCTTCGTCTCGCTGACGATAGCGGTCAAGTTCTAGCTTTTGCTGTTGAAGAATCAAATCTCTCTTCGCAACAGGGTCAGTCTCTAGGGCCAACAACTGTTGTTGGGTTTGTTCTCGCTGGGCTAACGCCTCTTGCGCTCGCTTATTAGCAGCCGCTACCTCTCGGTCCTTAGCACTCTGTAACTTGGTAAAAGAAGTCTGCGTTTTCTCTAGGGTTTGAGCAAGCGTCTCCATCTGTTCTTGAAGCTGCTCAACCGTAAGTGTCTGTGAAACTGACTCCACCGGCGGTGAAGTTGGTTCCTGTCCCTTGTCGGTCATTTCTCCTCCTCTATACTGGAGTGAAAACACTCCAGCACCTACGCTCTACGCCTTCCACGTATGCGGTCTTGTTCATAGTATGGTCGAACTATCTTTGGTCGGGGTGGGACCCTCACACCACCTGTAGTCCTTCTCGTGGACTGAGCAAGCCACGCAGTTCTCAATACACCCAACCAACTCTCGAAACTCAACTCCCCTCCAATCTCAGCATGTAGCGAACTCAGATAGGTTTTCACCTGTTCTGTCATATTGCCTGTCCGCCAATAGCTGGTTAACATGCGAAGCACCGTTATAAAGGATTGTCCAGTACGAGTACGGAAGGCACTCCAAATAGGCCGATAATCCACCTGCGCGGGTGGCTTAGCCCTTGCCCGACCTCCACCATACCCATACCCAGAACTGTATCCTCTAGTAGTCGTTATCTTCTTTGCCGCGACTGAAGGTTTGTCAAGATATTTCGCTAACAACGGGTTAGCCTCTTTAAAGGCTGTCTTTGCCTCATTAGTAGGCAAGTCAAAAAATTCATTCATCAAACGTCGTACTTCTTCGTACTCCGCAGGATTGTAGTCTAAATCTCGAAGAGTCTCACTGTTTAGTATCAGCCAACTCTCCATCAAATTAACAGCACGGTCATAATCTGTATTACTGGCAACCGTATTTCTTATTCCCTTATCCAATAGCAACTGAACCAATGGGTTCTCTCGCAGTTCTTTCCCTACCCATCCAGGGGGGACACTGCGATAATAGAAATTCCAGAAATAAGACTTACTGGTAGCCTTGCCAAACCACTTCTGCCAAACAGGATTGACGGCAATCTCCTGATACCGCTCGTCTCCAGCTTGACGTAGTGCCCAATATCGCTCGTTCAGCTTCTCAGCAAGAGCATACTCTTCCATGTCTGGAGGCCCTACGTATGGCAATCCAAACTCGCGCTTATCCTCTCGACTTTGTTTCTGTAACTCCACTTCATCGATGTCAGGAATTGTATGATAGTCAAACTCAACTCCCACCATCTCAGTCAAAGTTGTGAGCCAATCACCTCTAAGTTCAACAGACAAATCATTAGGCTGTCCTGCCAAGAACGTCTCTACAAATGGTAAACCAAAAGCACCACGTACTTGCCGTTTCTCCTCTCCTGGCAACTGATTATAATAGTATCGAATTCGACTATTTAACCCGCTCTCACCCCGTGACGCCTCACGCCGTCGGTCACGATAAGCAGGCATCGTCATACCCGCAAAAGCGGTGTGTAACTCTACGGCTGTCCACTTACCAGGATAATCCTCCATCACGTAAGGAATCAAATCCGTAGCGTCAAATTCTCCATATCGCTTGTAGAAATCTTCGCTTGCAGCGTAGTACAAATCAGGGTCAATGTCATATAGCAGAGCTATGCGAGTAAACCACTTATCCAAAGCTGGACCGTACACTCGTTTCTTATAAGCATATTCCAAAGCCTCCAACGGGTTACGAGCGTATTGCCAGTATCGCATTACCTCATCTGGACTATACATATTGGCTACTGTCTCTTTGGCCTCCGCTAGAGACAAGCCTTCATCTGCAACAAGTTTCTCTACTCGTGCCTTGGCTTCTGGCACCTTCATAATCTGCTCAGGTAAAGTTTCAAAAAACTCATCGCGTGCCAGGTAATAATCAGCTGTGTTGTCAAAGTCATCGTACTGAGGTTGCAAATCTTTAAGAGCGTACACCACATCTGCGATACGCCGCTCTTCTAGTTCCTCTAAGTTGTGAGACGACGGGTTCCAATCCAATTTGATACTGAATCCCTGGTCCAATCCAGGCCACTTATGAGGCCGATTAGGGGGCTTACTTTCAGACGCTTTTTTCCAAAATCCTTGAAACAGTTTAGTCAGTCCTTCCTTGTCTTCTGGAAGCTTCTCTCTATAATTAGCAAGCTGTTGGCGTTGGTCCTCGGTGATGTGAGTTCCTACATACATCGTAGTCTCAAATCCTTCTCTTAACATCGCTATACCTTGTACATCGCCAGGATGCTCTAGCTCGTACTTTTCCATACTCTCAGTGAGACGCCGTGTAACTAAATCATCGTAGTATTTTTCCATGGCGTCTCGTGCTTTGAATGACTCATCTCGGAAAGCAGCCAAACCTATTACATCATTAGGATTCTTGGCATAGACTTCTTTCCACCCCTGGTTGTATTCTTGTTGCCACTCTGTATACCTCTCCCAATACTCACCAGTAGCGTCTTGAATCATGGCGTCCCATCGTTCAGCTTCTAACCCAGCTTCAGTCTCAGCCCACGGGAACTGTCCAAATCTCCATGCCTGACCGAGACCGTACCCAGGGTGTTCGTAACGATATGTCTTTTCAAAGTCTCGGTATTCTGGCCCTGGCCCTAACATCTCTTTTTCGAGACGTTTTTCATAACGCAACTTTCGAGCTATCAGTTCAGTGGTGTTCACAACTGAAGGATACATACCCGTAAGGTGTCCAAAGACAGAGGCAGCAGCCTTCTTTCGGACAGCTTTGCGTCGTGCTATTTTGTTAATCTCTTCCCAATAAACAGCTAATGCGTCAGGGCTAAGGTCAGCTAGAGCTAATGTTTGTTCCTCTTCAGACAGCTCAAAGACTGGCATAATGCTCGCACGAATCGTATCATATGTCCCACTTTCACGCAGTCCATTAAGCTGCTCGTGCATCTCTGATGGATTCATTGTCTCTAAAATTCGCTGCTGTTCAACAGACATATCAGTAAAAATGCCTTCAACTTCTCTACCTGTTGACCAGTCTTCAAACAATGTGGGGTTCATATAAGGCCAGGCAAAGACCGTATCACCAAACAAACTGTTCCATATTTTAGGTGCATTTTCCCACATGAAACGGTCGATATTAAAGCCCTTCTCATAGTTAGTAACTTCACGCACTGCCCAATCAACTACAGGACTCCAGGTACTAAACGCCTCACGAGGATACCAGTCATCTCCCTCTAAGCCATAAACACCTAAGAGCCAGTCTACATAAGGCCATCGACCAAAGCCCATCTGCTCTGCATAGGTTAACAAATCCTCTCTACCAGGCAACATATCTGCGTCTTCTTCATTCATAGGCAATTCAGAAAGCTGACGCATCTTGTATGGCGTACCACCAGGAATGTTCTGCATGAACGAAAAGTATATCCAAGGATTGACCCGAATAGGTACTGCGTCAAATCCCAATGCCCCCCGAATCTCAGCAGACAACGGAATAGGGGCTGTGTATTTCATCCTCTCTGGAAGGTGAGCGTTAGCTGCTGCTTGAATCTGACGGATATGCTGAACTCCTACTGTCAAGTGGGATACCGTTCCAAACTTTTCCACCCACCACGGCATGTTCTTGGATGTAAACCGCCAGAATGGAACAACCTTACCTATCAAGTTCTGAAGGTTGTTAGTCGTAGAGTAGTCAAAGAAAGTATCATTTGTCAGGTTTACCGCTGTCTCCATAGCATCGCTACCAAGTTGCGTCATATCTTGAGACACTGCATCTCTAAACGCCCTAACTACAGTTCCCTCGGTATCGCCTACTACTCTCTCAGTGAACGGACGAGTTCGCTTTGCATAGAGATTTTCTTCCCAATCGCTCAGTGCTTTGAATGCAGGACTGTGTTGACGAACCACATCATCAGGGAAACTATCAACTTGGTCCAGATGTCTCCACCACCCCACGTTTTCAGCTAACTGTGTTGGGTCGTACAAGTGACGAGGAACCCCGAACCCCTCATCCATAAACCATTGACGAACACCAACCAGTGAACGATGCATGACATCATCAGCTTCGTGCTTAACAGCACTCCATACCTTATCTAATTTTAAATCAGCAAGTACCTTCTCGGCTTGCCCCTTTTCCCACGACATCACCGGCCATTTTTCAGCTAACTCTGTCCGTATCTTGTCTCGAAGCAACTCAAATTCGTTATATTGCCTTACTGCTCCCAAATAATCGTCAAGCAATTGTCGATTGAAAGTAGGACCAGGAAGATAAAACCCGCGGCCAGAAAGCTCGGCAGCCTCTTCAGTTATTGTTTTTCCTACAACATCTCTATAAGCGTGGTCTAATTCGTGTAAAATAGTTCCTGGAGTAGCACCAGGTCCTAGTGTGATGTCACCCGCTGCCCACCTAGCATATGTACCCGCATATCCCTCTCCTGCCAAGAAAGGGTCTGCCCACACATCTCTATCAAGCAACATAGCATACTGTTTACGCAATTTGGGGTCAGTTATTAAGTCTCCAATTTTACCAATTTTTCTTTTTCCAACAGACACCCCTCGACCGGCTTTCCGACGAAGCTCCTGAAGAGATATTTGAGCTTCAGACAACATTTCTGTGTTAAAGAAATCACGTGGTATTCTTCTACCACTGCGTGCTAACTGTAGTGCATCAACATCATCAGCAAAGCGACGAAATGTTTCAGCTTGCCACTCATAAAATTCGGCGAACCTTGCTTGACGAGCACCAAAGAACATGTCGTGATTTGCGTGCCATTCAGTCCAAGTACCTGTGCCTTCTCTTATCTTACCTCGCAAACTTCTTTGGGTAGCGTAATGTTCAGTTAGTAATTCCCCTTCTCGCAATCGCTGTGACTTAGCCACCATAGGCATATCATCTACAGCACGAGCGTAGTCTTCCATCGTAGGAATATAAAATCCACGTTCAGCAAATTCAGCTAGGGCTTCAGTTGATGTTTTTCCAGTAATACGACGATAAGCGTGGTCTAACTCATGCAAAATATCAACAGGACCGGCTGTAGAACTTAAAGAAATTTCTTGACGAAGCTGGTCATATAGTCCCCCAAAAGTCCCACCAACACCAGGCAGTGTTCTAACTTCAACATGAAGAATAGCAGCATACTGTTCCCGCAATTTAGGGTCTATTATTAAATCCCCAACAGTACCAATTACTCTAGGTTTGGCTCCTGGAATTGCATCCGCCAATCGTGCTTGTTGCAACATATCCTTATTAAAAAAGTCACTAGGTATTTTCATACCAGGTCGGTATAACAACGCCTCATACATCTCATCAGCAGATTCAAAACGGCCTGGCAAGCTGTCTGCAAAGAACTTGCGTGCTGTCTCAATCGCAGCATTGCGTTGTTCGATGAAACCTTCTGCCGTCTCTCTAAACACCCGTTCAATATCTACTCGTGAGACGATGCCTGAACTTGCTGCTGCCTCATCTGTCAACGCCATCAATCGCTGTTGTACTTCACCATATACTGGTTGAGGAATGGCATCGGGTCTAGGATAGTTTGCCAGATTAGAGACAACAACTCGTTGTCTTCCTGGCTCCAAAACATTATCTGCTATTTTCAGAACCTCATCTACAGAGAGGGCATCTGCTGCACCCATACGCTGACTAAAGTAATCTCCTAGTTCACCAGACATTTTTTCTAAATACCTAGTTCGCCAGACGTTTCTCAAAAGAGCGTCGTACCCCTCGTCCACATACTTGAGATAACTACTCAAATAAAGCCTACTTCTACCAACTACCTCGATGACTCCGCTTGCGCTACGAGACCAGTCAATGACAGAACCAACTAAAGGCAAACGACGTAAGAACGATGGCTTATACGCTCTAGCCACACCAAAACTGCCCTTTGCCGTCTCTGGTATCGTCGCACCAATAGCCCTTAGAAGGTCTTCATTCTGCCCTTTGAATAGAATGCTCCAGAAATGTCTCTTACCATAGGTTTCAGCAGCTTCAGTTGCCGCATCCACCCCATAAGGTGAAAACTTGCCGTAACGCTTAAGTAAGTCACCCAGGCTGTTAAAGGGATTAATACCAGTAAGAAACGTCTTTACAATACCATCAGTTTGGTTATAGATGAGAAACGACGGACGCAAACTCAACCAGACATCTACAAAGGTACTGTTAAGCTTAGTAGTTATAGCACTTATAAACTTCATGCCTCTACTATCAGCAAGCATACGCAATGTTTTAGGCATGGTATCAGCAACATTTTCTTTTGCAATGCTGGCAACAACGTCACCCACTCTGGTCAACGCACGCTCAAACAACTCCCTAGAAGCCCGATGTGTAGCCACATCTTCAGCTAACTCGACACCCGTTCTAGCTGCCTCTCGAATAAGCCTCGCAGAAACCTCCCCCACAGCATCATCAGTCACAATCTCAGTAAAAACCTTACGGATGTCGTCGATGTAAGGTTGAGCGTTCATCACAGCCCGACGCATGAATTGAGGAATACGCCCCATAAAATCATCAGAATGTTTTTCTAACACATCTATAGCGGCTGGACCATATTGGTCTAAAGCCCCCGCTGAGACACGAAGAGCATCCTTTACATTAAAAGCAGTATGAGCACCAATTGTTTGTACGGTATTCTCGATGAAGTGAGAGAATCCCGTCTTTACAGAAAACCACTTCCCTAATTTAAGAACTCCCTTACCCGCTGGTTTTACTATCTTCCACAAACCACGTATGAGAAGATTGTCGAGAGGAATCACCCAGTTTGGGTCAAAAAGAAACTCGGCCCACCGTTCTATTTTAGGGTCTTCACTCTGGTCTCCAGCTTGTTGGGGGGTCATACCCATTTCTAACGCGGCTTTGTGAGCGTCTAAAGTTTGTTCAGAACTAGCAGACCATGAGTGTGAATAACGATAACCTGCTGCTGCATCCCAATTCTCTTGAGACGTTTCACTGAAAGGGGCTACCCTTTCTCCTCTAGCAAATGCTTCTGCGCCTTCTTCCGTAAACGTTCGTTCTGCCCACGCTTTGAAATTGAAATATTCTTTCTTTTCTTTTTGTCCTGCACGTAGTGCGTTCGCAGAAGCTAAAGCTTGAGCTTCCCAGATGGGCATTCCTTCGTTTAGATAATCCTCAAACAGTTGGTTATAGTTCGTCTGAATTCCTGTTGCAAGCTGAACGTTACGCTCGTGGTCTTCGGCAGTCACACCACCAGGAGTTGGATAACTCTCTATATAACTTTGCCACGTCCCTTGAGACAAGTGAAGTTTAGCGTCCATGTTCCAAACATCATAGCTTTGTATCATCGGTTGACGTAACATAAACCCAACAATCTGTTTTCCTTTTTCAACCATGACGCTGTTAGGTCGGTCCTTTTGTCTAAACACCAACCCATAAAGCGATTCCCACACCTTGCCTACTTCTTGTCCAGGAATTGGTGGCATAAAAGCTTTTTTAAGGTACTGAGGAAAGTCTACTTTTGCATCTCTTTCTAAGCTAACACCTAAACTTGCAGCAAACTTTTCATTTGCCCAACCCAGGTTTCGAGCTAACCCCAAAGCTGCGTTGTTCAAGAAAGTTGACCGCTCTTCGGCTCTTTCTCTAAGCCACGTAGTTAGCCACCCCTTTTCTATCCTGGCTTTAGCTCCTACAAGTCCAGGAACAAATATATCAGGTTCTTCTACTGGCGGAGTAACCCGCTGCTGAACCTTATCAGAAAAGTAATCACCAAATTCCCAGTCCTGAGCGGGTAAGGGTTGTGGAGTTGGCTCTGGACTTGGGAGCCAAGGTTGTCTAGTTTCTTCTTCTTCTCTAGTTGGTACAAATCCACCAAGCATTGTTTACAAGTACCGAGGATTGACTAATTGCCCCACGTCCACCGTAAACCACTCTCGTTCTGGAGTATAACGCAATGATGCTAACAATTGCTGTGCCTCAAAATCAGCTTGGGGCAAGACATTAATAAACGCTTGCCATTTATCGGTGGGTGTTGCTTCCTCTCCATATTCCAATCCTAATAATCCTTGAATACGGTCTAAAACTCCCCGTGTAGAAGTATAGCCTTCCATTGGATATACTCCACCAATTTCTTCTAACTCTTGTGTCTCCGCCGCTTCAGCAGCTTCATCTATGTCAAAAGGAAATGCAACAGGCGTCAATCGGTTTGCCTCTACCATCTCCTGTAACCATGTAGACCAAGGCCGTAACATTGGGGGTGCCCCACTAGGACCCCACCAAGAAAGCTCACCAAGTGGTTCAGGAATATCCTCTTCTTCTAGTTGAGTTACTGTAGGAGCGTAGTACCCACCACCGCCGGCAGAAGGGAAATATTTCTTCATCAAATCAGGATTGGGGTTATAATAGTTCCACTTCCACTCGTCTTCATTCGGAGGACGACCAGTTAATCCTGCAAATTGTTCAGACCACTCTCTGTCCATTCTGTCTTTCGTATTAGGCGCACGCCCATGTTCGTCATAAAACCGCTGTTCCCAACTTTTATCCTCTGTATCAGTTTTCTTCGTCGTAGTTGGACCAGCAGTAAGAACTTGTTCAATTGATGGTTTAGGAGCAGCAGCTTTACTAACCGTACCTTCAGCAGTTGGTATAGTTGAAGGCGGCACAAATCGTTGAGTAAATGGTATCTGACTTGGCATCAAAGGTACACCAGCAGCCCCTCCTGTAGTCGGCATAGGCATACCTGGAGGAGTATAGTCTAACCCGCCTCCTGGAGACGGCACGGAAGTAGTTGGGGGGGTGTAGTCTAACCCACCTCCTGGAGATGGACCAAAAGTAACCTCTTCTTCGTCTCCTCTCATTAAATCTATAATCCTTTGAATGAGTTTAATCACATCAGTACCAACAGGTAACGCCACTATGCTTTCCTCTCTAAATCAGGTGGATACGTTTGTACAATATGCCAATCCTGCCAGTCTTCCCACAAGGGTACTGGCAAGGGGGGGAAAGAAAAAGAGTATGGTTTGGGTGGTGTAGGTGTCCCTGCATCATACCCATAAGGTAACATCGGTGCCCACGGCGGAAAAGGTGTCCTACTCGGAGAACGAGGACCCATATCAGGCGGGTCATATGGAGGAACCCAAGAAGGCTCGCCCGCGACTTGTTGCATTGGAAACACGGGTTGCATCAATCCACCTTCTGGAATCTCCGGTAACGGAGGTGATGGCGGCTGAGGAGCAGGAATGGGTTGAGGCTTTTCCCCAACACCTTCCTCCGGTTCCCCTTGTAATGGGGGCACAGGAAGGACTAAATCCCAAAAGTCTTTGAGTTCCTGAATAAAAAACTTGAATGTCTCTTTCCATCCACCGTCGTCAGGCACTACTCCCCTCGTCTGTAAGCTTCCCTTCTTTTTCTTGCTTGTGTCTCTTCATCTTCTTCTTCACAAATTCCTATACAAAAAGCAATAACCAAAAACGCTATAAAAATAAACTGGCTAACAGGACTCATATTATAAAATCGTCCAACTAAATTAATATACAATCCTTTAAGTGCCAATTCTATGTTACCAGTAAATCCCATTTTACTTCCTTTCCGTTAACGTTCGCATAGCTGAGAAATATTTCTCAAATTCATCGTTACCCACTCGCTGACGAAGGGCATCAAAATCCTCACCTCTCATAGCAAAAAAGTAGTCTAACTGCTGTTCCCTAGTGAGACGTGGACGGTCTTGCCCCTTAGCGGGCAACATTTCTTTAACGCTTTCTAATGCTTCTCTAGCAGTAGTTTTAACTAAATCCATAGTCTCACGAAAAGTATCGTTAGCCACCTGCCTGTCCTATCTCCCCAGCTAAACCACCCATCATTTCTCTTTGCCGCTGACCGACGCCCGGTTGTGTGTTGCCTCCAGGCATTCCTGGTTGCTGAGAAGGCAAGGTGCTTGCTGGTGTTCTGGTTTGTCGTTCACCAAACCCGCCGCGACCGCTTTCTTGTGGGCCACCTCCCATACCCAACGCTTCCATAACTTCAGGCCCCAACACATCAGTAGCGGCAGAGAGGGCTAACATCCGAGAGAATTCAGGGTCGTTAAGTATCTTTTCAGCACGAACTCGTTTCTCCTCATCGGGCAATGATTGAGGAACAAGCTCGTGTAATAGTTGCTGTGCTATGTCACGAATCGTCTGTGCGCTAAGGATGTCTAATTGCTTCAATACAGCTAACATATTTACTGTACTGGCGTCATCAGTAGGCAGTGACGCCGACAATCTTACAGCGTTACGATAGTAGTTGTTGATACTGTTAGGGTCAATTTCTACCTCAACATCCTGATTACGTTGGTCTACGCCCCAAGCATATAGTGGCGTACTACCTAGTTTGTCTTCCAATAGACGCAATATTTTTTGATTGACTGAAACCAACGCCTCTTCAATTGCAGACTGTTTGAAAGCTACTTTCATCAGTGTTGGGTTCCGCAACAAAGACATAGCAATACCAGAGATGGCTCCTACATACTGCCCTTGCAGAACTCGTGGAATAGACCCGCGTTCGATATAGTCTTGCAACAACGCAATCTGAGAATCTATTTGAGGCATGGGTGTGGGATTTACTAAATACTCAGCACTCTCCTCCAAATCCAACTTGAGATGCATACCTCTCTGAGTACGAACAGGTTGAAAATCTCGCCCCTCTATAGTGTGAGTTACCAGTGGCGGGTCCTGCCATCGCTCTAACATAGTTGCTTTAGTAGAAACAAGCTGACAGAGATACCGAATCATGTCTCCAATGATGTAATAAATTGATACACCAACTCGCTCACCAACGCGAGAAAAAGGCAACTTACATGGAAAATAAAAGTCCCAAGGTAAGAACCCATACTTGTGATTAACCGGCTTTTTAATAAAAGCTGTAATTTCTATCTCACCTTGTTCTTCATCTTTCTGTTTATAGTTGATAGCTACAGCATGAATTTCCTTATCCCAATACTCTAAATAAGTTACATACTTATCATCATCTAAATCAAGCAGTGTCCCACGAGTCTGTTTCCAAATAGCGGTTCTTTCGTCTCCGTCTAATTCCCACTCATCTCGAATCTCACCTACTAAACGAGGCCACGCCAAAAGAACGTATTTCCACTCTCCTTCTCGTCTACCAGGACAGGGATATACGTTAAGGGGGTCATGTGCGATTATGACAATAGGAGACTCGTCACTGTCCTGTTTATCCCAGAGCGTTTCTAAGACGCCCCAACCAGCAGTTAAAGCAAACCAAAGACTGTCTTTCGCCACGCTATAGACACGAGACCAGTTCCAAATGGCTAATAGTGCTTTCTCATTATGGTCTGCCTGGTTTTGGTCTACCTTTTTAGCTGTAGACACAGGGACAGTAATGGCAGGGGATTTTGTAAACAACAGTTCCCGCATACCTTCTACAACGAAAGGAGCAATGGGTAGAACCACCCGCTTCTCATCTGGTTCTGGGTCGATAAAAACGCTGTTATTGTCTAAAAAGTATTGACGATGTTGGAGAAAATACATGCTTCTCCACATACGAATGTTGGCGTTTCTTTGTTCGTAGTGGTCCTGCATTGCCGACCAGCGACGTTCAATGACTGCTTCAGTTATTTTATTTACACGCGCCATGCATTGCCTCGTAATCGGGTTTCATTTAAACGAGAAAAACGTTCCAAATGCACTACAGCACTACTTTCACTTTTACCATAATATCCAAATTTCTGAATCATAAAATACCAAATTGGTTTTATTAGATGACACCATGCGCTTATCGGTCGCTGACCCTTACGTGGGTCTTCAGTATCTAGTCGTGCAAGACTGGCAGGTTTCCAGTGAAACCTCTTCATCTCTACATGCATGAATTTGTTTTGGGGATGAGACCAAAAGGTGTTGGTGTCTAAATAGTGTTGAAAAGTTTTGATGCCGTCATTAACCTCTACCTTTTTACCCCTTAAAACAAGACGCATTCCATCACGTCGAGCTTCGTTACGCCACGCTCGCTGCTGTTCCTTAGCAATAACATCGATGACGCCCTGAAAAGAATCCCAATGGCTTACCTTTCTATGGACGTTAGGCCACCACTCCCGCTTAGAGCAGGCAGTAAACACTTCATGAGTTGTTACGGTTGTCTGGAAATAAAGAGAATCAATAAGACAAACGTGATAACCCTTAGAAATAGTGTTCCTGTTGGAGAGGTCATCAAAACGCTTAAGTTGAATAACACCAACCGCATAAGTGCCTCCAGGGTCTACAACAAGATATACAGGTAAACTAAGGTCAAACTTTGCTCGCTCTGCATCGACGTGTTCTGTCAGTTTCCATCCAGGAAACACCAGATATTTATTAGGAGCCGCTGTCGCTTCGTATCTTGCTTGGTACGTCTCTGGCTCAATACGAGCTTTCTCTTTAGCTAACCAAGCTAAGTCGATGTTGAAAATATACGCCTGGTCGCCTGCCTGTAAAGGCCACTTGAGTTCAGGATTCATCTCTCGAATCTTGTTAGGGTTGACCTGATACATCTCTCGTAAGTCTTCGGCTAACTCCCCACCTTGAGCGTGAAATACGTGATAATTGTCTTCTGTGGGGTGACACCAAGATTCAATGTCCCAATCATTTTGGGTTTGTCCTATTTCATAATACTCTTCAAACCACTCACCTTGTAAAAACTCGAACGTACCTAAGTTAAGTATCCACCCACCAGAGTCAATCAATCTAGGAACAAAACGGTTATCATAAAGAGTGTATGGAACCAGTGCTGCCTCATCGACTATGATATAATCCAGAGCAACAGCGTGCATGGAGTCTGGATTCTCAGCACTTCTAAGACGAAGCTTGGCTCCTGTCCACATCGTAAATTCATGCTCTCGGATGACGTAAGCGAACTCGAATTCTTTAAGGCTATCAGGTCGTGGTCGCTTCTTGCACCCCGCACGCTCAATTAGTATGGCTTCCACCTTTTGCCTGATAACGTCGGCTAAATCATAATTCTGAGAAACAATCCAACCCCGTGTGTTCAAAAACAAATATGGTACAACTTCCCAAGAAGCTCCTTGTGATTTGCCTGAACGATTGCCACCCACGAAAATTCTGTGTGTAGCACGACTCCTGTGCATTTGGTCAACGGTGGGAAGAATATTATAGCCAAGAGCATCATATACGTCTTTTTTACAAAGGATGTCGTGGCCCAGTGACTCTACAACTTCTTTGTAATATTCATCACGCTCATAGGGTATGTGCCCAATACCCCCAAGCTTTGAAGCTAATAAGCTTTGTTGAAGTTCAAACTGTTTCATTTACTTACGTTTAGATTTTCGTCTTTTCTTTCGTCGAATGCGCCAGCCATACTTCTTAGTCCAACGTCTGGCTATCTTTGGATGTCGAGCATACATAAAACGACGTTGTTTAACCGATTTGAAAGGCACGCTCTCCTTCCTCATCTACTGGCTCATAGGTAGCACGAAATATCTCATCCCCACAAGGATACAGTTCCCCTTTAATCCCAGTAATTAGCCAGTCTCCAGGATAACCAAACAAATTGCCCTCACGAGTCTGGATACAAGTTCGTTCTGTAAGTTGAACGGCCTCAATCACTATTGGTCTCTTACGGAATTTTGGCATTTCACCCCCCTACTTCCTCTGGGTTTTACCTCGTACCTTTATCTTGCCTTTAGGTCTACCACGTCCCTTAGCCACTATTCTTTTAATTCCTTTTCAATAAAATTCACTTCACGCTCTATTATCACAAGACAACTATGCCCAGCTACATACTTTTGTGCCAATTCTAATGTACTAAAAACAAATTCTACATGAGAAAAAACCGTATTTCCATACCCATCAGAAATTATTTCTAATACAATATAAACTTTCATCTCACCCCCCTTTTGTTTTAGAAGCCCCCTCCGTGCTTCTTGCGTTGTCGAAACTGTCCTGTCTTTAAGCGTCTTACAAATGCACTGTCCTCCCCACCTCGACAACGCTCCCGCCTTCTGGCCTACAGCCCCCGGATGCCTACCGGTAGCAGAGCCGGAAAAACCATAAGCCATTCATGGCTCGCCCATTACACACAACTGTCTACCATTAACTTGCTCCGTGAATAGCTCCAGCTTCTCGTTCCGTAGGCTTTTCAAATGCAATGTCTCTAACGCCAGTAATTAAATTACAACCACTAGCCCACCAACTATAACCAAAATCAACTAACAACCTTCGAAGTGCAAAATCCAATTCTGTGTGAATTGTTCTGCCTTCATTATAAAAAATACTTAAACGACCTTCTTTTAGTTTCATAACACCCCCCTAACTTGCGCTATGCACGGCTAATAAGTGTGCTATCAATAACACACTAGTATCAAAAACCGCCCCACAACCATAACATGTTGGTGCATAATATGGTGCTGTAGTACCATCCCGAAAACGACGCAGGCCCGTCATGCCAATAAGATTGCCCTTAATGCCAAGGTCAGTCCAAGTTCCAGGTGTTGCGCTGTGATTCACCTCCATATGAACTTGCCACACCCTTGCGTCTCTAGCGATTTGAGTAGTACACAGTGGACAGATTACAAAATCACGAAGTGACAAGCGAACGATAGTAACCACAGGCGTAGCCATTATTCTCCCTTACCTGTCCAGCGTCTTATCTGCTCTTGGATAGCAGTTCTTGCTTCTGGTGTAAGCATCTCAGGGCCAATAGCAAACATATCAGTAATCTGTTTGATAGCACGCAGTGAGTCCTGGTATCTTCCAGTTTTAGCTGTGGCTATTGCAAACAAACGTTGAAAAATTACAGGCAATTGCTTGGATAGCATAACCATCTGCCGTAGAGCTAAACTTTCCATCGCCTGGCTATCAGTAAGTAATGTATTGTCAGTACCCTGTGGTTCCACTACCACAGGATTTAATAGAATCAAGTCATACGCTGTCTTGAATGTCTCGTCCTTTTTCCATCGCGCAAGCGTAGACCGGCCTGGTTGGCCTAGTATATCATACGCCTCTTTATCAGTCTTCGTAGACTGACGTTGGCGTAAAAACTGAGATTGGTTTTCAGATACTAACGCTAGTGCTTCTCCGACACTATCAACTATTGCCACCCCACCACCCTGTTTACATTTATGTGGCATACCCACTCGTCATATACTATACCCCATTTCGGTCTATTCGTCCACATGGTTTTCAAAACTCGTTAGGAATTCATTTACCTTTTTTACGGTCCAGTGATATTTGTCAACTTCTAAGACAAAATCTACAGGTGTATCCCTCTTAATTATCTCCCTGAGATAACAAGCTATACACCGTCCTTCTTTTTCAGGATGACACCCCAACGTGGGGTCATAGAAGTTATTGCAATTGCTGCATTTTAACAAACTGTTAGCATATTCACTAGAAACAGTTTGCCACTCAACTGTAGCAGTAGATGGAGACCAATATACAACCTTTGTTGTTGGACCCTTATCAACCGCTTTCGGCGTAGATTTGAGAACAGCCTGACGTTTCTCAAGCGTTCGTAACACAACCTTATACCACCTTGCCTGGTATTTTTGTTTTGTTCCAGGCACAATCATTCCTTGTTTTTCCAACCAACTAAGAGCTGCCCTAACGCGAGTAAACCGCATTTGTCCTCTAGTGGCCATATACTGAACAGGAATCTGTGTCCAACCATACAAACGACCTGAATATGCTCGATGGGCAAGAATGTAAAGAAGCACCCCCAAGGTCACAATTGCATCAGGTGCAGAAGTAACAATGGTTTGAGCGTATGTTGAAATAGTAGGACCCATCCATAGTTCATGTTTTTCATCCACTTTCTTTTACCCTCCGTCATAATACATACGGTATTTCTTCACACAGTATACCCCACAACAGCCGCTTTTTCCACATTCTCCCCCTGGGGAGAATATTTCATCCCCTGGGGAGAATTACGACATTTGCAGCGTTGACATAAGTTCCACATTCTCCCCCTCGGAAGAGCGATTCTCCCCCTCGGATGACAAATCTATATACAATCTAAGAGAAGAGTTCGTCGGCCTAAAAGCCGCCTCTACCGCTTTTTATGCGGTATCGGCTACGTCCTCCTCACCACCTCATGGCACATCAATATGTGCCACTCAGTATAAAAATGGCACATTTACACATTTTATGATACATACCATCGTCTCAAGAGTAAACAATCATAATAAGCTTGAGACGGAAGGGCATATTCTCAAAAGCGGTAATTGGGTTTTCTATGTTGTGGTTTAGGTGTTAAAGTAATAATAAGAAACTGGAGAGGAAACTGGGGTAGTTTTAGACGTTGTACCTTTTCTGGGTGCAGTTGTACCCAAATTGGGTACAGTAATAAGTAAATAACCCAAAAGGATTAGTATTGTTGTATAGTTTTTATCATTTTTTCTGTCAAGGCCAACCGTTTGCTATTGTTGACCCTCTTAATCATGTTGACCCCCCTAATGGCCTCGTTACACTCGTCTTCATTGGTGATAAATAAATAGTAAAGTACCATAACACCACACTCTCCCCCGCCACAGTAGAACAGTAGAACAGTTAGGCCGGGGACGGTGAGCTATATCCTAGTATAATGGTAGAGTATAACTATGTGTGGTATGCACCTAGTGGTGAACATGGTGAACAAGAGCGTACTGACAAAGGGTGGCCTATTCACCACCACCATTATCACATTGCATCGGCGATGATATGAGTGTATACTAATAGTATAGATTAGCATATACTAACACCACTAGCCTGCGGACATGTGGACAAGGCAGACGATACTCTACTTGCTACTCACTTTCGCTTTGTCCACATAGCCCACAGGCTCTACGACTGTCCGTAGGACTATCAGTTTGTATCTACATTATATATATATATATATATATATATATATATATACGCACTT